>Ga0209056_10002369_pt1 | contig 20360 bp, 16 predicted proteins | sample GraSoiAngelo_114_FD_185876 | JGI IMG/M metagenome (GOLD analysis project Ga0209056, IMG submission 185876) | Grasslands soil microbial communities from the Angelo Coastal Reserve, California, USA - 14_0903_13_40cm (SPAdes) (version 2) | ecosystem: Environmental > Terrestrial > Soil > Grasslands...
TTCCTGGACATGCTCCTTCAGTTCGTGGCTCTTCTCGTCCGCCGCCTTCTCCGCATACTTGAGCAGGCTCATCGCTTTCGTCTTCAGGTCACCCGCTTCCTCTTCCCGCGCCTCGATCAGGCTGGCCTTGGATTCGAGTTCCTTGGAGCGCTTGCCGATTTCCGTCTGTCCGCGTTCCAGTTCCTTCCGTAGATCCGCGAGGTCTCGAGTCTCGACTGTAAGCCGCTCCTTTGCGGCCTTCAGTTCTTTGTCGATCCGGTCGAGTTCTGCCTTTCGTCGGTCGGTTCCCTTCTCGAGCCGGTTCGCCTCGGCATCCCGTTTCGCGAGGTCGGAGGCGAGGGCCTTGAGCCCCTCGTCGCGCTCCGCCATCTCGGACTTTCGGTCCTCAAGGCTCGCGGCCGCCTTGGCGAGGTTCGCGAGTTTTTCCTTGAGGTCCGTCTCGCGAGCGGCGACTTCTCCCGCCCTCGTTCGAGCGGCTTCTTCGTCCGCGGCATTTCTCGCTTCGGTGGCCTTTGCGGCTTCGATTCGCGCCTCGAGCTTCTTTGAATCAGATCGCGTGCGCTTTTCGAGTGCGACGAGGGAAGCTCGCGCGCGGACGAGTTCCTTCTGGGAGGCGGAGAGATCTCTCGACTCTTTGGCCCGGACTTGGGATGCCTTTTCGATTTCCTTCTGCCGGGTCGCGAGATCGTCTTCGGCTTTGTCCATCGCTTCTTGTCGTCGGTCGAACTCGCCTCTGCGCCGGGCCAGCCCGGCCTCGGCCGCCGTCAGGGCGGTCTCCTTCGCGTTCACATCCTTCGTGCCGCTGGTCAGGGCGGCCTCTCGACGTTCCAGGTTCGTTTCCGACCGCCGCAGGTGTTCCTGTCTCGCACGGAATTCCGTTTCCCGTAGGGCGAGTTGCTTTTCCTTCGTCTCGGCGGTCGCCAGGAGGCGTCGGGCATCTTCGAGTTCCGCTTTGGCCGCCGATTCGCGGCGTTTCGTCTCGCGGGTCGCGGTGGCTTGGCTCTCCTCCCATTCCTTCTGGAGTGATATCTGGAGCTTCTCGCGTTTCGCGAGGTCGGCTTCGGACGATGCGATGGACTTCTCGCGTTCCACGTGCGCCGCCTCCTGTGCGGCGACGTCTCGCAGGCGCGCCTCTAGCAGCTTCGCATTGTCCGTCAGATCGGACCGAATGGCATCCGCGGCCTTGCGATCGGAGGCGAGCGCCTTTCGCGCCCGTTCGAGCTCGACACTGGATTCCCGGAGCTCCTGCCGCTCGGCCGCGAATCCGGATTGCCGCTTTTCGAGGTCTGCGAGCGCCGACGCAAGCTCTTTTTCGCGGCGATCCAAGTCGCTGAACCGGGACTCGAACTTCGTGACCGCGGCCTTGTGCGCATCCAGCGCCGACCGCAGTTCCTTTTCGCGGTCGCTCAGCCCTTTCGTCCTTTCCTCCAGGATCTGGTCCCGCCGCGCGACCTTGCTTTCTTCTCGTTGAAGGGCGGCGTGTTCCTCCTTCAGCGACTTCTCGCCTCCCGCCAGGACCGTCGAGGCTTCTGTGATTTCTCCCTGAAGCTTCGTCAAGCCGGCCGCTCGGATCTTCGCGGCCTTTTCCTCCTTATGGACCGCTTCGATTTGGTCGGCGAGCGCTGCCCGCGATGCCTCGAGCGCCTTGCGCTCGGAATCGAGCTCCTTTCGCGCGCGCTCGAGCACGGCGTTCGTTTCGTTGAGTTCGAATCGTTCCTTGGCTTCGATCGCCGTGCGCTTCTCGAGGTCTGCGCGGGTCGCGGCGATGGCTTCGTCTTGTCGTTCGACCGCTTGGACCCGGGATTCCAGTTTCGCTTGGGAGGCTTTCAGGGCCCCTTCCCCAGATCGGAGTTCTCTTTCCCGCTGTTCGAGGGCTTTCGCTGCCGCGCCGAGCTGACTCTTCCGTCTCTCGAGTTCGTCGAGCTCTCGTTCCATGGCGGACCGCTCCCCCTTCAGGGATTTCTGAGACTCCGCAAACGCTCCTTGGGCTTCGGCGAGGTCTCTTTCTCCCTTGGACACCACAACCTCCCGCGCCTTCGTCAGGCGCTCCGTCCGCTTCGCGGTCTCGATCTGGGATGCGACATGCGCTCGGGTCGCCTCGAGGTCTCTCGTCCGTTCCGAGATTTCCTCTTCCCGCTTCGATAGCGCCGCCTTCAGCGCGTCCGTCTCCGTCGCCACGAGCTTCGCTCGTTTCCGCATCGCGTCGAGCTCCGCACGCTGGTCCGATAGGTCCTCTCGTCCCTTCGCGAGTTTGCTTTGATCTCGTTGCAACGCTCCGCGTTGGGCGATGAGTCCTTTCTCCGTATCGGCAAAGGCACGGCGAGCCTCCTCGAGTTTCTCTTGGCCCGCCGCGAGGTCGGCTTCACGCGCTTTGATCGCTCGCTCCGCCTCACGTGCGGCGCCGACTTCGAGAGCCACTTTTGCGATCGCCGCCTCGTTCGCCTTCGATTGTCGGGAGAGTTCCGCTTCCCGCTTGTCGAGCGCCGCTTCCCGCTCGCCGACGCGTGTGACCGAGCGCTCGAGGTCCCTCTGGGCCCGGTCCAGCTCGATCCGTTTTCTCGAGAGATTTTCGCGACGCGCTTCTCGGACTCGCTCGCGCGCGATTGAAGGGTCGCCTCGTTCGCCTTGATAGCCGCCTCCCGCTCGATGAGCGCCGTCTCGCGGGACTTCAGGTCCGCGGCCGCCGCTCCGGTTTCCTGCCCGGCTTTCTGGACCTGCCGTTCCCTGCGTTCGAGTTCGCTTCGCAGTCCCGCGAGTTCGTCTCTCGCTTCGGCTTGGCTCCGTTCTTGGGCCGCGAGGGTGGTCGATTGAGAATCGAGTTGCTGTTTCTGTTTCGTCAGGGCCGCTCCGAGCTCCTTGAGCTCCCTTTCGCGTCGGCTGAACCGTTCCTGCGCGGAGGTCGATCTCGCTTCCACGCGTTGGTCTCGTTGAGTGAGTTCCCGCGTGCGTGCCGCGAGGGCCTTCGCCTCCTCTTGGTTCTCCGTCTCCGCCTTCAAGACCTCCTTCTCCCGGCGGACCAAATCCCCCTCTCTCCGCTGAAGGATCTTCGCGGTCGAGTCGAGGTCTCCCTGTAATTTCACGAGGCGTTTCTCGCGGGATTCGAGGTCCGTGCTCGCCTTCTCAACCGCCGATTCGCGAGCCGCGAGCTCGCTCGCCTTCGCGGACGTCGTTCGCGCCGTCTCGAGGTTCTTTGCGAGTGCATTCGCCCGGTGGGTCTCGGACTCGAGCTGGGTCTTTGCCCGGGTCAGCTCAGTCTTGAGTTCAATTTCCCTGCGCTGGAGGGCCTCGTTTGCCGCGTGAAGCGATTCCTGGAGCCCATCGACCGCTTTGTCCCGTTTCACGATCTCGCGGTCTCGGGCCTGGAGAAGCTTGCGGGCCTCGTCGATCTCATGCGCGTGTGTTTCGTCTCTGGCCTTCTCCTGTTCCTTGAGCTTCCCTTCCGTCTCTGTGATCTTCTTCTCCGCCTTCTCAACGGAGCGCTCCCGCTCTTTGATTGTCTTGAGGGCGGTCTCCGTCTCCAAGATGCGTTCCGCGGCGGACCGGGTTGCCTTCTGCGCTTCCGCCTCCCGTTGCCGGACGCGAGCTTCGCCGCCCTCCAGGGCGGTCTCGCGTTCCGCGAGCTCCTTCGAACGTACGTCGAGTTTCGCGGTCTGGGCCTTGAGCTCGGACTCCTTCCCACTCAGCTCACCCGCCTTCCCCGCCTTCTTGCGGAGTCCGACGACTTCGGCTTCGAGACGTCCGACCTTTTCCTTCTCTTCCCCGAACGCGCGATGGGCCTTCGCGAATTGCGCGGCGAGCTCCTTCTCCCGGTCTTCCCCTTGCCGGCGGGAGGCCTCCGCTTCGGCCTGGCTGGATTCGAAGTTGCGCGAGACTTTCGTAAGGTCCTTCGCGAGAGCCGAGGATCGGTGCGCCTCGGATTCAAGCGCGGCCTTTGCCCTGGTGATTTCGGCCTCGAGTTCGAGTTCGCGTCGCTCCTGAGACTCGTTGGCGGCCCGAACCGACACCTGCAGCCCCTCGACCTCCTTGAGCCGCTTCGCGTTTTCTCGGTCTCGATCTTGGAGCAGCTTGCGAGCCTCGTCGAGTTCCTTCGAGTGCGTCTCCTCTCTCGCCTTTTCCCGTCGCGTGAGCTCCTGTTGCTTCTCCTCGAATTTCTTCTCGGCCTTCTCGAGGACACGCTCTCGCTCGTTGATCGCCTTCAGGGCCGTCTCCGCCTCGAGAGCTCGTTCCGCCGCCGAGCGGGAGGCCTTCTCCGACCCCACTTCGCGCGCTCGGACGCGGGCCTCGTTCGCTGCCAGCGAGCCTTCGCGGTCCACGAGGTCCTTCGATTGGGCTTCGAGTTTCGCGAGCTGGGCCTTCAGCTCGGATTCCTTGCCGCTCAGTTCTCCGGCCTTGCCCGCGCGTTTGCGAAGTTCGTCGACTTCGTCCTTGAGGCGCCCGACCTTCCCCTTTTCGTCCTCGAGCGCACTTCGCGCCTTCGTGAGTTCGGCGCCAAATGTCTTTTCCTGATCCTGAACCTGGCGGCGCGAAGTGTCGGCCTCCGTCCGGGCGGACTCCAGGGTTCGCACCGTCTTCGCCAAGTCCTTTCGTGATGCGATGAGATCTTTCTCGAGGGCGCCGGACCGATCCGCCTCCGACTCGAGCGCGGCCTTGGCCCTCGTGACCTCGGCCTCGAGTTCGAGTTCCCGGCGCTCCCTCGATTCGTTCGCCACCTGGAGGGATGCCCGCAGACTCTCGACTTCCTTGGTTCGCTTCGCAATTTCCCGAGCCCGTGCCTGGAGGAGTTCCCGGTTGTCGTCGATCTCGCGCGCCCGGGCCTCGTCCTTCGCCTTCGTCTGGGCCGCGAGCTGTTCCTCGGTCTCCCGGAGTTTCTTCTCCGCCTTCTCGGCGGCCCGTTCGCGGTCCTTGAGCGCCTTGAGCGCTTTCTCGGCCTCGAGCGTGCGCTCGGCCGCCAGACGGGACGCCTTCTCCGTCTCCGCCTCGCGGGCCTCGAGCTGCGTCTCGCCCCCGGCGAGCGTCGCCTCCCGGTCGGCGAGGGCCTTCGTCCGCGCGTCCAGTTTCGCCCACTGGGCTCGGAGGTCCGCTTCTTTCTCGCCGAGTTCGCCTGCCTTCCCCGCCCGCTTGCGAAGCTCGTCGACTTCGTCTTTCAATCGGGCGACTTTGTCTTTCTCCTGATTGACGGCGCTCTGCGCCTTGGTGAGGTCCGTGGTGAGCCCGGCTTCCCGGTCCTTGCCTTCGCGGCGTGCGGCCTGCGTCTCGCCTCGCGCCGCCTCGAGGTTGCGGAGCATCTTCGCGAGGTCCTTCCGCGCATTCTCGAGGTCCTTTTCGAGCTCGGTCGTCCGTTTGTCCGCCTGATCCCGCAAGGCCTTGCGCGTCTCTGCGAGCTCGGCTTCGCGCGCCTCGAGCTTCGTGCGAGACGCTTCAATCTCCCGTTGCGCCTCCTTCACGTCGCGACTCGTCGTGTCGAGCTTGTCCTGAAGGGACGCGAGCGTCTTCTCGCGAGCCGCCAACTCTCGGTGTCGGCCATCGAGGGATTCGACGAGGCGCTCGACCTCCTCCTCCCGCTTCCGAAGGGAGGTCTCCTTCGTCTCGAGCGCCGTCTGTCGCTTCTCCACCTTTTCCATCGCGGCCTCGGCGTTCGCGGTGGCGGCCTTGTTCTTCCGGAGGTCTTGCAGTTCCTCGCGGGCCTCTTTGATCTCGCCCTCGAGTTCCTTCACCGCCTTCTTCGACTCGCGTTCTGCGGTCGCATTGGCGGCCTCGACATCCTTCACCCGCGCCTGCAGGCCCTGGATCGTGTCATCCTGTCGTGCGATCTGCGCGGTCTTCGCGTCGGAGAGCTTGCGGGTGTCTTCGAGTTCTTTTCGCAGCTGGGCCTCGCGGGCCTTCGCCTCTTCCCGCTCCGCGGCATCGACCTTCAGTAGGACCGGCGCATCGATCTCGTCCTCGCTCGCCTCGAGGGATTTCCGAGCCTTCTCGCGCAGTCCCATCGGCGATCACAGCAGCTGGAGTTGCTCGAGGAGTTTCTCGTACAGCGCGAACTTCTCCGACTTCGCGAACTTCCGGATCTTGTCCTTCGGCAGATCCCCGAGGAGCTCGTCGATGTCCTTCATGACGACCTTCAAATCGCCCTTCAGGCTCAGCAGCTCCTTCTGCTGCTCCATGAGCTGGTTCCGCTCTTCCGCCAGACGCTCCATCTGCTCTTCGAGTTGGATCATCCGCGACTGGAGCGCACCGAGTTCCTGATCCGACTTGATCGTGACCGGCGTCGGTTCCTCCTTCGAAGGGGGACGTGCACTGATCTTTTGCTCGAGGTCCCATCGCCGCCGCTCGAGGTCGACCTCCGCCTCGCTCAGCGCGTGGTGGCGTTCGTCGAGGAGCCGCGCCTTGTCCCGCATCAACTCCTCGCGCTTCTCGATCTCCCGCTCCCGCTCGTGGACGCGGTTCATGACCGTCCGGAATTCGTCCTCCCGCCGCACGAAATCGGATTCCCGTTCCTTGAGCTGCCCGAACGCCTTCTCGCGGGACTCCAGCTCGTGCCGGAACGCGGCGATCCGGCCGTGGAGCGAGGTCTCGCGGGCCTTCAGTTCCTCCTTCTGCATCCGGAGGATGTTCCGATAGGTCGTCTCCATGTCGACGAGACCTTCCTCGAGCTTCAGGATGTCTTCCTTCTCCAGGAGGAGCGTCTCGATCTGCCGTTTGAGTTCCTCGCGCTCCTGCACCTCGGCAGGGTCCGCGGACGACTCGAGCGCCTTGATGCGGCCCTGGGCCCGATCGATCAACGCCTCCATCTGTTCCAGGCGGCGCTTGCGTCGCTCGAGCATCCGGTCGAACGGTTCCGCGAGCTTCCAGAGGGACTCCTCCATCTCGCCTTCCGCGCGATCGGCCTCGAGGAACGACGCCGGCTCGCCTCCGCCGCCCGGCCCCGAGGCGGCGCGGCTCCGGGCTTTCTCGCGGCTCAGTTGCAAGATCCGACGGAGGTATTCCTCCTCCGGGGATTCGGGACCGGCCGGGGTCGGGGTCTCCTCGGGTCCCGCATCGGGGAACTTCGCATTGCAGTTCAGGCACTCCGTTGCGGCGGCCGGATTGATCGAATTGCAGATTGGACAGAGGACGGCCTGCATCGAGCCTTCGAACGGCTCGCCGCACCGGGCGCACGATTTGGCGTCCGGCGGCGTCTCCGCTCCGCATTCGCTGCAGTAGGCGGCATTGCCGGGAGTGAGGGCGCGCTGGGCCATCGATGCCTGCTCGAGGAGGATGGGATGCCGGATCGCTCATTCGTACGCGTTGTACGCGAGGATCTCCGACAGATGCTTCCTGCCCGCCGGGGCCTCGTAGGCCTCCGGGATGCCCAACGGTGTCAACCCCACCACGTGGGCGTCGGCCGGGATGTTCAGGAGGGATTTCACCTTCTCCTCGTTGAAGGTGAAGACCCAGGAGGTCCCCAACCCCTCACTCGTTGCCGCCACGGTGACGTTCGCAAGGGCCATGCCCACATCGACCGGATACGAGTTCATGTATCCGCCGATCATCGCGACCGCCTCGTCGAGCCGGGCGCAGGCGACGACCACCAGGGGCGCGTCGGCCATATGCCTCCCGTTCGTACAGGCGCCCGCGAGTTTCCGTTTCGCGTCCTCGTCCGAGACGACGATGAACTTCCAGGGCTGGAGGTTGTCCGCCGACAGCGCGAAGCGCGCGGCGTTCACCACCGCCTGGACTTTCTGCTCGGGGACCGGATCGGGCTTGTACTTGCTCACGCTCTTCACCGACTTAATGGCCTCAAGGACCTCCATTTAGTCCCGGGGCGTCGATTTGGCGTGGTGATAATAAGCGTTCCGGCCACGAAATCAGGGGGACAACCGTCCCTTGCCGCTCCGGTTCTCTCCGCGGCCTGCGTGAGCGGTTCGACGGCTACGGCTTCCGACGGACGAACGGCCAGCCGACGTGCGGAGCGAAGATGACATACAGTCCCACGGTCACGAGCACGAGCCCCGCGACGGTGATGCCGCGCCCGAGCACGTCGTACCCGTATTCGATGCATCCATTCTCGCCGGGGCCGGACCGAGTACAGGTCGACGAGACGAACGTCCCCGCGATCAGGCTCACGCCGCCGACGAACACGGACGCGATCGGAATCCAGAACCTCCAATCCAATCGACGCCGAGGAAGGTCCCTTTCCCGATTCGAACGCTCCGCCGTCCGCAATTCCCCGCCCGTAGGGACAGGCCAAACCACATTGGAAGGTTTCGGTCGATTTTTCCCAAAGGAGACATGAGCTCCACGGGACCGAAGGATGAGCGGGCCGTCGAGGAAGCAACGTTTAAGTCGGCCCTGGTTCTACGCGGCGGCCGCGGGCCCGTAGCTTAGCCTGGTTGGAGCGCCCGGCTGATAACCGGGAGGTCGCCAGTCCGAATCTGGCCGGGCCCACTTCGGGCCGAGCTGCACTATTGGGGGCTACTCGAAAGAAGATGCTTTCCGCGACGACAGCTAACGTTCCCTTGAAAAACCCCGCGAAGGCTTAAGCCGCGGAGGGACAGCGTAGGGTCGGTGTCGCCGCCTTCCCGCGTCTCCCACCGGTGGTTCCTTCTTGCTGTCTTCATGGCGATCGGCTTGGTCATCTCGACCTCCTTCGTCCTGTTCTCGCTTCAACCGCCTCGGCCCCAGCCGACCGACAATCTCATTTTCACGCCGGCCTCGATCGTCGAAGGCAATGCCTCGTTCGCGATCGAGAACGTGTCGCACGGCCCGTACGCATACTCGGGATTCGAGTTTCGCCTGGTGGTGAACAACTATGCCGTCGGGCCGGTCGCACTCGGACCGAACCACTCCGCCACGACCGTCATGGTGGGGACCGCGACCGATCGGATCTCGTGGATCGATGCCGACGGCGACGGCGCGGTGAGCGCGGGCGACTCGTTCCGTGTGACCGGCGACCGGGCGCCGCTGTCCTCCTTGAGCGACTACGAATTTGACTTACAATGGGGCACTGCGTGGGCGGCCCGCGTGTTCTGGTCGACGTATTGAGCGGGCCGCCTTTGTTGTTGTCTTCGTCTACGGAGGCGGGTTTCGGCTTTGCGTGATGTCCCGCATCATCTGGTCGAACTGATCCTTCGTGATCTCGCCACTCGCATACCGCCGGCGGAGGATCTCGGCCGCGCCGTCATGGTACCCGTACCGTCCGTACATCGGGTAGCCCCGCCAGCCCCAGCCGCCCCAGCCCCAGAACAGGCCCCGGAACAGGAAGAACAGGAAGAAGACGAAGATGAAGAACCCGAACGGGAAGAAGAAGAACGGGAAGTACCCGAATCCCGCGCTGGGCCCGACGATCGCCCGGACGACGACTCCGATCACAATTGCGACGCCGATCAGGAGGAGGAGCCCTGCGACCCCCCAACCGATGAGCCTTCGATGCCGATTCCAGTCATGATCCGCTTGCATGCTTGCCATGGTGGATGCCACCGCGAGGACTATCGCACGGGCAGTATTTACGCATATCGGATTTCCGATACCGGAAAACCGATTCGCATGGTAAGGGATAAATATCGGTTATCCGATACGATTCTCGAAGCCCATGTTCCCCCCGTTTCGTTGGATGATGCACCGTCGGAGAGGCTTGCGGACGTGGATCATCTCGATCCTCGCGAACGCGCCGAAAAACGGTGCCGAGATCATGGACGAGATCGAGACGATGACACAGGGATGGTGGAGGCCGTCACCCGGCTCTGTGTATCCGTTGCTGGACCAGATGACGCAGGAAGACTTACTCAAGAAAAAAGACGATGGCCGGTACGAGCTGACTCCGAAGGCGAAAGAAGAGCTCGAGTGGCCGTTCGGAATGCCGGGCCGCAAGCCGCAAACGGTTGAGGACATGCTGAACGAGATGGTGGGCTACGCCTCCTATCTAGAGGACCTGAGCCGCTCCGATCGGTCCAAAATCGCACCGTTCCGCGAGAAGATCAAAGGTGTGGCTGATCGCCTCGCCGCGCTCGTCGCGCCCGGCAAGTCGTAGATTCTGACCGAGGCCTTGCGTCAGTCATTTCGCAAGGGTCACGACGCTCATCGGCTTTTACTCAATTGAGCAAAAACGCTCCATGGCAGTAGGCCGCGTGATCACCTGGCGGCTCGTCGGCCGCGCTGCCGAAATTGTACCTTCGATGGCCGTACCATAAGGGCCTTACTCGGCGAACTCCCGACACAACGTGGAGGTGTCGGATGATATCCCTCGGGATTGCAGCCGCCATCGGAGCCGCGATTGGAGCCGTTGCAGTCGGGGCCGCATCCGCCGTAACGCACGGCGATGTTCCGGGCCTTGCGATTGCGCTCCAGCACATCCCACCGACGACGCACGGCTACGAGGTCGTGACCGCGGTGAAGAACGCCCTCGCGGGTGGAGCCGCGGGTGGTGGGATCGGCGCGGCCGTGGCCGCAGTCGCGAAAGTCGGCGCGAAGGGCGCTGCCGCCGCGGCCCACTAGGCCCGGCCAGCGTCTCTCCCTTTTTTCTCGCTTCGCAGCGCGGCACAGACGCGGAGCGTCCTACCCGTGGGCCTTGGCGACTTCCGCCGCGAGATCCGCGGCCCGCTTCGATGCGGCCACGATCGCATCGCTGATGGCCGGCGGGACGCCGCGCTTCTCCATGACGGCCCAGCCCGCCTCGGTCGTGCCGTTCGGGGTGGCGACCATCCGGAACAACTGCATCGGCTCGAGGCCGTCGATCAGCAAGAGTTCCGCCGTCCCCTTCATCGTCTGGAGCGCGAGCTTGTAGGCGACGTCCCGCGGCAACCCGGACCGCACGCCCCCTTCGATCATCGAGTGGGCGAGGGCCGCGATGAATCCCGGTCCGCTGCCGCTCAGTCCCGTCACCGCATCGAGCATCGGCTCCTCGACCATCGTCACACGACCGATTGCGCCGAAGATCTCCTCGACAACGAGCGCGTCGTGTTCGGTCGCGCTGTGACCCAAGGCGAAGGCCGTGGCGCCTTCGCCGACCGCGCACGCGAGGTTGGGCATGATTCGTACAACCCGCCCCTTCCCGTTGAGGAACTTCTCGACGAATGCGGTGCGGACACCCGCGGCCAAGGTGATCACTAGCGCATCGCGTTTCACATGGTCCGCGGTCCCTTTGACTAGCGCGGGCATGTCTTTGGGTTTCGCCGCGAGGACGAGGATGTCCGATTCCCGGGCGAGGTCCGCGACCGTGTCGAGCGAGGTGACACCGTGCTTCGCGGCGATCTCTCTCGCACGGGCGCGAATGGCGTCGCTGACGAGGATCCTCGACGCGGGGACGACCCGCCCGACGATCAACCCGCGGACGAGCGCTTCGCCCATCTTCCCGACGCCGGCGATTCCAATCGTGTGCTGCTGCATGATGCCACGGCTCCGCGATTCGCTTCCGAAAGCGACCGCACCGCCTTCTTGTTTTCCGTCCCCTGAAACTGTATAAATACGGAGAAGACATCGGAGGCGTCCTTGACGAACGTCGACATCCATCGGGACGACTTGGCCGACCTCGTCGGCAAGTCGCTCTCGATCGAGGAGTTCGTGGATCGGATTACGTTCATGGGCGCGGGTCCCGAGGGCGTCCAGGGCGACGTGATGACCTTCGACGTGTTCCCGAACCGGCCGGACCTCTATTCGGTCGAAGGGATTGCCCGGGGGCTTCGCGGGTTCCTCGGCCTGGAGGTCGGCCTGCCCGTGTACCGGGTGGAGCCCTCTGGGATCGAATTCCTCGTCGACCGCAGCGTCGCCGACGTCCGTCCCTACGCGGTCGGTGGTATCGTCCGCGGGCTCGAGCTCGAGGACGCCCTCTTGCGGTCCCTCGTCGACCTGCAAGAGAAACTCCACCTGACCGTCGGCCGTCGTCGAAAGAAGGTCGCGATCGGGATCCACGACATGGACAAAGTCACGCCGCCGTACACCTACAAAGCGGTCCTCCCGACCGACGTCCGCTTCACGCCGCTCGGCGTGGCGCAGGAGATGGACCTCCTGGAGATCCTGACGAAACACGAGAAGGGCCGCGAGTACGCGCACCTCGTGGCGTCGCAACCAGTGTTCCCCATCATCACGGACGCGCGCGGCCAGGTACTTAGCTTCCCTCCCGTCATCAACGGAATCCGGACGCAGCTCACCTCGGACACGCGGAACCTCTTCATTGACGTCACCGGGACGGACCTCGAGGCGGTGAACGGGTGTCTTGCAATCCTATCGACCGCGCTCGCGGAGCGCGGCGGTCGCATCGAGACCGTGAAGACGAAGTATCCGGACCGCATCCTCGAGACGCCCGACCTCGCGCATCGGCCCCATTCGCTCGATTTGAGGCGCGCGAACGCACTCCTCGGTCTCTCGCTGACGCCGGGGGAAGCCGTCGAAGGCCTGCGACGGATGCGCCACGACGCGCGGGCGAACGGGGACGCGATCTCGGTCCTCTCGCCGGGATACCGGCTCGATCTCCTCCACGAGGTCGACCTGGCGGAAGACCTCGCGATCGCCTCCGGGTATGACCGGTATCCGCGGGGCCTCCCGCACCGCCAGACGATCGGCGCGTCGCTCGCGGCGAACGACTTCGCGGAGACCTTGCGTGTCCTCCTCGTCGGATATGGATATCAGGAAGTCATGTCCCTGACCGTCGCGTCCGCAAAGGACGCGTTCGAGACGCCGGACCGGGTCCGGATCCGGAATCCGCTGAACGAGGATCTCACGACGCTCCGGTCCTCGCTGCTGCCGTCGCTGATGAACATCTTCCGGTTGAACAAGCACCGCGAACTCCCTCAGCGCGTGTTTGAAATCTCGGAGGTCGTACTCGAGGCGCGGAACGTTCGGCGCATCGGGGCGGCCGCACTCCATCACAAAGCGTCGTTCACGGAGGCGAAGTCGCTGGTCCTGAGCCTCATGCGGGACGTCGGGCAGAGCGCAAATGTCGATGGAGTTGAAGACGCGAACTTCATTCCAGGGCGTGCGGCTTCGGTCCTCATCGACGGACGCGAGATTGGTCGATTCGGGGAGATTCATCCGCGGATCTTGGAGGCCTACTCGCTCGTTCAGCCCGTGATGGCGTTCGAACTCGATGTTGAGCCGTTACGGTCCGCCCGCTGAGTGAGCGAGAGAAGGTATTTCTCACCTCGGACGATGGCGAGGCGCTGAGGTAGCGAAGCTCGGTCCAACGCGCCAGACTTGAGATCTGGTGGGCCGGAAGGCCCTCGGGAGTTCGAATCTCCCCCTCAGCGTTCGAATTACGCCCCGCACCAGCTGGCCAAGAGCGTCGAATTTGAGGTCGGAGTGTCGCCGGGATAGACCAGCTGGATCGTCCGCGTGATGAGGAACGTACCGCCTGGGAAGGCGTCGAATTCCATCGTGTACAGGCCCGGTCCCAGGGAGACATCCGCGGTTCCATTCCAGGGTCGGTTTCCGATGCAAGGGAGAAACATGACGCGAGGAGGCCGCGAATTCGACGGGTAGACCCAGATCATGCCGCCATGGTTGGCGTACCACGCCCCGACGAGCCGCCCTGGGCCACCGGCTACGGCGAACGTCAGGTTGAATCCGTACTTCGTAATCAGTGTACCCGAGGAGAGGGGCAAGGAGGTTGCGGGTCGTGGCAAATAGAAGTACGCGCTGCCGACCACCACCGCGACGACGAGGACCGCAACACTCGTAATCACCAGTCCACGAGTCCTCGGCCTCATGTCGACCACCAAGGCGCATCGAACAACTTAGTCCTGTCGAGATTGTTCGGGGCTTACCCGGTAACTCGGTCGAGGTCCGGACCGATCATGGGCGTCGCCGTCCGGCAGGCCGTGCGCTGGAATCTGGCCTCCTGCCGGGCGCCCGACCCGGCTCACTCGGTGTTCTTCTGGATCGCGGCTTGGCCCGAGTGGCCCGGGAAGATTTCGACCGTCTTGATGTTCACCATCTCCAGGAGACCGTAGCGGCTCAGCTCGCGTCCCACACCGCTATGCTTCACGCCGCCGAAGGGCATCCGAGGATCCGACTTCACGACGCCGTTAATGAACACCATTCCGGACTCCACCTGGGCGGCGAGTTCTTCGGCTTGGCCGAGGTCTTGCGTCCAGAGGCTCGCGCCGAGGCCGAACTCGGAGTCGTTCGCTTCCTCGATCGCGGTGTGCAGGTCCGGCACCGCCATGACGGGTGCGACCGGGCCAAACGTCTCTTCGCGCAGGACACGCATCGCTTTCGTGACGTGGCTCAGGAGGGTGGGCTCGAAGTACCATCCCGTCCGCCGGCCCCGTTTCCCGCCGACTTCAACCTTCGCGCCTTTCGCGACCGCATCCTTCACCTGGCCCTCAATCTCATCGCGTTGCGCGTTGTTGACGAGCGGGCCCACGTCGGTCGTCGGATCGAGAGGGTCGCCAACTCGGAGACGCCGCATCCGCTCCGCAAATTTAGCGACGAACTCCTCGGCCACGGAGTCCACGACGAAGAAACGTTTCGCGGCGATGCACGACTGCCCGCCATTCACGAAGCGTCCGGCGACGGCGCCTTTCGAGGCTGCATCCAAGTCCGCATCACCCGCCACGATGAACGGATCCGATCCGCCGAGCTCGAGCACGACTTTCTTGAGATCCTTCGAGGCTTCTCGGGCGACGTATACACCGGTGTGCACGGATCCCGTCAAGCTCACGACGGAGACGGGCGAGCGAATCAAGGCGGTCGCGGTCGACCGATCGCCGACGACAATCTGGAACACACTCTCCGGAAGACCGCCCTCTCGAAACGCCGCTTCCAAGTTCAGGCCGGACTGCGGCGACGCGCTCGCAGGCTTCACGACGACCGTGTTGCCGGCGATCAGCGCGGGCACCGCGAAGCGGACGATTTGCCACATCGGGAAGTTCCACGGCATGATCGAGCCGAGGACGCCGCGAGGATGGAACGCGACGTACGATCGCATCGCGTCCGTCGTCACGATCTCCGGTTGCAGGAACCCCGGTCCGTTCTCCGCGAAGTACTCCGCGGCCCAGGCGCACTTCTCGACCTCGGCGATCGCCTCCCGGATGACTTTGCCCATCTCGAGCGTCATCGTCTGGGCGTACGCGTCCTTGTGTTTCCGGAGGACTTCCGCGAATCGGAGCAGGTAGGCCGCGCGCTCCTTTGGGTCGAGCCTCGACCAGGATCGGAAGGCCTCGCGGGCCGCTTCGACTTTCGTCCGCACCTGCCGTGCCGTCAGAATCGGATACGCGGCAAGGGCTTTCTCCGTCGCCGGGTTGATGACGTCGAACGTGCGACGCTTCGCGGCCCGGGGCTTCCGTCGAGACGGCATGCGGATCTCCTTTCTCGCCTACGGGCTCCGCGCCAAATAATCTTTTGTGGGCTCTCGGATCGGAGAGCGGCTCGATGGAATGCGACGAATCGCTGAAGGAAGATTAATATCGAGGCCCGCGATGAAAGCGCCCCGTGCGTGGGTGGCCCAGCTTGGTCAAAGGCGCAGCGTTGAGGTCGCTGTCCCGTAGGGGTTCGCAGGTTCAAATCCTGCCCCACGCATCGCCCCGCTCGAGCCGTGAACGACAAGTGTCATAAGCCCACCCCCTCCTTTCTACATCGTGGAGTGGGGCTACCTCACGAGAGAGGGACACCTGGTCGTCGCCGACTCCCTCGGTCGTCGTTTCTTCTTCAAAGCCTACCGAATCGACACGGCCGGGTCGTTCATCGAGTTCCTAGGCAACCGGCGACCGATGGAACGGGTCGGGAACGTGACCGTCGAAGTCGCCCTGCACCGCAACGGGTGGACCGGTCCCCCGGAGCGCATTCTCCGCCCATCGGTCGCGCAGCTGTATCGGACTCGCACTCGTCACTATGTAATGGGGCCGAACTTGCGCTCCTTCCGAAAGTCCAGCTGGAACCGGGATCCGATCGTCTTGCCGCCCTGGTTTTCGTCGAGCAAGGTGCCCCAGAAAGAAACGAGACCCGGCGCCAGCTCCACCTTCTTCGTCTCGTTCCACGACGGTGCGATCAAAGGTTGTAGACGAAACGGCTCGACCGTCGAACTATTCGCGGTGGAACTGAAAGAGTTTACGGACTTCGTCCTCGGGAAGGTAACGGTCAACCTGCGGTTCGAGACGATCGCGGAGGCCGAGGCGTTTGCGCGTCAGTACGTGACGGTTCCCGATCCGGCGGCGATCGAGTCAGTAGTCCGAGTCGAGATCGAGCGGGGCCGCAACGTGAATCTCCTCAAGCCGCCACCGCCGGCGGCGGACAAGAGAGCCTCGAAGCGAAACGGGAAGCGGTTTCTCCTGGCGGCCCTGTTGATGAACTTGGAGATTGTGCTCATCATCGCATTTGCCCTTCCGCCCTTCACGGTCATCCTCCTGGCGGTCCCGCTCATCGTCGCCACCGTGACGAGCCTCCGAGAACGCCAGGCCCGCGACACGCCAGAGCGTCAAGACCTCTCAGCCAAGTGGCCGGCTCGAGTGTGGGACCGATGGGCCGCCCAGGTCCCAGCCCACGCGGCCGCGGCCGCATCCCTCCTGAAAGAGATCGGCATCGAACTCGACCAAACCGCTGTGAATCTCGACCCGTTGGACGCATTCCTGCGCAAGCTCCCGCCCGATACGCGGTTCGGATCGGCGGTCCTGGGGTTCGGCGCCCTGGTGTCGCAAGCCTTCCTTGCCAACTTGGGACGCCGGGTGCCAAACCAGTGGTTCTACAACTCTCGGGACCGAATGTACGTCCTGGAAATTCGAGATGCATACTGGGTCTCGCCCCTGAATTGGGTGGCGCGGGTGTGGGATCAGAAACCCGCAGAAACGATCCAAAGTCTGATCGACCTTTGGACGGGCAAGGTGTGCATGGCCCTCGCGTTCCAGCATCGCGTCGGCTTCAGCGCCCTCGGGTTCACGCCGCCGGATGGGAGGTTGCCCGAGGCGTTGATCGCTCGGGTTTCCGCGGATGCCGAGCGTCTCGCACCCGAATCGTTTGTCCTCTCGGACGCCCACTTCCGGCGGCGTCGCGCATCCTACGGTCCGTTCACGATTGACCTGGTTGAAACAGAAGGTGTCGATCGACGCGGTCCCCGCTACTTGCCGGTCCTCGCCATTCCTTTTCTTTCGGATGCGCAGGAAGTGACGGGGAGACTCGACGGTTCGTCGCCTCGGTCGCCGCGCCAAGAGGACGTCGCGATCGTCCGATTGTCCGATCTCCCGCTGGTCCCGCTCGGCGTCGAAGTGCGCAACTTCGTCGAGGTCGGACCGACGTTCTCGTCACGCGACGGCGAGCTGACCCTGCATCTGAACGCGGTCGCCGACAAGGTGGAAGTCATTACCCCAAGGATGCGCGAGCAGCGTCCGGAAATCAAGGACTATCTGGTGCCAATGGACCCTCGCGAGGACGGTGTGCCGCTGAGCCCCTACGCGCGTTTTATCGGTCGGATCGAGGAGTCATGGGAAACCACGAACCCGTTCTCGAAAGTGACTCTGTGGAAAATTCGATTGAACATCTCCGGAATCTCTCTGAATATGATGGTTCGGAAGGATCAGTGCCCCGGCCTGCCGGAGGCAGGGAGCTTCCTCAGCGGAAATGCGTGGCTAGTCGCGGACGTCGAGGGCGCGGTAGTCTCCCGTCCAGGATACATTCGCTGACCGCGAACTGATCGGGCAGTGCTAGCAACCCTAACCGATGAGCCAACCCCGTGCATCGGCCATGAGGATCGCGAGCGTGACGACCGCGGACTCGAATTCTCCGGCTCGCGCACTCGAGAGCGCCTTCGTCACGCTCATCCGCTCGACGGCCTGGATTTCGTCCGGATCGGGCCGCTGGTCCGTCGACTGACAGTCTCTGGCGAAGAACAAGTGCAGGGTCCCTTCGAGATACGCGGTCAGGTTGTTCCCCGCGTACATCTCGAGGAACTTTGGCGCCTGGTAGCCCGTCTCTTCCATCAGCTCGCGTCGCGCGCACGCCTCCGCCGACTCCCCGTTCCGCGCGGTCCCCCCGGGCAACGAGTGGACGATCCGTCCGAGGCCATGGCGGTACTCGCGCGTGAGGACGATCTGCTTCTGCGGGGTGACGGGAAGGACGGCCGCCGACGTGCCGAAGTGCATCCGGATCCAGCGCTTCCGCGCGCCGCTCGGGAGTTCGACCTCCTCCTCGGAGATGGGGGGCCAGGCTTCACGCAGCGGTTGGGAGGAGAGAACGCGGGGCGCAGACGTCATGAGGATCCGGGCAGCCGCCGGGGCTACGCGACCCGGCTACTTATCGCCGTCGACGGGACGTCGGTCTGGATTGCGGTCCTCAGGGCGCAACTCTTATTATCAGCCACCCGGGTTTCCGCGGTCGATGCCCCTCCGATTCTGGAAGAAAGAGAAGCCTGAGAAAGGCAAACCAGAAAAGGAGCCGGAGAAGCCGCCGAAGGTAGAGAAGGAGAGGCCCGCGGCGAAACCGGCCCCGGCCGAGGCGGTCGTGAAGCAGGAGCCTTCGGCGAAGAAGCCCGAGGAAAAGCCCGCTCCACCGCCCACTCCACCAAAGCCGGGCGAGGTCGAGGTATTCGTCAACGAGGCCCATGCCGGGCTCGTCGACCTCGGGCTCACGGTCGCCCCGACAAAGGCCGTGTTCGCGAAGCGGATTGCCGCCTACCCGGGCGGCGAGGGCGCGTTTGTCGCCGAGTACCGGACCGCGCCGTACAAAGCGGTGACCCGGGTCCTCGCGGACTGGCTCGGCTTCCACGTGCCGGAGACGTTCGAGCTCGACGCGATCCTGAAAGAGGTCAACCCGCGACTCAGTTCCTTCAAGCTGACGCTCGCCGCGAAGGATGCCACCTGGCTGGACCAGGAGCTGAATCTGCGAAAGGCCAAACTGATCCTGGGGGATCAGGAGAAGGTCGTCCGATTCAAGGACGCGCGTGATTTCCTGAAGGGCGTCAACGAACTCCTCGCGGGCCGGAAACTCGCGTTCCTCGAACTCGAAACGTGGGCCGACGATTTCGCGTTCCTCCTCGTCCGCGACCCGCGGTGGGACAAGCTGAAGAATCCGGAGCTCGTCGTCATCAAGGCGGACCAGACGGCGACCGGCGGCGAATGCGGGGAGTGCGGCGCGCCGGTCGGCAAGTATTGGAGCGACTGCCTGAAGTGCGGCGCGGTTTTCGGCTAGTCCTTCTTCTCGGTCTTCTCGGCCTTCTTCGGGGCCTCGTCCTTCTCCGGCGTCTCGATCTTCATCGCGTCCGGTCCGCCCGGTTTCGTTCGGAGGATCGGCATCGGATCGTACAGCTTCTCCGGCCACTCGCGGCGCTCGACGCGCATGCCGCAGTGGGGACAGTTCTTCGCGTCGAGGTGCTCCTCGTTCCGAGTGAAGAGGACCTTGCCGTCGCAGTATGGGCAGTGCAGGGTCCGCGGCTTCCGCATGATCCGTTTCGCGAAGACGGAGATCCGGCCGTCGCGGAGCTCGGGCGCCATCCGTCGCAGACCAAAGCGAGGGTCGTTATGAAACTTCCGACCCGGACGGCGCGGCCCGGAGGGGCGCATAAGGTCAAATGGAGCGGAGGCCATCGTGCGACCGTCGATGCAGGAACTCCGGTTGCGGCCGTACCACGATCTCGAAGGTGCGATCTTCCGCCCCGAGGCGGGCTGGTTGATCCCGGCCGGCTATGGCTCGATCGAGGAAGAGGTCCGCGCGGTCCGCCGGCGGGCGGGGATGATCGATTGGAGCGACCGCGCGAAGCTTCGGCTCACCGGTTCGGAGCGTGTTACGTTCCTCGACGGACTCGTGACCGCCGACCTGAAGATCCTCACGGCCGGCATGTCGGCGTATGCGCTCTTCCTGAACGAGAAGAGCCGGGTGCTCGGGGACCTGCGCGTGTACGCCTTCGCGGACTCCCTCGTCCTCGACATCGAGGCGGCACAGAAGGATACGATCGTTCAGCTCATGGAGAAAGCGCGCGTGAGCGACGACGTCGAGTTCCATGACCTCGGATCGGCCGGTCACGTCGAGGTGCACGGGCCGGCCGCGGGCGATCTCGTCGCGGGTGTCCTGACCGTCGATCCCCGTGCACTTCCCCAGGACGCCTTCCTGACGTTCGCGGTCGACAAAACCCACGAAGGTCACGTGGGCCGGGTCCGCGGGCTGGGGGAGCTCGGCTTTGCGATCTGGTCCCCCGGGTCGAGCCTCAGCGAACTCTGGGACGCGCTCTCCCGGCGGGACGTGACGCCCATCGGGCGGGACTCCTTCGAGGTTCTGCGGATCGAGGCCGGCACGCCGCGGTTCGGCATGGAGATGGGGGAGGACACGCTTGCCCTCGAGGTTGCGCCGGATTTCGCTTTGAGTTTCACGAAAGGGTGCTATGTCGGCCAGGAGATCGTGGCGCGCGGGACCTACGTGGGCCAGGTGCGGCGCAAACGCTTCGGCCTCCGTGTGGACGCCGACGTCCCTCC
>Ga0209056_10002370_pt1 | contig 20348 bp, 17 predicted proteins | sample GraSoiAngelo_114_FD_185876 | JGI IMG/M metagenome (GOLD analysis project Ga0209056, IMG submission 185876) | Grasslands soil microbial communities from the Angelo Coastal Reserve, California, USA - 14_0903_13_40cm (SPAdes) (version 2) | ecosystem: Environmental > Terrestrial > Soil > Grasslands...
GAGCCGGCGAAATAGCCGAACAACGCGAGCAGCACGATCAGCAGCTCTCGAACGTTCTGCGCCCAGGGTTGGCCCGCTGCGGCAGCACGCCCCGCCCCGACGATCGTGAGGATGATGCCCAGCAGCACCATCATCTCCACACCGCCCTGGATCCGCAGCGGCTCGTGAATCAGCACCTCCTCGTGCTGCGAGCCGGGCAACTCCTTCTCGTCTCGATTCAGCGCCCATTGGTCCCACAGATTGAAGAGCACGAGCAGGACGCCGTTGAGCATGAGCCACTGGGGCCAGAGGCGCAGCGTCCAGTCGAACGGGACGCCTTTCAGATAGCCGAGCAGGAGAGGGGGGTCACCGAGGGGCGTGAGCAGGCCGCCGCAGTTGGCGACAATAAAGATGAAGAAGATGACGATGTGTGCGACGCGCTTACGGCGCTTGTTGGCGCGGAGCAGCGGCCGGATCAGCAGGACGGACGCGCCGGTGGTGCCGAGCAGGTTGGCGAGCACGGCGCCGATGCACAGCATCCCTGTATTGACGAGCGGCGTGCCCGCGAGTGAGCCCTGGATATGAATCCCGCCCGTGACGACGAAGAGCGCACCGATGACCACGATGAAGCCGAGGTACTCGTGGAACTTCTCGTGCAGCAATTCCGGAGCGTGGATCCCCAGATACAGAAGGATCGGTGCCGATACGAGCAGAGCGACGAGCGCTTTGTTGCGGTTGTGATGCCACCACCGGGGCGCGGCGAGCGGAGCGAGCGCGATCACCAGCAGTAGCACCACGAAAGGCAAGGCAGTGACGAGCGGAAGCTGAGCGCCGAGCATAAGTTGGACCCATGCTGCTGCTCGCACTCGCGCTTGCGCAAGGCCCCCAAAGCGACCAGGGTCCGATCGAGCTGCAGCCGGGCATGATCATCACCCAATCGGTGCGGGTGGTCCCCAAGACGTATCGCTTCGCCGGTCCTCCAATCATCGTGCGGGGCAACAACATCACCGTCGATTTTCGCGACGCGACGCTGCAGGGAACCGATCCTGCGGCTGATCCCGATCAAGCGCGCGACACCGCCATCGTGATCGACGGCGGCAGCAACATCCGCATCGACAAAGCCCGTATCCATGGATACAAGATCGGTATCCTGGCGCGCGGCACGCAGCAGCTCACCCTGCAGGACAACGATCTCAGCGACAACTGGAAGCCGCGCCTCTTCAGTCTGATCGAGCACGAGAGTCTGGTCGATTGGCTCTCATTCCATCACAACGAAAAGGATGAATGGCTCAGGTTTGGCGCCGCCCTCTATCTGCAAGACGTGAAAGGCGCGGTGGTGCGCCGGAACACCGTCCTGGGTGGTATGAACGGATTGCTGCTCGTACGCACGAACGGGGCGATGATCCGCGACAACACCTTCTCGTTCAACTCCGGGCTCGGCATCGGGCTCTATCGCTCCTCGGACGACACGATCATTCACAATCAGCTCGACTATAACGTCCGCGGCTACAGCCATCGCGTTTATGCGCGCGGCCAGGACTCGGCCGATCTGCTGCTGTTCGAGCAGAGCTCGCGCAACGTGGTGGCGCTCAACTCGCTGACGCACGGCGGCGACGGCGTGTTCCTGTGGGCGGGGCAGACGACGATGGATTCGGGCACGGGCGGAGCGAACGACAACCTGTTCTACGGCAACGACGTCAGCTACGCGACCGCGAACGGCGTCGAGGTCACGTTCAGCCGCAATGAGATCATCGCGAACCGCGCCTGGGGCAGCGAGTACGGCGTGTGGGGCGGCTACAGCTTCCAGACTGAAATCGTGGGAAACGATTTCCGCGGCAACCGCACCGGCGTCGCGATCGAGCACGGCCAGGACAATGTCATCGCCCACAACCAGTTCGATCGTGATTCCACGGCGATTCGGTTGTGGGCCGATTCGATCGAGCCGTCCGAATGGGGCTATCCGAAGCATCACGACACCCGGAGCCGGGACTACCGGATCGGCGGCAACGAATTCGGCGGCAATCGCATGATCCTGAACGCGCGCAACACGACCGGTCTCGACACGCTGGCCGCTATCAGCCGGCCCTCACCGCCGGCATTCCTGGGCAACCTGCGCCGCCCTTCGCCGCCCTTAGCAGGTCGTGACCGCTCGGCGATCATCGTGGACGACTGGGGGCCCTACGACTGGGAAACGCCCAAGCTCTGGCCCGTCGATTCCACGCGCGCGATCCCGCTGCGCCTGGTCACGCTCGGTCCGGGCGGCAGGTGGAGACTCGTGTCGCTGCGGGGAGTGACGACGCTCTCACGCGCGGCAGGTCGGATCGGCGATACCATCGCGGTGACGCCGCGGCGGGACGCGACGGGGAATTGGGAACTGATGCTCGAATCCGGGGGGACGCGCTTCTCCTACGCCCGGTTCGAGCCACGCATCGATTGGAGCGTTCGCTTCTCGGACTCGTCCGGGGTGGTGAGCCCCGGGGCCACGCCCCGGGGATTACCGCGCCTCGATATGATGTGGTACCGCCCGCCACCCGCCTACGCATTTCTCCCGCAGGGCAACTGGTCGCTCACCGCCACGGGCACGGTCAATCTCGAGCCCGGCACTTACTCCATTCGTACGATCAGCGATGATGCGGTGCGAGTGTGGCTGGACAGCGCCCTGGTGATCGATGCCTGGACCCCGCACGAGTCCCAGGTGGACTACGCGCCCATTACGGCGGGAGAACACAAACTGCGCGTGGAGTATCGACAGGTGGATGGTTGGGTCGAGCTGCGGCTGGACATCACTCGCGGGTCAGCGCGGAGCCCTGGATCCCCAGGGCCACACTAGCCTCCTGGACGACCTTGTGTCCGATGGTCAGCGGCTCGGGTGGGCCGTACTCGATTTCTCCCTGAAACACGACGATGGTATGCCAGTCCCCTGAAAGCGCCGACCACCAGCGCAGTCCCGCGAATCCTTCTTGGTAGAGCGCCGCTGCCACGCGCTGGGTCTTCGCGACGTCGCGACTGGCCAGCACATCCGGCTTGATGTCGTGCTTCACGAGCACCGCGGGATCGCAGAGATCGGCGAGCTTGATCTTGCCCAGCTGGCATTCGACGAGTGCCAGTGGTTTGCCGGACTCGATCAGGTCCTTCCGATCGATTTTCTGTCCGCGAAAGCGCTGCAGCTTTTCCGCGACCGCATGAACCGCCGTCTCGGCGAGATAGACGACGACCTTGTCGCTCAGGTCAAAGCGGCCGGAGCCCTGATTGGGATAGACGTAGCTGGGAGAGAACGGCTCGCCGGGCTTCGCTGCGGGGTCCCATGGAAAGACCCGCCAGGGCCCCCCCATCAGGCGAAGGCGCCAGCCTTTTCAGCCTCGATCGCAGCGACGACCTCGGAGAGCCGGCCCTGCCGGATCACATCGATCGGGCGGCGATCGCCGAGGTGTGCATTCAGGCCGCGCAGCCACTTGGGGATTGACACGACCTCGAGGAATCCTTCCAGCAGCGACACCACGGTGTCCAAACCCACCAGCTGCTCCCAGTTTTGGGGCGCGGGCGCCTCACCGCGCTTCCACCGCACCACGGCGCTGCGGTGCACGCCCAGGCTGCGGGCCAGGTCGGCGTCGTCGGGGAAGGCGACCTTGGCGACGTGGTAGCGCTGCTTGATCAGCGACTTGTTCGCCCGGACGCGTCTCGCCATAACGCAACAATAATGTTGCGTGGTCTGCAGGTCAAGATTATGACGCTACGCGCGGGGCCCGGAACACCGCCTTGTGCTACGAGTACGATTCTTCCCATGAAGGAATACCTTGCCCAACGCCTCGATGCCGCACGAGACCTTTATCTGCTGGCATTAGCACTGGGGGAGCGTGGACCTGATCAATTCGGCCCGCTCATCCGGGAAGCCCGGCTGCACTTCATTCTTGTAATTGAAGAAGCCCGGATCGCCGGGCTGGATACGATCGAGATTCAGAACGTGCTCGCGACGCATAGCGACGACCTCGTCGATACGATCACGCCCGACTTGCGCGAACGATTGGACGAGCTGCTCCGCATCGCCAATCCCCGCTAGAAACCGGCGCGCGGGATAGATTCCCGCCCATGCAGCACGAAGCGGCCATTATCGCGGGCGCCGGGCCGATCGGCCTGGCGTGCGCCATTTCCGCCAAGCGCCGTGGCATCGATCCCCTCGTCATCGACGCGGGCGCGCTCACGAATTCGATCGTGCGGTACCCGATCAAGATGACGTTCTTTACGACGCCGGAGCGCCTCGAGATCGGCAATCACCCACTCGTGTCTGCCGGTCAAAAGGCGACCCGCGAAGAGGCGCTGAAATACTATCGCGGCGTCGCCCGGGTCGAGGGGATCCGCGTGCAGACCTACACCAAACTCGTCGGTGCGCGAGAAGTCGAAACGCGTCTCGGGCGCGAGCCGATCTCGTGGGACAAGCTGGTCCTCGCGACCGGCTACTTCGACCACGTCAACAAGCTCGGCGTCCCGGGTGAAGACTTGCCGCACGTCCACCACTACTTCGACGAAGCGCACCTCTCCTACGGTCTCGACGTTGTCGTGATCGGCGGCAAGAACTCCGCGGTCGAAGCCGCGCTGCAGCTGTTTCGCGCGGGGGCGCGCACGACGATCATCTATCGCGGCACCACGTGGCCCAAGAGTGTGAAGTACTGGCTCCGCCCCGACCTCGAAAACCGCATCAAGGCAGGCGAGATCCAGGCCCGGCTCGGCAGTCAGGCCAGCGAGATCACGCCGCGCGATGTGCTCGTGCGCGGTGCGCTCGGCAACGAGGAGCGGATTCCCGCAACCCGGGTCTACCCGCTGATCGGGTTTCATCCCGATTTCGAGCTGTTCAAGCGCATCGGAATCGCCTTCGATCCCGATTCGGGACGCCCGAAGATCAATCCCGAAACCCTGGAAACGTCGGTCCCCGGCGTACACGTCGCGGGGAGTGTGACGGCGGGCACGAAGATCTCGGAGATCTTCATCGAGAACGGCCGGTTTGATGGAGAGAAGATCTTCGGCTCGGCCGCCGAGCGGCAGCAAGCGCAGACCCTGTACCAAGGGATTAGAAGGGAAACGGGCGAGTAGTCCCTTCCCATCCGGCATACCCCGGCTAACTTGCGACGAATGTCCGAACTGCGCACCGCCCTAGCCGACGCCCTCGGCCCGCTGTATCGGATCGAGCGAGAAGTGCGGCCGGTAGGGGAGTATCGGCTTTTTGTCGCCACTCAATCCCAGAACGGCTCAGAGCTACTGGTCAAGATTCTGCCGGCGGCGTTGTCGCTCGGCATCAACGACCTGCAATTCGAGCGCGCCGTCCTGCTGATCGCCGAGCAATTGAACCATCCGAATCTCGTGAAGCCGCGCGGCGCGGGCCGCGCCGGTTCGTTCGTCTATCACACCCGGCCCTTCGTTCCGGGCACGACGCTGCGCGCCTGGATCGGCAACAACGGCGCGATCCCGCTCGCCCGCACCGTCGAAATCCTGCGCGGCATCTTGAACGGCCTGGCGGCCGCGCACGCCGCCGCGATCTCGCACGGCGAGCTGAAGGCGGAGAACGTGTTGCTGGCGGACGAAGGCGTGCTCGTCGCGGACACCGGTATCGCGAGTGCGCTCGGCAAGCCGGCGACGCCGCGCAACGACATGGCGGCGGTGCAGTCGCTGGCGCGCGAGATGCTCACCGGCTCGAAGCCGACGATCGGAGAAGAGCCGCTCGAGCACACGCGCACGCTGCCGCTGTGGCTCACCGAGTGGCTGCGCTCGCGCTGGACGGATGCGGGTCGCGCCCTGGCGGGGATGCGGCCGCCACCACCTTCTAGCTCCCAATCCTCTCAGCTCTTCGCGTAACCGCCGACTCCATATCTCTCGTCCGTCGGGCGGCGGCATCTCCTACTTCAGCGCTCAGCCCCGACACTTCTGACCCGGCAATCGCGTATTATTCAACATCCCTTGTCCCGGACTCTGTGATGCTAAAGCCTGTCATGCAGTTGGCCGCCGTCGGCCTCGTCGGCATTGTGGCCTGGAAACTTGCCGCGGCCTTCCTTTTGCCCCTGTTCTTCTTCGTCTTCAAGATCGGTCTGATCGTCGCCCTGATCATGCTGGCCTTCTGGTTCTTCAATAAGAAGTCTCGTGGTAAGGAGGACACGCCGCCCGCGTCCAGCTAGTGTCCAGCGCAACACAATCGAGGCGCGCCAAGGCTCAAAATCGCCTGGCGCGCCTCGTGCTTTTCCCCTCCATGAAAGGAGGGGACCATGACCAACTGGAAAGTTGTCACCGTCGCGCTGGGACTCGCTTTGGGCTGGATCGTGGGAAATCCGGCGGTCGCGCTGGGACCCGCTCCAGACCCGCAGGCGGAGGTCCAGGTGAACGTCGCGCGCGTCGAGGGACTTACGGAGCACTTACGCAACTATCCTCGGGATGTCGACGAGATGGAGCATCTCGCCGCGCTGTACGTGGCGAACGGGTGCTATGACGCCGCGCTGGGGCCGCTGGCGCGAGCGCTGCAACTCGACCCGCATCGTCGCAGCCTGTGGGTCATGCTGGACAGCGCCTTGCGCCATTTGGGCCGGCAGCGGATGTCGGATGAGGAGCTGGTTCTGCGAGCGATGGAGTTCAGGAAGGCTCTTGAACGGCGGTAGCAACTGATTGCCTTCGTTACTGATCCACCCAGGTCGACCGTACGTCGTACGTGACGTTATAAACCAGCTGATTAATCAGTCGTCCGTACGCGTCGTTCGGATCGCGCGCCGAGAATGATGGCGTGCCGCCGATGAACGACAGGCCGCCGACCTCCTCGGTCGATGACGAGCTGCGCCGCCACATGACGCCGCCGGAGCGCGTGTTCATGAGCCACACCGACAGATCCACGGTGACCGTCGCGCGCACCACCGGCACCAAACCAGATGTGAGTCCGCCGTGGGGCTTCACGTTCGAGATCTTCAGATGACCGAAGAACGCGACGGGGGTGCCGCTGCTATCGGAGGCTGACGCGAAGACGCGCGAAGAATCGGCGGACGTGAATTCGCGCATCTCGATACCGCTCTGCGCGGCAAGGACATACTCCTCGAAGCGCTGCGTCGCAAACTGGTGGAGATTGCCTTTGGCGTTCTCGACCGAGAATGTGAACAGCCCGATGTTGTGATACGGCACGAGATTCAGCGTCGGTGGGAGGAGAACCCGCTGCCGTACCGGCCGGTGCCCTCCGCCGCAACCAACGATGGCCAGGATGATGAATGAACAGACCAGGACGCGATGCACGTACATAGGGACCTCGGCGATCGACCATTGGGGGTCCCAACATAATGGTTTCGGCTACTTGAATGACTCTGTGGGCACCGTCACCGGCACGGGTTGCGCACGTATGTAGCTGACAATCTTCCAGATAGCACCAGGGGACAGAATCCCGCCGTACGCCGGCATCCCTCTCGGACGGCCGTAATAAATCGATTGAAACAGCGCACCGTCCGTCCCGCCGTAGCGCCAGCGGCCGTCCACGAGGCTCGGCCCAACCCAGCCGAGCGCTCCGCCGCCGTGGCAGCCGTCGCAGTTCATCGCGCTGAACACTTTGGAGCCGTCGGCAGTGTTCGCGGAGTCGATCGGCAGCGGGTTCTTGATCTCACCGGCGGGAGGCTGGTTGCCACCGGCCGCGACGTGCTCGGGATAGCGCACAGATGGGGGAACTCCGCCCGCGTTCGAGCGCTCGCACGCGAGCAGAGCAGCCACGCCCACGCACCACGCTCCACGCACCACGCTCGGCCTCATAAGCCGAAGATCCACACAATGCCTCCCTGGCTCGTGTGCCGCGCGAGATCGGGCGCGAAATCGGCGGGCGGCCGGACGTCCGCGGGATCGTCGGACCGCACGTCGCCCGACAGCAGGAACCAGTCGCCGCCGATGCCGGCGTACACCGCGATGTACTGCTTCCCGTCCGGTCCGCGGAACGAGATCGGCGCGCCGACGACACCGGAGCCGACTTTGAACTTCCAGAGCTCCTTGCCGGTCCGCGCGTTCGCCGCCTTGAACCACCCGTCCAACGTGCCGAAGAAGACGACATCGCCGGCGGTGACGACGCTGCCGCTCCACACGGGAAACTTCTCCTTGATTCTCCACACTTTGCGACCGCGCGCCGCATCCCATGCGATGAACTCGCCCCCGTAGCCGCCCGGACCGATGACATAGGGCGTCGTCGCGCCGATATACGGCGTGCCGGCAATGCGCGTCACGGGCGCCGCCTCGAAGTTCATGCAGAGATTATTCACGGCGGTATAGAACAAGCCGGTGCGCGGCGAGTACGCGGAGGGAGACGCAGGGCTCTTGCCGCCCTCGAGACTCGGGCAGATGCCTTTCACGTTGCCGCGCGACGCGCCCGTAGTCTTGGTGGTGTCGACGATCGGCAAACCCGTCCGCTTGTTGATCCCCTTCGCCCAGGTGACATTCGCGAACGGCTCGGCGACCAGGAGCTCGCCGGTCACGCGGTCGAGCGTGTACGCGAAGCCGTTCTTGTCGAAATGCACGAGCACTTTCCGCATTCGGCCGCCGACCACCATGTCAACGAGAATCATCTCGGCATTGGAGTCGTAGTCCCAACTGTCGTGCGGCGTGAACTGGTAGGCCCACACCAGCGAACCGTCGCCCGGGCGGCGCGCGAGGACGCTGTTGGTCCACTTGTTCTCACCGGGCCGCTGCTCCGTGTTGTAGGGTCCGGGATTTCCGGTGCCGAAGTAGATCACGTCGAGCTGCGGGTCGTAGGAGATCCAGCCCCACACCGGCGCGCCGCCACGCCGCCACGAGTCGCCTTCCCAGGTCGAGACACCGATGTTCGGATCGGCGACGTAGTTCCCGCGGCCGGGGCGCGCGAGCATCAACGAGTCAGGGCCCATGTTGTGCGCCGTCCACAGGACCTTGCCGGTGGCGACGTCGAGGCCCTTCACCCAACCGTAGATTCCGAACTCGCCGCCCGACGGTCCCACGATCACGCGGTTCCGCGCGACGAACGGTGCCATCGGCGTCGTCTCGCCTTGTTGCATGTCCGCGATCTGCGTCTTCCACACCTCACGACCCGAGATCGCATCGACCGCGACCGTGTGACCGTCGAGCAGGTTGTAGATGACCTTGCCATCGGCGTACACGGCGCCGCGGTTGATCGCGTCACAGCACGCTAGCCCAAGCGCGGTAGGATTCACGTCGGGCCGATACTTCCATTTGAGCGGATAGCCTGCGCGCTTGAGATCGAAGGCGTAGAGGACGTTCGGGAACGGCGTAACGACGTACATCGTGCTGCCGACGACGAGCGGCTGCCCTTCGTGGCCGCCGAGGGTCCCGGTGGAGAAACTCCAGACCGGCCGAAGACGCGGCGCGTTGCGGGTCGTGATCTGCGCCAGGCCGCTATAGCGAGTCGCGGCGTAGTTCTTCCCGGGCATCGTCCACTGGCCATCGTCTTGTGGCGATGTGCCTTGCATCAGCAGCACGAGCAGGACGGATGCGATGCGCATGTCGTAATCATACCTGTTCGGTTGTGGGACGCGAGAATCCCATAACCGAACGCTCGTCGCGCACTCGCCAATCTCAATCTCTTCAAAAGCCGTGAGTTAGCTCCAACAGCGGACTGGTATGGTCCATGCCTTGTCTCGAGCACGTGGACATCCCACGCGCGCCAACCAAGAATCGCAAACGCTACGTGCAGGCCGGAGTCGGCGCCGGCGGTCTCATCCTCGTCACGGTTCTGCTCGCCAGCCTGAAGCCGGCGGCGCCGAGCGTCGATCGCGAGGTCGTTTCGCTCGACGGTGTGCGGCGCGGCACGATGGTGCGCGAGGTGCGCGGTCCCGGGACGCTCGTCCCCGAGCACATCCGCTGGATCTCCGCACTGACTCCCGCGCGAGTCGAGCGCATCTTCGTCCAGCCCGGCATTCCGGTAAAGGCGAACACGGTGCTGCTCGAGCTTGCGAACCCGGACGTCCAAATCGAAGCGCTCGACGCCCAGCGGCAACTCACGGCCGCCGAGGGCGATCTCGTGAATTTGCGCACCAACCTGCAGGGAGCGCGGCTGACGCAAGCCGGCGTCGTCGCATCCACGCGTAGCGAGTATCTCTCGTCGAAACGCGCCGCCGCCGTGGCGGACTCACTCACGATAATCGGCGGGTTCTCCCGCAACGACGTCACTCTGGCCCACGAAAAGGCCGACGAGCTGGAGGCACGCTACGACATCGAGAAGCAACGCCTCGAGCTCCTGACGTCGGCGGTGGATTCGCAGCTTGCCGTGCAACGGGAGCAGGTCGTGCGGCTGCGCGCGATCACCGCATTTCGGCTCAGCCGGCTGAGCTCGCTGCAAGTGCGTCCCGGCGAGGAGGGCGTCCTGTCGGAGCTCAACCTCCAACCTGGCCAGTGGGTCGTACCCGGGACGATTCTCGCGAAGGTCGTCCAGCCCGGAAAACTCAAAGCCGTGATCCGTATCCCCGAGACGCAGGCGCCCGGTCTCGCGATCGGGCAGATGGCGTCGGTGGATACCCGAACCGGAGTCGTGGGAGGCCGCGTCATACGCATCGACCCTTCTGCGCAAGAAGGAACGGTGACGGTGGACATCGCATTGGACAGCACTCCCGCGGCGGCGCGGCCGGACATCAGCGTGGACGCAACGATCACGATCGAGCGACTGAACGACGTGTTGTTCACGGGCCGTCCCGCGTATGGCCAGCCCAACAGCACGATCGGGATGTTCAAGCTCGTCGAAGGGGGCCGCTACGCCGTTCGCGTTCCCGTGAAGGTGGGTCGCACCTCGGTCAACTCGATCGAGATCGTGCAAGGGCTCGCGGCCGGCGATTCGGTGATTCTGTCGGACATGACGCGGTATGACAACGTGGAGCGGGTGAAACTGAAATAGGTGTCTGGTATCTGGTGTCAGGTGTCTGGGAGTTTGCTGACACCAGACACCAGGCACCCGACACCTTCTCAAGGGGAGAACCGATGCCCGGTAATGGTGCGCCACTCATTCAGCTCAACGGCGTTCGAAAGGTCTTTTTCACCGACGAGGTCGAGACGCACGCGCTCGCGGACGTGCACCTCGAGATCCGCGAGGGCGAGTACGTCGCGATAAACGGCCCGTCGGGGTGCGGCAAGACGACGCTCCTCTCCATCCTCGGTCTGCTCGATACGCCCAGCGACGGCAGCTACCTGCTCGAGGACAAGCCGGTGGCCAACCTGACGCCGGCCGAGCGAGCCCGAATCCGCAACCGGCGGATCGGCTTCGTGTTCCAGGCCTTCAATCTGATCGGCGATCTCACCGTGGCTGAAAATGTCGAGCTGCCGCTCACCTACCGCGGCATGTCGGGCGCGGAACGCACGAAGCGGGTGCAACAGGCGCTCGAGAGGGTCGGCATGGTGCATCGCGCGAAGCATTACCCGGTGCAGCTCTCGGGGGGCCAGCAGCAGCGGGTCGCGGTCGCGCGCGCGGTCGTGGGCGATCCCGCGATCCTGCTCGCCGACGAGCCGACGGGAAATCTCGACTCCAGCAACGGCGAGGCGGTGATGGACCTGCTGCGGACGCTGCACCGTGGCGGCGCGACGGTGTGCATGGTGACGCACGATCCGCGCTACGCCAAGCATGCGGATCGGTCCATCCATTTGTTCGATGGGCGTGTCGTTGATGAAGAGGGGACTGGGGCCTAGGCCCATGTTCCAAGACCTCCGTTACGCGCTGCGCGCGCTGCGGCACAGCCCCGGCTTCACCCTGGTGGTCGTGCTCACCTTGGCGCTCGGCATCGGCGCCAACACCGCCATCTTCAGCGTCGTCCGCGGCGTGTTGCTCAGGCCGCTACCTCACCGCGACGGGGATCGGCTCGTCTATCTCCGGCACTCTGCCGACGGACCCGGACAAGCGAACCTCACATTCTCCGTTCCCGAGATTCGTGATTTCCGCAGTGGTGTTCCGGCCCTCGCCAGCATCGCCGAGTACTCGACCTGGAGTACGATCCGTCAGATGGCCGACGGTGCCGAACGCCTTCAGGTGGGCCTGGTCACCGGCAACTACTTCGACGTCATGGGACTCGCGCCGATCTTGGGCCGCGTGACGGGACCCGCCGACGACGGGCCCGGGGTGCCCCCTGTCGCCGTGCTCAGCTACGAGTACTGGCTCAACCGCTTCGCTGGAGACTCCAGCATCGTCGGCAAGACGATCTTGCTGTCCAAGAAGCCAGTTACCGTGATCGGCGTCCTGCAGCCCGCCCCGTTCTTTCCGGATCCGGTGCAGGCGTACCTGAACCTGGTGAACAGCTCGCACCACTTGAGTGCGACAATGTTGCAGTTCCGCACCCATCGCATGACCGAAGTGGTCGCCCGGCTCGCGCCCGGCGCCTCGCTAGAGCAAGCGCGGGCCCAGGTTGGTGCTACCTATACCCGCTTTCAGCACGAGTACCCGGATGCATACGACGCCAGCTCGCACTATCGCGTCGCGATGATTCCGTTCAAGGCAGCACTGGGCGAGCGCGCACGGCTCACGCTGTGGTTGCTCATGGGCGCGGCTGCGTTCGTCTTGCTCATCGCCGTCGCCAACGTCACGAACCTGACGCTCATGCGCGGCGTGCGCCGGGAGCACGAGCTGGTGGTCCGTGCGGCGTTGGGCGCCGGCGTGGGGCGGTTGCGGCGGCTGCTCCTGGTCGAGAATCTGATCTTGACACTCATGGGCGCCTTGGTCGGCGTCTGGGTGGCGGTCGGGGCCTTGCGTCTGCTCGTCTCGCTCGCCGAGCGCTATTCCGCGCGCGCGAGCGAGATCCACCTCGACCTTGTGGTTCTGGGGTTCACGCTTGCGCTCTCGGTCACAGTCGCGCTCCTGCTGTCGTTCCTGGCGTCGCTGCCGAAGGACGGCGCGTTCGCATCGCGGATCGCCGTCGCTGCGGGGCAGGTGCGTGGGTCCCCGAGGAAACAGCGTCTGCAGCGCGGACTGGTGGTCGCACAGATCGCGGCGTCGTGTGTTCTCCTCGGCGGCGCGGGCCTGCTCACACGTACCATGATCCGCCTGTCGCAGGTGGACACGGGGCTCCGGACCGAAGAAGTGCTCGCGATGCAGGTGACGATCCCGCTCACCCGGGCCGAGGTACAGTCGGGCTCTGCGGCCGCTGTCGCAGCGACTCAGCAGTATGTGCAGATGCGAAACGAGGTGGCCGCGCTTCCGGGCGTTCGAGCGGTGGGCATCGGCTCGCCTCTGCCGCTCCGCCGTTCCGATGTCGTGTTTGACGTCCGGGCTGAAGGGAGGGCGCTCGCTGTTGGCGAAGCGACGCCGCGCGCCGAGTGGCGCAGCGCCAGCCCTGAATTCTTCGACGCAGCGGGAATTCCGCTTCTCCTTGGACGTCCGTTCGCGACGACCGATGGAGACGAGTCCAGCCGGGTCATGATCATCAACCAAACGCTCGCCGACCGGTTGTTCCCGAAAGAGGATCCCATCGGCAAGCGTGTCGCGTGGTTGGAATGGCAAGGCGACTCGGTGGGATACCGGTGGGGTCCATGGCGCACGGTCGTCGGCCTCGTTGGCAATACACAGGACGGCGGGCTCAACGCCGAGCCCGTGCCGGTGTTATTCACGCCGATCATTCTGGGCGGCCCGCTCGTGAACGCCATAGGAGCAGGTCTCGTGATTCGCGCCGATACCAACGTCGGAGGCCTGGCCGCGACGGCGACTCGCATCGCGCGGCGGATTGCACCGACGGCCCTGATCGAGGACGTAATGACCGTGGCGCAGTACAAGGACCGGAAGATCGCGCCCTGGCGTCTCAACGCCGCGCTTGTGTCGTCGTTCGGACTCCTGGCGGTGATCATCGCGGCCGTCGGGATCGCCGGGGTCTTGGGGTTTTCGGTGAGCGCGCGCACCAACGAGATCGGCATCCGCATGAGCCTCGGCGCCGACAGCAGCCGGGTGCAGCGCATGGTCCTGAGCGAAGGGTTCGTGTTGGTGGCGATCGGCGTCGTGTTGGGTCTGGCCCTGGCGGGCATCGCGGCGCGCGTCATTCGCGGCCTGCTGTTCGGTGTGGAACCGTACGATCCAACGACACTCGTGGGCGTCACCGTGATGATGGCGGTCATCGGGCTCGTCGCCTGTTGGATTCCGGCGCTGCGCGCAGCGCGGATCGACCCGGCAATCACCATGCGATCGCAATAATGACCAACGCCATCCGGAAGACGGTCGAGCGCACCGACGAAGAACGGCTGCTGGCCGAGCGCGTATCGCGCACGCTAGGTGGGGAATACGAAGTCGTCGAGCCGCTCGGCCGAGGTGGGATGGGACAGGTGTGGCTGGCATGGGATTGGAGCAACGGCCGAGAGGTCGCGCTCAAAGTGCTCGATCCCATGCTCGCCACATCGCTCGAGAATCGGGAGCGGTTTCGCAGGGAAGCGCTGATCGCCGCCCGCTTTCCACATCCGCATATCGTGCCGTGCTTCGAGTTCCGCTGCGACCGGAAGGCCGTGGTCGCGGTGATGCAATACGTGCGCGGCGAGGCGCTCGAGCGGCGCCTGCGCGGCGGAAGGCCGCTCGACCCGGACTTCGCCGAACGCGTTCTCGTTCCGATGGCGGACGCGCTGGCACACCTGCACCGTCATGGTGTGATCCATCGCGACGTCAAGCCGTCCAACATTCTACTCCGGGCGGAAGACGGGCGCCCATTCCTTACCGACTTCGGGATCGCAACACTCCTCACATCCGACCAGTCTCGGGCGGAGATCGTGCGGCGGTTTGGCACGCCGGAGTTCATGGCTCCAGAGCAGGCGGCCGGGGACTGTAACGCCGATCATCGCAGCGACATCTACTCGCTCGGTCTCGTCGGGTTCTACGCACTCGCTGGGAGACTCCCGTTCCGAGGCGGCGGTCTGGCTCTCATGGCCCAGCGTGTGGCTCTCGATGTGCCCCCGCTGTGCAGTTGGGCACCACACGTGTCGCCTGCGCTGGGACGGGTGATCGACCGCTGCTTGGCCCGGGAGCCGCGGCGCCGTTGGCGGGACGCCGGGGCTCTGCGGGATGCGCTCGCGCGCGCTGCGCTAAGCGATGACGAGCTCACTGACGGCGCCGGCTGGAGCGCCTTCTGGCGGCGGATGCGGCGCTCGAGGAGATCGTAAACCCGTGTTCCAGGATTTCCGCTACGCCCTCCGCACGCTGGCTCGAAGCCCCGGGCTGTCGCTGGCCGCGGTGCTGACGCTGGGGCTCGGCATCGGGGCGAATAGCGCGATGTTCGGCGTCGTGGACCGGCTGTTCTTCCGCCCGCCGGCGCACGTCGTTGATCCCGATCGAGTCGTGCGAGTCTATGTCACGACCACGAGCCCCCTGTGGGGCTCGAGCACCACGCCGATCGGGACCTATCCGCGCTACGCGGATCTCCGGGATCGCGCGCGGAGTTTCGCGGCGGTCGCTGCGTACGGCGGAAGGACCTTTAGCTTAGGGCTCGGGCCACAGGCGGAGCCCGTCACGGGCCGGTTGGTCACGGCGTCTTTCTTTTCTGTGCTCGGCGTCCGCCCCGAGCTGGGCCGTTTTTTCGGCGCTGACGAAGACAGTGTGGGACGCGCCGCGCATGTCGCGGTGCTGAGCCGAGAGTTTTGGGTGCGCCGGTTCGGGGCGGACCGGGCGGTGCTCGGCAAGACGCTGCAGCTGGGTCGCAACGTGTACACCGTGATCGGCGTGACGCCCCAAGGCTTTGCGGGGATCGACCTTGAGGTGCCAGACCTGTGGCTGCCGCTCACAGCGGCGGCCCCGGAGGTTATGGGGCCTGCTGCGTTGGGTCCGAGGTTCTTCTGGCTCTCTGGGGTCGTCGCCCGGCTCCGTCCCCGCGTCAGTCCCGAACAGGCTGCCGCCGAGGCGACAGCGATTTACCGCAGCGAATTTGTCCAGAGCGGCGATTCCACCGGCACCGTCTCCCTGGGCTCTGTGCACGAGGCCATCGGACCCCTCGCCAGCAGAGACGCAAAGCTCTCCGTTTGGCTTGGCGTCATGTGCGCCATCGTCCTGCTGATCGCCTGCGCCAATGTCGCCAATCTCCTGCTCGCGCGAGCGGTGCAGCGCAAGCGGGAGATCGCCATCCGCCTCGCACTCGGCGCAAGCCGTGGTCGCCTGGCCCGACAGCTGCTCGCCGACAGCGCCGTGCTCGGGGCGCTGGGAGGGGCCGCGGCCTTGCTCATCACGCTCTGGGTTGGGCCTGTGCTCTCCGCCTCCCTGCTGTATTCCACGACGACCGCAGGGCTCGACACGCGTGTCCTGCTTTTCACGGCCGTCGCAGTCCTCGTGACCGTAGTGCTCGCGGGGTTCGCCCCGGCCTATCACGCAAGCGCGCCCGATCTGTCCTCGGCGCTCAAGTCCGGGGAGCGCGAAGGGACCTTCCAGCCGTCGCCCGTTCGCACCGGCCTGCTCGTGGGCCAGGTCGCGCTCACTCTCGTGCTATTGACGGGCGCGGGACTGTTCGTGAGCAGCTTGCGTCATGTGCAAGGCTTGCGACTGGGATTCGACGCGGACCGCTTGATCGTGGCTTCCGTGGACCTACAGCGGCTGGGTTACAAACGCGCTGCGGCCAACGCCCTGTACGAGGACATGCGGGAACGCGTCAAGCGATTGCCTGGCGTGAGTGGAGCGAGCCTGGCCGTCGGGCATCCCTTCGGTTGGGCGTTCGGCGTAACACTCTTCGTACCGGGCTTGGACTCGCTGCCGCGAGCGCCGAGCGGGGGACCGTACTTCGAAGCGGTGACGCCCGACTACTTCCGGACGATGGGGGCTGCCGTGCGTCGCGGTCGCGCCTTGGTCCCGACGGACGTCGCGGGAGCGCAGCGGGTCGCCGTCGTGAACGAGACGATGGCCCGGCGCTTTTGGCCCGGGCAGGACCCGCTCGGCAAGTGTTTGAAGATCATCAGCCCGGCAGCGCCGTGTACCGAGGTCGTCGGAGTGGTTGAGGACCCCCGGCTCAACCAAGTGACGGAGGAGGGCGGCGCTATCCAATACTTCATCCCGCTCGCGCAAGCAGACTCGGTCACGAACTCGCCTGTCACGGCCCTCCTCGTCCGCACCAACGGCCCGGCAGGCGCGTTGGTCGGTGCCGTGCGACGCACAATTCAAGAGACGGCCGCGGACCTTCCTTATCCGAGCATCGACCCCATGCCCCGACTGTTCGCATCGCAGCTCCGTCCTTGGCGACTGGGCTCGGTGCTCCTGAGCCTGTTCGGAGCCCTGGGCCTCGTGCTTTCGGCGATCGGGCTCTACGGCGTGCACAGCTACGTCGTGTCCCAGCGCACGCAGGAGATGGGTATCCGGATCGCGCTCGGTGCGGGACGACGCGACATCCTCGAGCTCATCATGGGACAGGCCCTGCGCGTGACAGGGTGGGGGCTCGTGCTCGGCGCCGCGGGCGCGCTGGTGGTAGGTCGTGCGATCGCTTCGCTGCTCTACGGCGTCAAGCCACACGATCCGCTCGTGCTTTCGCTGGTGATGGTGATTCTCGGGGCGGTCGCGGCGGTTGCGAGTTACCTCCCCGCCCGCCGAGCGACGAAGGTCGATCCGATGGTGGCCCTGAGGTACGAATGATCGACGCGCTCGTGCAGGATTTCCGCTACGCGCTGCGCGCGTTGCGACACAACCCGGCGTTCACGACCGTGGTCGTGCTCACGCTGGCGCTCGGCATCGGCGCCAACACCGCGATCTTCAGCGTGGTGGACGCGGTGCTGCTCAAGCCGCTGCCCTATCCCCACGCGGACCGCCTGGTGTCGCTCGACACGAAGGTGCCGGGACCGGGCAAGGACATCTTCGGGAGCGCGATGTCCTACCCCGACATTCAGCAGTTGCAGGCACTCACCAAGGATTTCGCCGGTGTAGCTGCGTATACGTACGCGCGCTACAACTACGCGGGCCGTGACCAGGCGAGCGAGCTGGCCGCCACGGTCGTCTCGCCTAACCTGTTCGGCGTGCTGGGCGTGAGTCCGGCTATCGGGCGCGCGTTCACCGGCGCCGAGCTGCACGATCGGCTCGCCGTGCTGAGCTATCGCATGTGGGCCACGGCATTCGGCAGCGACCGCAACATCGTGGGCCAAGTGATCAATCTCGACGGCCAGAGCTTCACGGTTGTGGGCGTCATGCCGCGCGGCTTCGCGTTCCCCAACGAGGATACCCAGCTGTGGGTGCCGCTAGGCGAGGCGCTGCGCTCCCATCCGCAGGTCGAGTTCAACCGCCAGTTGTACGCCTTCGAGTCCGTGGCACGCCTGACGGCGGGCGTCACGCTCGCGCAGGCGCGCGCCGACGCTGGCGTGGTGGCGCAGCGCATCGGTGCCGCCGGGCGGGCGTTCCTCGTCGACCCGCTGAAGGTGGAAGGTGTGGAGAACGTCCGCTCTGCCTTGCTGGTGCTGTTCGGCGCGGTGGGGCTGGTGCTGTTGATCGCCTGCGCCAACGCGGCGGGGCTGTACGTGGCGCGCGCCACCGAGCGCAGGAAGGAGATCGCCGTGCGCCGGGCGCTCGGCGCCGATCGCGCGCGGCTGGTGCGGCAGCTGATGACCGAAAGCGTGGTGGTGGCGCTTATCGCGGGGGCCGCGGGCGTGCTGCTGGCGCGCTGGGGCCTCGCCGCCATGCTCGCCGTCTGGCCGCGCGTGCCGCGCGTGAACGAGATCGGGATCGACCCTTGGGTACTCGGGTTCGCCCTCCTCGTCTCGCTCGTGACGGGCCTGGCGTTCGGACTGCTCCCGGCGCTGCGCGCGGCGGGCGCCGGCGTGGAGGAGGTGCTGCGCGAGGAGGGCGGCGCCACGACGGGCTCGCGCCGGCGCCACAGGACGCAGAACGGGCTGGTGGTGGCGGAGATCGCGCTCGCGCTCGTGCTGCTGGTGGGCTCGGGGCTGCTCATCACGACCTTCGTGCGGTTGACGTCGGTGGATCCCGGCTACGACACGCACGACGTGCTGGCGGTGCGCATCCGGCTCACGCCCTCGCGTTACGCGGATCCCACGGTGCAGAACCAGTTCTTCCAGAATCTCACGGACCTCCTGGCGCGCAATCCCGGCGTGGCGGACGTAAGCGTTGCGCGCCTCCCGCTGCCGCTCGCGGGCGGCGTGAATATCCTGGCATTTGATCCACGGCGGATTCGTCCCGACGCCACCGAGGAGTTCCTCGCGGCGCGGCTGAGCGTGGTCGGTCCGGGCTACTTCGCGGCGATGGGCATCCCGCTCCGGGGCCGTGACTTCACGCCGCAGGATCGCGCCGATGCCCCAAGGGTCGTCATCATGAACCGGCGGCTCAGCGACGAGCTGTGGCCGGGGCAGGACCCGGTGGGGAAGGTCTTCCCGGTGCGGCGGCCAGGCGGTGGTGATGGTTACGACGCAACGGTCATCGGTACCATCGGGGACATTCGATACGAGTCGCTCGATGCGACACCGATGCGTGAGCTTTACTTCCCGCAGCTGCAGGCGCCTCGGCCGCCGGGCGTGCCCGAGATGTGGGTCGTGCTCAAGGCCAAGCACTCGCCTTTGGCGCTCGTAGGCGCCGTGCGCGACGCCGTGCGGCAGGTCGATCCCGAGCAGCCGATCGGCGATCTCATAAGCCTGGATCAGGCGTTGTCGCGCTCGACGGCGGCGCGGCGGCTGAGCATGACGCTGCTCACACTGTTCGCGGCGCTGGCGGTGCTGCTCGCGTTGATTGGGATCTATGGCATCACGGCGTACACGGTGACCCAGCGCACGAGGGAGCTGGGCCTGCGCATGGCCATCGGCGCCAGGCCGGCCGAGGTCGTGGGCATGCTGCTGCGGGAGAATCTATTGCTCGTAATCGGCGGCCTGGTGCTCGGAATGGCGGGCGCCGCGCTGGCGACGCGCGCCCTGCGCACGATGCTGTTCGGCGTCTCGACGCTGGACGCCGTGACGTTCGTCGGTGCGGCGTTCGTACTCGGCGGGGTCGCGATGCTCGCCACCTATGTCCCGGCCCGCCGGGCGGCGCGGATCGATCCGATGGTGGCCTTGAGGTACGAATGATCGACGCGCTAATGCAGGACCTGCGCTACGCTCTGCGCACGCTGGCCAAGAGCCCCGGGTTCACCGTCGTGGCGGTGCTGACGCTCGCCCTCGGCATCGGCGCGAACGCGGGCGTCTTCTCCCTCATGTACCAGGTGCTGCTGCGCCCGCTTCCGGTGCCGCAGCCGGACCGGCTGGTGAATCTCGCGGCCCCGGGCCCGATCCCGGGGTCGCAATCCTGCGGTATAGCGGGTGACTGCGGCGCGCTGTTCAGCTACCCCATGTTCCGGGACCTCGAGCGCGAGCAGACCGTCCTGACGGGGCTCGCCGCGCACCGCGACTTGGGCGCAAGCGTTTCCGCGCCCGACGCCGCGCCGTTCACGGGCGAAGGGCTCTACGTCTCCGGTTCGTACTTCCCCATCCTCGGCGTG
>Ga0209056_10002371_pt1 | contig 20343 bp, 11 predicted proteins | sample GraSoiAngelo_114_FD_185876 | JGI IMG/M metagenome (GOLD analysis project Ga0209056, IMG submission 185876) | Grasslands soil microbial communities from the Angelo Coastal Reserve, California, USA - 14_0903_13_40cm (SPAdes) (version 2) | ecosystem: Environmental > Terrestrial > Soil > Grasslands...
ATAGCGGCGCTGATCGCATTTGGGGCGACTCCCGCCGTGGCTCAGTGGGCGGGGATGCCCGTCTGGAACAATCCCAAAGGGGGCACGGGCGTCACGATCGACGGCGATCTTGGGCTCCCAAACAGTAACGGCGGCAAGGGCACCGCGTTCGGCGCGCGCGCCACGCTCGGGATTGCGAACATCAGCCTCACTGCTGGTCTCTCGAGCTGGAAGCCGAACGGCTACACCAGCAGCACGACGTCGGTCGGCGGCACGGCGCAGTTCAAGATCATTGGTGGCAGTCTGATTCCCGTCGCCGTGAACTTCCAGCTGGGCGCCGGCACCTCCAGCGCGGTGGGGACGCAGCCCAAGGCCACAATGCTGGTCGCGGGCGCGGGCGTCAGCGTCAACGTGCCCACACCAGGACTCAGCATCGAGCCCTACCTGTCCGTCGGTAATCGCTGGAACAAACTGTCCGGTGTCAGCGGCACGCAGTCAAACGTCGGGTGGGTGGTGGGTGCAAACCTCGGGTTTGGGATGCTCGGCCTGCACCTTGCTTATGACTCTCAGAAGATCGGCGGCGTGACCCGCGGGATCATCGGCATTGGAGCGCATGTTGCCCTGAAGGCTCCCATCGGGATGTAAGAGGCTGTAGCTTAGGGGCGCGCCGCATCCGGCGGCGCGCCCCCTTTGCTTCCCGGGAGATTCGTGATTCATCCTGTCACACGCGCGGGCCTCGCAGCCTTGGCCCTCACGCTGAGCGGCTGCGCCTTGACGTTCGACGCCACCGATCTGGGCGTCCCGACGTCGCTCGCCGAGTCGGCGCGGACTCCGCCGCAGGGCAAGTCGTTCCGCGTCACCAAACATCCCGTGTTCTTGCTCTGGGGTTTGACGGCCGCGTCGCGTCCCAATGCGGAAGACGTGCTCGCCGGCCAGGCAGGCACCGGCGCGCGGATTGCGAACCTCCGGATCAAAGTGCGCAGCCGCTGGAGCGATTTGCTGGTGACGGTCCTGACGGCGGGAGTGATCAGCCCGCGATCGGTGACCTTCGAGGGGGTGGTGGTGCAGCCCTAGTCAGCGGTACGGTTTGGATTTCGTCCACACCGCAATCACGCCGCACGCCGCATTCGAGCCGGCGAACTCGGCCGGTATTTCGCCGGCCCCGCGATAGATCTCGATCCCATACACATCGTTGATCGGTGTGTTCTCGTGAAACGAATGGACTTCCACGCCGTCGATGTACCACGTCGGCTGGCATTGCGGTGTGCGGGCCATGTACGCGAAGCACTCGAAGCGTTGCTGGTCGCATTGCATCCGGACGCCCCGCACCGTGCGCAGCGCGTCGCCAACCGAGCTGTACCCTTTCCTCTTTAATTCATCCCAGCGCATGTAGGCGCCCATCGCCCGATGGCGCCGGCGCTCGAAATCGGAGTACCGGGGGGAGAGCGCCTCTGCACGGGCCTCGATCACCACCGCTGGCATGAGGTATCCGTTGAAGTCGAGCGGGAATACCCCTGCGATCGACCCGGAGTCGGGAATGAAAATGTCGAAGACCCCCGGCTCATACCCGATAAGCTTTACGGTAATTTCCGTCGGCCCCCGAGGGAGATTCGATCCCACCACGCGTCCGGAGGAGTCCGTCGTGAGCGTGGGGCCGTCCTTCCCAATGCGCACGGCGGCCCCCTGCAGGGGAGTCCCCAGCTCGCTATCGATGACGCGTGCCCGCAGGGTTTGGGCGGTCGCGGGTGCGGGGGTGCTCACTCCGACCAATCCGATCAGCAACACGACGCTAACGAAGCCCCCACTAGCGGGAGTCATAATACCGGGTAGTATGAAACCACTGGCGTTTGTCTGCCAGGGGCTGAACCTCCGAAGTCTGTTGGCCCGTCACGTCCGGCCGTCGGACGTGGACCAGGGGGGTCGGTGATGTCGTTTTGCCATTCTGCGCAGTGCCGTTCCTTCCACGTCCTCTCTTCCAACCAGAGGCAGCTTATGCGCGTACCAAAGTCGGGGACGCTGCTCGTCGCTTGCGCGACGGCGGCGATTGTAGCGCTCGGCGGCACGCCGCTTCGCGCGCAACAGGCCGCAGTCATCAAGGGCCGTGTTACGGCGCAAACGGGTGAGCCATTGGGCGGCGCCAACGTCATCGTGGCGAACACGAATCTGGGCGCCGTCACGGCCCAGAACGGGACGTACACCATCACCATCGGACAAGAGGCTGTCCGGGGTCAGCAGGTCGTGCTGACGGCGCGCTATATCGGCCACAAGCCCGTCGCCCGCACGGTAACGCTCTCCCAGGGGGAGCAAGAGCAAAACTTCGAGCTGTCGGCCGATCCGTTGCGGCTCGAGGAAGTCGTCGTCACGGGCGTCGGCGAGGCGACGTCATTGAAGAAGCTGCCGTTCGCCGTGGCGCGTGTCACCGAGGAGCAGCTGCAGGCGGTGCCGGGCCAAAGCGCACTGGCGGCCGTCGCGGGGAAGATCGCCGGTGTGCGGCTCGTGCCGAACTCGGCACAGCCGGGCGCCGAGCCGTCGCTGCGCCTCCGGGGCGCGACCAGCATCAGCGGCCGGCAGGATCCGCTCATCATCGTCGACGGCGTGATCACCCGCTTCGGCCTCGCTGACGTGTCGGGCCAGGACGTCGAGCGCGTCGAGGTTGTCAAAGGTGCGGCGGCATCTTCGCTCTATGGATCGGATGCGGCGAACGGCGTCGTGCAGGTGTTTACGAAGCGCGGGAGCAACCTGCCGGAAGGCGGGTTGCGCGTGTCGAGCCGCGTCGAAGCGGGCAGCAACAACATGCCGAGCCGTTTGCAATTCTCACATTCGCACGCGTGGGAAGTCGATACCGCCGGCAACTACATCCTGGACGCGGACGGGGCGCGGCAGGTGAAGTCGGATGGGATCGCGGACAATCCGTTCAAGGTCTACTACGATCACTGGAGCGCACTCGTACGGAGTGGACTGTTCTGGACGGGCTATACCTCGATCGGTCAGCGTCAGGGCAACACGAATTACAACGTGTCGTTCGAGAACAACCGCAACGAGGGCGTGATCTTTGGACTTGGCGGCTACACGCGCCAGAACTTCCGCGTGAACGTCGATCACCAGCTGCGCTCCAACGTCGACGCGTCGTTCAGCTCGTTCTTCGGCCGCTCGACGAACGGGCGCGCCGCGGAAGGACAGAACGGTCCATTCTACGGGCTGATGTTTCTCCAGCCCGATGTGAACATCAAGGCCTGCTGCAATCCCGACGGCTCGCCGTACATCGCGAAGATTCCGCTTGGTGGCGACGTCGCGAACGATTTCAATCCGCTGTACGACCTCGCGAACCGCCACATCAACGCGGACCGCAATCGCTTCACCGGCGCCGCGAAAATGCGCTGGCGGATGAACGACTGGTTGCAGGCCGAGGGGAGCGTCGGGTACGACCAGGAAGGGTATACGTTCAAGGATCTTCGCAATTTCGGCTACTACACGTCATCGGGGACGCCGACGAAAGGCGGACTGACTGATTCCACGCGCAACGATTGGCAGGCGAACGGCACGGTCACGCTCACGAGCGTGCGTCATTTCGGATCCAACATCACGAACACGACGAAGGTCGCCGCGATTTTCGAAGACCAGCGTAACCTGATGAACGTGACCAACGCGGGGGCGTTTAAACAGGGTGGGGTGCCTGAGTTCTACGCCACAGACCCGACCTCATTGACCGCCAATTCGTGGGACCAACGCATCCGCAACGAGAATTTCTACGCCCTCACGACGTTCGACATCAAAGACCGTTACGTGCTCGACGGCTTGGTCCGGCGCGACGCGTCGTCCCTGTTCGGACCGGAGAATCGCTGGGCGACCTATTACCGCGTATCCGGTGCGTGGCGCGTTGGTGAGACCGTGAAACTGCCGCATGTCGACGAATGGCGGTTACGGGCATCGTACGGGACCGCTGGACTGCGTCCCTGCTTCGACTGTCGCTTTGAGATCGTGCAGATTTCGAGCAGCGGATTCAACGTCCCATCCATTTTGGGCAATCCGTTCTTGAAACCGGCCCGTTCGGCCGAGGTCGAGGTCGGTACAAACCTCGAGTTCGGCGGATCGCGGTACAGTCTCGAATACACCTATTCGCAGAAGCAAACGAAGGACCAGATTCTGCTGGTCAATCTCTCGGTTGTCGGCGCCTCGCCCGAGGAGACACCCGCCGGCGGTGGATTCCGGCAACAGTGGCAGAACATCTCCGCGCTGCGGGCGCGCACCCACGAAGTGACGTTTGGGGCCCGCCTGATCGACAACGCCAGCACGAACCTGACCCTCACCATCGTGGGCGACCGCACGCGCCAGGTAATCACCGACTGGCCACTCGGTGCGCGGCAATATGGCTTTGAGCAGATGCCCGCTACGTTCTTCCTCGGCAAGGGCTCCGATCTTGGCATTATGTACGGCAACCACTGGGTGCGGCAGGTCAGCGAGCTGTATGATGATCCCGCCAAAGCGGCGCTGCAGGGTGCCGGGCAGAGGTGGAGCCCCGACTCGGTCATGATCAACGAGGATGGCTACGTCGTCCGCAAGAGCGCCTACGGCACATCGTCCGAGCGGGCGATCAAGTACGTGTACTGCAAGCTGCCCGGGACCTCCGGGTGCGCCGTGACGGACAACTTTGTGCGGATCGGCAACGCCAATCCCAAATTCAATTTGAGCTTTGGCCTGAATTTCACTCGCGGGCCGCTGTCCTTGAACGGGTTGCTCGATTGGTCCTACGGCGGCCAGCTGTATAACGGCACGCGGCAGTGGGCGTTCCAGGCCACACGCGACCGCGTGCAGGATCAGGCCAACAAGCCGCAGAATGACCCGACCTGCGGCGTCGTCGCTAATCCGATGCCCAAGTGCCCACGCAAGGCGCTCGGGTACTACGGCGTCGGATTCTACAACGGCCTCGATCCGGACGACTACTTCGTCGAGCCAGCATCGTATGCCAAACTGAAGGAGCTCAGTGTGCAGTACACGTTCTCGCGCAATAAGCTGCGCTCGATCGGGCTCCACGCACTGTCCGAGGTGCGGCTCGGAATCATCGGCCGCAACCTCTTCAAGATCACCAAATACTCGGGGCTCGACCCGGAGATCTCGGGCCTCTTCGGCGACCCGTTCCAGGTCAGGATGGACTGGTTCCAGTATCCACAGTTCCGGACCTACTCGGCCGTCGTCGAGATCACCTACTAGGAGGCGACCCCAATGCGCTCATTTCGAGACATTCCCATGCTGCGGGCGTCGACTCTCGCCGTGCTCGTGACGGCCGCGGTGATCACGGGCTGCAACATGGATACGACAAACCCCAATGCTCCGGACACCAAGCGGGCGTTTGCGACACCGGAAGGACTGACGCAGCTCCTCGCCGGTGCGATTCAGAACTGGGTCGGGACGCGCGACAATTACTTCGTGCTGCCGCTCACGGCCCAGGCGGACAACTACACCGCGTCGTGGAATAACGCGGCCATCCGATTTTACAGCTCAGTCGGCTCGGATTGCGCGTCACGCTGCGGCTGGACCAACAGCGCCACAGCGCCCGAAGCCGCGGGGGGCCCGACGGTCGAGGCACAGTGGTACGGCTATTACTCGGTGCTGAATGCGGCGACGCTCGTCGTGTCGCGGCGCGTGAAGGACAAGCTGTGCTTCGACGACGATTGCGCGGCGGACTCCACCCTAACCGCGCGCATCATGACCATGGCGAAGATGCTGCAGGGGTTCGCGCTGGGCGGCATCGCGAACATGTACGACCAGGGGTTCATTGTCGACGAGAACACCGATCTGACAAACCCCACGGCAATCGCGTTCAGTACCCGCGCTCAGATGCGGGACGCCGCGCTGCAAAAGCTGAACGAAGCGTACGCGTACGCCGGAGCTCCCTTGGCCAAGCCCTGGAAGACCGATCCTGAATGGATGGGGTTGGGTCAGGGACAGGAATACACGAGCACGCAGATTCAGCAAGTGATCCGTACGGCGCAAGCTGAGCTGCTCGCGATGTTCCCACGCACGGCGGCGGAGAATGCCGCCGTCAACTGGGCACAGGTTGCGACGTATGCGTCGCAGGGCGTCAGCTCGGGCACGCCATTCCACTGGGACTATTACGTCGACATCAACAATCGCGAGTGCGGCTTGGAGTGCACGAAGAACTGGGGGAACTCCATTGGCACAATGCGGGTCGACACGCGCGTGGCTTCCATGTTGGATCCGCTCACGCAGGAAAATCCCTGGACTGGAGCCCCCGGCACCGTCAAGAACCCCAATACACATGTCACGACGGTCATTACAGGAAGCCCTGTGGCCCAAGCGGTGACGCCCGCGTCAATGAACGGGATCATCGTAGGCAGAACGGTCGAGATTGGTTGTGCGAACATCCTGCCGTGTAAGAACGGGGAGCATGTCACGGTGACGGCGGTGACACCTTCCACCTTCACCGCGGTCGTGACGAAGAATCACCCGGCCCCAACGTCGCTCAACGCAGCGGTCGTGGCCGATACCGTCCCGGTCACGGCGACGCCAGCAATCATGGCGGGTATCGACACCGGGTCGTATTTGATGATCGATAGCACCGAAAACGTCACTGTGAGAACGATAACGGCGACGACGTTCACGGCGCTCTTCAAGAAGAATCACGCGTCGGGTGCGTCGGTTGCGGAAGTCATTCACCGCAACAACGGGGGCAACGGCAATCCTTGCCCGTTTGGATCTGCCGACAAGCGCGTGGGCGACGGCAGCTACGGACCCGAGGACAACTTCAACGGATACTCGACGAGGGCCGCAACGGCCAACGCGGGTACAGACTATGCGTGCTCCGCGGTCGCGATTTTCCCGGCGGCCCGCGGCCAGTATCACCAGAGCAACATGCAACACGTTCGCTATCACGCACTCGCGAGCCGGGGTGAAGATCTGCCCAGTGACGACGGCACGGGACAGGATCCGATGTTTACCGAGCAGATGAATGACCTGCTCTGGGCGGAAGGACTGATCCGGAGCGGTGGGAACAGGGTGACTGCGGCTGGGCTGATCAACAAGAGCCGCGTCGGTCGGGGTGGTCTCGCCGCGTTGACGGGTGCAGAACCCGACACCGTGTTGTACGACGCGCTGCATTACGAGCAGGAGATCGAGTTCATGGGCCAGGGTGCGACGCCATTCTTCAACCGGCGCCGGGTGGATGGGCTCATCCTCAACACACCGCGTCATATGCCGGTGCCGGCCAAGGAACTGGACATCCTCCAACGCGCGATCTACACGTTCGGTGGAGGCACCAGTCCCGACTTGGCGCCGCCCATCAACGGTGGGGCACCACGACGTGAGACAGTGGAAGACCGCTACCGCGCGATCCAGGCGTTGCGGCGGCACGGCTCGTTCCTGAGCGGTAGCCTGTACTGAGCGTACAGACGGGTGGATGCAGGAGATCGGGGCGGGAGCGATCCCGCCCCGATGTTTTTCGGTCACGGCGCGCGAGCAGTCACCGCGCGTTGACCTTTCGCCAACGGAATCACCTGCGGCGTCTTGCCGGGCCAACGAATCCACAGGCCCGTGGGTTCGCCGGCCCGTCCCAGCACTTGTATGGCGCCGTTCTGCGACCAGTAGCCCGAGCCTGCCTGAATCTCCCGCACCGGACCAGCCGCCTCCCCGTAGCGCAGCCGCATCTGCGTCCCGATACCGCTGGGATTTCCAGCGGGGCCTATGATCCGGACGCGCAGACCGGGCGTTGCGCCAACGTTGCGGAACAGGCGCGTCGCGGCGCCGTTCTGACTCACGGCGAGGTCGAGCCGCCCGTCACCATCGAAGTCGGCATAGGCGGCGCCGCGCTGCTCGCCATACACCAGCAGCCCCGAGCGTTGACCGGGCATGGCCTCGAGCCCGCCGGCGCCGTCGCCCAGCAGCAACAGGCTGCGGCCCGCGTCGTAGCGTGGCGTGGCGATGTCGGTCGCGAAGCAATTCTGGCTGAGGAACACGTCTTCTTTCCCGTCGCCATTGAAATCCGCGATACCGGCGTAGAACGCCGGCGCCAATTGCGCTTCCGGCGGCAACGCGTGCGCCTCGAACCGATCACCGCGATTCAGGAACACCATGTGATCCAGCGTCGTCGCGCCCAGCCGGACCGCTCCCTTCGCCGCGGGGCCCAGCACCTGTTCCATGTTCGCGTCGGCGTACGCGCGGAACGTCGGGATCCGTTGCGCCACGCCTGGCCATGCGGACATGAGGCGATCGAACGACTCGAGCGGCGCGGGCGCGCGGATGCGTGGATCCTCCTGTGCGAATACGATGTCCGGCCGGCCGCGGCCGGTGAAGAATCCGGTGTACAGGAGCAACGGCTGCGAATCGCTAACCGGGTAATCGACATTACGACCCCAACTCGTGACGACGATGTCGAGCCGGCCGTCGCCGTCGAGATCGCCTGTAGCCAGCCCATTCCAGCGGCCGTGTAGATCGGTGAGACTCGGGAAATTCGCTTCCGTGAATCGACCGCCATGGTTCAAGAATATCCGGATGCCGCCCCATTCGACGGTGACGAGCAGGTCCGGTTCGCCGTCGCCATTGATGTCGGAGAACGCCGCCGCGGAAACCATTCCCATTTCATAGAACAGGTGATCGTTCGCCGAGTCGAGGACGAGGCGACCATCGCGGTTGTGGTACAAATGCGACGAGGGCGACAGCGGATAGCCCCCGGGATAGATCCGGGCGCCGACGAACAGGTCGAGTGTGCCGTCGCCGTCGTAGTCCGCCAGCGCGAGCGGTCCCACGCTCGCGGTGTCGCCGCCGATCAATGGGGTCACAGCGCCGGTCCGTGGGGAGTACGCAACGACCCTCGGTATCGCGCGGGCGTCAGAGGTCCTGGTCATTTCGTAGGCCGCGACACCGGCCAAGGCCAGCGAGCCTCCATGACCGTCAGGCCACCCGAGGATCGTCGTGAGATCGCCGGGCGCAGGAGGCGCGTGTACCGCCGTCGGCTGCAGGCGCGTGCCGGTGTTATGGAAAAACGCGACCCTACCCGTACGTCCCGCACCGACGATCAGATCTTCCCTCCCGTCTCCCTCGAGATCGACCCATGCGACACCGGGACCGAGCTGGCTGAACGAGTTGGGCAGCAGGGGCTGGCGTTGATAGTCGTCGAAATACGGCTCGACGTGAGTGTGACCGCCGAGCTGGGAGGTGACGTCTTCGAAGAGCGGCGTTGGGTCGGCGTGCGGCGTGGGGCGCGCGGCGTGTGTGTCTCGAGGTTCTGCGATTTCGTATTCGCGATTGGGCGTTGCACTATCGATCACCGACCGTGAGCCATCGCGCCACGCAACTTCGATCCGCACATGGGCCGCAGAGCCGGTCGCGAATGTCAGGCTGGCGTCGGAGCTCGAGAGGTATAAGCCGCCCGCTATCATCTCGCGCTCCTGCAACGGCACGGGACCGCCCAGCACGCGCACGCGACTGCCGATGCCGGCGGTGTTGGGAGCGTTCCCGCGCAAGCGCACCGAGACGCGCGGCGCGGTTGCATCGTTGCGCAGCACTGCGGCAGGACTGCCCAGGCGATTGATGACGACGTCGAGGTCGCCGTCGCCATCGAGGTCGGCGAGCGCCATCCCGTGCGAGATGTCGTCGCCGATATCGAACCGCCAGCGCTTGCTCACATCCTCGAACGTGAGATCGCCCCGATTGCGGAACGCGACGTTGGGAAGCTCGAGCGGCGGGTAGGCGAACAGCATACGGCGCCAATCGATCGAGGCTGGCCCGCCGGAGTAGGCCGTCAGCGCGTTGAGCAGCCGGTACTGCGTATCACCGTCCATGATGTCCGTCACGTGACCGGTGCCGACGAGAATGTCCTCCCAGCCGTCCAGATCGACGTCGAGAAAGAGCGTCGACCACGACCACCCCGACCCGCTCACACCCGCGAAGCGAGCGACTTCGGCGAATGTGCCGTCGCCGCGGTTCAGCTGCAGCGTATTGCGCTGCGTCTGCGGCCGGTCGTCGCCGATGCCCGGTCGCTTGGCGACTGCCGTGTTGGTCGGGATCTGGGTCTTGAGGCGCCGGGTGTCCCGGCTCAGCATGTCGACTTCGAACAAATCGGGATAGCCGTCGCGATTCACGTCGCCGATCGCGACCGCCATCCCCGAGTTGCTGGTCGAGCGCAGCGCGGACCAGGGAATCAGACGAAAGTGTCCGTGGCCGTCATTGATCCAGAACTGGTCCGGATCCTCGAAATCATTGGCGACGTACAGGTCGGGCGCGCCGTCGCCGTTGAGATCGGCGAACACGGCCGCGAGTCCAAAGTCCTCACGCTCCTCGTGCAGCTGCACGCCCTTTTCATCCACGAAGCGCGGATTGTGGGCCATCGGCTCGCGCACGAAGTGCCCCGTTCCGTCATTGCGGTAAAAGAAGTCGGGATCGGCCCGCTGCTCCAGGCTGTAGCCGCCCAGATCGGGACGGTTCACCAGCCTGTACTCCTTGCGGTACTGCGCGCGCACCTCGTAGCGACCCGGGCCGAGCTTGCGAGTGACCCGGCCAAAGGCTCGCTCCTGGGGCGACATCCGGTCGAGGGTGGTGTACGCCTTGTTATTGGCGATATACAGGTCGAGGGCGCCGTCCCCGTCCACGTCCGCGACCGCGATCGTCATGCTGCCCGCCCGGTCAGTCAGTCCCCGGGTCTCTTCCTTGAAATGGCCTTTCCCGTCGTTTACGAAGACGGCGTTTGGCCCACCGAGGGACACGAGCACCAGGTCTTGATCACCGTCGCCGTCGATGTCGGCGAACACGCATCCGGTCGCGTGGCGGTCCGCCGTCGCCACGCCGGCGCTCGCGGTGATGTCCTCGAACTTCCAATTGCCCAGGTTGCGATACAGGACGCTTGGACCTTCGGTACGGGCCAGAAAGACATCGGGCCGTCCGTCGCCATCGACGTCCGCCAGACACACGCCGGCTCCCTGCCCGAGCTGGCGGTTGTGCACCAGTGACGAATCGCTGACCGCGTTGCGGAACGTGATACCGGTCCGTGAGGGATCGAGCAGCGTGAAGCCGGGCGTGAGCCCGGTCGCCGGCACGTCCAGCGCGCGCCAGCGGTATCCCGATTCCTGATGCCAGACGTCCGGTGGAGTTGTCGGTCTAGAGCGTCCGCATGCGGCAACGAGCAACGCGACGAAGAGCGGTCGCGTCAACTCTCGACGAGCCCCCAGACCAGTGCCGCCGTTCGTTCAGAGGCGCCGCGTCCGGCAGCCACCATTTTCTTTGCGGCTTTGCCGGCGCTCTTGCGCGCGGCGGGGTCGTGATGCCATACGAGCCACTGCGAGTGCAGCGGATGGCGGGCGTCGGCCGGCAGGGCGACCGCTCCGCCCTGGTCGAGCAGCAGCGCGGCGTCCCGGCTCATCCGCCAGTGCGGGCCGAACGCGATTGGCACGCCGAAGACCGCCGGCTCGAGCACCGAGTGCAGTCCCGCGCGGTGGAACCCGCCGCCGACGAACGCCGTGTCACCGAGGGCGTAGAGGTCGGCGAGAATGCCGACCCGATCCACCACGATCACGGGGCCCGGCTTTGCGTGCTCGAGCTGCGACAGCCGCACGGGGCGGGGCAGCTTGAGGTGGCGCAGGCGCTCGGCGATGCCGGCGAGATGATCGGGGTTGGGCTCGTGCGGCGCGAGCAGCAGCCGCGCCGTCGGCAGTTGGTGCAGAAGATCCGCGAAGGCGGGGAGGATCACCGCTTCATCCGACGGCCACGTCGATCCGGCGACGATCGTAAATGTGTCGGGCGCGGTCGCCGCGAGCCGGGCGAGCGGCTCGCGCGTCTTGTCCAGGCGCGCAGCGCGCTCGGCCACACTGTCATAGCGTGTGTCGCCGGTGACCGCGATGGTCTCGGGGCGCGCGCCCAGTCGCTCGAGCCGCTCGCCATCCTCCTCACTGATCGTGCCGATGCGGTCGAGCGCGCGATACGCCGGAGCGGCCCACTTCCGTGTCGGCCATCGCAACCGCGTGCTGTCCGGCGCCACGGTCGCGGAAATCAGTCCGAGCTTGACGCTGCGTCGAGCGGCCGCGAGCGTCAGCTCCGGCCAGACGTCGAGCTTGCTGAAGACGAGCGCGGTCGGTTGCAGCGCGTCGAGGACCGCCGATACCTCGGATGGCCGGTCGAGCGGCAAGTAATCGGCGACGTCGACCGGCAGGTTCTTCGCGAGCCGCTCGGCCGACGGCGAGAAAAATGTGAACGCCAGCTGCCAGTCGGGGTGCTCGGCGCGCAACGTCTCGAGCACCGGCTTTGCCTGGAGTCCTTCGCCTACCGACGGCGCGTGCATCCAGATGAGCGGCCGCTTGGTATCACGCTGCGCCGCCGCCCATGCTGCAAGACGGGCGGCCAATCCGCGCCGCCCGTCGAGCCCCCGCGCCACCTTCTTGTCGAAGCGTGCGACCAATGGCGCCGCACGCGAGGCCACGTGCACGCTCAGCCGGTAGAGAAACGAGGGGCGACTCACTGCGACGCGCGGGTGCGCACGGCGTAGACCGAGTCCAGCAGGTGACGCATCGGGTCGGGCGTGTACGGAGCTCCTTGCAGCAAGCCGCCCTCTATATAGAAGGAAGGCGTCGCGTTGGCGCCTGACCGGCTGGCCCGCTGGGCGTCGAGCTCGATTTCTTTACGCACGCTGCCGTCCCGGAGACAGGCGAGCAGCTTCGCGCGGTCCACGCCCGCGCGCTGGGCGATCCGCACCAGCGCCGTGCGGGGTTTGGCGAGCTTGGCCCAGTCATCCTGCTGCTGGTAGAGTGCATCGTGCGTCGGCCAGAAGCGTCCCTGCCGTGCGGCGCACATCGCGACTTCGGCCGCCGCAATCGCGTTGGGATGGAGACTCGTCAGCGGAAGATTGATGAACACCCAGCGCACCTTGCTGGTCTGCACGTATTCCCGCTCGATGATCGGAAGCACCGTCACAGAGAACACGCGGCATGCCGGGCACTGAAAGTCGGCCATCTCATAGACGGTGACCGGCGCCCTGCTCGCGCCCTTGGAGCGAGCCGCGAGCGGATCCTCGTTCTGCGCGCTCCCGGTGGTGACGAGCAGCGACGCGGCGAGGAGGACGAGAGGAAAGTGAGGGCTGGTCAGGGGCCCGACTTGGTCCAGATGGCGATGACTCCGCATTGGGAGTCAGCCTTGAGGAACTCGGCGGGCGCTTCGCTGGGACTGCGGTAAATCTCGACGGCGACGATTCCCACGACAGGAAGATGCGGCGTGGACGACATCGAAGCCGGCACGCCATCGATGACCCAATCGGCGACGCAGATGCCTCGCGCGGTCCGCGTCATCTGCGCGGTACACACGCCCGAGCGGCAGTTCAACCGCACCCCCGGGACACCCCGCAGCAAGTCGGCCATGGTCGCCGCGTGGCTGGCCTCGATCTGATCGTGGGTGATGAAAATGCCGCGACCGGAACGACGTCGCTCCTCGAACTCCTGCATCCGCCGCTGGAAATACCCCGGCCGGCCTTCCACAACGATCGGCGCAAGGTCGACGCCGATGGGTTCCAGCTCGAACACGTAGTCGACCAGCTCACCGTCGGCAAGCCGCAACACCCACGATGTCACCCCGTACCCGATGGCTCGAACCTCGAGGATGTACGTTCCGGCGCCGAGGCTGGCCTGGGTGAACCGACCGGCGCTGTCGGTGGCGCTCTGCAGTCGTGTCCCGATCAGGTTAACACGTGCCCCGCTCACGGGGATGCGCGATTGCTGGTTTACGACCTGCCCACTGATGCCCGCGGTGGGGGTCACGGCATGGGCTTGCGCCTGTGCTTGGACCGGCCCGCCTCGGGACACAGCGACCCCGAGGCCCAAGGCCGCTACCGGGAGGATGTGGGCGATGCGTGTCATGACCGACCGTTACGCGACCGTTGATAGATGATAGGGCGCCCCCAGACGGATGCAACCCGGAAACAGGGGGTTGACAGCGTTATGCAACGGGCGGTATAACCCCGGGGAGACCCTAGGTGGGTCCAGGGCCGTCAGGCCGTCACCTGATTCCCGGGCGGTATGACTGTGACGCTCATTTTACAGCTGCGCCGCGCATTTGCCGAGCGGATTCGGTTGACCGAGTCCGCCCGTTGTCTGCTTTCCCCCCACCAAGTTCTCAGTTCACGCGAGGATGTCCCCATGCTCCACAATCGTCGTGGCCTGCTCTTCGCCGGAGTCGCGGCGCTGGCGCTGTTGGTCGCCGGCGCGAGGACCGCTCGGGCGCAAGATGCCGTGGTCCGTGGCACGATCACTTCCGATCGCGGGGAGCCGATCCCTGGCGCGAACGTCGTCATCGACGAGCTGCGCCTCGGCGTCATCACCACTGCGACCGGCCAATACACGCTGTCGGTGCCGGGCGCCCGCGTGCGCGGTCAACCGGTCGTGGTGCGTGTCCGCGCGATCGGATTCAAGCCGAACAGCAAGGCGATCACCCTGACGCCTGGTGAGCAGGCGGTGGACCTCGCGCTCGGCTACGACGTCAACCTGCTCGAGGCGATCGTCGTCACCGGCACGCAGGAAGCGACCGAAGCGGTGAAGGTGCCGTTCACGGTGTCGCGTGTCGACGCGGCGCAGCTGCCCGTGCCGGCTTCGAACCCGCTGACCCAGCTGCAGGGCAAGGTGCCGGGCGCCAACATCGTCTCGGCGAGTGGCCGTCCCGGCGCGCAACCGTCCGTGTTGCTGCGGGGACCGACGTCGATCAACGCCTCCGGCCGCGGGCAGGATCCGCTCTACATCGTGGACGGCGTCATCATCAACAGTGGACTGCCCGACTTGAACCCGGGGGACATCGAAAGCGTCGAGGTCGTGAAGGGCGCCGCCGGCGCGTCGCTGTACGGCGCGCGGGCCGGGAACGGCGTCATCAACATCACGACGAAGTCGGCGCGTCGCAGTCTGGAAGGCGTGAAATTCGGGTTGCGGAGCGAAGGCGGCGTCAGCGACATCGAGCGTGACTTCGGGTTGGCGCGCTTCCAGGCGCTGGCGACAGATGAGACGGGGACGCAGTTCTGTGAAGCAGTCACGGCTCAGCCATTCTGCGCGCGCACGTTCAATTGGGCGGACGAGCAGTTCCGCATCAACAACGCCGTGGGCGACTTTTCACTCAATCCCAAAGGGCTGCCGATCGATCCCGGCTCCACCATTTCGGGCGCGCCCCTGCGGCAGCGTTTCCAGGTGCAGCCCTGGCCGACGACGGGATACAACGCGGTCAACCAGCTCGTCACGCCGAAGCCGTTCCTGGAAAACACGGTGGACATGACGGGCCGGTTCGGGAGTAACACCCGGTTTTACGCGAGCGCGTCCAATCGCCAGGAACAGGGCGCGATTCGCTTTCTCAACGGTTTCGAGCGCGACGCGTTCCGTCTCAACATCGATCAGGCGATCGGGACGGACTGGAACATCGCGTTCCGTACGTCGTATACGCGCAGCACGGCCGACGGAGTCAATCAGGAGGAAGGCGGCAACTCGTTCTTCCGGCTGACCCGCGTGCCGGCGATCGTGAACATTCTGCAGCGCGACACCCTGGGACGGCTCTACATTCGCCCGAACCTGCAGGGCGGAGGCTCGCAGAATCAAAACCCGCTGTCGACGCTGTATCAGACCAGGCGTACCGACGTCACGAACCGGTTCATTGGCGGGCTCACCGCCACGTATGCGCCGACCAACTGGTTCAAGCTCGACGCGAATTTCAGCTATGACCTGCGGCGCGGCGCCGCATCGCAGATCAACGACAAGGGGTTCCGCACGACGTCATCCAGCACCGCGAACCTCGGGGCGATTACGCGTGGCACGGTCAATCGCGAAGCGATGAACGGTAGCGTGAACGCCGCATTCAAGCATGACTTCGGTCCTGATTTGAAGTCGCGCTACAGTCTCCGCTACCTGTTCGAGCAGCGCGATTACGACACGCTGAATGCGAACGGGAGTCAGCTGACGGTCCAAGGCATCACGGATTTGGGCAACACGCTCCAGGCGACGCGGTCGACGACGTCCAACGTGCAGCGCATCCGGCAGATTGGATTGTTTGCGGGCATGGGTCTTGAGTACAAAGAGCGGTACATTTTCGACGCCCTGATCCGGCGTGACGGCAGCTCGCTGTTCGGACCCAATAACCGTTGGGCCACGTTCGGTCGCGCGTCGCTCGCTTGGCGCGTCGCACAGGAGCCCTGGTGGTCACTCCCGCAGGTGAGCGAGCTCAAACTCCACGGCTCCTACGGAACCGCCGGTGGCTCACCGCGCTTCGACGCGCAATACGAGACGTTCTCCATCGGCACCGGCGGTGTGCTCTCGCTTGTGACACTCGGCAATCGGAATCTCGGCCCCGAGCTGCACAGAGAAGTCGAAGTGGGCGCCGACATCGAGGTGTTCGGTCGCTATGCGGCGAACGTCACCTATTCGCACGCCAAGATCGAAGATCAGATCTTGCCGGTGCCGGTCTGCGCCTGCACCGGGTTCCAGCGCCAGTGGCAGAACGCCGGGACGCTCACCAACAAGACCTTCGAGATGTCGCTCAACATCCCGCTGCTGCAGCGCCGGGATTTCCAGTGGACGACGCGCGTGATCTACGATCGCAACCGATCCGTGATCACCGCGCTCAGTGTGCCCCCGTTCTACTTCGGCGCCGATCAGCAAGGCACCGGCTCCATCTTCCTGGCGAAAATCGGGGAGCGCCTCGGGACGTTCTACGGCCACAAATTCCTCACGAGCTGCTCCGAGCTGCCCTCGCAGTTCCAGGGCGATTGCGGCGCCGCGAACAGCGCGTTCCAGCGGAACGACGACGGCTTCCTCGTGTGGGTGGGCCACGGCAACAACCCCGGCATGGGCATCACCGACAACCTGTGGGAGACGTCAGTCAGCAATCCGACGTTCGACGTGAACAAGACGCCGTGGGGCATTCCCGTGTTGAATTGGGGCGCGCCGATCTTACTGCGGGACAACAACCGCTCCCCCCTCAACGTCGCATTGGGGAACGCTCTCCCGGACTTCCGTTTCGGAGTGACGCAGGACGTCCGGTTCAAGAAATTCAATTTCTACGCGCTGGTCGACGCCTCGATCGGCCAGAAGGTGTGGAACCAGGGCTTCCACTGGGCGCACCTCGATTTCCTGTCGCACGATGTCGATCAGGTCGGCAAGTCGTTGCAAACGGCCAAGCCGATCGGCTACTACTGGCGCACGTCGGCCGTCGACGGGTTCACCGGGCTGGGTGGGTTCTACGACCAGCTCTTGCCGAATAACTACACGGTGGAGGATGCGAGCTACGCGAAGCTGCGCGAGGTGCTCGTGTCCTACCACGTGGGGCCGATTGCGCGCACCGGGGACTGGCAAATCAGCGTCGTCGGCCGGAACCTGTGGACCATTACCGGCTATCGCGGATTTGATCCGGAAGTCGGGCTGTCGGGAGGGACCCAGTTGAATGGCGCCGGCTCGGCAGCCATCAACGCGGTGGATGCGTTCACGTTCCCGAACCTCCGCACCGTCACCGTCGGTTTGAGCTCGTCGTTCTAAGCGGTTCTCCCCGCCGTGGTGCAGGGACACACACGGCGGGGAGGACGTGCCCCTTTTTCTGTGGAGGAGCAAACGATGTCCAAGCTTCGTCTTGTTACCGCCAGCGTCCTGGCCCTCGCGTTCATGGCCTGCAAGGACACGCTGGTCGTCGACGACGTGAACGATCCGGACCGCATTCGGGCGCTGTCGCGCCCGGGCGATATCGAGGCGTTCATCGGATCCACCTACGCGCAGATTCACAACGCCACACTGGGCGGCTCGAACGATGATCTCCAGACCCAGCTGCAGGTGATGGGCATGGAGAACACGTCGTCGCTGGCCAATTTTGCGATGAGCCCGCGCGGCGCGATTCCCCGCACGCAAATCGACAACACCCGTGGCGGCACGGGTTCCGACGGCAACTACCGCGATTTCCTGGTCTTGCACCGCGCGGCACGGATGGCGGCGTGGGGCGTCGGCGCCATGAAGAAGATCCCGACGTTGTTTACCGCGCCTCAGGAAGCGCGCGCCCGTTCGTTCGCGCGGTTCGTCGAAGGCGTGGCGTATGGAAACCTGGCGCTGGCGTATGATTCCGCGGCAATCCTGGGCGATGACGATCCGCCGGGGAGCATTCAGCCCCTCAAGGGCTACCGCGACATGATGGCTACCGCGTTGCTCTTGCTCGATTCCGCCATGACGATCGCCCGTAGCAATCCGGCCTTGTTGGTCGGTAATACTGGCGGACTGCCGGTAACTTGGATCGCCGGCCATGATCCTAACAACGCCACCCGACTCGACACGACCGCGTATTTCCAACTCATTCGGTCCTACAAGGCCCGGTTCCGCGCGAACGTGGGGCGGACGCCCGCAGAGCGCGACGCCGCGGACTGGACCGCGATCATTGCCGATGCGAACGCCGGCATCACGGCCGACTTCAATATTGCGGCCAATCCCAACACCGGTTGGGACGTCATCTGGCCGGTTCAAGCGTTTGCCACTGGGCCTGCCAACTGGCACCAGATGTCTCAGTTCTGGCTCGGGATGGCCGATACCTCCGGCGGGTACGACGCCTGGCTGGCGACGAGCCCCCCGGTGGCTCGCGTGCCCTTTGTGGTTGTCACCCCCGATAAGCGGTTCCCTAAGGGCCTCAGCTGCATCGCGCCGTGTGGCGCGACTGTCCGGGCGTCGCAGCTGACGGACACGAACCGGACATTCACGGGTACCCCGTACATCCGCAACCGTCAACCTGGCGAAGATCAGCCTGGTCAAGCGCTGCAAATCTCGATGTACGACTTCTACCGGTCGCGGGCGTTCTTTGGCGCCGGCCGTATCGGGAACTATCCGATCATGACCCGCGCGGAAATCCGTCTGCTCGCGGCGGAGGGGTACATCCGGACCGGCAATGTTGCGGCCGCGACGGTGCGCATTGACAGCTCGCGGTTCACCGTCGGGGGACTGCCAAGACTCAATCCGACGGTGGTGGATACGACATCTGCCATTCCCGGCGGAACCGCGTGCGTGCCGCGGGTACCGGACGCCAATGCCACTGCCGGTGCTTACAAAGGAACACGGTGCGGCAGGTTGTGGGACGCACTCAAATGGGAGTACCGTCTGGAGACGATGTACACCGGCTACGGGATGTGGTACTTCGCGGGCCGCGGGTGGGGCGATCTCCCCGAAGGCACCGCGCTGTACTGGCCCGTGCCCTACCAGGAGATGGATAGCCGGCGCCAGCCCTTCTATCCGATTGGCGGACCGGGCGGCACCGGCGGAGCGGGGCGCGGCAACTACGGTCTGTTTTCGGGCGGCGTCTACTGACCATGCGTCAACTCTTGTCGGTCGCCCTACTCCCCGTTCTCGCGGGGTGTTACACCTACGTGCCCGTCGCCACGCTGCAGCCGGCACCGGGCACGAGGCTGTCTCTCGTGCTGAATGACGAAGGTCGCTCTCAAGCCGCGCGTCAGGTTGGCCCGTATACCATGCGCGTCGAAGGCCAGCTCCTCCAGGCCACCGACGCCAACTTGGTGCTTGCCGTCACGGATGTCGTGGATATCCGGGGTGCGCGCAGCAGATGGACGGGAGAAACGGTCCCGCTGCCGCGCGTCTTCGTGATGTCGACCGACGAGAAGCGCTTCTCGCGCTCCAAGACGTTTCTGCTCATCGGGGCGGTGACCGCCGGCTTCGTGGCGTTGGCGAGGTCCTTCAATATCCTGGGTTTGGGCGGCCCCAATGGGGAAGGCATCCCGCCGGACCCGAACGGTCAATAAGTCCCATCACCTTTTCTCGTGTGAGAGTAGCGATGAATCGATTGCCGTTGTTCGTTTGCTGCGTTGTCGCCGTGGCGGCCGGTTGTAAGAAGGATGCGACCTTCACCGAGCCGCTGCCCAATTACGCACACATCACCTGGCTCAATGCCGTGCAGGACACCATGCAGCTCGACGTTCGCATCGTGGACATCGTCTCCAACGCGAGCTTCATGGATGCGGACTTCCGCACCGCGCAATTTTTCCCGCTCAACATCGAGCCCGGGACGCGCCATTTCAAGGTGTTTCTCAGCAGCAGTGTAGACACGATTGCGAAGCGATTCATACTCGACACGACCTACACGTTTGCGGAAGGCCAGGACTACGCCTTTTACCTGACCGGGCAGGCGCGCGCGGGCCGGCCGCGGCCCCTCCGCGCGATGATCACCAATTTAGCGTTGCCGAGCCCGGGCGCCGGGAAAATCGCCATCCGAGTCGTGAATCTGGCGCCGACCCTAGGGTGGGCGCTCGCGGGTACACTTCCCGACACGAACGCGGCGCCTGATGTGCACATTCTGGCGTCGAACGGCGCGCCCGGGACGCCGAGTGCTGCCAGCCTCGCGTATGGCACCGCCACGTCGTATGTCGTGCTC
>Ga0209056_10002372_pt1 | contig 20339 bp, 19 predicted proteins | sample GraSoiAngelo_114_FD_185876 | JGI IMG/M metagenome (GOLD analysis project Ga0209056, IMG submission 185876) | Grasslands soil microbial communities from the Angelo Coastal Reserve, California, USA - 14_0903_13_40cm (SPAdes) (version 2) | ecosystem: Environmental > Terrestrial > Soil > Grasslands...
TGACCATGCCGCCGGAGTGCTGGCCGAGGTGCCGTGGCAAGTCTTGAAGCCGCGTCCAGAGCGCGGCGAACTTGCGGATGCGCGGATGGCGCGTGTCGCAGCCCGCCTCGTGCAGGTGGCGCGTCAGCACGGCCTCGGGATCCTGATAGCCCCAGCTCTCGACGAGCCGCGCGAGCCGGTCCTGCATGTCGCCGGGCAGTCCCAGCGCCTTGCCCACTTCGCGCGCCGCGCTGCGGCCGCGGTACGTGATGACGTTGGCGGTCATCCCCGCGCCGAGCCGGCCGTAGCGCCGGTAGACGTACTGGATCACCGTCTCGCGCCGCGCGCCGCTCGGCAGATCGAGATCGATGTCCGGCCACTCGCCGCGCGACTCCGAGAGGAAGCGCTCGAAGAGCAGATCCATCTTCACGGGATCGACGGCGGTGATGCCGAGCGCATAGCAGACCGCGCTGTTGGCGGCGGAGCCGCGGCCCTGCACGAGCACGTCGTTGGCGCGGCAGAACTCGACGATGTCCCAGACGATGAGGAAGTAGCCCGCGAGGTCGAGCCGGCCGATGATCTCCAGCTCGTGCGAAACTTGCTGACGCGCGCGCTCGGCCAGCGAGCCGGCGGGCCCGTAGCGGGCCCGCACTCCGCGCGCGACGAGGTCGCGCAGATGCGCCTGGGCATTCTCGCCGGGCGGCAGCGGAAAGTCGGGAAAGCGATAGCCGAGGTCCTTGAGCGTGAAGCCCAGGCGCAGCGCGAGCTCGCCGCCTGCGGCCACGGCCTCGGGCAGGTCGCGGAACGCGGCCGTCATCGCCGCGCCGTCTCGCAGGCCGCGCTCGGCGTTGAGGAGCAGCCGGCGACCCGCGTGGTCGAGGTCGGTCTTCTCGCGGATGCACGTGAAGACGTCGGCCACCGCGCGACCCCCAGGGCGCGCATAGAGCGGCTGGTTGGCCGCCAGGAGCGGCACGCGCGCGGCACGCGCCAGCGCCACCAGCCGCTCGAGATCGCGCTCCTGCGCGCGGTCGAAGTGACGCTGCACCTCCACGAAGACGTTGGCGCGACCGAAGACGGCCACCAGCCGGTCGAGGATTCTCCTCGCGGCGTCGCGGTCACCCGCCCGCACGGCGTCCGCGAGCGGCCCGCGCGCGCCGCCGGTGAGGCAGACGAGACCGCTCGCCGCGGCTTCGAGATCCTCGAGGCTGACGGCGGCCTTGCCCTTGGGCGCGCCGAGCTTGGCCCGCGTGATCAGCCGGCAGAGGTTCTGCCAGCCCTCGCGATCCTCGACGAGCACGGGCAGCCGCGCGCCGTCGGCGAGTGTGAGCTCGCTGCCCACGAGTGGTCGGATGCCCGCGTCGACCGCGGCGCGATGGAAGCGCGGCGCGCCGTAGACGCCGTCACGGTCGACGAGCGCCAGCACCGGCATGTCACGCCGCGCGGCCTCGGCCACCAGCGCCTCCGGCTGATCCGCGCCCTCGAGAAACGTGAACGCCGACTGCGCGTGCAGCTCCACAAACATCACTCGGCCCCTGCCGCCGTCTGTGGCTCGCGCCGGTGCCTCCGCGGGCGCGGAGTCTCGACGATGACGCGCGGCTCGAAATCGGTGCACGTTGACAGGCGCACCGTTCTGTCGATTTGCGTGGTCGAACGGGGGCGGCCCCGCTGCCCGTCGCTCGCGGCTCGCGCCGTCCGGCCGCGAATACGCACCGCGCTAGTCGTAGACGCCATCGAGATACCACTCCCCCGCACGGAGGTCGCGCGCGAGCCGGCAGACGGCGCCGTCGGAGAGCGCCACGTCCCATTCGTCGCGCGCCCACGCCGCGGCGTCCCACCATTCGCCCGACACGCGCCACGGGCCGGCGCATCCGACGACGCGCGCCTCGGCAGCAAGTGCGCCGTAGACCAGCGCCGGTCGGCGCTCGCCGTCCGTGGTGACTCTCACGCGACGCGGCGGGCGCAGCCGGCGCAGCGCCAGCACGGCATCGCCTGCGGGCCTGGGCGTCTCGGGCGCAACGTCCAGCACGAGGCGCGCGGGGAGGAACGCGTCGGGCCGGTGCGAGTCGGCGAGGGCAACGGCGCCGACGCCCTCGACGCCCACCAGCGTCACGAGCCGCGCGAGCACCGTCGCCAGATCGCGCTCGGCCGGCGGCGCCGAGCGGCCGAGGCGCCCCGGGACTGCACGGCGGGGAACGGGGCTGGCCTGGAGCGCGACCGCGGTCACCGCGCCCTGCGGGGGTCGCGCGCCGAGGTCGTGCTCGAGCAGCGTCAGGAGCGGGCGCGGCGCGTCCATCGGAGAGGCCAGCGCGAGCGTGCGCGCGTGATGGCCGCCGCCCGTGAGCGCCAGGCGTAGCTCGAGCGTGTCGGCGAGAAGATGGGCGGCCGACAGCCGCGCGGTCAGTCGCTCCAGCACGCGCTCGAGCACGGCAACGAGGGGACCGAGCGCGTCGATCTCCCAGTCGAGCTCCTGCGCCTCTTCCCAGAACGGCGGCGGCGTCCACGACGTCCACGGCGCGGGGTCGTCCATCCCGCGCGCCAGGTCGTGGGCCGCAAGCCCTGCTGCTCCCAGACGGGCGGCCAGCCCAGCGCGGGGCAAGGACGCCAACTCTCCCAGCGTGGCCACACCCCAGCGCCCGAGCGCGTGCGCGATGTCGGCAGGCCAGTCGAGCGTCGCCACGGGCACCGGGGCCAGGGCCTGGGCCTCGCCTCCAGCAACGATGACCCCGAGGCCGGCGCGCGCGGCGATGCGTGCCGCCGCGCGCGTGCCGGCAACACCGACACGTGCGGGCAGGCCAACGGCGCGTGCGGCGCGGCCGAGGCGCTCGGCGATCGCGGCGTCGCCGCCGACGAGGCGTCCGAGGCCCGCGGCATCGACGTGAACGAGCCCGGGGGCGACGTCCTCCAGTCTGGGCGAGACGCCGTAGCACGCATCCAGCAGCGCGCGGCGCGCCGCCTCCGCGCACGCCGGTGACACCGGACGACGGATCAGCTGGGGGCAGCGCGCCACCGCAGCGGCGTCGGGGATCCCCGGGCGAATGCCGCGCTCACGCGCCGGCGCGTTGGCTTCGACCACGCGGGTGGCCGGCGCGGCGCCCGTCACCACCGCCAAGGGGTGCTCGCGCAGGGCGGGCTCCGCGCGCTCGGCCGCCGCCGCGACGAAGGCGTCGACCCAGACACACGCGACACGGGTCACAGGTCGCCCGGCGCTACGCCGTCCACCACTGCTGCTCCTCCATCGCACCCGACGGCGCCCCAAAGACCGCCGACGGGGAGGCCCCCTGGTTGCGGAGTACTTGAACCCGTGTGCTCATCCCGGCCAGCCGCGTCGGAGCGTGGCGTGAGCCCGCCCACGCCAGGGCGTCGCGCCGAGTACGTACGGCCAGCGTCGCGCCCGCTCCCGCGACGCGCCGCCGGCCAACGAGTAGCAGCGCCACCCCCGCGCGGCGCGCGGCCTGGCGCAGGCGAAAAGCCGCGCCGAGCGAGACGCGCGGCGGCGTCTCGCCGGCGTCGAGGGCCACCAGGGCCCAGCCGGGACAGCGCGCGAGCAGATCCGTCGCAGCCAGCGCGGCCTCGCGACGCCCGCCGCAGCGTACCCACAGCAGATGTGCGAGCACGACACCCGCGCGCGCGGCGGACCCGGGATCGAAGGCACCGTCGGCGTCCACGAGGGCAGCCATGCCTCCGGCCGCGGTGACGTCGCGCAGACACGCGGTCATCAGGCTCGTGCGGCCGGACGACAACTCGCCGACGATTTCAGTGATCGTCCCCGCACGTACCCGCGAAGTCGGGGTCATGGTTCTGAGGCTAAACATGAGTTGAGTGGCCCGCAAGCCCTGATATATCGCGGCTCCCGAGGTGTGGACCCCCTATATCCTGGGCTCAGAGCTCATCGTCGGGAAGTGTCGCAACGGCATTCCATGGCCTCACGCTTGCACCCATTCCTCTCGGAAAAGAAAGCGGGAGAAGCTCATGGCCAAGCAGATCGGCTACGCCGTCGTGGGCGCAGGGCCGCTCGTCGAGCGCGCGCTCTTGCCGGCCTTCGGGCGAGCAGGGGGAGAGACGCGGCTCGCCGCAATCGTCTCGGCCGACCGTGCTCGCGCCCACGCGCTCGCGCAGGAGCATCGCGCGACGGGATATCAGTACGACGAGTTCCGGCAGTGCCTGCAGCGTGAAGACGTCCAGGCCGTCTATCTCGCGCTGCCCAACTCGCTGCACTGCGATTATGCGGTCGAGGCCGCGCGCGCCGGCGCCCACGTGGTGTGCGAGCGGCCGATGGCGGTGATGGCGGACGAATGCCGTCGCATGCTCCGCACCGTCCAGACGAACCGCGTGAAGCTGATGATCGCCTACCACGTGCAAGCGCACCCCGCGTACCAGAAGCTGCTCGAGCTGGTGCGCGGCGGCACCATCGGCGCGCCGAAGACGTTCAGCAGCGACGCCACGATCCGCGTGCAGGATCCCGACGACGTCCGGCTGCAGCGCCGCCTCGGCGGCGGCACCGTGTACGACCTCGGCGTGCCCGCGATCTTCGTCGCGCGCACCGTGTTCGACGCCGAGCCGGCGCAGGTCATGGCGATGACCGCGCGGATGACGCGGCGCTACGGCGGCGACGTCGACGAGAGCACCGTCGCGCTCATCCGCTTCCCTGACGACCGCCTCGCGCACCTGCACACGTCGTTCGGCGAGGAGCCGACGTCCGTGCTCACCGTGTTCGGGGACGAGGGCTCGATCCGCCTCACGGGCGCCTACGAGGCGCACCGGTCGTCCGCGCTCGGCCGGCTGGAGGAGATGACCTTCGAGCCTTCCGACCCGTTCGCGGCGGAGCTCGCCCACTTCTCGAATTCGATCCTGAGAGACGTCGCGCCCGAGCCCTCCGGCATCGAGGGCCTGACCGACGTCCGGATCGTCGAAGCAATCTACCGTTCCGCGCGCGACGGCCGTCCTGTGACGTTGCCGAGAGTCGCGCGGCTCGAGGCGTCGCCGGCTGAGCATGACTTGCGCAAGCCGGTCGCCAACCGGCGCCAGGCCAGTTGAGGCCGGCGCGGGCAACCTTCAACACCCCACAGCAGCAGGAGGCAGAACGATGAAGACCTTCACGGGCGCATTGGCGCTGGGCGTCGCCCTCGCATTGGCGACGGCTCCGGCGCTCGCGCAGGGGCCGGGTAGCACCAGCGGCGACAGCAAGGGCACTTCGCCCTCGGCGGCCGGCAGCGACACGAAGACCGACCAGGCGCCGCCGACGAGCGGTTCGACGAGCGGCTCCGGCAGCGGCTCGGCCACGACCGACACACAGGCCGGCGCCAGCAGCGATCAGAAGGCGACGTCGCCGTCGGCCAGTCCGACCGACACGAAGGCGCAGGACGCGACGAAGTCATCGGATTCCATGAAGTCGGACACGAAGTCGTCGTACGACACGAAGGGGTCCGATAGCATGAAGTCCTCCGATAACGTCTCCGGCGCCAAGGGCCGCCGCGCTGCGAACGGCGCGCGTGGTGGCGCGATGTCGGCCGATGCCGACCAGGTGCGGGCAGTCCAGCAGGCGCTCAAGGACCAGGGTCACGATCCGGGCGAGATCGACGGCAAAATGGGGCCCAAGACCCAGGCTGCGCTGCGTGACTACCAGCAGAAGCAGGGTCTGAAGGCGACCGGCCAGCTCGACGGCGAGACCTCGGCCAAGCTGGGCGTGGAGTCCAAGACCTCGGCTGCGCCCTCGGCTGCGCCGTCGATCAGCAGCCCGGCGGCCTCGCCGAGCACGAGCGCACCGTCGTCCAGCGACTCCGGGGCGAAGTCGGACACCAAGGCGAGCACGGGCGTGAAGTCGGACACCAAGACCGATACGTCCGCGAAGCCCTCGACCGACACGAAGCAACCGAAGTAACCGCACGACCGAACGCGTAGTAGTTGTAGAGGAGCGCCCCGGCTTCCCCGGGGCGCTCCGACGTTTAGAGGCGCTCCCCGGGTTTTAGAGGGGCATCCGGGCCGCCCGGTTCAGAGGGGCGCCCGGGTTCCCCGGGGCGCCCCGAACGTTTGGGGTCTGGGGGCCATCTCGGGCCCCCAGCATTACGAGTGGCCCGATTCAGAGGGGCGCCCCGGGTTCCCCGGGGCGCCCCGAACGTTTGGGGTCTGGGGGCCATCTCGGGCCCCCAGCATTACGAGTGGCCCGATTCAGAGGGGCGCCCCGGGTTCCCCGGGGCGCCCCGAACGTTTGGGGGTCTGGGGGCCATCTCGGGGCCCCCAGCATTACAGACGGACGCGAGGGCCTCGAGGACGGCGCCCGGCGAGGCCTCAACCGGCAGCGGGACGCTCGTGTCCTCCAGGCCGCAGCCGTCGAGCGTGACGCCGATCGCGCGGACGGCGCCCTCCGCGCGGCGGAAGTTACGCGAGAGGGCGCCGTCGAGCGTGAGACGGCCGTCGGGACCGAGGCCCGCGCGCGCTGTCAGCACGAAGCCCGCGCGCGGGCCGGTCTCGGCGGCAGACTGCAGGCCGAGCGTGAACCCACGCAGCGTGATCGGGCGCTCGGTTCCGGGCAGGCGCATCGTGCCGTCCACGATGCGCAACCGTCGCAGCGTGACGTCGGGCCCGGCCAACCACTCCACGAGCGACGTGATCGCCGCGGGCGTGCCCCGATCGAGCGTCAGCACCGGCCGTTGCAGCTCGAGGCGCGAGATGCGGCCGACGCCCGCGGCGAGGTCCCAGCGATCCACCCCGAGCACGAGTGCGGCCGCCGTCAGCGGCGCGCTGCGCGGCTCGGCGAAGCGCGCCACGAGCCGCTCGATCCGCACCTGACCCGAGGCGAGCACGCGCGAGCCCGCGAACACCAGCGTCGCGTCGACGTCGGCGCGGCCCTCCGCGAGCCGCACGCCCGCGGCGGCGAGCGCCTGCGGGAAATCCTCGAGGAAGGCCGCGGCGTCGAGCCGCTCTGCGCGGAAGCGCAGCGCGTAGGCACCACGACGGACCGGCTGCCCGGTGATCCACACGTTGGTGCCGTAGAGAGCCGTCTGCACCGCGAAGGCGGCGTCGCCGTCGCCGAACGCGGCGAGGCGATCCAGGCGGGCGGTCAGGTCGCGCGCCACCAGCGCGCGGCCGCCGGGTTCCTCGAGGACGAGCGCGCCATGACTGACGACGATCCCGTCGATGACCACCGGGGGCCCGGCCGGCCCCGCCGCGCCCAGACCGATCAGGGTCAACGCCGGCACCGGGGCGACCACGAGCCGTGGCGCGACGACGCGCACGCGCTGCAGCGTGAGCGGCGCGGTTCCGAGCAGCTCACCGATCGGCGCCGTGGCCTCGACCTCGTCCGCGCGGAAGATTTCCCGGCCCGCCCCGTCGTGCGCGCTGACGGCGCGCAGGGTGAGCCGGCCGCTGAACGGATTGTAGTGGATGCCGGACACGGCGAGGCCCCCGGGCGCCAGCGCGGCCAGGCGCGCCTCGAGCAGCAGCGGTAGCGCGCCGGCGCCGCCCACGAGCGCGGCCGCGAACGCGACGGCCGCGACGAGCGCTTTCACGCGGCGCGCGGCGCGGCGTCGGCGCGGCGGCTGTCGCGGGCCGCGAGCACGTTCTGAAGATCGCGGTCGCTCACGACGCCGACGAGCGCGTGGCCGTCGACAACGGCGACGCGACCGCCACGGCTCTTCCCGAGCTTGAGAAAGGCCTGCCACGCCGTGTCGCGCGGACGCACGACCTGCTCGGCCCCCAGCGCCGTGCCCGCCTCCGCGAGCGGCACGATGAGATCGGCGACCAGCGGCGCACGCGTCATGACGTCCTCGACGCGCAGCGGCTCGAGTCGCGCGCGCACGCGCATCAGCTCCCAGGACGAGCGCGCGGCCTGGTGCAGGAAGAGGCCGACGAGCACGAACCATAGGCCGCCCACGAGATCGCCGGCCAGCGCGCGCAAGGCCCCGAGCGCCACCAGTGCGAGAGCAACCACGGAGCCGCAGCGGCTTGCGATCCGCGTGGCCACGCTCAGCCGCCCGGTCCACCACCAGAGCGTGGCACGCAGCACGCGGCCGCCGTCGAGCGGAAAGCCGGGCACCAGATTGAAGATGCCGACCACGAGGTTGATGGCGACGAGATAGCCGGCCACCGCGTGGAATGCAGCCGGGCCGTCGATCAACCGGTCGGCGACCAGGCAGAGCCCGGCGATCGCGAAGCTGGTCAGCGGCCCAACGAGGGCGATCAGCAGCTCGGCCCGCGGCGTGGGCGGCTCGGCGTCGAGCTGCGAGACGCCGCCGAAGACGTGCAGCGTGATGCCGCCCACCGGTACGCCCTGGTCCAGTGCGGCCAGCGCGTGGGACAGCTCGTGCAGGAACACGGAGCCGAAGAGCAGAGCGGCAGCGAGCAGGCCGTGCAGCCAATACGCGGCGGCGGACCGCGCGGGCAGCACGTGCGGGAAGTAGCCGGACGCGAGACTCCAGGTGACGAGACCGAAGATCAGCAGCCAGCCGGCGTCGATGCGGACCGGGATGTCCCGGATCCGAAACAGCTGGATCACCGACGAACCCGGGCCAACTCCAGCGTGCCGTCTCCAGGCGTCGGGCTCTGTGTCCCAACACCCCGGACGACGCCGATCAGTCGCGAGGCCGAGGCGGCGGCCAATCGCAGTGTTCCCCCGCCGGGCAGCGCGAACCGGGCACCGTCCGGCTCCAGATGTCCCGTCACGCGCGTCGCACGCTTGGCGCGGCCGGTGCCGGTCGCAAAAACGGCGAGCAGCCGGCCCTCCTTGGACGGCGCGCTGACGATCGCCTCGACGGGTACGGGCTTGTCCGCGCCCGGGGTTTCCCAGGTTCCCCGCCAGACGCCGGCGACGGGCTCGGCCGTGGCGGCCGAGGCCACCGAGGCCGACGGTGAGCCTGGTTTGCCGCCGCCGAGGGCGAGGAGCAGCAGGAGCATTCCTTCCAACATCGAAGTATCCTGAGAGCAGCCGAGCAAACGATGCGCCACCGATCGCTCCCGCATTTGTTGCCGATCCTGCTCGTCGTCTTCCTGGCCCCGGCCTGTGCCCGGGTGCATCCGCACATAGCGATGCCGAATCTGGCCCTTGGGGAGCCGTCGTTTTTTCCGACCCTTGAGGCCTACGCCTCGGCGCCGATCGTGGGCGGCAACCGGGCCGACCTGCTGCTGAACGGCGAGCAGATTTTTCCTGCCATGCTGGAAGCGATCCGTGGCGCGCAACGTACGATCACCTATGCGCAATACTTTTACGAGGACGGTCCCATTGCCCGTGACCTGGCCGAGAGCATGGCCGAGCGGTGCCGCGCGGGCCTTGGCGTGAACGTTCTGCTCGACGCCTTCGGCGCGCTGAGCATGCCCAGGGAGTATGCCGACACCATGTCGCGCTCGGGCTGCCACGTGGCGTGGTTCCGCCCGCTGACGCAGTACATCTTTCGCCGGTATTCCAACCGCAACCACCGGCGGATCCTGGTGGTCGATGGCCGCGTCGGCTTCACGGGCGGCTCGGGCGTGAGCCGCAAGTGGATGGGCAACGGACGCATCGAGCATCACTGGCGCGATACCGACGTCCGCATCCAGGGCCCGGCCGTCGAATATCTCCAGGCGGCCTTCGTCGAGAACTGGCTGGAGGCGACCGGCGTCGTGCTCGGCGGCGAGCCGTACTTCCCGCGGCCCATCGAGCCGAGCGGCGAGGTCTATGCGCAGGTCGTCAAGAGCTCGCCCGCGGCGGGCAGCTTCGCGATGTACACGACGTTCCTGCTCGCGGTGAACTCCGCGCGGCGCTCGATCCACATCACCAACCCGTACTTCGTGATCGACGCGCGGATGCGCGACGCGCTGATCGCGGCGCGACGGCGCAACGTGCGCGTGCTCGTGCTGGTGCCCGGCTCCATCGACCACAACATCGTGCGCCAGGCGAGCCGGAGGCAGTTCGGCGACCTGCTGAAGGCGGGCGTCGAGATCTACGAGTATCTGCCGGCCCTGCTGCATAGCAAGACGATGGTCATCGACGGCGTGTGGGCGACGATCGGCAGCACCAACCTCGACAACCGTTCCTTCGCGGTGAACGACGAATTGAACGTCATCGTCTACAATCGCGCGGTCGCCCAGCGGCTGGAGAACGCGTTCGGCGACGACCTCGCACACTCGCGCCGGGTGACGCTTCAGGCGTGGAAGAGCCGCGGCCTGACGGCGCGGCTGCTCGAGACGCTGGCGCTGCCCATCCGCGACCTTTTGTAGATGGGGGGCCCCGAAATGGCCCCCCATACCCCCCCAGCGCTCGCAGCGCCCCGGGAAACCCGGGGCGCTTCTCGAAGACGCGGCAGCCCGCTAACCCTCGAAGACGCGATGATTCGAACGCTCGGAGCGCCCCGGGGAACCGGGGCGCTCCTTGAGTCACGTACGACCCTGCGGCGAGCGGCTCGCGACTAGATACGGGTACGACCCGGCAGCACCAAGCGATAAATGCCGAGGACGATGACTGCGCCGACGACGGCCATGATGAAACCGGCCGCCTCACCCTCGCGGTACAGACCCAGCACGCGACCGAGCCAGCCACCGAGCATCGCGCCTACGATGCCGAGCACGATCGTCAGGATGATCCCACCCGGGTCGTTGCCCGGCATGATCAGCTTGGCGACGAGCCCGACCACGAGGCCGAACACGATCCACAGCAGAATGTCCATCAGTGAACTCCTTTCGCCGGCCCCCGAGGAACGGCACGCCAAAGGTGTTTGCCAACATCCCAGGAAGTAGATGCAGCCTCAAGGAGTTCGAGGATCGGCACTCAGATCACGAACGTCTTCGCGAGGTAGATCATGACGAACAGGGTGGCTGCACACCCGATGCCACGATGTCCTCAATTCGGACGCCGAGATGAGGCGTTGTGATCGTCGCGGCGTGATTGTAGAACTTACTCTTCGTCGCGACGCCGCCACGCCTCGACGACACGCGTGGCGCTCACTGCGGTGAGGCCGATCAGCGGAAAAGTCAGCAGGCTGGGCAGGAGGCGTTCATCGGAGGGAAGCGTCACGGCGGCCTTGAAGGCTTCGATGCCAAGCAGATTTGAGACGACAAAGAATGTAGTCCAGAGCGCGAGACGCATGCGGAAGTTCCCCTTCGTAAAATTTCTGGCCGGAGCGAACTTTGCCACTCTACGGCATTGTGCTTCTTCCGCCAAGCGTGAATTTGAGATTGGCATGACCTTCGCTTTGACGGAGGAGCATGAGCCTCTGCGCATCGTGCGGTCTGCAGCTCTCGGGAGACGCGGGCCTCTGCCCGCATCATCATTGCGTCTACGGCGACGACTGGGCGGTCGCGAACAAGATCATGTGTGACTTCTTCCATCGCAAGAAGGTTCCGCCGCGTCTGACGCAGCCCGAGCGCGACGACGACTTCTGGGCCCACACCGGCGAAGCGGCGTAGGCCGGCGCGTCAGACCGCTGCGACGGTCGGCGTCTCCGGCGTGCGCACCAGCGTCGTATCGCCCGGCGCGTAGAAGGACGACTCTCCCAGCCCCTGCACGCAGTCGCGTGTGAACTCGATGAGGTGGTGGCTCACCAGAGCCACGTGGATCAGCGGCTCGATCTTCCTCGCCTTCAGCGCGGGCCACGCCATCCGCCAGAACGTGCGGCGGTAGGCGCCGCGCACCCCGACCTTCCAGAACAGCCGCGCGAGGATGCCCAAGCCCATCCGCACGTTCGCCCACGACGCGCGCTGGGTGTTGCTCGGATAGTCCTTCCGCCGGGCATAGGTGTGCTCGACCTGGTAGGCGAAGCGCGCGTAGAGGGCCTCCGGATCGTAGGCGGCCGTGATGCACCGCCGCCACATGTCGATGACCGTCTCGTACGGCAGCCGGAAGGCGACGTTCGACTCGCGGCCGACGTCGGGCACCAGCCGGTCCTCGGCCTCCAGCCGTCGCCAGAGCGGCGTCTTGGGCAGCGCGTAGAGCACGTTGATGGTCAGGAGCGGGATGCGGGACTCGCGGATGAACTCGATGATGTGATCGGCCGTCTCGAGGGTGTCCGTGTCGAGGCCGAGAATGATCCCGGAGACGACCTCGAGCCCATGGGCATTGATGCGCTGCACGGCCTCGAGGATCGGCATCCGGAGGTTCTGGTCCTTGGACATGAAGCGCAGCGCCTGCGGCTCCGGCGTCTCGATGCCGCAGAACACCGTGATGAAACCCGCCTCGCGCATCAGCGCCAGCGTGCGCTCGTTCTTGGCGATGTTGAGCGTCGCCTCGCAGGCGAAGCGCAGCGGGTACCGATGGCGCTCCTGCCACGCCACGAGGTGCGGCAGCAGTTCCAGCGTGGCCTTCTGATTGCCGATGAAGTTGTCGTCGACGAAGTAGACGGACGTGCAGCCGGCGGCGGCGATGAGATCCAGCTCGCGGCAGATCTGCTCGGGCGTCTTCAGTCTCGGATTGCGCCCGTAGAGCGCCGGGATGTCGCAGAACTCGCACGCGTACGGGCAGCCGCTCGAGAACTGGATGTTGGCGATGAAGTACTCGCGCAGGCGGATCAGCTCGTACGCCGGCGTCGGGAACGCCGCCAACGGCAGGCGCTCCACCGTCTCGTACCGCAGCTGGTCGCGCGGGCGCCCGCCGTGGTGATCGAGGTACTCGATCAGCCGGTCGGTGGCGTCGCCCAGCTCACCTAGGTGCAGCACATCCGCGTCGGGGTAGTACTCGGGGCAACCCGACACGGAGGGACCGCCGAGCACGACGGGCCGGCCGCGAGCGTGGGCGCGCGCGATCACGTCGTGGATGCGCGGCCGCTGCACGTGCATGCCGGAGACGAAGACGGCATCGGCCCAGCGGAAGTCGTCGTCGGTCGCCGGGCGCGAGTTCTCGTCGACGAAGCGGACCTCCCACGTCTCGGGCAGATACGCGGCCACCGCCAGCAGTCCCTGGGGCGGCATGAACGCTCGCACCCGCCCGCCGAAGAAGGGGTATGCGTGCTGGAAGGTGCCGAACGATCGGGCGTAGACCGGATACACGCAGAGGATCCGGCGCCGCGCGGCCGGGGAATAGGGCGTGCGCATGGGACTCGATTTCGAGGATACCATTACGACCCAGGAGGACCTCCATGGAGCTCGCATCCGTTCGTGCCGTCGTTACCGGTGGCGCCTCGGGCCTCGGCCGCGCCACCGCCGCGCGGCTGGCCGGCGCCCGCGCGCGCGTCGCCATCCTCGACCGTCCGGCGTCGCCGGGCGCGGAGGTCGCGAAGTCGCTCGGGGAGGCCGCCGTCTTCACCCCCGCCGACGTCACGAGCGCCGACGACGTGGCGGCGGCGCTGGACGCCGCCCGCGCGCGGCTCGGCGCCATCAACGTCCTCGTCAACTGTGCGGGCATCGGCACCGCCATGAAGACGCTGGGCAAGTCCGGCCCCGCCAAGCTCGAGGAGTTCACGCGTGTCATCAGCGTGAACCTCATCGGGACCTTCAACTGCATCCGCCTCGCGGCCGTGCACATGGCGCAGAACGCGCCGAGCGCCGACGGCGAGCGCGGCGTCGTGATCAACACGGCGTCGGTGGCGGCCTTCGACGGCCAGATCGGCCAGGCGGCCTACTCCGCCTCGAAGGGCGGCATCGTCGGGATGACACTGCCCGTCGCCCGCGACCTGGCCGAGCTGGGTGTGCGCGTGATGACGATCGCACCCGGCATCTTCGAGACGCCGCTGCTCGGCACGCTGCCCGAGCCGGTGCGCGCCTCGCTCGCCAAGCAGGTGCCGTTTCCGTCGCGGCTCGGCCAGCCCGACGAGTACGCCGCGCTGGCCTGTCACATCATCACCAACGTGATGCTGAACGGCGAGACGATCCGGCTCGACGGCGCCATCCGGATGGCACCGCGCTGACGGCGGCCCGCGGGCGATGAGGCGGGCACGACGCTCGACCACGGCGCACACCGGCTGGTCGGCGATCTCCGGCCGCATCCGCGTCGTGGACTACCGGCAGGAGCGTCGGCTGATCGTCCGCGGCGCCATCCTCTCGGCCTACCCGCTCGACGGCGACTGGTCGGCGATCGAGCGCGAGTACTGGTGGCAGGGCGTGGCCTCCGTGCGGTTTCCGCCCGAGCCGAGCGTGCTGCTGGTCGGCCTCGGCGGCGGCACGCAGGCCCACCTCGTCCACCGGCTCACGACCCCGCGCCTGGTCACGGCCATCGAGCGCGACCCGGTCATCCTCGACGTCGCGCGGCGCTGGTTCGGGCTCGCCGACCTCGGCCCGATGGAGTTCTACTGCGGCGACGCCGAGACGGTGGCCGCCGCGCTGCGGGACGCCGGCCGGCGTTTCGACTTCGTGATGGAGGACGCCGCCTACGCCGACCTGGAGCGCTCGCGTCCGGTAGTGGAGGCGCTGGTGCCGCTGGTGGCCGACGAAGGCACGCTCGTCGTCAACCGCCATCGCCGCGGCGACGCCGGCGCGCTCGTGCGCATCCTCCGCCGCCGCTTCGAGACCGTGCGCACGCAGCGTGTCCGCCGCGAGGGGGAAAACGTCCTCATCTACGCCTCGCGCCCCCGCACAGTCTGATCGAGGAGCGGGGCTGCGGGTCCCCCGGCCCGTGCCGCACGGCGCGCCCGATCATGTGTTGAGCTTTTTGTGGCGGAGACGATGCGGCCGCTCGGCTTCGGCCCCGAGGCGCCTCTTGCGATCCGCCTCGTAGTCGGCGTAGTTGCCCTCGAACCACACCACCCGCCCCTCGTCCTCGAACGCGAGCACATGCGTGGCGATGCGGTCGAGGAACCAGCGGTCATGGCTGATGATGACGGCGGATCCGGCGAAGTCGAGCAGGGCGTCCTCGAGGGCGCGCAGCGTGTCGACGTCCAGGTCGTTGGTCGGCTCGTCGAGCAGCAGCACGTTGCCCCCGGCGGTGAGCACCTTGGCGAGGTGCAGGCGGTTGCGCTCGCCGCCCGACAGCTCGCCCACCCGCTTCTGCTGGTCGCTGCCCTTGAAGTTGAACGACGCGACGTAGGCGCGTGACTGCATCGTGCGGCCCGCGACATTCATGAGATCCAGGCCGCCGGAGATCTCCTCCCACACCGTCTTCTTGCCCTCGAGCGCGTCGCGGCTCTGATCGACGTAGGCGAGCTTCACGGTCTCGCCGACGCGGAGCGTGCCCTTGTCCGGCGTCTCCTGGCCCACGATCATGCGGAACAGCGTCGTCTTGCCGGCGCCGTTCGGCCCGATCACACCGACGATGCCGCCGCGCGGAAGCTTGAAGCCGAGGTCGTCGATCAGGACGCGATCGCCGTAGCCCTTGCCGACGTGGTCCGCCTCGACGACGAGGTCGCCGAGCCGCGGGCCGGGCGGAATGCTGATCTCGAGCGTCTCCGCGCGCTTCTCGTTCGACTCCTGCAACAGCGCGTCGTAGGCGGCGAGGCGCGCCTTGCTCTTGGCCTGGCGCGCACGCGGCGACATCTGGACCCACTCGAGCTCGCGGGCCAGCGTACGCTGGCGCGCGGCGTCGGTCTTCTCCTCCTGCTTGAGCCGCTGCTCCTTCTGCTCGAGCCAGGAGGTGTAGTTGCCCTCCCACGGGATGCCGTGGCCGCGGTCGAGCTCGAGGATCCACTTCGCGACGTTGTCGAGGAAGTAGCGGTCGTGCGTGATGGCGACGACGGTGCCAGGGTACTCGTCGAGGAAGCGCTCGAGCCACGCCACCGACTCGGCGTCGAGGTGGTTCGTGGGCTCGTCGAGCAGCAGCATGTCGGGGCGAGCCAGCAACAGACGACACAGCGCAACGCGGCGGCGCTCGCCGCCGGAGATCGTCGCCACGTCGGCGTCGCCCGGCGGCACGCGCAGGGCGTCCATCGCCATTTCCACCGTGCGGTCGAGGTCCCAGGCGTTCGCCGCGTCGATCCGATCTTGCAGGCGCGCCTGCTCCTCGAGGAGCTTCTCCATCTCGGTGTCCGACAGCGGCTCGCCGAGCTTCGCCGAGACCTCCTCGAACCGCGTGAGGATCGCGCGCGTCTCGGCCACGCCCTCCTCGACGTTGCCACGCACGTCCTTCGTGGAATCGAGCTGCGGCTCCTGCGGCAGGTAACCGATGCGCAGGCCATCGGCGGCAAACGCCTCCCCGAGGAAATCCTTGTCGACGCCGGCCATGATGCGGAGCAGTGACGACTTACCGGCGCCGTTGGCGCCGAGCACCCCGATCTTCGCCCCGTGGAAGAACGAGAGATAGATGCCGCGCAGGATCTCCCGCTTGGGCGGGACGACCTTGCGCAGATCCTTCATGACGAACGCGTATTCACCGGGCATGGTCAACAAAGGGCCGCGATATGGCCCCTATCCCCCTTTTTTCTTTCAGGCGGCGCCGAGCAGGCGGCGGTGCTCGGGCATCATGCAGCGGTCTTGCACGACACGGATGCCTGCGCGCGCCAGCCTCTCCGCCGCGCCGTCGTGGCGGATGCCCAGCTGGAACCAGACGACCGAGGGCTTCCACGGCAACCGGACGATCTCGGCCGCGTGGCCCGGCAAGAATTGCGGGCGACGGAAGATCTCGACGACGTCCGCGGGCTCACGCAGGTCGGCGAGCGTGGCGGCGACCGCCTCGTCGAGGATGCGCTCGCCGGCCCGCGTCGGGTTCACGGGCAGCACGCGGTACCCGCGCGCCTTGAGATACGCGGGCACGTAGTGCGCGGGCTGTGCGGGCTCGCCCTTGGCACCGAGCACCGCGATCGTCCGCGTCTCGTGCAGGATTCGCGCGAGGCCGGCGTCGTCGTTCACGAGGTTCATGCGCCAGTCCATACCGGCGGTCAGCCTCTCACGAGCCGCCGAGGGCTGCAATGATTTCGCCGCCGAACGTGTCCGCCCGCCAGCGCCGCACGCCCTCCACCGCGGCCAGCTGTTCGATCGTCCGCGGCGCCGCCTCGGCGATCTGCGTGATGAGGCGGTTGGGCAGCAGCAGACCGGGCTCGAGGCCGAGACGCTCCGTCGCTCCCGCCCGCCACTTGCGCAGCGCCTCGACGCGCCGGCTCACCGCGCCGGGGATGCGCGGGCGCGGGCGATGCGGCAGCTGCGGCAGGTCCGCCTCGGAGAGCGCGAGCCCGCGCTCGACGGCGGCCGCGAGCCCCTGCCCCCAGCGGCCGAGCACGCGCGGGGTGACGCCGGGCAGCGTCGCGAGTGCGGCCGTATCGCGCGGCGCCGCGCGCGCGATCGCCAGGAGAATCTCTTCCGACAGGATCTTGAAGGGCGGCCGGTCCGCCGCCCGCGCCAGCGATTCGCGCAGCGCCCACAGCTCGCGCAGGATGCCGAGCCCCTGCGGCGGCAGCTCCCGCGCGCCCTTCACGCCGACGTACGCGTCGGGGTCGACGACGCGCTCGGGAACGATGTGAGCGGCCAGCGCCGCGCACTCTTCCTCGACCCAGGCGAGCCGGCCGCTGGCCGAGAGCTCCGCCGTGAGGCGGGCCTTCAGCGCGAACAGGTGGCGCACGTCGGCGGCGGCGTAGTCGATCTGCGCGGGCGTCAGCGGGCGCGCCGACCAGTCGTCGCGCTGGCGCGAGGGCGGCAGCGCGAGGCCGAGCCACGTCTCGATCAGCGTGTCGAGACCGAGCGACTTGCCGCCGAGGAAGCGCGCGGCGATGGAGGTGTCGAAGATCGAGCGGAACGCGAAGCCATAGCGGCGCTTGAGGTGGGCGAGGTCGTTGTCGCCCGCGTGGACGACGACCACGGGCGAATGGCCCGCGAAGACAGGCGCCAGTGGCGTGAGGTCGGGCAGCGCCAGCGGGTCGATCAGCCACACACCGTCGGGCGTCGCCAGCTGCACGAGGGCGAGGCGCTCGGGATAGTGGTGCAGGCTGTCGCCCTCGGTGTCGAGCGAGACCTCGGGCGCGCCGGCGAGCGCCCGGGCCGTCGCCGCCAGCGTGGCGGCGTCCGCGGTCCAGATGGGGGCGCTCAGCGCCGGCGGTCGAGGATCGAGCGCTCCATGCGCTCGAAACGGCGGCGCAGCGGCTCGAGGCTCTCGTCGTGAGTGATGACGTATAGCTCGTTCGCCCGGATCGCGGCCAGCACCATGTCGGCCACGCTCTCCGGCGACAGAGAGCGGCCCATGAGCTCCACGGGCTCCACCCGCTCCGCGCGCTCGTTGCGGAGCGCGGCGGGCCGGTTGCGCTCGGAGTCGCGGATGCGCGTCTCCACGCCCAGCGGACAGAGCACCGACACGCCGATCCGGTACGGCTTGAGGTCCTTGACGAGCGTCTCGGAGAGCCCGACCACCGCGTACTTCGACGTGTTGTAAACGCCGAGACCCTTACTGGCGATCAGACCGGCCATCGACGCGGTGTTGACGATGTGCGCCGGCTCCCCGCGCGCGATCATGCGCGGCACGAAGGCCTCGACGCCGTGGATGACGCCCCAGAGGTTGACGCCGAGGACCCACTGCCAGTCGCGATGCGTGGCCGTCTCCAGCGCGCCCCACGCGGCCACGCCCGCGTTGTTGCAGAGGACGTGCACCGCGCCGAACGCCTCGAAGGCGCGCGCGGCCAGCGCCTGCACCTGGGCGGCTCGGTGACGTCGGTGCGCGCGACCAGCGCCTTGACGCCGAGCGCCTGCGCCTCACCGGCCACCGCCGCCATCCCCGGCTCGTCGAGATCGGCCACGACGACGTTGGCGCCCTCGCGCGCGAACCGCAGAATCAGCGCACGCCCGATGCCGCTGGCGCCGCCCGTCACCACGGCGGTCTTGCCCCGTAACTCCACAGCCACCCCCCGGCTCGCTCTACATAGGCTCGCCTCGGACGGCGGGGGCCTGGATCACAGGTTCGCCTCGCCTTCGGCTGCGGCTCACACCGCGGCCCCGCGACGTCCTACGGCTCGCACTACGCCTCCAGAATCGGCCGGAGCACCGTCTCCAGGGTGTCCGCATCGACAGGCTTGCGCAGGAACGCGGCGAACCCGGCGGCCTCGGCCCTCCTCACCGTATCCGGGCTGGCATCGCCGGTCAATGCGACGATCGCCGGCGGCTGGCTGTTGGACATTGCCGTCACGTGCGCGGCGAAGTCGAAGCCGTGGATGCCGCCGAGGTGCAGGTCGAGGATGACCACGCGCGGGCGCGTGCGACGGATGAGCTCCAGTGCCGCCTCACCCGACTCCGCCATGAGCACGCGGGAGCCGGGGAAGAGAACGGTGAGGAGCTCGCCGAGGGCACGACGGGTATCCGAGTCGTCTTCGACGACGAGGATCGGACCCATGCCGCCGCTATGCCGCGCTAGCCCGCCGAGGCCAGCTCCACGCGGTTGAGCCATGCCGGGCGCCATCCGGTCCGTCGCATCGTGGCCATCACGCGCTGCGGGTGGCCCCAGTCGCTCCAGTCCACGCTCTTCGCGCGAACCGTGAGGAGGCCGTCAGCGCCGGGCACGAGCACGCGCTCGGAGAAGCCACTGGACTCCAGCGCCGCGTAGGCGCGCTCGGCGGCCTCCGCTTCCCGTGGGCTCCCGATCGCGAGCCGCACGGGGTCGAAGGCGGCGAGAAGGTCGGGGGCCACGCGGCGCGTGAGCCCGAGGAACGTATCCACCCTGCCGACCATGACGAAGCTGTTCCAGAGCGCGCCGCGCTCGAAGAGCCGCTCGGCCAGGCGGAGCGAGGGCTTTTCCCAGAAGCGACGGATCGGGAACGCCGGCTCGCCGGGCAGCGGCAATGGAACTGGATCGGGGTCGATCCAGCCGTATTCGGTCTCGGGCGCGGTCGGCTCGACGCCGAGCAGCACGATGAACTCGGGCCGTTCGCCGGCGACCGCGACCGCGTGCGCCACCGCCGTGACGAACGCGCCGTCGTCCGAGACGTAGTGATCGGAGGGGAAGATGGCGACGGGAACGTCGCCCGCAAGCTGCCGGATGCGCAGCAGCGGATACAAGATCCCGGGAGCGGTGCCGGCGTTGCGCGGCTGGACGACCAGCCGATCTGGCGCAAGCTGCGTGGCGAGACCGGTGTAGTACGGCTCGTGCTCGCGGCTCACCACGACCACGTGCTGGTCTCCGCGTGTGAGGAGCTCCGCCCGGCGACGCGTGCGATCCAGCAGCGTCTCGCCGTCGAGGATGGCGCAGAATTGCTTGGGCCGCGGATCACCGGCGATCTGTCGGGTCAGCGGCTTCAGACGACGGCCGTCTCCACCGGCCAACAGCAACGCCCACGGGGACGTTGGAATCGTGCGCATGATGCCCCCTCCGTTCCGGGATCTGATGCTGCGTCCGGGGCTCCGGACGCCCCGCGGAAAGAGCAACAGCCATGCCGAGACTTTCGATGGTCTGACCGCGCGCCTGACGCGCGCCTGCGCGCAGGATGTGCATCCCACACGGAAACCTTCTTCCCAGGTTTGCTGGTAAAAGCTACTCGGCTCAGCGAGGCAGCAGGGTCACTCGACCGGCGGCGGCGTCGAACGTGACCGTGAACGCGTCCAGGACGTCGCGACCGAGCAGA
>Ga0209056_10002373_pt1 | contig 20336 bp, 16 predicted proteins | sample GraSoiAngelo_114_FD_185876 | JGI IMG/M metagenome (GOLD analysis project Ga0209056, IMG submission 185876) | Grasslands soil microbial communities from the Angelo Coastal Reserve, California, USA - 14_0903_13_40cm (SPAdes) (version 2) | ecosystem: Environmental > Terrestrial > Soil > Grasslands...
TGAGGTCAGTCGTCCTCCAGGGCATGGTTCCCTCCGTGGGCGGGTTGAGGGAATCATGCCAGTTTTCGGGAACCGACTGTAACCCATGTCCCCGGCACGTTTGTTAACCATCTCCCCGGTCTATACAGAGAGAGGGCGAGGGTGAGGGGTCTGTCATCGGTAGTTTCTGTCGAGCTCATTCGCATATCTTCTCCCGAGCAACTCCCCATGCGTCGCCAGCCACTCGCTGAGCCGCCGCCGCCCAGTCGGCGGACCGTTCGAGACCAGCAGGTTCTCCATCAGTCCCCGCAGTTCGTCGCGCGTCAGCACCACGTCGCGCACGACCCGCCCGGCCAGTCCAACTGCGAGCATCGCGAGCGCCGGCGACACGTGCACGACTTTGGCGCGGCTGCCTATCGCCTCCGCCAGGGCCCGGACCAGCGCGTCGAACGTGTAGATCTCCGGCCCCACTGCGTCCATCACGAGATTGTCCTTCTGTGTGGCGGCAAACACCGCGAGGTCGGCCACATCCTCAACCGAGACCGGCTGCACCCGGTAACTGCCGTCCCCCGGTATTCCGAACACCGGCAGGCGCCGCAGAAACCACGCGATGTTGTTGAGCAGGACGTCTTCCCGCCCGTAGATCAACGTCGGCCGGATGATCGCGTGCGAGAGCCCTGACCGCGCAAGCGCCTCTTCGACTCTCCCCTTGCCGTTGAAATAGGGCAGCGGAGAGGTCGCGGACGGGTTCGTGACGCTGATGTGCACGACCCGCCGCGCCCCGGCGACGCCGGCGGCCTCGAAAAGGTTCTGTGAATTGGCAACCGCCTGCTCGAAGGTGACCCGGCCGCGAGGGAAGCGCACCCAGTAGGTGTTGTACAGCGTCGTCGCCCCGCGCAGCGCGTCGACGAGCCCGTCGCGGTCCGCAAAGTCCAGCGGTGCGACCTCGATCCCGCCGTCAGACCTAGACGGCGGGTGGCGCGTGAGCGTTCGGACCGGCTGCCCCAGCGCCAGCAGCCGCTCCGCGATGTACCTGCCGGTGTAGCTGAATGCCCCCGTGACGACGCTAAATTCCGCCATGCCGCCTCCATTCTAGAGGAAAGTGTTGTCGTTGCGAGACGCGAAGCCCCTACCGTCATTGCGAGGGCCGTAGGCCCGAGGCAATCTCCCCTGTTGCGAGGCCCGCAGGGCCGTGGCAATCTCCGTATTGTGAGCTTGCATGGTTTACCAGGTGAATCATAAGGAGGGACCCTCGTGGAACTTTCATCCAACCAAATCGCCGCTCTGCGAGCGCTGTCCAGCCCCACCGTCGCGAATGCCATTGAAACCTTCAAGGTCCGGCCGCGCGAGGCCGGCAACCTGTCCTCCGAGATCCGGGGGCTGTTTCCCGGCCTGGGCCCAGCGGTCGGGTACGCGGTGACGGCCCTCGTCCGCGCAGAACACCCCGCCCCCGAGGGCAAGCGGGCCAGCACCTTCGCCTGGTGGGACTATATCCAAACGATCCCAGCGCCGCGCATCGTCGTGATGCACGACCTGGACCTGCCGCGGGGCCAGGGGGCCTACTGGGGCGAGGTTCAGGCCAACATCCACAAAGCGCTCGGGTGCGTGGGAGTGGTGACCGACGGATCAGTGCGGGACCTGGACGAAGCCGGGAAGTTAGGTTTTCAATTCTGCGCCGCGCACGTATCGGTATCCCACGCCAACGTCCACCTGGTGGACTTCGGAATACCGGTGAAGGTGGGAGGCGTGTGGATCAATCCCGGCGACCTGCTGCACGGCGACCAGCACGGGGTCGTCACGATCCCGCTCGAGATCGCCGAGCGGATCCCCGAGGCCGCCGAGCGCGTCGCTGCGGACGAGCAGCGCATCATCCAGGCCTGCCAGGCAGTAGGCATCACCGTCGAGCGCCTGAAGGCGGCCTACAAAGCCGTACGGCCGGATGCCTACTAAACCTCCCGTCCGTCATCGCGAGGCCCGTAGGGCCGTGGCGATCTCTCATTCCAGGCGCCTCATACTCCTCCCCCTTGGGCACAGGGTAGATGAAGGCTTCGATCCTGCAGGCTCCTAGAGGGAGGTTTTTGGGATGAGTGACAACACGGATGCAATGCTCGATCTCCGCCACGCGAATGAGTTCACCGACATAGAGAATACGGCGCTTGTCTATGTGCTTCGGGGATGGTTTGGTTCCCTGGCCGCGATCCCGGGCGCTATTGAGGCCGGAGATGATGCGTGGGCATTTACCACCCTGGCCGAACATTTCGTTTCTCTGTTAGACAAAGATCCGGCCAAGAGGACCCCAGCGCATCTCAAGATCAGAGATCTCCTTCTGGCTCGGGCACAAGAAGCGCAAGATGCCGTAGACGCTATCCTTGGCGCCGAGAACGAAGAAGATAAACGCATGAACAAGGAGACCGACGCGTTCGTGAATCAAGTCGCGCAGAAGATTGGCAAAACCGACAAGAAGACTGCGGATCATAATGACAAATCTGACAAGAAGGGCTTTGGCAAGAAGGCGCGTGAAGTTGTGAGAATGGCGTCGGGGGCGAGTGGAGAGGACGAGGAAGAAGAGGAAGAAGAGGCGGAAGAGGAAGAGTAACCCCCAACTTCTTAATGGTCTTCGAAGGCCCGCAGCAAGAATCTGCGGGCCTTCGATTACGTCATGTAGTCATCGCGAGGCGCCCTTCGACAAGCTCAGGGCAGGCTGCGCGCCATGGCGATCTCCAGGTCAGTTTCACCGATCCGCCAGGCTGCCTGCAAACAGCTCGGCGACTCCCGGGGAGTCCGCGCCGAGGCAGACCTCGACGTTAGGAGCCCGTCCCCAACGCCCATCAAAATCTGCCACCGTCGTCCCGGCAGTGAGTTCGCCGCGTGTTTCGATATCAACCGGAAGGTGGCGGGTTGTGAACAGGTCCGGTTGGACGACATAGGCCATGCAGACCACATCGTTATACTGTACGCCGCCGTCTCCGAGGGACTGGATACCGCGCCTCCGGTATGCTTCCTGAATGAACGGCGTGATCGCCAGCAGAAATCGGCTGGCCGGATTCTGTGCCTTCCGGATGCGGTCGAGGTGCTCGCGGGTGATCACGGTCGGCCGGCACACGTCCAAACCGACCTGGACCAGCGGCGCGCCGGACCTGTAGACAATCCGCGCGGCCTCGGGATCGTTGTAGAGGTTGGCTGAGGCCGCCGGCGTCACGTTCCCCCAAGTGAGCACTGCTCCACCCATGAGAATCAGCCGCCGGAGGTTGTGCGCCATCCGGGGCTCGGTGGCCAGGGCCAACGCGACGTTCGTGAGGGGCCCCAGCGCGATCAGAGTGATCTCGCCGGGGGCAGCCATGATCCGTGAGATCAGGGCGTCCACGGCGCCCGTAGATGCGGGACGCGCGGAGGGTGAACCGATTTCGATGTTGCCCAACCCGTTGTCTCCATGGATATATTTGGCATAGTTCGGTTCCCGTGTGAGGGGGCGGGCAGATCCCGGGTGCACGGGGATGCCGTTTCGTCCGGCGACCTCCAGGATGGTAAGGGCGTTACGGGTGCACTGCTCGACTTCCACGTTGCCGAACACGGTAGTGATGGCTTCCACCTGCAGGACCGGGGACTGGAGGGCAAAGAGGATCGCCGCGGCATCGTCAATTCCAGGATCGGTATCGATGATGACGCGCATCGCGGCGGGGCTCATCAGTACCAGCTGGTGAGGACCAGCGGCCAGCGTGCCTGCATGAGTGCGGTGTCTTCATTGTAGCTGTGACAGATGCGCCGGTAGCTGCACGGCACCTCATCTTCCGGGACGCCCACGTAGCAGGGGCGGCAGCGCATGAAGGCCATCGCCCAGAGTTCTTGTGCCAGCTCGTGGGACAGGACGCCGAGGTGGTCAGCCAGCGCCCGCGTGGCCAGAATCGTCCAGGCCCGATATTCTCGCTCGATAGGGCCGTCGCGGTCGATCAACTGCTGTCCTACTAGCCGCTGTCTGAACTCTTCGCTGATCCGCAGCACGCCGACCCGGTAGAGAAAGAACGGGCGATAGTAGTCCGCTCCCACCTCGAGCGATTCCGGGTCCTGCAGGTCCACCAGCACCCGGTATCGTGATCCCTCAGGGAATAGGGCATCCCGCTCGTGGTAGAGGTGGGACAGCGCGACCATGATGAGTTTGCAGAAGGGCCAGTCTCCATACGAGAGGGGAAAGTTGCTGAGGAGCTGTTGGGCGATGCCCTGGCCGTCCGCTCGAAACAGGAACCCCTCAGCCCGTTCCAGCATGGTGACGAAGGAGCCGTCGTACCGCTCGCGCAGGGCGCGCCCAATTTCTTGGAATTTTGCAAGGCGTTCCGGAATGAACTGCAGTGTCACGAGGCCCGTCCGCTCGTCTCGATAGTACGCCTCCATGTCGGTCAGGGTCATCGACGACAGGTAGTCAGGGTCGAGAATATTCCTGCCCTCCCGCAGCGCTCGGATATGACAGGCGGAGATAGCCGGCGCGCCGAAACGCTGCTCCCCGCTGATGTAGGCACTCCACGGCCGCACGGCGCCGGCATCATCGCGCTGCCAGATAAGAAAGTTGTGCGCGCCGGCGACCAGGTAGAATTGCAGCAGCGCGGCCGGTTCCAGGTTGGGCGAATCTCGGGGCACCGGGATGTCGTCGAGATGAACCCGGCTGCGCATGATGCCGGCGACCCGAGCAAGCTGCCTGCGGTCCACCCTCACGTGCTGCGCGCGCTCGGCGATCGCGGCGAGTTCAGCTAGCATCCCGGCATGAGTGTAGCTGGTCATCACTTCACCCCTTGAGGCCGCTCATCACGACGCCCTGCACGTAGTACCGCTGGAGCACGAGAAATGCGGCGGCAACCGGGAGGGTGGCCACGACGCTGGCCGCGAAGGTCAGGTCCCAGCGCGTCTGCACTTCGGTGACGAAGCTGGCAATCGCCACCTGGATCACGCGCTTCTCGGCCGACGGCGCCGCAATCAGCGGCCACAGGAAGGCATCCCAGCTGGCCTGGAATCGAATGAGGGCGAACGCCACGAGCGCCGGAATGGAATTTGGAATCACCACATGACGGAAGGCGCCGACGTACGAGCATCCATCAATGCGCGCGGCTTCTTCGAGTTCCCGGGGGATCTCTTGAAAGAATTGCCGCAGCAGAAAGATTCCCAGGGGGTTGGCGATCCAGGGGATGATGAGGGCCTGGTATGTATTCACCCACCCAAATGACCGGATCTGCAGGTACAGCGGAATGGCCAGCACCTCAAACGGAACGATCATCGTGCTGAGGAAGACGGCGAACAGCACGCTCCGTCCCGGAAACTCCAGCCGGGCAAACGCATACGCCGCCAGCGCATTCACGATCAGGCTCAGCGTCGTCACGGAGAGTGCCACGAAGATGCTGTTGAAAACGTACCGCGAAAATGGGAAGGGGACCAGCGCGAAGAGCTCACGGTATGAGGCCAGCGTGAAACTCTGGGGCACGAAGGTTTTCCATGACAGCGGGGTCACATATTGGAAGATTTCTGCCTGCGGTCTCAGCGAAGATGCCAGCATCCATACGTACGGGGTCACCCACGCCAGGGTGAGCCCACCGAGCATGAGATAGAGGGTGCTCTTCGTCGCAGTCCGCTGGAGCCGTGACCGGGTGGGCACGATCAGTACTCCACCGTCGTGCGGAGCAGGCGGAACTGGACCAATGTGAGCACCAGCACGATGGCCAGCAGGATGAACGACATGGCAGAGGCGTAACCCATCTCGAAGTACCGGAAGGCCGTACGGAAGATATAGAAGACGAGCACCATCGTGCTGTCCGCGGGGCCGCCGTCGGTCATCAGGTATACCGGCGTGAAGATCTTGAACGCCGAGATCGTCCCAACCACCACGACGAACACGGCAGCGCGCCGGAGCAACGGAAGTGTGATCCGCGTGAAGCTCTGCCACCTGGTCGTGCCGTCGATGGCGGCGCTTTCATAGAGCTCGACAGAAATCGCCTGCAGCCCGGCCAGAAAGATCAGCATGTAGAAGCCGACGTCCTTCCACACGCTCATCACGACGAGGCTGGGCAGCGCCTGCGTAGTGCTGGCCAGGAATGGTTGCGGGCTGAGGCCCAGGGTGCTCAGCAGCCCGTTAAGGAATCCCTGGGAGTTATACATCAGTTTCCACACAGTGCTGACGACGACCAGCGATGTGACCACAGGCACGAAGAACGCAGAACGGAAGAAGGCCAGGCCGGCAACTCGCTGCTTCAACAGCAGTGCGAGGGCCAGGGCGGCACCCGTCTGCACACAGACGAGCAATCCCGTGTACAGGAGCGTATTCCGCAGGGCGATCTGAAAGACCGGATCGGCCCAGGCGCGTTCGTAGTTCTCCAGGCCCGTGGCTGTTTGTTGCGGGCTGAGAAGCGAGTAGTCGAAGAAGCTGATCCGCAGGGCCTGGGCGATCGGCAAGATGGAGAACAGGCAGATGCCGACGGCAGCCGGCAGGAGAAAACCGGCCGCCGTCAAGTATCGCTGGCGCCTAGCGCCCACCCCGTGCGAGCGCCCCGTCAAGCCGGACTGCCGCGTCGTCGAGCACTTTCTGCACATCCCGCCCGACGGCGACGTCTTTCGCCACGGCAAGGACGGTGTCGAACAAGAAGTTGTAGGCGGCAGTGGGCGGCCGGTGGACGGCGCACTGTTGGAGCTGCTCGGTGAAGATGTTCCAGGGATACTGGCGGTATGTAGGTTCCCGCTGCAGGAGCGATTTTCGCACCGGGAGATAGCCGCTGGTCCGCACCCACGCGGCATGCTGAACGCGCGTCAACGAGTCCACGAGCGACCAGGCGGCATCAGGATTCTTGGTCCGAGTGGCGATCGAGACGTTCCACCCGCCGGCGGTCACGGCGCAGCGCTTCGCTTTGAACATCGGCACCACGGCGTACTTAAAGTCTGGGTAGCGTTTGTCGAGCACGGCCCGGTAGGTGCTGGGGGCCTGGAAGATGGCAATCTTGCCGGCGGGGAAGCCCTCTGGGATCGGATCAACCGAGATCACCTTGTGTTTCACGAACAGATCCTGGTACCACCTCCAGGCTTCGACGGCCGCGGTACTGTTGAAGTAGCCTGTTGCTTTCTTGAGGTCGGGGCTCAGTGGCGTGGCGTTGTTCTGCTCAAGGATGGGCAGGATGGACCAGTCACTGAGGTGCCGCAAGACGCCGAATCCCCACACATCGGTCCGGTCGCCGGTCCGCTTCGTCAGCTGCTTCGCGATCTCGACGAACTGATCCCACGTCCAGGCTTCGTTCAGGCGCTGCGGGATCTTGATACCCGCCTCTTCAAACATTGTTCGGTTCACGAAGAGCCCTTCCGTCAGCTCGTGCATCGGGACGCCGTAGAGGCGGCCCTTCCACACGGGCTCAATCAGTCCGGAGGCAATGATGTCCTCCTTGTTCTGTGGAGTCAGATACCTTTCGAGCACCAGCAGGCTGCCCTGCGCGGCAAATGCCGCGGTCCGTACGTCCATCCAGAATGCGTCTGGTGGCTCGCCCGCCGCAAAGGCCGTGGCGAGCTTCTGGTGGTATTCGTTGAAGGGGAACGCATCGCGCTGCACTGCGATGGTTGGGTTGGCCTTCGCGTACTCTTGCAGCAGCGCGTCCATCGCCGCCTCCAGGGCTGGGTCTGCGGACATCCAGAACCGAAGGGTGATCTTTTGCTGTGCTGATGCGGTCTGGAGAGCCAGGAAGAAAATGAGCGCGGCCAGCACACCGGACGGTGGGCGAAGGGTCATGGGGCCACCTCCTCGAACATCATTGAGCCTTTTTCTCGCTGGTGGGGTGAAGGATTCGAGTCATTGCGTTTCATCCCCTTGCGTGCGGTCCTGGAGGGAGGAGTCCCATGAAGATTTACATGGCTGGACCGCTCTTCACACCGTATCACCGCGCCTTTATCGCGCGAAACGCTCAGCGCCTCAGCGAAGCCGGGTTCATCTGCTACGTGCCCCACGAGCGCGGTGTCACGCGGGAGATCGAATGGGCGTCCGGCCATCCTCGTACGGCAGGCGGGATCTTCGACATGGACTACGAGATGGTGGCGGGAGCCAACGCCATTGTCGCGCTGCTCGACGATCCGGACGTGAGCAGCGGAACGGCGTGCGAGATCGGCATCTTCTACGGGCTTATGCAGAATGACACGACGAAGAAAGGCATCCTCGGGCTGCTGACGGACGCGCAGGCCTGGAAGCGTGAACAGGTCGGCGCTCCACCCATCAACGCGTTCACCCTGGGCTGCGTGGAAAAGGTCGGGAAAGTTTGCAAGACCGTCGACGAAGTAGTCGCACAACTGACCACCTGGAAACGTGAGATGCGGCAGGCGGGGCTGCCCGACTGACGGGGGGAGGAGCGCCGGTGAAGGTTTTCCTGAGTGGTATCATCACAACGCCATATGCCCGGGAGTTTCTCCTGCAATGCGCGTCTGTGTTGCGTGGCCAGGGGATCGAGTGCTACACCTCGGTGGAAGGAACCTGGAAGCCAGGCGGTGAGCGGGCAGAGGGTACGGTAGATCAGGACTATCAGGCTCTGGTGGAGGCCGACGCGCTGGTCGCTGTCCTCGATGGATTCAACGTCAACGACGGAGTGGCCGGCCACATCGGCACGTTCCACGCGCTGATGCAGCGGGATCCCGGCAAGAAGGGGATCCTGGGGATCCTGCACGACACTCGGGTGGCGCGATGGGATTGGAAGGCGGGAGCGTCCGCATTGAATTACTACATTTTGGGATGCATCCAGCAGCGCGGCCGTGTGTACCGGTCCTTTCCCGATGCTCTCGCAGAGTTGCTGCAATTGAGTGGCCGGGATCCGCCGGCCGCCGGCGAGTCAGCGTGATGGTCGTCATTGCGAGGCGCCAAGCCCCTCCCGTCATTGCGAGGGCCGTAGGCCCGAAGCAATCTCCCCACACGGGGGCTATGGTACGATACTTTCGATGGGACTGTTCCGCGTACCGGCGCGACTCACCGGGCCCACCGGCCACAGCGAGCAGGTAGAGCTGCTCGTCGACAGTGACGCTACTCTCCTCGTAGTTCCTCGGGATCTTGCCAACCGCCTGGGTGTTGTCCCAAGGCGCCAGCAACCAGTCGTGACCGCTAGAAGGAAGCGCGAGGTCTGGCCCGTGGCAGAAGTGCAGTTGAACCTTAATGGTCGGGTGGTCACGACACCTTGCTTCATCGCTCCAAGCGGGCCGCCGCTCCTCGGAGCTGTGGCTTTAGAAAGTCTCTTCCTCACTATAGATCCGGTGGCAAAGCGCCTGGTTCCAGTCGAAGGCTTTGTCGGGTAGGTCTACCTTATTTCCCTCTCTCCCTCTTAGGGGGAGAGGGTAGGGTGAGGGGGTCCTGTTTTTGTCATCGCGAGGCGCGAAGCGCCGTGGCGATCTCCTGAGACGACTTCTCAGTCCGCTAACCTCTGCTGGCGGAGAACACAGCAAGGATTACTAGAGAATCTTCTGCGACCACATAACTGACACACCAGCCTTCTGTGAAAAAGTACCTGAACCCCGCGTACGGTTGGCGCTCCCGGACAGGATACATCTCAGGAAAGTCTTCGACCGCATCTAAGCGGTCGAGTATCGACAATTGAACCCTTCTAGATAGCTTGTGGAAAACGGCTGCAGCAGGCTCTGTCCAGAGAATCTTCACCGAGAACGCTTCTTACGGCGGATTCCTCGAATGACTTGTTCGTGGGGTATCAACCGGCCCTCGGCGCGAGCAGTTATCCCTGCGTCCATTGCCTCACGCACGTACTGCTGCCCCAGTACACCGTCGAGGGCGCGTTCTATCCGCTCCCGATCGGCGAAGTACCGGAGCGCCTCACGGACGACAAAGCTCTTGTTCCCTGCCCGCGGGTGAGCGAGCGTCTCGAGCAGCCGATAGGTGTCCTCGTCAAGCACGACCTGGACCTTCTTTGCCACCATCTTCCTCCACTATCATGACTTATCATGATTCTACCACAAGATTGCCGTTGGAAGATACTCCGGCGCAGCGCCTGAAGAAGTATCGGTTTGAGGAGATTGCCACGCCCCTTCGGGGCTCGCAATGACCGATATGCTGTCATTGCGAGGGCCGTAGGCCCGAAACAATCTCCTCCCGCGGCGAGCCTTACTTGAAATTCAGAGCAAGGACAACATAATGAGGTAAGAGGTGAAATAGAATGGCGCGCATTATTCGGCCGGTTCGGGTCAGCACGAAGGGCCAGATGATTATTCCGGTCGAGGTGAGACGGAAGCTGAGCATCAAGCCTGGTGACCAGCTTGTCATCGTGAGCGGAGACAGCGAGGCAATTATCATGAAGCCAAAGCGATATGCTGAAAGCCTCCGAGGGGTGGGCAAGGGACTCTACGGTAAAACACGAGAGGAGATCGACGCTTACGTGCAGGGCGAGCGTAGGGCGTGGAAATAAGTCTGCATCTTGTCATCGCGAGGCCCGAAGCGTGGTTGAGGGGCGCAAGGCGCCCAATCTATATTCCCCTCTCCCTGGGGAGAGGGCAGGGTAAGGGGTCTGTCATTGCGAGGGCCGTAGGCCCGAAGCAATCTCCTCCCGGGCCCTAGCCGACTACTTCTCTAAAGACCCGCAGAAAATTCAGCCCCAGCAGCTTGCGCAGCTCCCCCTCGTTGAACCCCCGCTCCGCGAGCTTGATCGTCAAGTTGGGCCAGTCGCCAAAGTTCTCGTATCCCGTCAGGTGATAGTCTGGCGTCAGCCGGTGCTCTTCCAGCCGGAAGCCTGCCCACGCGAACTTACGGGGATCGTGCCTGGGCAGGGTGGGCGGATACTCGACCAGCGACTCCGTGCCGGGCCCGGGTCCCGCCTTGTCCGTGCCGATGCCGACGTGATCGATGCCCACCACATCGACCAGGTGCTCGACGTGGTCGGCGAAGTCATCCAGCGTCGCTTCCTTGCGCGAGGAGATGAAGCCCGCGATGACCACGACGCCGAAGAAGCCGCCGCGGTCGGCGACGGCTTTGGCCAGCTCGTCGCTCTTGTTGCGGTCGTGCTGGCACACGGCTTTACTCCCTGAATGCGAGACCACGACCGGCGCGGTGGACACCTTCAACGCGTCCCAGCCGACCTGCTCGCTGCAATGGCTGACGTCCACCAGGATGCGGTGCTCGTTCAGACGCCGCACCACTTCCCGCCCGAAGTAAGATAGCCCGCCCTGGTGGGCCTCGGTGCAGCCGTCTCCGACCAGGTTGCGCAGATTGTAGGTTAGTTGGACCATCCGCACGCCGAGGTTGTGGAAGTACTCTACGCGGTCCAGGTCGTCGCCGAACGGCGTCGCATTCTGGAAGTCCAGGATGAGTCCGTGCTTGTTGGATTGGTGCGCCCGCTCGATGTCCGCCGCACGGAGCACGAGAATCAGCTCACCATCAAGCGCGTCCACGACCGCATGCGCCTGCGCGAGGCGCTTAGTGGCCAGTTCGAACGATCTGCTGGGAGGCTCGGTGCCCGCGTAAGTGCCGCTGGCGACGGTCACCCCGGAACGGCGCCACAGATCCAGGTACTGGTCTCTGGCTTCCGGGGAGGTTTTGATTTCCTGGACGGCCATCTCTTCCATTAGCGGGGCGATCTCGTCCCGCGCCTTCGGCCCGTCGCGTTTGATGTACTCGTTGAGCGCCGCCCGCATCCGTTCGGTGAACAGAAACCCGCTGGTTGCCGGCGGCTGCTGCGCATCGGTCACCAGTGCCTCGTAGTGAAACTTTCGCGCTTCCTCCGGCGTGAGCATCGGTTTCCTGCGCTGCAGCATGAGTCACCTCCTTGCATTTGATCTTCGCCGTGAATTGCCAGGATGATTTGGCAACCGAATCATTTACAGGAAGTCAAATCGACACGGTGAAAGTATGCTGTCAGTAAACGACGTTGCAATACCTTCACGATTAGGCGCGTGTTATCTAGGCTAACTGAAGGGGATTGCCAGGAACATGTGCAGGCTAGAGGATCTGCAGCCCCAGGCGGCTATCCGTGGAATCCTGGCTGACTCCCTCGTCACCGTCGTCAACGTGCAGTGGTTCGGTTCTGACGCGCTCGAACTGACCTACAAAGACCCCGGCGGCAAAGTTGCAAACACACTTCTCTACCGCGACGACGAATCGCGCCTCGAGATCGTCGAACAGGGTAGACCCTGGAGCTTCGATGGCGATGGAGAACTCTTCCGTCTCGTCTCAGAGGCGCACCGAATTCGTCTTGCGCACCTCTTCGATCCGGTTCTAGCAGTCCACACATCAATCGTCGAACCACTCCCCCATCAGATCACAGGGGTTTACGAGTCGATGCTACCCCGCCAGCCCTTGCGCTTCCTCTTGGCTGACGATCCCGGTGCCGGCAAGACAATCATGGCTGGTTTGCTCATCAAGGAGCTTATCGCACGAGGAGACCTCCAGCGCTGCCTTGTTGTGTGCCCTGGTAGCCTCGCCGAACAGTGGCAAGATGAGATGTACCGCCGGTTTCACCTTCCTTTCGACATTTTGACGAACGACAAACTGGAAGCCGCTCGCACCGGGAACTGGTTCCTCGAGAGCAATCTGGTAATCGCTCGACTAGATAAACTATCCCGCGACGAAGATGTCCAGGGTAAACTCGCCGCGCCAGACGGGCGGTGGGACCTCATCGTTTGCGATGAAGCTCATAAGATGTCAGCGACTTATTTCGGCGGCGAGATTACGTACACCAAACGCTACAGGCTCGGTCAGCTTCTCTCAACCCTCACCCGGCACTTTCTGCTGCTGACCGCTACTCCCCATCGCGGCAAGGAAGAGGATTTCCAGCTTTTCATGGCTCTTCTCGATGGAGATCGTTTCGAAGGTAGGTTCCGTGACGGCGTCCACGCGGTCGATGCGTCAGATCTCATGCGGCGAATGGTGAAGGAGGATCTCCTCAAGTTCGATGGGACGCCGCTCTTCCCCGAAAGAATAGCCTATACCGTTCCCTACAAACTTTCCGATGCTGAGGCCAGGCTGTACAAGGCAGTGACCGACTACGTGAGTCAGGAATTTAACCGAGCGGAGGCTCTCCAGAACGACAAGCGAACTGGCACGGTCGGATTCGCGTTAACCATTCTGCAGCGTCGCTTGGCGTCGTCGCCCGAAGCAATCTACCAGTCCCTTCGAAGGCGACGTGAAAGACTCGAAAGCCGGATACGTGAGTTGGAGCTATTGCAGCGCGGGGCACGGATTGATGACGCTATCGCTGCTGATGTTCCGACATTTGAAACTGAAGAAATCGAGGATCTCGAAGACGCTCCCGATAGCGAGGTCGAAGCCTCTGAGGAACAGATACTCGACCAAGCCACTGCCGCACGCACAATCGCCGAACTGAAGGCTGAGATCGATACGCTTAAGCATCTGGAGTCCTTGGCGCTCGGGGTGCGCCGAGGCGGTGAGGACAGGAAATGGCGGGAACTGGCACAGTTGCTGGCGGAGATCTTCACCCCTGACGCCATAGCAGGGCAGGTGGGAGAAGTTCGAACCCCCTACGGATCGAGTACAGTCCCTCCACCTACCCCGTCACCACGCCAGAAACTCATCGTTTTCACAGAACATCGTGACACGCTTAACTACCTAGAGCAGAGCATCTCAACACTTCTCGGTCGCAAGGAAGCCATTGTGATTATTCATGGGGGTATGGGCCGCGAGGAGCGGATGAAAGCCCAGGAGTCATTCAGGCACGATCCCGAGGTGCGAATTCTCGTCGCAACGGATGCTGCAGGCGAAGGAATCAACCTGCAACGAGCCCACTTGATGGTTAACTACGACCTTCCTTGGAATCCGAATAGAATTGAGCAGCGATTCGGGCGAATCCACCGGATTGGTCAAACTGAGGTCTGCCACCTCTGGAACCTCGTTGCTGAGGAAACACGTGAGGGAGACGTCTATCATACGCTGCTGGATAAGTTGGAAGAAGCTCGTAAGGCGCTCGGTGGCCGAGTCTTTGACGTGCTTGGCAAGGTTCAGTTCGACGGCAGGCCCCTCCGTGATCTGCTGATTGAGGCCGTGCGCTACGGTGAGCGGCCTGAAGTCCGCGCTCGCCTCACCCACGTAGTGGCAAATGCCTTTGATCGTAAGCAGTTGCAGGACCTTCTGGAGGAGCGAGCGTTGGCGCACGACGCTATGGACGCAAGCCGAGTGCGCCGCGTCCGAGAGGATATGGAACGTGCGGAGGCGCGTCGCCTCCAGCCCCACTACATTGAGTCCTTCTTTCTAGAAGCCTTTAAGCGTTTAGGAGGTACGCTCAGACAGCGCGAGCCGCGTCGGTACGAGGTTACCCACGTGCCGGCTTCAGTTCGTAGTCGCGATCGAATGATAGGCATTGGCGAGCCCGTGTTAGCTCGCTACGAGCGTATCGCGTTCGAAAAGCCCCTTATCGCACCGCAAGGCCAACCTTTGGCAGCTTTCATCTGCCCAGGACACCCGCTGCTTGACGCGGCGATCGACCTAGTTATCGAAAGGCACCGAGATTTGCTCCGCCGGGGAACGGTGCTGGTTGACGAACGTGATCCGGGTGGGGAGCCAAGGGTGCTCTTCTATCTCGAACACGCGATTCATGATGCGAGTCTCACCCGTTCTGGCGAACGCCGGGTCGTATCTAGGCGAATGCTCTATGTTGAGGTTGATGCAGCAGGCGCGACGCGCCATCTGCAATACGCTCCATATCTCGACTACAGACCTCTTAGAAGCGACGAGCCCAAACCCTACACAATCCTTGATAGGCCCGAGTGTTCGTGGATTCGGCACAACCTGGAGCTGAAAGCCGCGAGCTACGCTGTCACACACGTAGTTCCGGAGCACGTCCAGGAGGTGCGTGGGCGTCGCCTGGAATGGCTTGCCAAGACCGAAGCCGCGGTGAAGGATCGTCTGACCAAAGAAATCAACTACTGGGACCACCGCGCCGAGGAGCTAAAGTTGCAGGAACAGGCGGGGAGAGTCAACGCGCGGCTCAACTCGAATGAAGCGCGCAAACGAGCGGACAATCTCCAGGTGCGACTGCAGAGACGGATGGAGGAACTGAAGTTGGAGGCACAACTCTCGCCGGTTCCCCCTGTCGTACTCGGTGGAGTTGTGGTGGTACCCGTAGGGTTCCTAGCCAAGCTTACGGGACGACAAGCGGCAACAGGCGTGAGCACTGCCAATACCCAAGCTGCCGCCGCCCACGCCCGCGCAATCGTTATGGAAGTAGAGCGCAGCTTGGGCTTTAAGCCGATTGACCGCGAGCAAGAGAAACTCGGGTACGATATCGAGAGCCGCATACCAGGAACTGGGAAGCTACGTTTTATTGAGGTTAAAGGGCGCGATGCGGATGCGGAAACCATTACGGTGACCAAGAACGAGATACTCTACTCGCTAAACAAGCCCGAGGACTTCATCCTCGCTGTTGTAGAGTTTCGCGAGGACAGTACGCACCGTACTCATTACCTACGCCGCCCTTTCCGGCGTGAGCCAGATTTCGGAGTTACGAGCGTGAACTACGATTTCTCGGAACTACTGGCGCGCGCGGAGGAACCCTCATGAGGTGTCTAGCGCATGGCGGCTAGCCAATGGAAAGCAGAATCAATAATGGTGACGTTCAAGAAGAAACTCATCGAAGTGGCCCTGCCGCTGCCGGAGATCAACGACGCCTCAGCGTATGACAAGATGCCGGGGATTGGGCCGCATCCGAAGGGGATTCATCACTGGTGGGCGCGGCTGCCGTTGCCGGCGGCCCGCGCGGTGCTATTTGCCTCAGTGGTGGACGACCCAATCTCGCATCCCGAACGATTTCCTACCGAGCAAGCGCAAAGCGCCGAGCGGGAGCGGCTGTTCGAGATCGTCCGTCGCATGATGCAGAAGCAGTTGCACAAGTACCCTGAGGTCTATGTCGAGGCTCGCGCGGAGATGTTGAAAAATTGTGGTGGGCAACTACCGCCAATGCTCGACCCTTTTGCCGGTGGGGGCTCGATCCCGCTCGAGGCAGCGCGGCTCGGTTTCGAGTCGTATGCTGGGGACCTGAACCCAGTCTGCGTCCTGCTCAACAAGTGCAACCTTGAACTTGCTCCTCGCTGGGCAGGCCGGTCTCCGGTCAACCCCGAGGACCATAGGAAAATCGGCGGGACAGACGGTTGGCACGGGTTGGCGGGACTTGCGGCCGATGTGCGGTATTTTGGACATCTCATTCTCGAGCGGGCGAGAGAGAAAGTCGGGCATCTCTATCCTCCAGTGAAGATTACGAAAGAGATGGCCGAGGGCCGCCCGGACCTGAGGTCTTATGTAGGCAAGGAGCTGTCGGTTATCGCCTGGATATGGGCGCGGACAGTCAGAAGCCCTGACCCCGCCGCCCGCGGGACTTACGTCCCACTCATGAGCACTTTCTGGCTTTCCAGCAAGAAAGGAAACGAGGCGTGGCTGGAGCCCATCGTGGATCGGGCGGCTTGCAGCTGGCGGTTTGCCGTACGAACAGGCGCTCCGAAGGACCGGGCGTCTGTCAAAGCGGGAACGAAGACGGGGCGGGCCGCATTCCGATGTTTGCTCACGGCCGCACCTGTCGGAGATGGACACATTAAGGCCGAGGCAGGACGCATGGGCGTTCGTCTAGTTGCCATTGTGGCTGACGGGTCGCGCGGACGAGTTTATCTGCCCGCAACAGCGGAACACGATGAGATTGCACGGCGACCGAAGCCAAAGTGGAAACCGGACTTCGTGATCTCTGGAACGACGCAGTATCTTGGCATAAAACCCTACGGGATGGAGCAGTTCTCACAACTTTTCACCCACCGCCAGCTCACCGCGATGGTTACGCTGTCCGACCTGGTGCAGGGAATCCGGGACGACGTGCGGCGGGATGCGTCCGCGGCGGGGATGTCCGCTGAGGAAGCGGGGGCGTACACGGCAACAGCGTTGACGTTCCTGGCGTTGGTGTTGGACCGATGTGCGGACTTTAACAACGCGTTGAGCACATGGAAACCTAGCGGGCAACAGCAGATGCACCTCTTTGGTCGCCAGGCGATTCCAATGTTCTGGGATTTCACCGAGGCCAATCTACTCGGAGAAAAGGCAATCTGCTGGCGCAATGCGGTGAACATATGTGCCGATGCCATCGAAGCAATTCCTACTGGCGGGGAGCCACCCCTCCCAGGCCACGCCGGACAGATCGATGCGGCGAGTTCCTGGGACGGTCTCAACGACGTCCTTGTCAGTACCGACCCACCCTACTACGACAACATCCCCTACTCGAATCTCTCTGACTTTTTCTACGTGTGGCTCCGCCGCACTATCGGTGATCTCTATCCCGACCTCTTCCAAACGATCCTCGTACCCAAGGCACAGGAACTGGTCGCGGCCCCCGAGCGCTTCGACGGTGACAAGCGGAAAGCGAAGGAACACTTTGAGTCTGGATTCCGTAAGGCCTTCGCCGCACTGGGCGAGAAGATGGACCCGCGCTTTCCGCTTACAGTCTATTACGCTTTCAAACAGGACGACGAGGAGAGCGGTGCAGACGAAGAGGAAGGAAATCAAGAGGACGGCGCGAGTATAGACCGAACGACCGGCTGGGAAACGATGCTAGAGGCTCTGGTCGGCACCGGCTTCCAGATCACCGCCACCTGGCCGGTTCGTGCGTCTCAAGCGTGGCGGATGCGGGCAATGGGTTCTAACGCCCTCGCCTCTTACATCGTGCTCGCCTGCAGGCGCCGTCCAGCCGATGCTCCACAGACCGACCGTCGCTCGTTCGTCGCGGAACTCAAGCGCGAACTGCCGACAGACTTGAGACGCCTGCAGCAGGGCAACGTTGCACCCGTCGACTTCGCCCAGGCCGCTATCGGCCCGGGGATGGCGATCTATTCCCGCTACAGCCGCATTCTCGAGGCGAGCGGTAAACCCATGACCGTGCGCACAGCGCTGGCTCTCATCAACCAGATGCTGACCGAGGTGCTATCGGCGCATGAAGATGAGTTTGACGCCGACACCCGCTGGGCGATCGCATGGTTCGACCAGTACGGCTTTGATGAGGGCGATTTTGGTGAGGCCGAGCTTCTCAGCAAAGCTAAGGTTACATCTGTCGCCGGACTGGATCATACGAAGATCATACGTTCCAAGGCAGGGAAAGTTCGACTGCTTCGCCCCGAGGAGCTGCCGAGGGACTGGGACCCGACTAAGAACGGACGCACGCCCATCTGGGGAGTGACCCACCATCTTCTTCGAGTCTACTTCTATGAAAAGCTAGGAGACGCAATCACGGCAGACCTGTTGCGCAGGATTGGTTCACGCGTGGAAATTTCGCGGGATCTCGCATACAGACTCTTCAGCATCTGTGAAAAGAAGAAGCGGACGCAGGAAGCTCAAGCATATAACGCCCTCGTACTAGGTTGGCCCGAGATCGCTCGCCTCGCGCGCGCGCGCGGCCAGCCCCAGATCAAACAGGCCGATCTCTTCGGCCGGGAGTAGACTATGGCGACTACCAATCGTGAGCGTGTTGGTAAGGCGCTTGATCTGCTCAAGGCAGGACTTGGGCCTTTTGTGGAGCGAGAGTTCAAGAACCTGTACGGAGATCAAGCGCTCGCAGAGGCTCAAAAACTAATGATGGCCGAGCGCCTGGATGCCAGCTGGCCCTTCGGGGCATGGGACGCCGCAGTGCTCCTACGCCTGATGTGGGAGGCTTGGAATAACGTCTTCCGGAGAATCCTCGGGCAGGCTGAACGCACGCTTGTAAGTGAACTGCGTGAAATCCGGAACCGCTGGGCCCACCAGGAGCCATTCTCCACGGATGATGCCTACCGGGCTCTTGACTCTGCCGGTCGGCTCCTGACGGCCATCTCCGCGCCGGAAGCTGCCGAGGTCGAGAAAATCAAGATGGAACTCCTACGCGTTCGGTTCGATGAGCAGGTGCGAAGTGAGAAGCGCCGGACCGCTGGCACGGCTATCGAGAGTATGGCAGCTAGCAACCTAAAGCCGTGGCGTGAGGTTGTCAACCCACACAAAGACGTTGCCAGCGGTCGGTACCAACAGGCTGAGTTTGCAGCAGACCTTTGGCAAGTTTACCTCGGAGAAGGAACGGATGAGTACCGAAAGCCCAGCGAGTTCTTCCGCCGCACTTATCTCACTGAGAGTCTTAAGCAGCTCCTCACGCGTGCGCTGCAGCGCCTGGGAGACAACGGTGGCGACCCTGTAGTGCAGCTCCAAACCAACTTCGGTGGAGGAAAGACTCACTCCATGCTCGCGTTGTATCACCTCTTTTCGGGAACCGCTCCCACAGAATTGGCAGGCATTGAACCGGTGCTCAAGGATGCTGATGTCGCGAAGCTCCCAGCTGTGAAGCGTGTTGTGCTTGTTGGCAACAAGATCTCGCCGGGGAACCCGGCTACGAAGTCGGATGGTACCGTGGTCCGTACCCTCTGGGGTGAACTGGCCTGGCAACTTGGTGGCAAGAAGGCCTTTTCTCGAGTGCGAGCGGACGACGAGCAAGCCACGAGTCCAGGCGATGTGCTCCGGGAACTCTTTAACGAGTATGGACCTTGCCTCGTCCTCATCGACGAATGGGTCGCCTACGCGCGGCAGCTCCACGAGCAGAGTGACTTGCCGGCGGGCAGCTTTGACACACAATTCACTTTTGCGCAAGCCCTCACCGAATCAGCCAAAGCGGCGAAGCAGTGTTTGCTCGTGATCAGTCTGCCCGCTTCCGAGCCTACTGGTTCGCCGCACTCTCAGGCTGAAGATGTCGAGGTCGGCGGGCAGCGGGGACGTGAAGCTCTCGACAGGCTTCGCAATGTGGTGGGGCGTATAGAAGCTTCGTGGCGTCCGGCCAGTGCCGAGGAAAGCTTCGAGATCGTCCGACGTCGGCTATTCGAGCCTATTGTCGAAAAATCGCAGTTTGTGGGGCGGGACACCGTGGCTCGGGCCTTCCACGACCTGTATCGGACGCAGCACCAGGAGTTTCCGCCGGAGTGTCGCGACGCCAACTATGAGCATCGTCTGAAGGCGGCATATCCTATCCACCCGGAGGTCTTCGACCGGCTCTATTCCGACTGGTCCACCCTGGTGAAGTTCCAGCGCACTCGAGGTGTGTTGCGTCTGATGGCTGCTGTTATCCACAGCCTCTGGGAAAAGGGGGACCGCAACCCCCTCATCCTTCCAGCGAACATTCCCATCGACGATCCTCGCGTTCAGTTTGAGCTCACACGGTATCTATCGGACAACTGGGTTCCTGTAATCGAGAAGGACGTGGATGGTCCGAACTCACTGCCGCTACGGCTTGACGGAGAGGTGCCCAATCTGGGTAAGTATGCCGCCTGCCGGCGTGTGGCGCGTACGATCTATTTGGGTTCCGCCCCAACTACAACCGCTGCCCACCGCGGTCTCGAGGATCGCAGAGTCAAGTTGGGCTGTGTAATGCCGG
>Ga0209056_10002374_pt1 | contig 20325 bp, 18 predicted proteins | sample GraSoiAngelo_114_FD_185876 | JGI IMG/M metagenome (GOLD analysis project Ga0209056, IMG submission 185876) | Grasslands soil microbial communities from the Angelo Coastal Reserve, California, USA - 14_0903_13_40cm (SPAdes) (version 2) | ecosystem: Environmental > Terrestrial > Soil > Grasslands...
TTGACCGTTCCCGCTGTCACGGAGAAGACGTCGACGACGTCCAGCGCATCGAAGCGGCGGGCAACCTCCAGCCGTTCCTCTCTAGTCAGCTCTCCCGGAAGGAAGTCATCTGCGCTCATCCGGACCAGGAGGAGGTGTTGACGGCCGAGTGCTTCCCTCACCGCCGTGAGGAGTTCTGTGGGAAAGCGCAGGCGCCCCTCAAAAGACCCCCCGTACTCGTCGGTCCGCCTGTTCACGACGGGGGAGAGGAACTCATCGGGGAGCATGTCCCCGAACATCGCGACCTCCACGCCGTCGAACCCCGCGCGGACAGTCCGCTCAGCAGCCGCAGCGTACGCAGAGACGATCATCGCGATCTCTTCCCGCGACATGGTCCGTGGGACTTCACCGGTGCGCTCATTGGGTTCGTCGGACGGCGCCAGCAATGGCACCCGGGTCACAGCGCTCGACGCCCGCCGCCCCCGGTGAACGAGCTGGCAGGTGATGAGTGCTCCCAACGCATGGACTTGATCGGCCAGGGCCCGGAAGGGTGGGATAATGGAGTCGTCCCAGTTATTGATGTTGCCGGCACCTCCCGGCGACGTCGGGTGCACGCTGGTGGTGCCAAAAACTTGCACCAGGGCCGCTCCCCCGCGCGCCTTCTCGACGTGGTAGCGGATGTAGCGGTCTGTAGGCAGACCGTGCGCCCCGAAGTGGGCGTCGTGAGAGGTGCTGACGATCCGGTTCTTGAGTTCGTACTGGCCGATGATCAAAGGGGAAAAGAGGCGCGGAAAGTCTCTGCTGGGCATGGCTGTGGACTTTCTCGACCCGGCAACGACCTCCTGTGGGCTGATGACCCCGCGATGGAATTTGGGGGACGCTGTTGCCGTTGCACCATTCATGGCAACGGTTCCGTACTTCTCCCCCACTCTGCTCCTGGATGACGTCGCACCCGAGACGTGGATATTCCTTGATTATGAGGACGACGGCCGGGTCCTGATCCTCACTCCAAAGCAGTACGAGGCGGTCTATCGACCTGATCCCGAAGACCAGGGCGGCTGAGAGGGACCCCGAGAGCATGCCCAGGACCAGCTTCGCCGCCGCAGCCGCAGAAATTGCCCGCCGTGATAAGGTTATGGCCGGACTCATGAAGCGGACCGGGGCGTTTCGTTTGCCCCGGCCTACTGCCGATCACTTTGCGGCTCTTGCGGAGAGCATTCTCTACCAGCAACTAGCCGGCGCGGCGGCGGCCGCCATCCATGGCCGGTTCGTCGCGCTCTTCAATGGGGACCTTTCCCCAAAGGCCGTGCTGGCGCTCCGCCCGGCGAGACTTCGCGCGGTGGGACTCTCGGGCAACAAAACAGCCTCGATCCGGGACCTCGCACGAAAAGTCGCCAACGGCACGATCCCTCTCGATCGGATCAGCGCCCTCTCCGATGAGGAAATCGTCGCACGGCTGTCGGTCGTCCGGGGTATCGGGCGATGGACCGCCGAAATGTTCCTGATTTTCCAGCTTCGCCGGCTCGACGTCTGGCCGGTCAGCGACTACGGGGTGCGCAAGGGCTACTCCCTGGCCTATGGCCTGCGGAATCTGTTGACGCCGAAGGAGCTCCAGGGCAAGGGCGAGCGGTTCCGGCCCTATCGCACGGTGGCGGCATGGTACTGCTGGCAGGCCGTCCACGAAGCACGGAGGGCTGGCAATGATGCTAGATAGGACCTGACGGCGCCAGCCACTGCTGCATCTGCTCCACGGTGACGTAGCCTCCTGTCAGGATCGCGCCGACCAGTTGCCCCTCGAACCGCGCGCGGTGAGTCAGTACCGCCGCCAGGCTTGCCGCGCCAGAAGGCTCCAGCACAAGACCGAGTTCGTGAAGTGAGAGCCGCATCGCTTCGAGCATCGTGGCATCGTCGACGAGCAGCATGTCGTCCACCAGGCCGGTGAGATCGGCGAGCGCCTCAGGATACGGCTCTTTCGATGCGAGACCGTCTGCGATCGTGTCAGCCCGCTCCAGTTCCACAACCCGGCCCGACCTCCACGAGCGCTCCATGGCCGGCGCACCCCGCGCGCCCACGCCGATCATCTGGGTGGCCGGATGGTGCGCCTTGACCCAGCGCGCCACCCCGGCCAGCAGCGAGCCATCCCCCACGGGGGCCAGAATGGCATCAAACGGGTCCGGCCAGCGGAGCAGCTCTACTCCAATCGTGCCGGCGCCCTCGCCGATGGCGGGATCGCGGCCATCCGTGACCAGCAGGGCGCGGTGCTGCGTGGCAAATGCCTCCGCCGCCGCGTGCGCCGCATCCATATCATCCGCAAGCTGCACGTCGGCGCCGAGGGCACGCATCCGCGCGATTTTCAATGGATTCGCATTCTTGGACGCAAAGACGGTGAGTGAGAGCCCTCGCTTCCGCGCCGCGTAGGCCATGCCTTGTCCGAAGTTGCCGGCCGTGGCGCAGACGAGGTGTGGCCGTCCCTCCAGCGACGCCACACGGTAGTCTGCACCGCGCCCTTTGAACGACCGGATCGGGTTCAGCGTTTCCACTTTCACGACGAGCCGGCACCCGAAACGTTGGCCGAGCGATTCTGCCAGATATTGTGGAGAATTGAGAAATACCGGATCGATGATGGTGGCGGCCTGCGCGATACGTTGGAGAGAAAGACGATGAGTTTCAGGCATGAGCCGATCTCGTCCGCGGCGGTGGGAAGTTGTCGAGCAGTCCATCGGCTTCGACCTGGAAGAGTTCTTCGACACGCGTCAGGCCGGGCAAGCGACGCCGGCCCAGGCTGCGGAAGCGGATGCCGGACGGGATCGTCCATCCGACGGCGACCCGTGCCGCGCCGGAGATGACGATTTGACCCCCATGGGCCGCCGCGCAGATGCGTGCCGTGGTGTGGACGGGCAGACCGATGTACCCATCATCGGTGAGGGTGGGGCGCCCGCTATGGATCCCCACGCGCACCCGGACCTGGAGGTCGTCCGACCAGGTCCGCGCGCCGAGCGCACGCTGGATATCCGTGGCCGCCTCGACGGCAGCCCCGGCGCCTTCGAAGGCCGCGAAGAACTCGTCGGCGCGCGCATCGATCTCGCGGCCGCCCGCTTTGGACACCGCTAGGCGGAGGATGCCCCGCACGTCGTTCCGCACGTCGCGATACCGGTCGCCCACCCGATGGAGCAGGGTGGTGGAGCCCTCGATATCGGTCATCAGAAAGGTGACGAATCCGGTGGGGAGCGCCGCCGCCCCGACACGGTCTTTCTCTGATCGCAGCTGGCGGGTGAAGAACCCGATGGGCACAATGCCGTACTTCTTCGCGGCGTTGAGCAGCCGCTTGCGGGCACGCTCCCGGGCCGCCTCGTCCTCAAAGGCCACCTGGCTAAACCGGGCAAGCGCGTTCCGCACGTGCGCCTTGTCGTGAATCGGCAGCCGCCGGCGGCCGTGGGAGTCGACGTAGGCAAAGGCGCGATCTGGCAGGCGGGCCCGTTTGCGGGCTCTGAGGCGGGACATGCCTCCACGATACCCAAAGGGCGCCGGCGGACGCAATGCCGAACGGCGCGCTACTCTGTGCCCACGGCACGACTAGCGATTGGCTTGAGATTTCTCCTTCACGCTCTGCACCGGCGGCAGTGGCTTCCCCGTTTCGAGCAGGGTTTTCAGCGACGACAAGATCGGCGCCCAGCCCTCCCGGAAATCCCTGGCCGACTGCTCATCCGGCAGCTGGTCGTGGACGAGTGTGAGTTTGACCACACCCTCGTGGGGTTCGATCGTGAAGCTCACGCGCGAGTATGACGAATGGCGTGCGATTTCCGCTTCCGACATCCCCCAACGCCGCATCTCATCGGGTTCAGGCCGGAAGGTGTAGACGAGGCGGCGCGGCGGATCGCATTCGAGGACCACCCCGCCGTCGGTGCGGACGTCTGTGCCACGGTCAAAGAAGGTGACCGGAGCGCCGACGGACCAGGTGGACTCGATGCGGCGGCCGAACCAGTAGGTCTGTGTGAATTCCCCCTGCGTCAGGGCCGCCCACATCCTCTCGGCGGTGGTCGCGATGTAGGATACGTACACGAACTCGGGCTTACTCATGGTGGGCCTCCTCGAGGGCTTTCTTCAGATCGCTCAACGCCCGTACACGGTGACGCTCGTACTGGCCGATCCAGCGGTCGTGGATGTCAACAATCGGGGCGGGGTTCAGATAGTGCAACTTCTCACGCCCCCGCCTGATCGTGACGACGAGGTTGGCCCCTTCCAACACGGCGAGGTGTTTGGTCGCGGCCTGCCGCGTCATCTCCAGGCCGGCGCAGACTGCTCCGAGCGCCTGCCCGTTGTCTGCGCGCAACCGATCCAGCAGGTGGCGGCGGCTGGGATTGGCGAGGGCTTTGAACACGCGATCCTGGTCTCGGTCCATTCCCGCTGGTAGTATATGCAACCGTTTAGTTGCATGTCAAGGGGACAAGGGATCTACGTAGAGGTAACACGGGAAGAACAGGTCGAACTGGCTTATCGGGGGTATGTCTAATCCTGGAGGTGAGATCATGCGGATCCAGTCAATCGCCCCACGGGATTGGGGCTTGCTCATCCTGCGTCTGGGCTTAGGGATCACGCTCATCTTGCACGGATACCCGAAGTTTGCCGGCGCTGGGCCCGTGGCGTTCGCCCGCTACCTGCGCGTGCACCACTTTCCGGCGCCGCTGTTTTCCGCCTGGTTCATGGCGCTCGTAGAGTTCGTTGGCGGCATTGCCATCCTGGCCGGATTCCAGACCACCTATGTCGGGTATCTCGCGGCGTTCGAACGGCTCATGATCGCCTGGCGTCTGAAGATGGCAGCCGGCGTTGCGTTTATCGCGGCGCGCGGAGTAGGGTGGGAGTTCGACTTTCTGCTGCTCTGCATGGCCGTCGCCGTGGCATTCCTGGGAGCCGGCGCGGTCACGCTGGAGGCGGTCTGGAGATCCCGGCGCACGATGTAACGTTTGGCAGCTGAGGCGCGTTACGGCAGGCCGATCCCGCCGAGGGTGTCTTTGACGTCGTGCACGGCGCCGCCCACGTCAGGTGTGTTGCCGCCGCCAGTGCCGCCGATGGTGTCCTTGACCGTCCAGTTGATGCGCAAAGAGCGGGGGTTACCCGGCCCGGCTGCTGCCCCCGCCCCCGCCGCCCCCACCCCCGCCGCTAAATCCGCCACCGGTGCCGGTTGAGGATGATAGCGCGCGAGACAGGTTGTGAAAATTTTCCAGCGACTTCGTCAGCGACTCCAGTGACGCCAGCGGCATACCCATGCCACCTCCGGTCCCGCGAGCCCCCACGTACCACGCGGCTGCCGGGACCGTCTGGCTCAGTTGGGCGGCGACGAGTTTGAGATTGGCCAGCAGATGTTCGGCCACCCCGAGCGCGGTGGCATACACCAGATAGGACTCCCACATCGGCAGCAGCTGCGGTCCGGCGTCTTTCATCGCGGAGAAGTCGCTCATGAAGCGGCGGAATGCCTCCCACCGCTTCACTTCCAGCGCCGCCTCGGGGGTGCGGCGGGATAGGCTCTTCGCCGCGACACCGATCAGGACGACTCCCACGAACGCGGTAGCGAACGGCGCTATCCCGGAGCTAACGAAGAAGACAATCACCAGTGCCGCTATAGTCACGCCGATGAACACCATCTTGGCCTGCTCGCTGCGCGAATCGTCGAGCCGGAAGAAGTTGCGCTCGAACCAGCTGCGCAGTTGCGGCCCCCAGCGTTCGACGAAGATCAGGAAGTTGCTCTTCCGGCCGACGAACGTCTTGCCCCACTGCTCGATCTGATCGCTGCTGACTTCGTGGCCGCTGCCGGCCTGCCGGAACACCGCGTCCAGCACGGCGACCTCGAACGGTTCCAGGGCCCGCTCGACAGGTGCAGGCTCCGGTAGGAGCCGACCTAATTCCCCTCGCCCCATCGGGGAGAGGATCGCCTGCCCTTTGGCCGTCAGCCTGTAGATCAGATCTGTGTCTTTCAGCAGCCCTGTGCCGAGCAGCCCGCGGTGCTGCGTTTCTTCGATCTCCAGGTGTCCCAGGCGCGCCGCCTCCAGGAGCGTGGCGGCGAATCCCTTGGCCAGCTCGGCGTTCTGCACCGAGCCCTGCGTGAGGATCGCGGGGACGACAGCCGGGGGGAGCGGGCGGGGCGGCTCGTGTTCATAGAGCGCGTCGTAGAGCACGCCCCACTCCTTGCCGTATCGCAGGTAGGTCCAGACATATCCGGCCACGAGCATCAGCACGAGCACCACGGCGACTCCAAAGCCGTAGGACATCAACCGCTCGACCAGGGAGGGGGAGCGAGCGGGTCCGACTTGACCGCGCTCGTCGGCCAGCAGGGATGTCATATCCTGCCCGGTCCGGAGCACCGCGTCTGGGAACAGCGACGGATTCAGGAATGCGCGGACTTCGACAAAGCTGGTCTCGGGAATGTTCGTCTGCGTGATCACCGCGCGGCTGAAGTCACCGGCGAACTGGAGATCTCCTGGTGCTGCACGGCTGTGGATGAAGACCTTGAACAGGGGCGGACTGGGCGCCGGCGGCACGACCGTGATCTGCACCTGCCGGATGGGCGCGTGGTCGTCTTCGACCGCTTTCCAATAGAACTGGGCGACGTCGCCGTATCGCTGGACTGCGCCGGTGATCCGGTAGCGCAGCCGGAACCGCCGGGTGGTGTTTTCCGCCTGGTAGTACCAGCGCAGGACCTGCTCGGTTCCCGCCGAGGACCGCTCGAACCGCAGCGGCTGGTTGGTATCGGCGTCCCACACGCCCAGATACTCCAGGCCGTAGCGGCCGAATCTGCCGGTTGTCCCCAGGTGCAACTCCGCCCAGGAGAACGACCCGTCAAATCGGAAGGTCCGCAGATCGTCGACGATGGCGTCCCCGGTGGGCAGCAGCTGGAACGTCTGATCGATGCGGGGGTGGTCGTAGCTCTTGGCCCAGGCCGTCGCCGCCATCAGCACGATGCCCACCAGGCTGAACACGATGGTCCGGCGCATCGCTGGGTGTCCTTCGGCAGTCTGCAAGTGCCTCCTGTGCACAGGCGGAGACAGTGTTGTTACACGCCGGGCTCCTCCTACTGGAAGGAGCCCATGCCGTGAACGGCGTATAGGGCGGCTAAACACAGCTTCTGGACAGCCTATCTTTGCTTTTTCGGGCCGAAGAGATCGACTCGTGTCAATGGACACGAAGGGGGGAAAGGCCCATGAAGCAACGGGGCAAGGCTATTGCCATTCGCAGCAGTAGACGTCCCACCCACCCGTCCACCAGGACGTCATCTCGCAGAGAATTCTTGAAGACCGCGGTCGCCGCCGGCATCGGCGCCGCCGCGGCCGCCACCAAGTTTTCCTCGATCAATATCGCGACGGCTCAGGCGCCCATCGTCTGGAAGATGCAGTCGGGTTGGCCGACGCGGGACTTCTTCCACGAGTCGGCCATTGCCTTGGCACAGAAAATTAACGAGATGTCCGGGGGCCGGATCAAAGTGGACCTGCTGCCTGCCGGGGCCGTCGTGGGCGCGTTCGCCATCGCCGACGCCGTGCACAGCGGCCTGCTGGATGCCGGACACGCGGTGGGCGTGTATGCCTACTCGAAGAGTCCCACCACAAGTCTGTTTGGCACCGGTCCCTCCTTCGGGATGGACGCGACGGACCTGTTGTCCTGGTTCTACTACGGCGGCGGGTTCGACATGTATCAGGATCTCATCCAGAACCAGCTGAAGCTCAACTATGTGGCCTTCCTCTTCGGCCCGTTCGCCACACAGCCGCTGGGGTGGTTCAGGACTCCGGTCCTGAAGCCGGAGCAGTTCAAGGGGACGAAGTTTCGCACCGTTGGGCTTTCAGCAGAGCTGTTCGCAGAGATGGGCGCGTCGGTGGTGATCCTGCCGGGCGGCGAGGTCGTCCCGGCGCTCGAGCGCGGGGTGATCGACGCCGCTGAGTTCAACAATCCCTCCTCTGACAAAGCCCTGGGATTTCCGGATGTCCGCAAGGTGTACATGCTGCAGAGCTACCACCAGCCCATGGAACAGTTCGAGGTCGATATCAACAAAGCGAAGTGGGAGGCGCTAACCCCAGAACTCCGGGCGATCGTGAGGGGCGCCATCTTCGCGGAGTCGGCCGACTATCACTTCCGGGCGATCGCGCGCAACAGCGTGGATTTGGAGGAACTGGAAACGAAACGTGGAGTCCGCGTGTTCACCACGCCCAAGGAAGTCCTGGACGCGCAGCTGGCCGCCTGGGACAAGATCGTCGAGAAACACTCGCAGGCAGACCCGACGTTCGCCAAGATCGTGGCGAGCCAGAAAGCATGGGCCAAGCGCGTGGTGTCTTGGAAGCTGCGGACGTACGTGGACAATAGAATCGCGTACGATCACTACTTCAAGGGGAAGCAATAGTCCACCGGGCAGCCGTAGCACTGCGTGACACCTCAGGGCGTCCCGTGGAGTCGTCTCCCGGAGCGCCCTGATTGTGTGCGTGGGGAATCTGCAGCTGGGAGTCTCTCGTGGGGAGGACACCGCATGGAAAAGGTCGTCGCGTTTATCGACAGGGTCAGTGAAATCGTCGGGAAGACCTTCGCCTGGCTGGTGGTGGGGATCACGCTGGCGATGTCGTTTGAGATCATCTCTCGGCGGCTGGCGGGCAGACCGACCACGTGGGCCTTCGACTTCAGCTACATGAGCTACGGGATGTACTTCATGCTGGGCTCAGCCTACACACTATCCCGCAATGCGCACGTCCGGGGTGACATCTTTTACCGCAACTTCTCACCGCGCACACAGGCGACGATCGACCTGATCCTCTATCTTCTGGTGTTCTTCCCAGCGATGATCGCGCTGACATGGGTCGGGTGGAAGTTCTTCATGGATTCCTACCGGGTGCACGAGACGTCTCCGCTCAGCCCCTACGCGACCCCAGTGTGGCCCCTCAAGGCGGCCATTCCGGCCGGCGGGATCTTGCTGACCGTGCAGGGCGTTGCGCAGGTTCTGCGCTGCATCATCACGATCCGGGACGGACAGTGGCCGGCGGGCATGGCCGAGGCCGAGGTGCTGGAGTGAGCAACGAGACTCTCGGCTTGATCCAGCTGGCTCTGCTGAGCCTGGCCATCTTCATCGGTTTCCCCACCGCCTTCACACTTCTGGCCCTGGGATTCGTGTTCGGATACGTGGGGTTTGGCCACCTGGTATTCGACATGATGGTCCAGCGCGCGTTCTTTGTCATGTCCAACGACGTGCTCATCTCCATTGTGCTCTTCGTGTTCATGGGATATGTCGTCGAGCGTTCGGGAATCCTGGACCGGCTGTTCCGCACAATCCTGATCATCTCCGGTCCGCTGCGCGGCTCGCTCGCCCTCTCCACGGTGATCACGTGTACGATCTTTGCAATGGCCACCGGGATTATCGGGGCGTCGGTGACCATTATGGGTTTGTTGGCCCTGCCGCCCATGCTCAAACTCGGGTACGACAAGCGTCTGGCTTCGGGGGCGATCGCGGCGGGGGGGACGCTCGGCATCCTCATTCCACCCAGCGTGCTGCTGATTTTGTACGCGGCGAACGCGGGCGAATCAATCGTGCGGCTGTACCTCGGCGCGTTTATTCCTGGGTTTATTCTGGCGGCGTTCTACATCATTTACATCACGGTGGTGACATGGCTGCGGCCGGAATACGGTCCTCCGCTGCCTCCCGAGGAGCGGAATTTCCCGTTGGGTGTGAAGGTGCGGATGTTCCTGACCGGCGTCGTGCCCATCGGTGCGTTGATTTCCACCGTGCTGGGGTCAATCGCCTTCGGGTGGGCGACGCCCACGGAGGCGGCGGGATTTGGTGCGCTTGGTGCGCTGATCCTCACGGCAGCCTACGGCCGATTGAGCCTGGAGAACGTCAGGGACGCCGTCTACAAGTCGATTCGCACCTCCAGCATGGTCCTTACCCTCTTGGTGGGGTCGGCCACGTTCTCAGGAGTATTCGCCCGCCTGGGCGGGTCCAGACTCATTGAGGAGTTCATCGTCGGCCTGAACCTCCCGACCTGGGGGTTTGTCTGGCTGATGATGCTGATCATCTTCCTGCTGGGGTGGCCGCTGGAGTGGACCGAAATCATCATCATCTTCATGCCGCTGTTCTGGCCGATCGCGGCTCGATACCATGTCGACCCCATCTGGCTGGGGATCCTCGTAGCGGTGAACCTGCAGACGGCGTTCCTCAGCCCGCCCGTGGCGATGGCAGCGTTCTATATCAAGGGGGTCGCACCCAAGGAAGTCCTGCTTTCGGAAATCTGGTGGGGGATGATGCCGTTCATGGGCCTGCAGATCCTGGCGCTTGTACTAGTGTTCTTCCTTCCCCAGCTGGCGCTATGGCTGCCAAATCTGGTGTTTGGGCGCTAGGGTGACATCCCGACTGAGATCGATTTGACTTCCATATATTCCTCGATGCCCTGTTTTCCGCCCTCGCGCCCGAGGCCGCTCTCTTTGTACCCGCCGAACGGGATCTCGTGCGTATATCCAGTGGCATCGTTCACACCGACCATGCCGTACTCCAGGGCTTCCGCCACGCGGATAGCCCGGCGGAGATCACGGGTGTAGAAGTACGCGGCCAGTCCAAAGGGGGTGTTGTTGGACCGCTGGATGACCTCGGCCTCGTCGTTGAAGGTCATCACCGGTGCCACCGGGCCGAAAATTTCTTCCTTGGCGACAGCCATCTCCTCGCGCACCTGCGTGAGAACCGTCGGCGCGTAGAACAGCCCCTTGCTGTAGACGCCGTTCGTCAGCCGGCGCCCACCGGCGTCCAGTCGTGCGCCGGAGCGGACCGCGCTCTGCACGAGGCCGTCCACTTTGGAGAGGATGTCCGCGTTGATCAGCGGTCCGATCTGCGCGCCGGCGTCAAATCCCGGCGCCACCTTGAGCGCGTTGACGCGCTCAATGAACATGGGGATGAACTTCGCGGCGATGCTCTCCTGAACATAGAGCCGGTTGGCGCAGATGCACGACTGGCCCGCCACCCGCAGGAACTTGATCCCCACCGCGCCGTCGGCGGCCGGCGCCAGGTCCGCATCGTCAAATACGATGAAGGGCGCGTTCCCGCCCAGTTCAAACGAGACGCGCTTGAGCTGCTGGCTGGCCCCAGCCATGAGGCGTTTGCCGACTTCAGTCGAACCCGTGAACGCGATCTTGCGCAAGGCGCGGTGATCCAGAAATACCTGCCCGATCACGCTGCTGCTCTTGCTGGTGAGCACGTTGAAGACACCTGAGGGCAGTCCCGCTGCTTCACAAATGCGGGCCAGCGCGAGCGCCGTCAGCGGGGTGGCGCTGGCGGGTTTGAGCACCACCGTGCAGCCGGCCGCCAGTGCCGGTGCGATTTTGCGGGTGACCATCGTCGCCGGAAAATTCCAGGGCGTAATCGCCCCGACCACGCCGAGCGGCTGACGCAGCACCCACAGCCGCTTGCCGGGCACTGGGGGCGGGACGATCTCCCCGTACACGCGGCGCGCCTCTTCCGCAAACCAGCTGAAGTATCCGGTGGCAAACGCGACCTCGCGCCTGGCCTCGTCAAACGGTTTCCCGTTCTCCTCGGTCACCAGCCGCGCCAGGTCATCGCGCTGCTCGGTCATCAGCTCGAAGATCCGGCGGAGGATCTTGCCTCGTTCCAGCCCCGGCGTGGCCGCCCACGCGGGGAAGGCTTTGGCGGCTTCGTCGACGGCCTTCCACGCGTCGTCCCGTTCAGCATCGGGAAGCTCGGCCAGCGCTTCGCCCGTGGCGGGATTGGTGACGCGCATCGTCTTACCGCTCGCTGCGCCGACCCACGCCCCGCCCACATACATCCGCGCGCGTTCACCGACGACACTCATACCGGTTCACCCCCACCGTCTTGGGTATCGCGAAACGTTCGGTTTGCCGCCTGGCCTCCCCTGCTGCTGCGCGTGTTCGCTTCCGCGCGCCTCCGCCCCGGCAGTATAATCATCGGGTGGCTTCCGGCGTTGGACGATTTCAAGTGATGGCGACCCTCCAGGCCGCGCGGGCGAAGGCACTGGGTCTCCCGGTGGCCAGCGCCAAGTCGTGGGGGCTCAACCGCGCCATCTACTACGCTGCCGCCAAGCGCGGCTTCAAGGGCGGCAAGGGCCCAGCGAAGCCGAAGAAGTACACTGCTTCCTTCGGCGAGTTCTATCTGGGCGACGACAAGGCATACCAGGTCAAAGCCGGCCGGGTGACGCTGTTCACAATCGGCGGCGAGATCCAGCGGCCGGAGGATTTCCGCCGGCAGATCGAGCAGCGGTTCGCCGGGACCTTTAAAGACGCGTGGGCTGAAGCCCTGCGCATCGTCATGGCGGTCCCGAAGCCGGTCCTGGAAGCCCAGCAGCAGTTCTACATGCAGCTGTACCGCCCGCGCCGGGACGCGCTGGCTGCGAAGTGGACGGAGGCTGCGGCGAAAACGGCTGAAAGAAAATCGGACTGAAGTCTACCCAGTCTTCCCGGTCTTCCCAGTCTTACTACTTAACATCCGCAGAGGGATTGACGAAGTAGACTGGGGAGACTGGGGAGACTGGGAAGACTTATGAGCGAACTCGCTATCGAGACGCGGGATTTGGTCCGCACCTACCGCATGAGGAAGTCTGCCGGCAACCCGTCCGGCGCGCCGGTGATGGCGCTGGACGGTGTGACCCTGGACATCCCGCGCGGGGAGTTCTTCGGGCTCTTGGGACCGAACGGCGCCGGGAAGACCACGTTCATCAAGGTGCTGGTGACGCTCCTGCTGCCCACGTCCGGGTCGGCCCGCGTGGCGGGATTCGACGTGGTCGGACAGGCGCAGCAGGTGCGCGAGCGCATCTCGATGGTGTCAGGCGGGGAGCATTCGGGGTACGGGTTGCTGACGGTCCGTGAGCAGTTGTGGATGTTCAGCCAGTTCTACGGACTGCCGACCCGCATGGCAATGGCCCGGATCGATGAGCTGCTGCGGATCGTCGGCCTGTATGAGGAGCGCAGCCGCCGCGTCAGCGCGCTCTCGACCGGCATGCGCCAAAAAATGAACATGGTGCGGGGGCTGCTGCCGGATCCGGAGATCCTGTTCCTCGACGAGCCCACGGTGGGGCTCGATGTCGAGGCGGCCCGCGACGTCCGCGCGTACATCAAGGAATGGATCCACGCCAGACCCGGCCGCACCATTCTGCTCACGACGCATTACATGCACGAGGCGGAGGAACTCTGCGACCGGGTGGCGATCATCCACAAGGGCCGCATCGTGGCCTGCGATGCCCCCGCAGCGTTGCGCCGGCGCACGGCCGGGGGCACATATTTCGTGCTGACCACCGAGCCCCTGGACGGAACCGCCTGGGTGAGCGAGGTGCCCGGTGTGCAGCGGGCGGACGCGCGCGCCGCAGACGGCAGGACGGAATTGCGCCTGCAGGTGGCCGACGACGGCGCGATCGCTGGCGTGGTGAAAGCGCTTGCCGATCGTGAGCGGAGGATCTTCTCGCTGCAGAAGATCGAGCCCAGCCTGGAAGATGTCTTCGTGCAGATCGTGGGCCGGAGGCTGGAGGAAGCAGACGAAGGGGGTCGGCCGTGAGCGAGATCGCCCGCGCCCGCGGGTTGCGCCGGGTTGTGCGTGCTACGCTGGGCCGCGCCTATCCGCGCATCATCGGGGCCAACCGCGAGCGGTCGTGGCTGTTCTACGATACGGTGCTGCCCCTGCTGGGGACGATCGCGTTTGTGTACGTGTATAAGGCGCTGGGCGCGCCGGACCGGTTTGTCGGCTACGTGATCATGGGCGGCGCGACGATGGCATTCTGGATGAATGTGATGTGGAACATGGCCGCGCAGTTCTACTGGGACAAGCAGGGCGGGAATCTGGAACTGTACATGGTCCTGCCCTGCGGCATCGTCCCCATCTTGCTGGGGATGTCCATCGGCGGTTTCGTGGGCACGCTGGTGCGGGCGGCGGCGATCATTGTCATCGGATCGGTGCTCTTCCACGTTACGTACGCGATCACGCAGCTCCCGCTCTTCCTGCTGATCTTTGCTGTGGGCATCATCGCGCTGTACGGCCTGGGCGTGACGTTTGCCAGCGTGTTCCTGATGTGGGGGCGGGAAGCGTGGCACATGGCGGAGCTGTTCATGGAGCCGGTGTTCCTGGCTTCAGGGTTCTACTTTCCGGTGCGGGCGCTGGGGTTCTGGGTGGGCATGGGAACGTCAATCATCCCGCTGACCCTGGCGCTGGATGCGATGCGCCAGCTGTTGTTCCCCGGGAGTCACCCGGCGCTCCTGCCGGTTCGGGCAGAACTCGGGGCCCTGGTCGGTCTGGCCGTGGTGTTCATGCTAGTGGCACGCTGGTCACTGCGGAAGATGGAATATCTGGCCAGACGAGAAGGCCGGCTCAGTCTCAGATTCTGATGCGCCGATGGTGGCTCACCCTCAGGGTCGGGTACTGGCTGGGTTGGCAGATCGAGAGCAACTGGACCGACCCGCTGCTGTTCTTCATCTATTCCATCGCCCGGCCGCTGGGCGGCGTGCTCATCCTCGTCTTCATGTACCACGTGGTCGCCCGGGCCGGCGGCGCTGCGATGCTGGGGTTCTTCGTCGTGGGCACGGCCTGCTGGCCGTTCGTGGTGCGGGGCATGATGGGCACGGCCTACAGCCTGATCAGCGACCGCGAGCACTGGAGGACGCTGCGCTACGTGTACATCTCTCCCATCTCACTTCGTGCCTACCTGGTGGGCCGCGCGCTGGCGCAGGCCACCTCAGCCGTGGCCGCCGCCGCCGTTACCCTGATCTTCGGGCGCTGGGTGCTCGGGGTCCCGATGCATCTGGCCACGATAAACGCTCCCTACACAGCGGCGGCGTTCGTCCTGGGGATCACCGCGGTGATCGCGCTGGGGCTGATTGTGGTGAGCGCGGCCGTCCTCATCTCGGGTGAAGCCTGGCGCATGCCGGAAGGTGTTGGCGCCGCCCTGTATCTGGTATGCGGCGCCATCTTCCCGGTGACCGTGCTCCCGCCGGCGTTGCAGGCGCTGTCTCAGGCGATTCCACTCACCTGGTGGCTGGAGGCGATGCGCCGCGGCCTGCTGGGGCCGGCGGTCGTCCGTTCGCTGCCTCAGCTCCCGGATCCCACGGTCTTGGGCTTCCTGGCCATGCTGACCGCGCTGTGGGTCGCAGCAGCCCTGGTCGCGTTTACCTTCGCGGAACGCCGGGCCCGGCAGCTCGGGATCTTGGATCGCGAGACTATGTATTAAGGAATCCCTCATCCCGAATCCCGCCGTTTCTCTTGTTCCGGGGGAATAGTCAGCGCGTACCGTAAAGGCGCGCATCCGAGCCATAGCAACGCCACCCTCCTGCGCCGGTGCCTGGCACCGACGCTTCTGTGCTCTTCACAGCACAATCCGATGTCGGTGGCGATGACCCAAACCGGCTATTTGCCGGATGTGACCAGCTTCGCTGCCTGCTTCATCGGTGCCAGGCACCGACGAGGGTGCCGTGAAACCGGTTAGTGGGTCCGTGATGCAGGAGTGGCCGGGGGAATAGACAGCGCGCACCGAACAGGTTCACAATAGGGGCCACCGATGGACCTCTCGCTATTCCATCCGTTGATTGCCCGTTGGTTTGTGGGGCGGTTCGGGGAGCCGACCGCACCCCAGGTCCAGGGCTGGGCGCACATCGCCGAGGGTCGAGACACGCTGGTCGCGGCTCCGACCGGGTCCGGCAAGACGCTGGCCGCATTTCTCTGGTCGATCAATCACCTGGTGGCGGCGGCTCACAACGGTACGCTGCGTGACGAGACCGCGGTCGTCTACGTGTCCCCCCTTAAAGCCCTGGGCAACGACATCCAGAAGAACCTGCAGGAACCGCTGGCCGCAATTTCCGCATTAGCGGAGCAGGCCGGTACCCCATTGCCGGAGATCCGGGCCATGGTGCGCTCGGGCGACACGCCCACGCGCGAGCGGAACCTCATGGTCCGCCGCCCGCCCCACATCCTGATCACCACCCCCGAGTCGCTGTACATCCTCCTGACCGCGCAGCGTAGCCGCGAGTTTCTGCGCACCGCCCGCGTGGTCATCGTGGACGAGATCCATGCCGTCGCCGGCGACAAGCGCGGCAGCCACCTGGCGCTGTCACTGGAACGGCTCGACCTGCTTGCCGGCCGCAACCTCCAACGCATCGGGCTCAGCGCAACGGTCAAACCCATCGACGCGATTGCCCGGCTGCTGGTGGGGGCCGGCCGCACCACTCAGGACGGGCGACCGGTCTGCGCGATCGTGGACGTGGGACACCGCCGGGCATGGGAGCTGCGCGTGGATGTGCCTACCCAGCCGCTCAGCCATGTCGCCTCGCACGAGATGTGGGCGGAGGTCTACGACCGGATCGCCGCGCTGGTCCGGGACCACCGCACGACTCTGGTGTTCGTCAACACGCGGCGGCTGGCCGAGCGGGTCGCACATCAATTGACACAGCGCCTGGGCGAAGGCAAGGTCGCTCCGCACCACGGCAGCCTTTCCAGGCAGATCCGGTTGGATGCCGAGCGGCGGTTGAAATCAGGAGAACTCGCGGTCGTGGTGGCGACGGCGTCGCTGGAGTTGGGGATCGACATCGGCCACGTGGATCTGGTGTGCCATCTGGGAGCGCCACGGGCGCTGGCGACCCTGCTGCAGCGCGTCGGCCGGTCAGGGCACTGGCTGGGCAGCGTCCCCAAGGGGGTGTTGTTCCCGCTCACCCGCGATGAACTGGTCCAGTGCGCGGCGGCGGTCCAGGCAGCTCGCGCCGGTGAGCTGGACCGCATCGTGATGCCGCGAAAACCACTCGATGTCCTGGCGCAGCAGATGGTCGCGATCGCCGCGAGCGATGAGATCCGGGAGGACGATCTGTGGGCTCTCATTCGTCGCACGCTGCCCTACCACCACCTCCCCCGCGAGGAGTTCGAGCAAGTCGTGCAGATGCTGTCGGAGGGCATTAGCAGCCGCCGCGGTCGGGCTGGTGCGTTTGTGCACCGCGACCAGATCCACGGGGTGCTGCGCGGTCGTCGGGGGGCACGCCTGGCGGCGATCACGTCGGGCGGTGCGATCCCCGATACGGCCGACTACGACGTCATCGAAGAGCCGCAGGGCACGTTTGTCGGCAAGGTCAATGAGGATTTTGCCATCGAGAGCCAGGGCGGCGACATCTTTCTGTTGGGCAATACCTCCTGGCGCATCCGCCGCGTGGAAGCGGGCAAGGTCCGCGTGGAGAATGCGCATGGCGCGCCGCCGTCGGTTCCCTTCTGGCTCGGCGAGGCCCCGGCGCGCACGGCAGAGCTCTCGCAGGCGGTCTCCGCGCTGCGTCAGGCTGTGGCGGACCGGCTGGGCGACCGAGAAAGCGTCACGCAGTGGCTCATCGCCGAGACGGGAGTGGACCGGGCCGGCGCGGAGCAGATCGTCGCGTACGTGGCGGAGACGGTAGCCATCTTGGGGTGCGTGCCGACGGCGCAGACCATCGTCGCCGAGCGATTTTTTGATGAAGCGGGCGGCATGCAGCTCATCCTGCACACCCCGTTTGGCGGCCGCATCAATCGCGCGTGGGGCCTGGCGATTCGCAAGCGCTTCTGCCTGACCTTCGATTTCGAGCTGCAGGCCGCGGCGACAGACGATGGCATTGTACTGTCGCTGGGCGAGCAGCACAGTTTCCCGCTGGACAGCGTCTTCGCCTTTGTGCGGACCGCGACGGCGAAAGAGGATTTGATCCAGGCGCTGCTCGCGTCTCCGATGTTTACCAACCGGTGGCGCTGGAACGCCAACCGGGCGCTGGCCGTGCTGCGCTATGCCGGCGGCCGCCGCGTGCCGATGCCGATCCAGCGCATGCGGGCTGAAGACCTCATGGCCGCGATTTTTCCGGAGCAGGTGGCCTGCCAGGACAACCGCTCCGGCCCCGTCACCCCGCCCGACCATCCGCTGGTCAACGAGACGATCGCCAACTGCCTGTACGAGGCGATGGATCTCGACGGGCTGTTGGAGATCGCTGGACGACTCGAGCGAGGCGAGCTGCGCACCGTTGCGGTGGAGACTCCCAGCCCCTCGCCCATGTCCCACGAGATCCTGAACGCCAATCCCTTCGCCTTCCTGGACGATGCCCCGCTGGAAGAACGCCGGGCCCGCGCGGTGGCGCTGCGCCGTACCGACCCGGATCTGGCGCGAGGCCTGGGCGCCCTGGATCAGGCGGCGATCGACGAGGTGCGCCAGCAGGCTCAGCCGGATGTCCGCGACGCCGACGAGCTGCACGATCACCTCCTGTCCGTGGGGCTGCAGCCGGAGGCGGAGGCCGAAGCTTGGAAACCGTACGCCGAAGCTCTGATCGGCGCCGGTCGCGCGACGGTGGCCGTCTGGCGTGATGAGTCGTACCGGGAGTACCGCGCCTATGCGGCCGCTGAGCGCATCACGCTCGTGCGCGCCGCGGTGCCCGACGTGCGCTTCACCCCTGAGATTATCCTCGCGCTTCCGCGCGCCGGTCAGGCTGAGCTGACGCAGGATGATGCGATCCGTCAGATCGTGCTGGGATGGCTCATTGTAACCGGTCCGGTGACATCTGCGGCCTTAGCGGCCCGCCTTGGGGTGCGCCAGGCCGACATCGAGATCGGGCTGGCTGCCCTGGAGGGGATGGGCACGGTGCTGCGCGGCCAGTTCACACCGGGGGCTGCGGAGGAAGAGTGGTGTGAGCGCAGGTTGCTCGCCCGCATTCACCGGCTGACGCTGGGCCGGCTCCGCCGCGAGATCGAGGCAGTGCCTGCGGCAGACTTCATGCGTTTTCTGTTCCGCTGGCAGCACGTCCAGCCGGGTTCGCAGCTCCACGGCCGCGACGGCGTGCTCCAGATTATCGGCCAGTTGCAGGGGATGGAGCTTCCGGCACCGGCGTGGGAAGAGTACGTGATTCCCGAACGCGTCCGCCTCTACGATCCAGCGGATCTCGAGCATCTCTGTTTGTCTGGTACTGTGACCTGGGGCCGGCTCAGCGCTGGAGCTGCCCTGAACCGCGAACCGGTTCAGGGGGCGGCGATGACTAAGGAGCCGTCAGGGGCCGGAAAGCGCCGTCAAGGACCTGGCCGCAACTCCCCCATCGCGTTTGTGCTGCGCGAGGACCTGCCGGTCTTCCTGCGCGACCAGCGTGATCTTGATGCGGCGCTGGCCCGTCTCTCATCGGCTGCGGGTGATGTCGCCCGATACCTCCAGCAGCGCGGCGCGTCATTCATGCCCGATATCGTGAAGGGGACCCGCCGCCTGCCCGCGGAGGTTGAGGACGCGCTATGGGAACTGGTCGCTCACGGCGCGGTCAGCGGTGATGGTGTGGCCGGGCTGCGGCAACTGCTGCACGGGGGCGGGCGGCATCGCGACCGGCGGCGCTTCCGGGCGTACGGCGCCGCCCGCTCCGGACCGTATGGCGGAGGACTCCGCACACACGGGCGGTCGCTGCCGGTGGGGCGGTGGTCGTTGTGGCAGGGGGCAGCCGAGGTCGAATCCCATGGCCGTGAGGAAGCCATCGCCCGCCAGTTGCTGCGGAGATATGGCGTGGTGTTCCGCGATCTCGTGGCGCGGGAGCCGCTGGCGCCTGGCTGGCGCGTCCTGCTAGGAGTCTACCGCCGCTGGGAGGCTGCGGGTGAGATCCGCGGCGGCCGTTTCGTGGCTGGATTTGTCGGCGAGCAGTTCGCGCTGCCGGAAGCCGTTGAGTCGCTCCGAGCGGTCCGTCGCGTCCCAGAAGACCGCGAAGTGGTTGTGGTGTCGGCCGCCGATCCGCTGAATCTGGTGGGCATTATCCTGCCAGGGGGCAAAGTGTCCTCGGTCTCCGGGCTGGCGATCGCCTACCGGAACGGCGCGCCTGTCGACGTGGCCCCCATGGGAGCGCTGCTGGCGAAACTGCAACAGACGGGCACCGGCGTTAGGTAGTTGCAACCTCCTCACCCGACCCTCTCCCCCTAAGAGAGGGCGAGGGAGATGTGGATTATCTACCTCCCCCAGACCAGGGCGCACGCCGCGTAGGTAAACCCGCCCCCGAAGGCTGCGAGCACGATCCGGTCGCCGTCGTGAATCCGGCCGGCCTGCACCGCCTCGAATAGCGCCAGCGGCACGCTGGCCGCAGACGTGTTCCCGTACTCCTGGATGTTCACGACAAACTTTTCCATAGGCAGGTGCAGCTGCGAGGCCATCGCCTCGATGATCCGGAGGTTGGCCTGGTGCGGCACGATGAGGTCCACCTGCTCCATCATCCACCCGGCCTGCGCGACCGTTTCGCGAATCAATCCTGGGACCGTCCGCACGGCCAGCTTGAACACCGCCTGTCCATCCATGTACCCGCGGTGAAGTTTGCGGTCGATCGCCTCGCGCGTGATAGGCATGCGCGAGCCGCCGGCGGGCACCTTCAGAGCATCCC
>Ga0209056_10002383_pt1 | contig 20295 bp, 17 predicted proteins | sample GraSoiAngelo_114_FD_185876 | JGI IMG/M metagenome (GOLD analysis project Ga0209056, IMG submission 185876) | Grasslands soil microbial communities from the Angelo Coastal Reserve, California, USA - 14_0903_13_40cm (SPAdes) (version 2) | ecosystem: Environmental > Terrestrial > Soil > Grasslands...
GATGAGCGGGGGAACAGAATCCGGCTTACAGACCTCCTCCGGCGTCAATTTCTCCCGGGGGCCCGTGCGGTGCTCGGGCGCGGCTGCGCCGCGCACTGCGCTCCTCCGATGCCCCCGGACCCCGCGCCGCACGCGGCAAAGCCGCGCGCGGCTTACCCTTCAGTCCGACGGGCGGGAGGCGCCTTGACAGCCTGCGGGCGCGAGGAGTATAGCCCCGGGCAGCTGTGGGGAGAGGTGGGGCGTGGCGGTTTGGGAGCAAGGAATTGTGGGGTAGCCCTCCCCGGCCAGTGGGATGTTTCGGGGGAACTTCGAGCACGTGGTGGACGACAAGGGGCGGGTCGCCATCCCAGCCCGCTTCAGGGAGGCGCTCTCCGGGCTCCAGGAAGAGCGCCTTGTCGTCACCAAATTCGCGCACCGCAGCCGCCATTGCCTGGACGTCTACCCGCTCGGTGCATGGCGGCGGCTGGAGAAGCGCATCCTCGCCAAGAACCGGTTCAATCCGCGAGTGGTGGGCTTCGCGAACTACTACGTCTCGGGAGCACACGAGTGCCAGCTCGACGCCCAGGGCAGGATCCTCATTCCCGAGCTGCTCCGAGCGTACGCCGACCTCGGCCGCGACGCGATGTTCGCGGGCGACATCGACAAGTTTCGCATCTGGAACAAGGAGACCTGGCGGCAGGTGTTCGAAGAGGACGAGCGTGTCGTGCTCGAGAACCCCGAGCTGCTGGGCGACCTCGAGCTGTGATTAGGAGAGCAGACCGCCACAGGGCGGAGGTGGGAGTGAACGGTGGGGGCGGCGAGCGCTATGGCCGGGCGTCGCACGCTGAACGCGCCACCGACGACGAGCGAGACGGGCATCGGGCCGGTGGGCGCTGCCCACGTGCCGGTGATGCTGGGGGAGGTGGTGGAGTGGCTGCGCCCCCGACCGGGTGCCCGTCTCGTCGATGCGACCGTGGGGCTCGGCGGGCACGCGGCGGCCCTCCTCGGCGCCGCGCCCGACACTAGCCTCCTCGGCCTCGACCGTGACCCCGAGGCGCTCGCCCGTGCGCGCGAGCGGCTGCGGGCCGAGGGCGATCGCGTGGATCTCCGGCAGGCGAACTTCGCCGATGCGGCCGCGATCCTGGCGGACAAGGGATGGGACGCCGCAGACGCCGTGCTCCTCGACCTCGGCGTGAGCTCCCTTCAGCTCGACACTGCCGAGCGCGGCTTCGCGTTCCAGCGCGAGGGTCCGCTCGACATGCGGATGGACCCGAGCGCACCACTCACCGCCGCCGAGATCGTCAACCGCTGGCCGGAGGCGCGGCTGGCACGCCTGATCGCGGAGTGCGGCGAGGAGCGGCGGGCGCGAGCCGTCGCCCGGGCCATCGGGCGCGCGCGTCCGCTCCGTACCACGGGCCAGCTCGCGGCGGTTGTATCAGGCGTGCTCGGCGCCGGCCGGGCGGGCATCCATCCCGCCACCCGCACCTTCCAGGCCCTGCGCATCGCCGTCAACGACGAGCTCGGCGCACTCGAACGCTTCCTCACCGACGGCTACCGGCTGCTGCGTCCCGGCGGCCGCCTGGCCATCTTCTCCTACCACTCGCTGGAGGACCGGCGCGTGAAGGAAGCCTTCCGCCGCTGGGCCGCGGACTGCCTGTGCCCGCCCGGGCTCGCGCGCTGCGCGTGCGGCTGGAGCGCCAAAGTCCGGCTGCTGACGCGCCGGCCGGTCCGCCCGGCACCGGCGGAGGTCGCGAGGAACCCGCGCGCGCGCAGCGCGCGGCTGCGGGTCGTCGAGCGCCTCGAGGCGAGCCGGTGAGGTCTACCGGCGCCGCGCGCCATCCGGAGCTGCGCATCCGCCGGCCGCTCGTGCGGCCGTCGGCCGACGCCGCACGCGTGCTACGCCTGGTCCGCGGCCTGCCGCGCCAGGCCCTGGTGCTCGGCGCGTTCCTGGTGGTTCTCTGCGTGGCGCGCGTCTGGCTTCGTCTCGAGACGGTGAACCTCGGCTACGAGCTCTCGTCCGCGCGCCAGATGCAGCTCCGGCTGGAGCACGAGCGGCAGGAGCTCGAGGTCGAGATTGCGACGCTGCGTGACCCGGCGCGCATCGCCGACATCGCTCGCCGCCGCCTCGGCATGCGGGATCCCGAGAAGGGGCAGGTAGTGGTGCTCCCGTGAGGCCGGCGCGAGGGCGGCGCATGATCGCCGTCGGTGGCCTCTTCGCGGTGCTCTTCGTCCTGGTTGCGGCGCGTGCGCTCGACCTGGCCGTGCTCCGCGGGCCCGCGCTTGCTCGTCTCGCGGCCATGCAGCACCATCAGCGTATCGAGCTCCTGCCCCACCGCGGACCGATCGTCGATCGCTCGGGGGAGCCCCTGGCCCTCTCGGTCGACGTGCCGTCGATCTACGTGAGGCCGCGCGAGCTGGCTGCGCATGCGTCCGCGGCCGACGGCCGGCTCGCCAGCCTCGCCGCCGCGCTGCACATGCCGGTGCGGGCGCTGCGCGCGAAGCTCCAGAGCCGCCAGCCGTTCGTGTGGCTGAAGCGCCAGGCGCTGCCGCGCGAGGCCCGGGCCATCGGCCGGCTCGGGCTGCCGGGCGTCTACGCCGTGACGGAAGGGCGGCGCTTCTACCCGCACGGGAGCCTCGCGGCGCATGTCCTCGGCTTCGTGGGCGTGGACTCCCAGGGCCTCGAGGGGCTCGAGCAGCGCTTCGACCGCGTCATCCGCGGCGAGCCGCAGTACCTGGAGTTCGACCGCGACGCGCGCGGGCGGGAGATGTTCACCGGCGGGGTGCAAGCGGCTCCGGACCACGGCGGCCGCCTGGAGCTCACCCTCGACGCCGGCATCCAGGAGGCGACCGAGCGCGAGCTCCACAACGGGGTTGCCGCCGCGCGTGCGGTGGGCGGAGCGGCCGTCGTCCTCGACCCCGCGACGGGCGAGGTGCTCGCGCTGGCCAACGTCCCGACGTACAACCCGAACGAGCCCGGCGACTGGACCGACAAGCGCTGGCGCGACCGGGTCCGCAACCGGGCGATCACGGATCCCTATGAGCCCGGCTCCACGTTCAAGGCGATCCTCGCCGCGGCGGCGATCGAGGAGCGGGTCGTCACGCCGGGCGAGCTCTTCTTCTGCGAGCGCGGCCGCTTCCAGACGGCCGGGAGGGCGATCCACGACACGCATCCATACGGGTGGCTGTCGTTCGCCGAGGTGATCCAGTACTCGAGCAACATCGGGGCGACCAAGGTCGGCGAGCGTCTCGGCCGGGAGCGCTTCCACCGCTACCTGCGCGCCTTCGGCTTCGGTGACCGGACGGGCATCGAGCTGCCCGGTGAAACGCCGGGCATCGTCCGGGCCGTCCAGCGCTGGACCCACGTCGACCTCGCGACGCTCAGCTTCGGCCAGGGTGTCTCGGTCACCCCAGTGCAGATGGCGGCCGCGTTCGCGGCGATCGCGAACGGTGGCACGCTGCTCCGGCCCTTCGTCGTGAAGCGGGTCGTCGCGCCGAACGGCGAGGTGGTGCTCGAGAACGAGCCGACCGCGGTGCGGCGCGTGGTGAGCACGCGGAGCGCTCGCACCACGACGGAGTTGCTCCGCCGCGTCGTCGAGGAGGAGGGGGGCACCGGCACGAAGGCCCGGCTCGAGGATTTTCCGGTCGCGGGAAAAACGGGCACGGCGCAGAAGGTCGACCCGAGCACCGGAGTGTACTCCTCCAAGCGCATCGGCTCCTTCGTGGGATTCGTGCCCGCCGACGAGCCGCGCGCAGTGATCCTCGTGCTGATCGACGAGCCCGCCACCTCTAGCTATGGCGGCGTCGTGGCGGCGCCCGTCTTCCCCGCGATCGCCGCGGCGGTGCTGAAGCGCCTCGGCGTGGAACCACCCGCCCCGATCGTGGTCGTCCGGGCGCCGCGAGGCGCGCCGGGAAAGCCGAGTGCCCGGCGGGCGAGGACGGAGGCCGCGTCGTCGGTCGCGGAGACGCCGAGCTTCCTCGGGCTCTCGCTGCGCGAGGCGCTTGCTCGTGCCCAGGCTTCGGGCTGGGAGGTGCGGGTGACCGGGACGGGCTACGTCGCCGCCCAGCAGCCGATGCCGGGCACACGAATCGTGGCGGAGCGGCGTCTGGCGCTGCGCCTGAGCCCGGTCGAGGCGATCGCGTCACCCTGATGCGGCTCGGCGCGCTCATCGACGGCCTCGGCGAGGCCGTGGGGGACGTGGAGGTGACCGGCATCGCCACGGACTCGCGGGCGGTCCGTCCCGGCGAGGCGTTCTTCGCGCTCCCCGGGCTCCGCACGGACGGTCGCCGCCACGTGGCGGAGGCGGTGGCCCGCGGGGCGCGCGCGATCGTCGCCGAGGGCGAGGTGGCGGCGAAGGGCAGCGTCCCCGTGGTGTCCGTGACCGGGGTTCGCCGCGTGCTCGCCCGCGCGGCCGCCCGTCTCGGGGGGGAGCCGAGCGCCGGGCTCACGCTGGTCGGCGTCACCGGCACCAACGGCAAGACCAGCACGACCTTCATCCTCGAGGCGATCTGGCTGACCGCCGGGCTCCGCGCCGGCGTCATCGGCACGGTCGGCTACCGTTTTGGGGGCCTCGATCGACCGGCGCCGCTCACCACGCCCGAGGCGCCGGTGCTGCAGGGGCTGCTCACCGAGATGCGGCGCGCCGGGACGACGCACGTGGCCATGGAGGTGTCGTCCCACGCGCTCGCGCAGGAGCGTGTCGTCGGCTGCCGGTTCGACGCCGCCGTGTTCACCAACTTGACGCGCGACCATCTCGATTTTCATGGCGACGTCGAGCACTACTACCGCGCCAAGGCCGGGCTCTTCCTCGAGCATCTCGCCGCGGGTGGGAAGCCCGATCCGGTGGCGGTGGTCAACGTCGACGATCCGGCCGGCGTGCGGCTCGCAGACGAGGTGCGCACTCGCTGTCTGCGAGTCGGCCGGACCGAGCATGCGGACGTACGATCGCTCGAAATCGAGACGACGCTTGCAGGCACGCGGGGCGTGCTGTCCCTCGGCGGCCGGCGGCTCCCCTTCCGCACCCGCCTGGTCGGTGCGCCGCAGGTGGAGAACATCCTCGGCGCGGCGGCCGCGGCCTGGGCGCTCGGCGTGCCCTCCGAGGCGATCGCGGCGGGGCTCGCCGCGGTGGCGCCGCCACCCGGCCGCCTCGAGCGCTTCGATGGGCCCGGCTTCACGGTCATGGTCGACTACGCGCACACGCCCGACGCGCTCGCCCGAGTGCTCGCCGTCCTGCGGCCACTCACGCGTGGCCGGCTCGTCGTCGTCTTCGGCTGCGGCGGCGATCGCGATCCGGGCAAGCGGCCGATGATGGGCGAGGCGGCGGCCCGCCTGAGCGACGTCGTCGTCCTCACCTCGGACAACCCGCGCACCGAGGACCCGCTGCGCATCCTCGAGGCGATCGAGGCTGGGATCCGTCGCGCGGGCATGCCGACTCTTGGCCGGCCGGCGGCGTCCGGCCGGGGCTACCTGGTCGAGCCCGACCGGCGGGCGGCGATCGCGCTCGCGACCGGACTCGCCCGCTCCGGCGACCTTGTGCTGGTTGCCGGCAAGGGGCACGAGGACTACCAGATCGTGGGTCACGAGAAGCGCCATCTGGACGACCGCGAGGAGGTGCGCCGCGCCCTCGGCAACGAGGACGCGGGGCGGCTCGAGGAACGGCGGTGATCACGTCCGAGGAGAAGGAGCGGCCCGCCGCCTGCGCCGCCTTCACGCTCGAGGAGGTCCTCGCCGCCACGGGCGGGACGCTCGCGAGGCTCGGACAGGTGACCCGCTTCCCCGGCGTCACGACCGACAGCCGGGCGCTCGCCGCGGGGGAGCTCTTCGTCGCCATCCGGGGGGACACGCACGACGGCCACGGGTTCGCGGGCGACGCCGCCCGGCGCGGCGCCGGCGCCGTCGTGGTCGAGCGGCCGCTGGGGGGGTCGGCGCCGGGTTGCGGCGTCATCCTGGTGCGCGACACGCTCGCGGCCCTGGGCAATCTCGCGGCCTTCCACCGCCGCCGCCGCCGGCCCCGCGTCGTCGCCATCACGGGCAGCAACGGCAAGACGACCACCAAGGAGATGCTGGCCGCGATCCTCGAGCGCGCGCTCGGTGCCGGCCGGGTCCTCCGGACGACGGGGACGCAGAACAACCTGGTCGGCCTGCCCCTCACGCTCCTCCGCCTCGCCGACGCGGACGCCGTCGCCGTCGTCGAGCTCGGCATGAACGGCCCGGGAGAGATCTGGCGCCTGGCGGAGATCGCCGAGCCCGACGTGGGGGTGATCACCTGTGTCGCGCCGGCGCACCTCGAGCGGCTCGGCTCGTTGCACGGGGTGGCCGAGGCCAAGGCGGAGCTGTACCGGCGGCTGCGGCCGTCGGCCACCGCGGTGGTGAACGCGGACGACCCGCTGGTGGCAGCCGCGGCCGATGCGTTCCCAGGCCGGAAGGTGCCCTTCGGGACGCTCGACGGGCTGCCCGTTGCCGCCGCGGGGATCGTCGACCGCGGCCTCGAGGGCATCGATTTCCGCCTCGTGCTCGAGCGGCGGGAGGCGCCGGTCCGGCTCGCCGTGCCCGGCCGTCACAACGTGACCAACGCCCTCGCCGCGGCCGCCGCGGCGCACGTGCTCGGGGTCGAGCTCGAGCTCGTGCGCGCCGGCCTCGAGGCCTTCCAACCGCCCGGCATGCGCATGGAGGTGACCCACCTCCCGACGGGTGTGACCGTGCTGAACGACGCCTACAACGCCAACCCGGCGTCGATGGCGGCCGCGCTGCGCACGCTCGCGACGAGTCGGGGCCGGCGCCGCCTGGCCGTCCTCGGGGAGATGCGCGAGCTCGGCACGGAGGCCGCGCGGGCGCATCGCGAGCTCGGGATTACCGCAGCCGCCGCCAACCTCGACGCGCTGTTCCTGCTCGGCGAGCACGCCGAGGAGGTGCGGGCAGGCGCGGAGACGGCCGGGATGCCCACCGACCGGATCATCGTCACGCACAGCCACGACGACCTGGCCGCCAGGCTCCGCGCCACCTGCCGGCCCGGCGACCTCGTGCTGCTCAAGGGCTCGCGCGGCGCGGCCATGGAGGAGGTGCTCCGGCGTCTGGAGACGGAGCGTATGCCGTGATGCTCTACCTGCTCCTCTACCCGCTGCACACGAGCTTCCCGCCCCTCAACGTCTTTCGCTACATCACCTTCCGGACGCTGCTCGCCGGTCTCACGGCGCTCACCGTGTCGCTGCTGCTCGGCCCGACCCTCATCCGGCGTCTGGTCCGGCTGCAGATCGGCCAGTCGATCCGCTCCGACGGGCCGGCGGCACATGCCGTCAAGGCCGGCACACCGACCATGGGCGGCACGCTGATCATCTTCTCGCTGCTGCTCGCCACCCTGCTGCTCGCCGACCTGCACGACTGGTACGTCTGGGTGGCGGTGCTCGTGACCCTCGGCCACGGCCTGGTCGGCTTCCTCGACGACTATGCGAAAGTGCGGCGGCGGACGTCGGCCGGCATTCCGGGCAAGCTGCGTCTCGCGGCCGAGTTCGGGATCGCCGGCGCGGCCGCGGGCGCGCTCTATGCCTGGTCGGAGCACGGCGGGCACCTCACCATGCCGTTCTTCAAGGAAGTGCATCCCGATCTCGGGCTCTGGTACGTCCCGTTCGGCGCCCTCGTCATCGTCGGGGCCGCGAACGCGGTCAACCTGACCGACGGCCTCGACGGGCTCGCCATCGGCCCGGTCATGATCGCGGGGGGGACCTTCGCGGTGTTCGCCTACACCGCGGGCCACGCCAAGATCGCCGAGTACCTGCAGATCCCGTTCGTGCCGGGGGCCGGCGAGCTCGCCGTCTTCTGCGGCGCGCTTGCCGCGGCGGGGCTCGGCTTCCTGTGGTTCAACGCCTACCCGGCGCAGATGTTCATGGGCGACGTCGGCTCCCTCGCGCTCGGTGCGGCCCTCGGCGTCGTCGCGCTGATCACGCGCCAGGAGGTCGCGCTCGTGCTGGTGGGCGGCGTGTTCGTGGTCGAGGCGCTGTCGGTGATCGGGCAGGTCGTCTCCTACAAGCTCAGGCGCAAGCGCATCTTCCGCATGGCCCCCATCCACCATCACTTCGAGCTCTTGGGCTGGCCCGAGCCCCAGATCATCGTGCGCTTCTGGATCGTGTCGATCGTCTGCGCGCTCCTCGCGCTGTCGACCCTCAAGCTGCGCTGATGGCCCTCCCGCGCCAGGCGCTCGTCCTGGGGTTCCAGCGCACCGGCCAGGCGGTCGCCCGGGTGCTCGCCGCCCGTGGTGTCCGGGTGCGGGTGGCCGACCGGCGTCCGGCGGAAGCGCTGGGGGTCGAGACGCGCCAATGGCAGGACGTCGAGCTCCGGCTCGGCGAGGAAGGCCCCGAGCTGCTCGCCGGCATGGACCTCGTCGTCCCCAGCCCCGGGGTGCCGCGCGAGGCGCCGCTGCTCGCGGCCGCGCTTCGGCGCGGCCTTCCGGTGCGGAGCGAGATCGAGATGGCGGCGGCGCTTCTTGCGTGCCCCGTGGTCGCCATCACCGGCACGAACGGCAAGAGCACGACCACGAGCCTCGTGGGTCTCGCGCTCGCAAGGGCGGGCCGACGTGCCTTCGTCGGCGGCAACCTCGGCACGCCCCTGATCGCCGCCGTCGGCAGCGACGCCGACGTGGCGGTCGCCGAGGTGTCGAGCTTCCAGCTCGAGTGGGTGGAGCAGTTCCGGCCGCGGGTCGGGTGCCTCATCAACCTGACGCCGGACCATCTCGACCGGCACGGCTCGTTCGAGTCCTATGCCGCCGCCAAGGCCCGCCTTTTCGCGCGCCAGCAGGCGGAGGACTTCGCGGTCTTGAACCGGGACGATGCGGTCGTGTGGCGCGTCGCCGAGCACCTCGGGTCGCGGCTCGTGTCGTTCGGGGCGGCGCCGGTGCCGTGCGGCGCCTTCGCCGGCGAGGGATACGTGGCGCTGCGGCTCCCCGGGGCCGGCGAGGAACGCTACGACCTGGCGCGGATCCGGCTCGTCGGGCGCCACAACCTGGAGAACGTCCTGGCCGCGGTCACGGTGGCACGGCTCGCGGGTGCGCCGCCGCGGGCGGTCCAGGAGGCGATCGACGCCTTCGAGCCGCTCCCGCATCGGATGACACGGGTGGCGACGCGGCTCGGGGTGGACTGGTTCGACGACTCGAAGGCCACCAACGTCGGGGCGGCGGTGAAGAGCCTCGAGTCGTTCCCGCCATGCGTCGTGCTGCTCGCCGGCGGCGTCGACAAGGGCGGCAGCTACGCGCCGCTGGCGGCCGCCGCGGCCGGAAAGGTCCGCGTCGCCCTGGTCTTCGGCGCGGCGCGCGACGCGATCGCCGCAGCGCTCGCGGCGCGCGAGGTGGCCGTCGAGCACGTCCCGTCGCTCGAGGCCGCGGTGCGGGCGGCGGCGCTCCACGCCAGGCCGGGCGACGTCGTCCTGCTCGCGCCCGCCTGCTCGAGCTTCGACATGTTCGCGGACTACGCCGCCCGCGGCCGTGCCTTCCGGGCGGCGATCGAGGCCCTCGGGTGACGGGGGCGGGGACGGTGGCGCACGCGGTGCCCCAGGCCCCCGTCTTTCGCGGCCCGCTCGGGGGGCAGCGGCCGCGCGTCGTGCGCGGACTCCGTGGCGACCCCTGGCTCGTCGCGGCGGTGGCCACGCTCCTCGGCCTCGGCATCGTGATGGTGTTCAACGTGAGCTACTTCTACGGCCGGGAGCGGCTCGGCGACTCGCTGTACTTCTTCCGGCGCCACCTCCTGGCCGTGGGCCTCGGGACCGCGGCCTGCGTCGTCGCCTCCCGACTGCCCTCGGAGACGTATCGGCGCGCGGCCTATCCCCTGCTCGGCGCGAGCGTCGTGGCGCTGGTCCTGGTCCTCGTCCCGGGCATCGGCGTCGTGCGGGGCGGCGCCCGACGCTGGCTGCACCTCGGCCCGCTCAGCCTGCAGCCCTCCGAGGCCGCCAAGCTCGCCCTCGTCCTCTACCTGGCGCGGTCGCTCAGCAAGAAGGGCGAGCGGGTGCGCGACTTCGTGGTCGGCGTCGTGCCCCACTGCCTCGTGGTAGGCTTCGTGGCGGGCCTCCTGCTGCTCGAGCCGGACTTCGGCACCGCAGCGCTCGCGGCGGGCCTCCTCTTCGTGATGCTCTTCGCGGGCGGCGTCCGGGCGCGGCATCTCGCCGTGCCGCTGGTCGCCGCCCTGCCGCTCGTCGTCTACGAGGCGACGGGGGCAGGCTACCGGGTGAAGCGTCTGCTCGCCTTCGTGAACCCGTGGCACGACCCGCGCGGCATCGGGTTCCAGCTGATGCAATCGTTCATCGCCTTCGGCTCGGGACGGCTGTGGGGCGTCGGGCTCGGGGAGAGCCGGCAGAAGATGTTCTATCTGCCCGAGGCGCATACCGACTTCATCTTCTCGGTGATCGGCGAGGAGCTCGGGCTCGCGGGGGCCCTGGTCGTGCTCGGGCTCTTCGGCGTGATCGCGGCGCGCGGCATGCGCACGGCGCTCCGCCATCCCGACCCCTTCGCCAGCCTCTTGGCCTTCGGCGTGACGGTCTCGCTGGTGCTCCAGGCCCTGGTGAACGCCGGCGTCGTGCTTGGCTGCCTGCCGACCAAGGGGCTGACCTTGCCCTTCCTCTCCTACGGCGGCTCGGCGATGATCGCCGCCCTCGCCCAGGTGGGCGTGCTGCTCGCGCTCGTGCGCGAGGCGGGATGATGATCGCCGCGTCGCATGCGGCCCGGCCGAGCGCGGCGGGGCGAGGCGGCGTGGTCATCGCCGGCGGCGGCACGGGAGGGCACCTGTATCCCGGCCTCGCCCTCGCCGATGCCCTCGCCGAGCAGGGTTTCGATGTCACCTTCGTCGGCACCGCGAGCGGCATCGAGGCGCGCGTCGTGCCCGCCGCCGGCTACCCGCTCCGCCTGCTGCCGGGACAGCAGCTGCGCGGCGGCGGCGCGGGGCGAGCCGCGGCCGGGCTCGCGGCGGTGGCGCGCGGCGCGCTGCGCGGTCGCGGTCTTCTGGGCGAGCTCCGGCCCCGTCTGGTGGTGGGCGTGGGAGGCTACGCGTCGGTCGCCGTCGTGCTCGCGGCGCGGCTCTCGCGCATCCCCATCGTCCTCCTCGAGCAGAACGTCGTGCCGGGCGCGGCGAACCGCCTTCTCGGGCGGCTCGCGGCACGCGTCTGCGTCGGGTTCGCGGAGTCCGCCCGCTTCTTCCCCCGCGGCCGCGCGGCCCACACCGGGAACCCCGTCCGCCGGGAGATCCTCCGCGGCGCGACACGGGCGCCGCGCGCCCGGCCGGGCCTGCTCGTCTTCGGGGGGAGCGCGGGCGCGCATCGCCTGAACGTCGCCGTCGTCGAGGCGCTCGCGACGCTCGGGGCCGGCGCCCATGGCCTCGAGGTGACCCATCAGACCGGCCCCACGGACCTCGAAGAGGTACGCGCGGCGTACCGGGCGCTCGCGCTCGCCGCGCACGTCGAGCCCTTCATCACGGACATGGGCGGCGCCTACGCGACGGCCGACCTGGTGATCGCGCGCGCGGGGGCCATGAGCTGCGCCGAGATCACCGCCGTCGGCCTGCCCGCCATCCTCGTGCCCTATCCCCACGCCACCGACGACCACCAGCGGCTGAACGCCGAGGTGCTGGTCGCCGCCGGAGCGGCGGAGCTGATCCTCGACCGGGAGTGCGACGGGGAGCGTCTCGCCGCCGCCATCCGCGGCCTCGTGGATGATCCCTTGCGGCGCGCCGCGATGGCCACGCGAGCCCGCGCGCTCGGCCGTCCGGACGCGGCCGAGCAGGTGGCGGCGGAGTGCCTGCGTCTGATATCGGCAGCGGAGGGGCGCCGGCGATGAGCTAGAATTATCGCCGGCCCACTTGAAGAGAGCGCGCGGCTTCTGTAATTGCATCGCTCGTGGTGGGCTTGGAGTGGGGCGCGTGGTCCGGGCGACCTCGCCACGGAGGAAGCGCGGTGAGCGGGCGGAAGCGGCGAGTGCATTTCGTCGGCATCGGCGGGATCGGCATGAGCGGCATCGCCGAGGTGCTGCTGACGCTCGGCTACGACGTCTCCGGTTCCGACCTGGTCGACGGCGAGACGACGCGCCGGCTCGCACGCCTCGGTGCCCGCATCGACATCGGCCCGCACGACGCCGCCCGTATCACCGACGACATCGACGTGCTCGTCATCTCCTCGGCGGTCACCTTCGCGAACCCCGAGGCGAGCCGCGCCCGCGAGCTGAAGATCCCCGTGGTGCCCCGTGCCGAGATGCTCGCCGAGCTCATGCGCATGAAGTACGGCGTCGCGGTGGCCGGCACGCACGGGAAGACGACGACCACGTCGCTGGTGGCAGCGGTGCTGCGCGAGGCGGGCCGCGACCCGACGGTCGTGGTGGGCGGGAAGCTCCGCACGCTCGGCACGAACGCCCGCCTCGGCCAGGGTGAGCTCCTGGTCGCCGAGGCCGACGAGAGCGACGGCACCTTCCTCCTCCTCTCGCCGATCATCGCCGTCGTCACCAACATCGACCGCGAGCACCTCGACTACTACCGGGACATGGACCGGGTGCGCGAGGCGTACCTGCAGTTCATCCACCGCGTCCCGTTCTACGGCCTGGCCGTCCTCTGCCTCGACAACGTGGCGGTCCGGGCCCTCGTCCCGCACATCCGCAAGCGCTTCGTCACCTACGGGACGTCGCCCGACGCCGACTGGCAGGCGCGCGACCTCCGCGTCGACGGGCTCGAAACCGTGTTCGACGTCTGGCGCGGCGAGCGGCGGCTCGGCCCCGTCCGGCTCCGGATGCCTGGCCGCCATCACGCCCTCAACGCGCTCGCTGCGTTCGCCGTCGCCGCCGACCTCGAGATCCCGTTCCGCATCGCGGCGCACGCCCTCGAGGAATTCGGCGGCATCCATCGCCGCTTCGAGGTGAAGGGCGAGGAGCAGGACGTGCTCGTGGTGGACGACTACGCGCACCATCCCGAGGAGGTCCGCGCCACGGTGCGTGCCGCGCGGGAGGGCTTCTCGCGCCGGCTCGTGGCGGCCTTCCAGCCGCACCGCTACACGCGCACCCGCGACCTGTTCAACGAATTCCTGGAGGCGTTCGACGAGGTCGACGTCCTCGTGCTGACCGACGTCTACGCGGCCGGTGAGGAGCGGCTCGAGGGCGCCTCGGGTGAGGAGCTCTTTCATGCGCTCAAGCGGCGCGGCCATCTCGACGTGCGCTGGGTGCCGGCGCGCGAGCAGGTGGCGGAGGCCCTGCTCGCGACGGTTCGTCACGGGGACCTGGTGCTGACCCTCGGCGCGGGCGACATCCACCGCACGGCCGACGAGCTGCTCGCCCTCCTCAAGGCGGGCCTGCCGCTCAGGCTGGTCCAGTAGGACGCGATCGAGCTGATGGAGCTGCAGCCGCCGCTCGTCGAGACCCTCTCCGCGCGCCTCGGTGCGCGCGCGTGTCCCGGCGAGCCGCTCGCACGCCATACGTCGTTTCGCATCGGTGGCCCGGCAGACTTGCTGGTGGTGCCCGAGAGCGTGGAGGAACTGGCCCTGGTGCTGCGCGCGGCCGCCGGTTGCGCAGCGCGCGTCACGCTACTGGGGGGCGGCTCCAACGTGCTCGTCGGCGACCGCGGTGTGCGCGGCGTGGTCGTGAAGCTCGGCCGCGGGTTCGCGCGCGTCGAGTGGCACGAGGGCGAAGGAGGGGCGGAGGTGCGGGCGGGCGCGGCAGCGAACCTCGGTCGCCTGGCCCGCGCCGCCGCGACGCGCGGCCTTGCCGGCCTCGAGCACGCCGAGGGCATCCCGGGCACCGTCGGCGGGGCCCTCTTCATGAATGCCGGGGCCTACGGGGGCGACGTCGCGGGGGCGGCGATCGCCGTCGAGGGGCTCGACGCCAGCGGCGAGCCGGCCGTGCTGCCGCGCGAGGCGCTCGGGTTCCGCTACCGGGGCGCAGCGCTGCCGCCTCGTTTCGTAGTGACGGCGGTGCGTTTCGCGCTCCGCCGGGAGGACCCGGCCGCGGTCCGCCGGCGGCTCGAGGAGGTCCGCCAGCACCGCGTCGCGAGCCAGCCGCACGGGCGGGCGAACGCGGGCTCGATCTTCAAGAACCCCGCCGGGGACCACGCCGGGCGGCTGATCGACGTGGCGGGTCTGAAGGGCGCCCGGGTCGGGCGGGCGCGCATCTCGGAGCGGCATGCGAATTTCATCGTCAACGAGGGCGGCGCCTCGGCCGAGGACGTGAAGGGGCTGATGGACCTCGCCCAGCGGGTGGTCTGGGAGCGGAGCGGCATATGGCTGGAGCCCGAGGTCCGGTTCGTCGGAACCTGGTGAGCCGGCTCTTCGGCGCGCGCAACCGCCGCCGCCGGCGGCCGCTCGCCGGCTGTCGGGACGCGCGGCTGGGCGTCGCCGTCCGCCGCGGGCTCGCCGCCGTGCTCGGGATCGCCGCGGCGCTCGCCTGCTGGCCCCTGCTCCGGGACGGCGTCCGTCGCCATCCCTACTTCGCGGTCCGCGAGGTCGTGATCCGGAACCACGGGCGGCTCGCGCCCGACGCGCTGCGCGCCGCCGCTGGCATCGAGTCGGGCATGAGCATCTGGGACGTCGACATGCCCGTGGCCGAGGCCCGGCTTCGCCGCCAGCCCTGGGTGCGCTCAGCTCGCGTGACGCGGGAGCTGCCGCATCGGGTCGTCATCCAGGTACGCGAGTACCGCCCGGCCGCCATCCTCGCCTTCGCGGATCGCCTCTACTACGTCGCCGCGAACGGACGGGTGTTCGCGGACGTCGGGGCGAAGGATCCGCACGACCTCCCGTACTTGACCGGGCTTGCCGAGGCCGACCTCGGCGGTCGCGAGTCCTTCGGGCCCCGCGCCATCCGCCGGGCGCTCGCCCTGCTGCGCGACGCCGGTCGTGGCCCCGGCGGGGTCGGGACGGTCTCGGAGATCCACGTCGACCGGGTCCGTGGGCTCGTCCTCCTGCCGGTCCGGCCGACGGTGCCGATCGAGGTCGGCTGGGCGGGCTTCGGCGCCCGGCTGGCCTTGTTGCCGCCCGTGCTGGCGGCATGGACCGGGCGCGAGACCGCGATGACCGGCGTCTCGCTGCTCTTCGACGGCGAGGTGATCGTCCGCACGCGCTCCGCGAAGGCGGCGGGCCGGCGCCACACCAGGACCTGAGGGGGCCAATGGCACGCATGCGGAAGCGCAATCCGTTGGTCGTGGGGCTCGACGTCGGCACCTACAAGATCGGCGTCATCGTCGCCGAGCTCGCCGAGGGCGGCGTCGAGATCACGGGGATCGGCACGGCCGTCTCGCGCGGCCTCAAGAAGGGCGTGGTCGTCAACATCGAGGCCACGGTGGAGTCGATCCGGCGGGCCGTCGACGAGGCCGAGCTGATGGCGGGCTGCGAGATCCGCACCGTCATCGCTGGCGCGGCCGGCAGCCATTTGAAAGGCTTCAACAGCCACGGCGTCGTCGCCGTGAAGAACCGCGAGGTGGCGCCGGGCGACGTCGAGCGCGTCATCGACGCGGCGCGGGCGGTCGCGCTGCCCGCGGACCGCGAGGTACTGCACGTCCTGCCCCAGGAGTTCATCGTCGACGATCAGGACGGCATCAAGGAGCCGGTCGGCATGGCGGGCGTGCGCCTCGAGGCCCGCGTCCACATCGTGACCGGCGGGGTCAGCTCGGGGCAGAACCTCGTCAAGTGCTGCAACCGCGCGGGGCTCCACGTGCGCGACGTGCTCGGCGGACCGCTGGCGGCGGCGGAGGCGGTGCTGACGCCCGAGGAGCGCGAGCTCGGCGTGGCCCTCGTCGACCTGGGTGCTGGCACGACGTCGGTGAGCGTCGTTCACGCCGGCGCCATCCGCCACACGGCCGTCCTGCCGGTGGGCGGTGGCCACGTGACCAACGACCTCGCCGCGGCGCTGCGCACCCCGTTCGGCGAGGCCGAGCGTCTGAAGCAGCGCCACGGCTCGGCGCTGGTGCAGACGGCGCCGGTGGAGCAGACGATCGAGGTGGCGGGCGTGGGCGGCCGCGAGCCGCATCTCCTCTCGCGCCGCGCGCTCGCCGACGTCATCGAGCCGCGCGCCGAGGAGATGCTCCTGCTCGTCAAGCACGAGATCGAGCGCGCGGGCTGCGACGGGCTGCTCACGTCGGGTCTCGTGCTCACCGGCGGCGGCGCGGCGCTCGCCGGACTCACCGAGCTCACGGAGCGCGTCTTCCACCTCCCGGTGCGTCTCGGCGTGCCGCTTCATCTGACCGGGTTGGTTGACGCGGTAGCGAGTCCCATGTATTCGACGGCAGTAGGTCTCGTGCTGCACGGGCTGAGGCAACAGGGTCCAGCGGCGGCACGCGGCGGTGACGGCGTGCGCGGGCAGATCGGGGTGGTGCGGCAGCGGATGGTCGAGTGGCTGCGCGAGTTCTTCTAACGCCACGCGCGCGGCTGAAGCGCGGGACGTCCGGAACATCGGGCACCGAGCGGGGTGGCGGAAGAGGAGGGGCGGCAATGGTCGAGTTCGTCGATGCCGGCGAGGGGGCGCGGATCAAGGTGGTGGGCGTCGGCGGGGGTGGCGGCAACGCGGTGAACACGATGATCGCGGCCGGGCTGCCCGGCGTGGACTTCATCGCCGCCAACACCGACGCGCAGGCGCTGCGGGCCAACCTGTCCCCGGTGAAGGTGCAGCTCGGCGAGCAGCTGACCCGAGGTCTCGGCGCCGGCGGCAACCCCGCGGTGGGGAAGCATGCCGCGGAGGAGGACGTCGAGCGGCTTCGCGGCCACCTCGGCGGCGCCGACATGATCTTCATCACTGCGGGCATGGGCGGGGGCACGGGCACGGGTGCCGCGCCGGTGATCGCCCGGGTGGCCAAGGAGATCGGCTCGCTCACCGTCGGCGTGGTGACCAAGCCCTTCACGTTCGAGGGCAAGCGCCGCATGAAGCAGGCCGAGGACGGCATGCGGGAGCTCAAGGCGAACGTCGACACGCTGATCGCCATCCCGAACCAGCGCCTCCTGTCGGTCGCCGGCCGAAACTCCTCGATCCTCGAGACCTTCAAGAAGGCCGACGACGTGCTGCTCCAGGCCGTGCGGGGCATCTCGGACCTGATCACCGTCCACGGGCTCATCAACCTCGACTTCGCGGACGTGCGCACCATCATGTCGGAGATGGGCATGGCGATGATGGGGGCGGCGATCGCCCAGGGGGAGAACCGCGCCGTCGAGGCGGCGCAGAAGGCGATCTCGAGCCCGCTCCTCGAGGACGTGTCGATCCAGGGGGCCCGCGGGGTCCTCATCAACATCACGGGCGGCCCCGATCTCACGTTGCACGAGGTGAACGAGGCGGCGACCCTCATCCAGGAGGAGGCGGACGACGACGCCAACATCATCTTCGGCGCCGTCATCGACGAGTCGATGGGCGACGAGATGCGCATCACGGTGATCGCCACCGGCTTCGGCGAGCGCATCGAGAAGGGCATGGGACGTCACGGGTCGGAGCCGCGCGGGTTGCAGGCGGGCGGGCGGCCCGTCCGCCGCCACGGTCTGGTCGCCGACGACGAGCTGGACGTGCCCACCTGGCAGCGTCGCCGGAAGGACGCGCCCGTGTCCGAGGGCCGGCAAGCGGCAACGCCGTCGCCACCGGCGCCCGACGAGGGCGACGAGTTCGAGATCCCGACCTTCCTGCGTCGCGGCGCCGAGTAGGCGGAACGACGCGGTCGGGGCGTCGGTCCGCGGGAGCGGGGACGCCGGCTCCGCTCCGGGTCCTCGCTCCACGCGCGCCTCGTAAGTGCCGCGTCCTCCCGCAGCTGCACGCGCGCGCGGGAGCTGCGGGTCGCTCCGCCGGCGTCCCCGCTCCCGCGACGCGGCGCCGCGGCGAGTCGCAACGCGAGCGTCGGCGGCGCGCCGCCATCGGTGTCCACGGAGAGCCCGTCTATCGGACGATCGCGGTGCGCAACGCTCGGCCGGCCGCGTGACGGTCGGTGCTCGAGAGCGTGCCGATGCGGGACAGGATCAGGCGACTGTCGAGCGTGAACACCTTGCAGCGAAACACCGAGGCAAGGGGAAGCCCCGCGGCGGTGAGATTGCGGATCGGCACGTCCGACGGCCAGCGGGGGTTGCGGGCGTCCGTGATCATGGCGAGCACGGAGCACTGGTGGTCGGCCTGAAACCGCTCTGGCGATAGCACCACGGCGGGGCGGCGCTTCGCCTGCCGTCTGTCCACGAACGGGAAGGGCACGACCACCACGCTCCACGGCTCATAGGTCGCCATACGCCTCGTCGTCGTACGGCGAGTTCCACTCCGAGAGGTTGGCCTCCAGCCCGCGAGCGGGGAGTCGGCTTGAGGCCGGGCGGAGCCGAGAGTATGCAGTAGCGACTAGCCGTGACGATGCCTCGACTGGACGACCGCCGTCTCACTCGCCTGGCCGCCGAGCGCCGGCTCTTCGCTCCCGGCCCGAGCGGTCCGTTGTCGGTGTGCCTCGTCTACCCGAACACGTATCCGGTCGCGATGGCGAACCTCGGCTTCCAGGCCGTGCTCCGGCTCCTGTCCGAGGATGCGCGCGTTGCCTGCGACCGGGCCTTCCTGCCCGACGGCGACCGCGCCGCGTGGCCGCGCACGTTGCGATCCTTCGAGCAGGACCGCCCCGTCGGCGACTTCGACGTGGTGGCGTTCTCGGTCTCGTTCGAGAGCGACTACCTGAACGTCCTCCACTGCCTCCGGCTGGCCGGTATCCCGCTCCGGAGCCGGGAGCGCGGCCCGCACACGCCGCTCGTCGTCGCGGGCGGCCCGGCCACGTTTCTCAATCCCGAACCGCTGGCCGACTTCGTCGATCTCTTCCTGATCGGCGAGGCGGAGGAGATGCTGGGCGAGTTCCTCGACCGCGCGCTCGGCGGTCCCCTCGCCCGCGAGGCGATCCTCGAGCGGACGGAGGAGGTGGCGGGGGTCTACCGGCCGGGCCGCTATACGCCGGTCTACGACGAGCGGGGCGACCTCGTCGCGGTCAGCTACCACGGCGCCGGGAACGGGGGCGTCCGCCGGCGCTTCGTCGCCGACCTCGATCGCTTCGCGACCAACTCCGAGGTGCTGGCGCCGGAGGCCGTGTTCGGGGACATGTACCTGGTCGAGACGAGCCGCGGCTGCGAGTGGGGCTGTCGGTTCTGCGCGGCCGGGTTCATGTACCGGCCGGTCCGCTACAGGAGCCTCGGGACGCTCCGCGCGAGCGTCGCCCGCGGCCTCCGGGAGCGCAGGACGATCGGTCTGGTCGGGGCCGAGATGGCGAGCCTGCCCGGCGTGTCGGCGCTCTGCCAGGAGGTCGCCCAGGCGGGCGGCCGCGCGTCGCCGTCCTCGCTCAAGGCGGACGTGATCACCCCGGCGCTGGCCGCGGCGCTCGGCCGGGGCGGGAACCGCTCGGTCACGGTTGCGCCCGAGGCCGGCTCGGAGCGCATGCGCCGCGTGGTCAACAAGAACCTGACCGAGCCCGAGATCCTGCGGGCGGCCGAGTGGCTGGTCGGCAGCGGGGTCGAGAGCCTGAAGCTCTACTTCATGGTCGGCCTGCCGACGGAGACGGCCGCGGACGTGGCCGGTATCGTCGACCTGACTGCCAAGGTGCAGGCGCGCCTCGCGGCCAGCGGGCGGGCGCGGGTCGGCCGCATCCTCGTCTCGATCAATCCCTTCGTCCCGAAGCCGTGGACGCCCTTCCAGTGGGAGCCGATGGAGGCCATCCCCTCGCTCAGGGCGAAGCTCGCCGCGCTCGGACGGGCGCTCGGTGCCATGCCGGGCGTCGAGGTCGAGGTCGAGAGCCCGCGCGAGGCGTATCTCCAGACGCTGCTCTCGCGCGGCGACCGGCGCACGGCGGCGATCCTCGAGCGTCTGGCGGCCGAGCCCGACGCGTGGTGGCCGACGCTCAGGAGGCTCCGTGGCGGCGGCGAGACCGTCGACCCCGACCGCTTCGTCCATCGCGCGTATCCGCTCGACGCGGTGCTGCCGTGGGACTTCATCGATCACTCGGTGGACAAGCGGTACCTCGCTGCCGAGCGGCGAAAGGCCCTGGCCGAGATCGAGACGCCGCCCTGCGACACCGCGACCTGCCACACCTGCGGCGCGTGTTGAGGGAGCCGTGGTCGTCGGTGTGGGCGTCGACGTCTGCGACATCGCGCGCATCCGTCGGGCCCTCGAGCGGCCGACCGGCGAGCGCTTCAAGACCCGCATCTTCACACCGGCCGAGCAGGCGTACTGCGAGCAGCGGCGGCGGGGTCGCTTCGCGAGCTACGCGGCGCGCTTCGCCGCCAAGGAAGCGGCCATGAAGGCGCTCGGCACGGGCCTGGCGGACGGCGTTCGGTGGCTCGACGTCGAGGTGGTACGGCCGCCGAGCGGCCCGCCGGCGCGCGTCCTCCACGGCCGCGCC
>Ga0209056_10002384_pt1 | contig 20294 bp, 14 predicted proteins | sample GraSoiAngelo_114_FD_185876 | JGI IMG/M metagenome (GOLD analysis project Ga0209056, IMG submission 185876) | Grasslands soil microbial communities from the Angelo Coastal Reserve, California, USA - 14_0903_13_40cm (SPAdes) (version 2) | ecosystem: Environmental > Terrestrial > Soil > Grasslands...
ATCGTACGGTTCGCGCGTGATCGGATCGACGATCGTGCAAATCAAGCTCAGAGTCGGTTCGGCGTTGAAGATATCAATCCACGCCGTCGTAGGATCGGGAATGACGAGCATGTCCGAGGCGTTAATAACCTTCCAGCCACGGATGCTCGAGCCGTCAAACCCAAGTCCATCGGTAAAAATATCGTCGCTATAGTCGCTAAGGGTGGTGGTGAAATGCTGCCACGTGCCGGGCAGATCGGTGAATTTGAAGTCCACGAGTTTCACCTCGTGGTCTTTGATCATTTTGGTGACGTCGGATGGAGTTTTGTCTTTGGCCATTTGGTTCGTTGAAGAGTTGAAGCGTTAAAACGTTACAAATTACAAAGCTTACATCGCTAAATCATTTAAATCGTCAAACTGTCGAACCGCTTCAACGTTGTAACGCTTCAACGGTTCAACGAAACAGCGCGCCAGCGCTAAACTGCTTTTTCGCCGATCTCTTCCGTACGGATGCGTACCGCGTGTTCCACTGGGAGAACGAACACTTTTCCATCGCCGATTTTGCCCGTTTTGGCCGCGGCAACGACCACGTTGACCGCTCGTTCCACCATGTCGTCTGCCATCACGACTTCCACTTTCACTTTTGGCAGAAAATCCACCGTGTACTCGCTCCCCCGGTAAATTTCAGTGTGTCCTTTTTGCCGGCCAAAGCCTTTGACTTCGGTGACAGTCATCCCTTCGATGCCAAGCTCTGCCAGCGCCTCTTTGACCTCTTCGAGCTTGAACGGTTTGATGATGGCTTCCAGTTTTTTCATGTCAGAGTAAACTCAGCATCACGCGGGGCCTTGCAATTCAAAGCTAAGCCCGAATGTTTTCGGGCTCTCTTAGCAATGCCGCGATGCGAATGCAAGCACCGTTTTCTGCCGTTAAAATCGTTAAAGCGTTGAAAGGTTGAAGCGGCTCAAGTCCACGTCGCAATTGCGCTTCAACGCTTCAACGATTTAACGCTTCACGCTGCTGCGCACGCAGGCAAATTTGCCAAATTTTTTTGACGCTTAATACTGGAAACTGATGCCCCGCGACTCTTTCGTTCATCTGCATCTGCACACTGAATACTCGCTCCTGGACGGCAGTATCCGGATGAAAGAACTGATGAAAAAGGCGTCTGAATTCAAGATGCCCGCCGTTGCGATGACGGATCATGGCAATTTGTTTGGCGCGATTGAATTTTACCAGGAAGCGCAGCGCGCCGGCGTGAAGCCGATCATTGGTTGCGAAGCGTACGTCGCTCGTGGATCGCACAAGGATCGGCCGGGATCGCGGCGCGATTCCGCATATCATTTCACGCTATTGGCCGAAAACGAGACCGGCTATCGAAATCTCGTAAAACTGGTAACGGCGGCGCATCTGGACGGTTTTCATTACGCGCCGCGGATCGATAAGGAACTCCTCGCAGCGCGCTCGACAGGTTTGATTGGACTGAGCGGCTGTCTCGCCGGGGAGATCAACAGCGCAATTCAGGCAAACAACATCGAAAAGGCAAAACAGAGCGCCGCCGAATATCGAGACATTCTCGGTGCAGAAAACTTTTTCATTGAACTGCATGACCACGGAATGGAGGAGCAGCGCAAGTGCAACAGCGCATTGCCGCAAATCGCGCGAGATCTCGGCATCGGGTTAGTCGCGGCAAACGATGTGCATTTTTTGCGCAGGAGCGATCACCAGGCGCACGACGTGATGCTTTGTATCGGCACGGGTAAAATGGTGCAGGACGAAACTCGGATGCGCTACGTTCCCGAGTTGTATTTCAAATCACCGGATGAAATGCGCGAGGTATTCCGGGATTTTCCGCAGGCGATTGAGAACACGCTCAAAATTGGCGAACGCTGCCATCTCGATCTTGAATTTGGACGCTCCAAGTATCCGGAATATCCCGTCCCGGCCGGCAAAACGCGCGAAGGTTATTTGCGCGAGCTTTGTTATAGCGGTTTGCGGCAGCGCTATGGTGAACGGCCCGCAAGCGATCCTGAGTTAATCCGGCGGCTCGATTATGAGCTGGGCGTTCTGGAAAAGACTGGGTTCGTCAGTTATTTGCTCATTGTTTGGGACTTTATTCATTTTGCAAAGGAAAGAGGCATTCCCGTCGGGCCTGGGCGCGGTTCAGCTGCGGGTTCCATCGTCGCCTACGTGCTCGGAATTACAGACATCGACCCGCTGCAGTACGGCCTCCTTTTCGAGCGGTTCTTGAATCCGGACCGGGTTTCTCCGCCGGATATCGATATTGATTTTTGCGAAGCGCGCCGCGGCGAAGTTCTCGAGTACGTTCGGCAAAAGTACGGTGAACGCCGCGTCGCGCAGATCATTACTTTCGGCAAGCTGAAGGCAAAAAGCGTCGTCCGCGACGTCGGGCGAGTGATGGGGTGGAGCTATCGCGATGCCGATCGGATAGCGAAGATGATCCCAAATGAATTGAACATCACACTCGATTTAGCCGTGGAAAAAAATCCGGAACTGAAACGAGCGGTCGCCACGGAGCCGGCGACCCGACAGCTTTTCGATTATGCGAAAGTTCTCGAAGGTTTATCGCGCAATGCGGGTGTGCACGCCGCAGGCGTGGTGATCGCAGATCGCGACTTATCTGATTACATTCCGCTTTGTCGGGACGTGAAAGGCAACGATGTGATCAGCCAGTATCCGATGGGACCGCTCAACGATCTCGGCCTGCTGAAAATGGATTTCCTCGGATTGAAAACGCTGACCGTGATCGAAGACACGCTGGCCCTTATTCACAAACGGGAGCCAGACTTTTCCCTCAAGGATATTTCACTCGATGATCCGGCTGCATTTGCCCTCTACAACCGCGGCGAAACCGTTGGCCTTTTCCAGATGGAATCCGGCGGGATGACGAGTTTGTCCAAGCAGTTCGACGTAAAAAAGCTCGACGACATCATCGCGTTGATCGCGCTTTACCGACCAGGCCCGATGGAGCTTATCCCCGAATATGTGAAAGCGAAGAAGGGCATCACTTCGATCAAATATTTGCATCCACTGCTGGAAGACATCTGCGCCGATACCTACGGCGTGATGATTTACCAGGAACAAGTGATGGCTGCAGCGAGCAAACTTGCGGGCTATTCACTCGCGCAGGCCGATCTTCTCCGGCGCGCCATGGGGAAGAAAGACAAGGAGAAGATGGCCAAGGAGAGGAAGAATTTCATCGAAGGCTGCGCGCGCACGAACAAAATCCCGGAAAAAAAGGCAAATGCGATTTTCGATTTGCTCGAAAAATTTGCCGGTTACGGATTCAACAAAAGCCACAGCGCCGCCTATGGCGTGATCAGTTATCAAACCGCATACCTCAAAGCGAATTACCCGGTGGAATTCATGGCGGGTTTGTTGAGCAACGAAATCAATAACACGGAAAAGATTTCGGTTTTTGTCGGTGAATGCAAGCGGATGGGCATTTGCATTCTGCCACCGGATATCAACAAAAGCGGTCTGAAATTCATGCCGGAAACTGTAGCCGGCATCGGTGATGCCGGCGTCGAAGCGCGAGGATTACGAACCGGCGTCGCCCGCACCGGGATCGCCGATCCCGGGTACAGTGCCATTCGCTACGGCCTCGCCGCGATCAAGCACGTCGGCGAAACAGCCATGGAATCCGTAATTCGGGAGCGCGAAGAGCGAGGCGACTTCATTTCACTGGAGGATTTCTGCGCGCGTCTGGACTCCCGCATTGCAAATCGGAAGATGCTGGAAAGCCTCGTAAAGTCGGGTGCGTTTGATTTCGTTGGCCAGAATCGCGCCGAACTGTTTGGCCGCATTGATGACGCAGTGAGCGCGTCCATTGCAGCGCAGCGGGACCGGCTGGCCGGCCAGGTTTCACTTTTCGATGAGGCAACTGCTTCGACGACGTCGAGAAAGAGACTTACTAGCCGGTGGAGTGATCATGAAAAGCTTTCATATGAGAAAGAGCTTCTCGGTTTCTACGTCAGCGGGCATCCCCTCGACGCGTACGCAGGGGTAATTGCAGCAAAAAATTACCGCCCGATTAACTCGTTAGGCGAGCTCGACGATCGCGCGTCGTTCAAGGTCGCCGGCGCAATTGTTCAGGTGGAAAAAAAGTTTACCAGAAAAGAAGGCAAACCGTTCGCAGTCGTTTGGGTCGAAGACCTCACGGACATGCTGGAGGTCGTCGTGTGGAATGAAGTTTATCTTAAAATCTCGGATTCTCTCGCTGCGGGACGCGTTATCGAAATAAGGGGAACGCTAGACAAACGAGAGGAAGTCCTTCGCGCGACGGCTATGGAAATCAGACTGCTTGCACCCGAAAAAACCAATGGGGCGAGCGAACAATCGACAGACGCACGCCAGGAACCCGCGGTGCAACTCCAATTTTCCCCCGCTGCAACGGGCGACGAACTCCGCCAGGTGCGCCAGATTTTAGTCAGCTCACCCGGCCGACGGCCGGTTCAATTGTTGTTTGATCGCGCAAACGGCAATTCGTTGCGTCTAGATGCGGGTACGGATTTCCGCGTGAATCTCACCCCGGACGTAGAAGAAAAGCTTTCGCGCTGGCTCGTGACGGTGAAACGGTAACACCGTTGCTGGAATCGGCTGCCCCGAGGCGCTATCGCGGCTTCTCTTGTTTTTTCGGGCGTGACGTGTCGGCACCTGTTTCCGAACGCGGGGGGGCGCCGAGCAGTAGTGTTTTTTCCTCGGGGCTTGTACCCAGGCAGAGCGGAAATTTGCGAGCACCGCCGTCCGGGTCCGAGATCGCCAACGACTCAAAGTCGGTGGCTTCATGCAGACTGGCCATCCAGCCGGATTTAAAAAGACCACCGCGCAACTCGAACTCCGCTACGGCTGGCGCGAGCGTCAACACGGCTGGCACAATTTTGATTTTGTTGACGCAATCGACCTGCTGTGATGTCAGATCGAAAATTGGTGTCGCGCCGCTTATTCTGATCGTCACATCGTTGATATCCTCAAAATCAATTTCGCCACGGAGTGAAAGATCCGCGTCCTTGGTCGCGACGTTAAGAAACTCCACTGACGCGCGATTTCCTGCAAAGGCGATGCGGCTGCCTGCTTCAGTAAAGTCGAAAGAAGTCCAGCCGTCGCCTGATAACTTTCCGTTTATGAGCTGAACGTCGCCGTCGATGCGCGGGTGTTGCAACGTTTCGGACAAAGAAATGCTTCCGCTCACAATGCCGTCTTGGAAAATTCCGGGATGAAAAAGCTGAGGCGCCTTTGCCAGAAAGACTGAGGGAAAATCGAAGGTCACATTGAGCGGAGACAACTGGAAGGCGTTCCAGTCGGTTCCGATGGGCAAAGAAAAATTCGCCGTGAAACTGATCGGGCTCGAATCTGGCACCCGGATTGCGCCGCGGGCATCCCACTTGCCAGAGTTGATGGTTGCCTGAACATCTACCGGAACATGATTTACGCGTTTTCCCGCAGGTCCACGAAAGCTAGGAAAATAATCGAGTAGATCATCGGCTCGGGCGTCGAGCGTTCCCGAGTAGTTGTGCTCATGAGATATGTCGACCTTGCCTTGCGCGGTGAGAAGGTCGTTCTTGCTCTTCAGATCCAACTGTTCGATCTCCAATTCCGTCGCTTTCAAATTGAGCTTTGCGCTCAAGATGTCGACGGCAGTTTTGAAGAATGTCAGAGAGGCGCCCTCAACCGCGAGATGTCCGCCAAATTTGCGATCGCGAGTGTCCATTGCTCCCTCGATGGTGATCTTCCCGCCAAAATCGTCAGGGCTTGCGCCGAACAGACCGACAAAATCGCCAAGCTGGTTGATCGATGCGGAAATATTGCCGCGAAAATCCGGGCTAAGCCAGCCCGACGCGTTAGCGGGGAATGCGGCCTCGCCGCTTAAAGTGAACTGGTTGCTCTTCTGTCGAATATAAAGCTGTTGAAGTTCGATCTTGCGGTTGTAAATCGCTGCGCCGACCATGATGGCTTCGGCTGTGCGATTGTGCCACGTGGGCGCGGTCAGTTCAGTCCAGAGCGATGCAGTTACGCGGTCCGGCTCGGCGAGGTTTCCACGGAAAGTGAAGTTGGCGGCGTGAAGTAACCCGTCAACGCGATCGGCGAACCCGAATGCCTCCGAGGTTTGCGCCAGAGAAATGTCGCTTGCGCCGCCGGCAATTTTCCAGTTGGAATGCTGAGAATGCCACTCATGCGAGATGTTCCCGCGAATTTTTCCACCAAAAACGTCGACGTCGAACTGCACCCCTACGCGTTGCTTGCCCAGGCGCGACAAGTCTGCGGTGGCGGATTGCAGGTCGAGACCGCGGCTCAAGGTAAGTCCGCCAAGTGTCAGACGATTGGCTTCCCAGTGAGTTGCGCCGCGCAATTGCGAAAAAGTTTGGCGCAACCACGGCGACGCAATCATGATCTCGGCAGCACTGAACCGGCCGGCTTCGGTCTCGCTCGCGGACAGGAAGCCGCGTCGCAACAGAATCAATGTGGGTCCGTTCTCAACTCGCATCTCTGAGTTGGCGATGGTCAGATCTTCTGGCAGCAATCGCTGCAGCGTCGACCAGCCGCGCCGGGTTATGGCTCGCACATTTGGGTTGGTTCGGCGCACCTCCACATGCAATTCCCGAATCGAAAGGCTGTGAATGATGCGACCGCGCATGTGCAGAAGGATATGTTTGAAGTTCAAACCAACACTCGCGTCCGTGGCAGTTAGATCGACGCGAAGCGCGTTCTCACGCATGCTTTTCAGGTGAAGCTGCCGAATCACAACCGGACGCAGAAATGACGCATCGATCTGGTCGATGCTAACGATGAAGCCTTCCTGCTTTGCCGCCCACCAAATCCACAAGCGAATTCCATTGGAAACGGCAAATGGCGAAAAGGCAACCGCTAAAACTGCCAAGAGCACGACGAGCCCGCTCAGGAGAAATAAGCGATTCTTTGACGGCATCGGCGGAAACAAAGGGCAGGTGATCAGCGACCAGTGATCGGTGTTCGGCGATCAAAAAAATGCGTGTCCCGATCGAGCGCTGTTCACCGTTCACTGAGCACCCGTCACTATTCAAGTTTCTTTTCGTCTTTGAAAACCAAATGCAATGGCTGCGACGGATGAATTCGTTCGCCGAGTTGTTGCTGCAGCATACGCTCGGCCTCAGCGGGCAAGCCGCTTTCTGCCGCTTTTTCCGAGGCTAGCTGGGGCAGCATCGACAATTCAGCTTGAAGATCCTGCCCGGAAATTCGGTTCCACAGACCATTTTCAAACGCGAGAACGTCCACCTGGTCCTGCTCAACACCGAGAATTTGAGCGTGTGGGAGCTGAACAATAATTTCGTCAGGGCGAATGTCGATCGAGAGATTCTGCTGCAGATCGAATCCGGCTTTGGCGACGAATGTGCCATGTAGTTTAACGCGCTTCGAGCTGCCAACCCAGGTATGGACTAGTTCGTGTTCGACTTCGATGCGTCTTGATAGGACGACCAACTCGCTTACCGGCGTGGTTTGTTCCATGTAGACGCGGTTGTTAATGGTGATGCGCGGCTGCAAGTGCGCGACGTCGAGGAAAGCGGCGCGCAAATCTTTCCCCAGCCTCTCGAGTTCGGCGGTGCTTTGCCGCGCAGTACGCGCCGGCCATGTCTCCAAGCGCAGAAAAACGATCAACACGACTACAGCGATGAGCAGCGCGATCAGTGTAAAAGCGAGCGGCCAAGACATTCGGCTCGCGACTGCTGATTTCGACATTGGGCGTTGGACGTTGAGCGTTGAGCGTGGGGCGTTTTCTGTCGGCGAAACTTTAATTGAGCACGCGTAAGAGACCAGAGTTTCGCCATCAAAAAAGTACCGCCCCCCACACCCGATGGGCGTGAAGGGCGGCTGTTCCCCCCAGAACAATCGTCAAAAACTCCGACCCTACTAAACGAGCTTCGAGCCGATGGCAACAACTTTATACAAAAAAGATTTTCACCCGTTTCCACCATTGTCACGACGCGGCAAACACAAGAAATCAATCATCGAAAGAAATCAAGAAAGAAGTCAAAACAGCGGGAGGCGTGGCGCCGACGGCGAAAAGCGCAGGCGAGACGGGGTTGCACGAGCGTGCGCCACGGTTTCTAGTTTCGTATGCGTAACCTGGATGACGAACCATCCGCGCGCAGTCTTGCCGGTTCGTTGCTAGTCGCTCATCCCAACATGCTCGATCCAAATTTCCGCCGCACCGTGCTTTTCATTTCCGAGCATGACCCGAACGAAGGCGCCCTGGGCGTGATTATCAATCGTCCGCTCGATAGACAAGTGGCCGATCTGGTGACGGAAATACCACCGGCGGGCCTCGCGGACGTGCCTGTGTTCCTGGGCGGGCCAGTTGGAAAAACTCAACTGATGTTTGCCGCGTTTGAATGGAAGAAGGGCGATGGAGTGAAACTCAGTCACAACGTTGCTTTGGAACAATCGACCGCCGCGGCTGGCGAGAAAAAGCTGGTTACAATTTGTGCGTTTGTCGGTTATGCAGGCTGGGGAGCGGGTCAGCTCGAAACCGAGGTGAAGCAGAAAGCCTGGCTGCTTCAAAAAGCCAATCCTTCGCTGCTTAAGCTTGATCGCCTCCCAAACCTCTGGTTCGAGATTATGCGCCGCTTAGGACCATGGTACAAAATGCTCGCCGCGGCCCCCGACGATCCGTCATTGAATTGATTGTCAGAAGCGAGAGGGGCGAGACCTGAGAAGTGATTTAGCTTGATTCTACGGCTCACTTCTCACTAATCACTTCTCACTTTCGTATGGTCATCGGTGTCCCGAAAGAAATTAAGGAACAGGAGCAACGCGTCGCCCTGCTGCCGTCGGCTGCGAATCAGCTGATCCGGCATGGTCATTCGGTACTCGTGGAGACGAATGCCGGAACCGGCTGCGGTTATGCGGACGAAGAATACGCGAAAGCTGGCGCAGAGATTGTCGATCAAGCGAAAGAGGTTTTCGCGCGAGCCGACATGATTGTGAAAGTAAAAGAGCCGCTCGACGCGGAGTTCCCGCTTTTGCGCAAAGGCCAGATTCTCTTTACCTATTTGCATCTGGCCGCGAGCAGGGAATTGACGCAAGCGTTGCTGAAATCTGGCGTGACCGGGATCGCGTACGAAACGATTCAGGTAAACAATCGTCTGCCATTGCTCGAACCGATGAGCGAGATCGCGGGGCGGATGTCGGTGGTGATGGGCGCGTACTTTCTGGCGAAGTACAACGGTGGCAGCGGAGTGCTGCTTGGAGGAGTGCCGGGAGTTTTACCGGGAAGCGTCGTCGTCGTTGGCGGCGGAACCTCGGGTGTGAACGCCATGCGAATGGCAAAAGGTCTGCGCGCAGACGTAACGATTCTCGATATTGACGTTGAACGCTTGCGATTTCTCGATCTGGCGATGGACAATTTGCACACGCTGTATTCGAGCGAAGCGAATTTGATGGAGTTGATGCCCGATTGCGATTTGCTAATTGGCGCAGTGCTATTGCCAGGAGCGAAAGCGCCGAAGCTGATCACGCGCGCGATGTTACGAAAAATGAAACGCGGCAGCGTGCTCGTAGATATTTCCATCGACCAGGGTGGCTGCGCGGAAACGTCGCGACCAACGACGCACCTCGATCCGGTTTACGTCGAGGAAGGCGTTACGCACTATTGCGTGGCAAACATGCCCGCAGCGTACGCGCGCACTGCGACGCAGGCCCTTACCAATGTAACCTATCGCTATGTGGAATTACTCGCCGACTTTGGCCTCGACGGCGCATGCGAAAAACAACTGGCGCTGATCGGTGGCATCAACACCCGGGACGGGCGGCTCACTTGCCAGGCGGTAGCGGAAGCGCATGGTCTCAAATGCGAGCCTCCGCTCTAACTAAACGTGTATCAAGGACCTGGCGCCGAAAAATAATTGCGATTCCGCCCAAAAACTGCCTTGCTTCAATTATTCAATTACAGCAGTGTCCGTTTCGAACTAGCACTATGAAAAAATACATCTGCATTCTGGCCAGTGCCGCACTACTCGCGGCGTGCGAGCAAAAGACCGAGACCACCGAACCGGCAGCAACTCCAGCGCCCACCACTCCGCCGGCCGCAACGACCGGAGTAACCAGTCCGGCTGCAACCACTGAATCTCCCGCCGCAGCAACGGAATCTCCGGCCCAGTCACCGCCCAGTCAGTAAAGTCTGGGGCAGTCCTTTCTCTTTGAGAAGTCTTCCTCCGGTCGCCTCCGGGGGAAGACTTCTGTTGTACGCTTACGCCACTTCTGAAAGTGGCGCTGCCTATTGGTAGCGGCATCGAAAACGACATGGCGCCAACAGGTTCCTTCTCCTTTCCAAAAAGCCGGCGCCTGACGAAGGCCTCAGAATACGAGCGCGTGAAGCGAGACGGGTTTACGCGACGCGGCAAATTGCTAATGCTCAATGTGGTGGCGGTAGAAAATTCTGGCCCTTCCCGTGCAGGTTTCGTTGCTTCACGTCGCATTGGAGGCGCGGTTGTTCGCAATCGTGTTCGACGCCGTCTGCGGGAAATTGTGCGCCAGCATCAGCATGAATTGCGAGAGGGCTTCTGGATAGTGCTCGTTGCCAGACGCGATGCGGCGGATGCGAACTATCGCGCGCTGGAACATGAATGGTTGCGTCTCGCAAGGCGCGCTCCTATTCTGCTTTGATGCTCGGATTCGTTCGTTTTTTGATTCGCATTTATCAGTGGACGCTCTCGCCGTTCCTCCGTTTGTTGTGCGGTCCCAATTCCGGCTGCCGATTTACGCCGACGTGTTCGGCATATTTTCTGGAAGCGGTTGAGGCGCATGGCGTTCTTTACGGAAGCTGGCTCGGATTGAAGCGCCTCGCTCGATGCCAGCCGTGGGGCCGATGCGGTCATGATCCCGTTCCAGTTCGCAAAAATCCGGCATGCAGGATAGAACGCCTGGAATCTGCATTTACGGTTGGGGCCAAGCGCGCTGAATAGGCTGCGAGCGCGATTTACGATTTATGGACCGAACTGCCTGGATCGCCGTTGCCCTTTGTGTGATCGGGCTCGTCCTGTGGGAAATATATCTGGTAAAACAGACGCCGCCGAGATCCGCTCCGGTCGGTGTTGCGCCCGGACAGAGTTCCCCCACGGCAGCGCCGGCAATTCTCGCGCCTTCGCCGACTCCCGTTGCCGAAGCTACACCAAGCAGTCGCGAGTCAGTTCCGAGCTTCGCCGAGAAGATCGAAACGCTGCGCAATTCAGACGTCGAGTTGCACCTGACAAATCGCGGTGGTGGAATTAAGGAAGCAGTCCTGCTGAAGCAAGTAGCGGAAAAAGGGAAGCCCGTTATTTTGAATTCAGATAAGAGTGCACCGATCGGTGCACTCATCGAGCAACCATCTTCGCCAACGCTCGCTGAGTTTACCGCATCTCCAGAATCGGATTCTGCTATACGATTTGAGAGCACGACGCCCGAGCAAGTCGTCATCCGGAAAAAGTTCTTCTTCGAAAAATCTCCGGAGAACAAAGACAACTACGTGATCGAAATGGATGTTGACCTCGAGAACCGAGGCGACACGCCATATCAAAGCGGTGGTTATTTTGTATCGCTTGGGTCGGCGGCCCCAATTCATCCGAAGGATTATCCGTCCTATACCCGTCTGGTGTGGTGCATTGATGGAAGAGCGAAGGGAATTGACGTCGGGTGGTTCGGAAGCAGTAGCGGTTTTCTCGGCGTGGGGCAGCGCGCTGCCCGGCCCTATTATCAGGAGAACATCGCGGGCGCGGAATGGGTTGCGGTGAGCAATCAGTTTTTCACTACGCTAATGGCGCCGCTCACTGGCAAGGCAACCGGTGTATGGGGCCGGCATTTCGACATCGAACATGCGCCGGACCAAAAGTTGCTCGCCATTGATGGGGCACTTGGGATGCCGGGATTTCAGTTGCAGCCCGGCCAAACATACAACGCGCGTTTCGAAATCTACGCTGGCCCGAAACTCTATCATCGCCTCGCGCAGCTCCCGCACAATGAAGCCGAGGTCATGGACTTCGGGATGTTCAAGATCGTCTGCCAGTTGCTGCTCAATTTCATGAACCTGCTGCACAGTTGGCTGCACGACTATGGCCTCGCGATTTTAGCTCTCACCACGATCATCAAACTCGCGCTTTGGCCAATCCAAAATAAAGCCAACCGCTCCATGCGCCAGATGGCTGCGCTCTCGCCAAAAATCCAGGAGCTGCGCGACAAACACAAAGATGATCCAACTCGGATGAACCAGGAGGTGATGAAGCTCTACAAGCAATACGGCATTAATCCGGTCGGTGGTTGTTTGCCGATGATGATCCAAATCCCGATCTTCTTCGGTCTCTTTAAAATGCTTGGCCAGGCGGTGGAATTGCGAAACGCGAAGTTTCTTTGGGTAAAGGACCTTTCTCAGCCGGACACCGTGGCGCATCTGCCGTTGCTCGGTTGGCCGATTAATATCATTCCGCTCTGCATGGCTGCGACGCAGGTCTGGCTCATGGCGATGACACCAAAAACGGGCGATCCCACGCAGCGGCGCATCGCCATGTTCATGCCGCTGATCTTTCTATTTATCTGCTACAATTTTGCCGCAGCTCTGGCATTATATTACACTGCACAAAACCTTTTCAGTATTTTGCAATTTTATCAGAACAGACGACAACCCATGCCGACTCTCGAAAAAGTTGCGCCTGCCGGAAAACGAAAGCGATGATGACACCGAAAGATCTGCTCGACACCATGCTCGGTTATCTCGGTTTCGTTGTGCAAATCGAGGATTCCATCAATGAAGGCGGCAATCCGACATTGCAAATTTATACCGAGGAAAGCCGGCGCCTCATCGGACGCAATGGCGAGACGCTAGAAGCCATCCAGTTTTTGCTTAACCGGCTACTCCAAGCCAAAGATAAAGACGCTGAAAAAGTCATCGTCGACTGCGAGCACTACCGCTCCATGCGCGAAGATCGCATTGTGCAACGAGTGCGAGAATTGGCTGACCGCGTGCGCATCACGGGCCGTGCCCTTCAGCTTGAACCTATGAATTCTTATGAGCGGCGTCTCGTCCACAACGCCTTTAAAGACGATCCAGAAGTTGCGACTTGGAGCCCATCCGACTCAGCGCGGATTAAGCAGATCACTCTAATTAAACGCCAGCCAAAGAGAGAGAGAGCTTCCCAAGGAAAGGCGATTTCCTAACCGCCTCTGATTTCGAAGTTGGATGTTCGCCGTTGAGCGTTGGGCGTTTGCGGATTAAACCGCGCCACATCTGTCCCGCTTCCCGCGCGCACATCGGGCCGCCAGCGGAACTTTTGCAGAATAGGGTTCGGTTTTTCCTCGACGGCGTCGGCGATGATTTCGCCAAGCACCGGCGCAAACTTGAATCCATGTCCACAATCACCCGCAGCAATTATTAATCCTCGGCGGTCCGGATCGTGTGCGATCCAAAAATTCCCATCGTGAGTATCGCAATACATACAGACCCGAGAGTAAACAATCGGTGCGTCTGACAGCGCCGGGAACGTGCATGATAGAAACTCACGCAGATTCTTTTCATCCTCGGGAGTGACAGCGCGTTTCGGAGATTCCGGCGACATCTCGCGACCCGGACCGTGATTTGCGATCTTCATCACGCCATCGCGATTGATTGGAAATCCGTAGTAACCGGTGGTTGTAATGTCTGCGCCGAAAACCGGAAAACATTCGGGCGCGAACAGTTCAGGTTGCCGAGGCTGCAGGTGAAAGACGGGCTGGCCGCTGGCACGAAAGAATTCCTTTGTAAAAGGCAGGAGATAATGCGTCCACGCGCCCACAGCCATGACAATCACGTCGGCGGCAAGCCGCGTCATCCCGAGCCCTTCGGCTTTGCTCAGGACAGGCTCCGTCGAGGGACCCCGGTGAGTTAGGTTCCGCTTCGGGATTCCTCGACTCCGCTTCGCTTTGCTCGGAATGACACGATGAAGCGGCTGATGTTCCAGCAAGATTCCCTTCATGCGCTGACTGCTTTCATCCAAAGCAGCGAACTTGCCTTCGTACAATTGCACGCCGAGCGATTTGGCACGGCGAATTAATGTTGCAACAACGCGACCGCTTTCCGCATAGCCAGCCTCTAACTCCAGCACCCCATCCCGATAAAGTTCCGGATTCCATGCCGGGAAACGTTTCCAGGATCGCGCTGAGTTGATGCGCTCGATTTTGTGTCCGCGGCGTTGCAATGTTTTGAAACTCTCATGCTCGAAATCGCCCGGCTTTAGTTCCCGTTGGCGCACGAACATCACGCCAACCTCATGGTAAAGCTGAGTACCGAATTCCCGATTCCATTTGCGCCAGACCTTGATCGAGCGTTCAGCTAATTCGGTGTATTCCTCGTCTGCCCCGTAGGCGGCGCGAACTGCTTTACTAATGTCAGTTGATGCTGCAAGCGGATGCGGCAGCGGTCCCGAATCGACAAGCACTACGTCGTGACCACGTCTTCTTAATTCGATCGCGGCGGTCACTCCATTAATCCCGGCGCCAACGATAATGACTTTCGACATGTTCAAAAACCGCACCTTGTAGCGGCGCTTGTGTCAAGTGCGGGTTCTGTTTAGCGCCAAAGGCGCAGCGGAGTCACCGTCACAGATTGCGTCGTTGTCATTCTGAGCGAAGCGAAGAATCCCTGATTATCTCGTCGAGCAGCATGCTAAGCCGAGCCAGAGATGTTTCGCTTCACTCAACATGACAGGTAGGACCGCGAGAGACGAGGTCTTGTACTAACCCGGTATTCGCAGCGCGCGTTCCCGTTCGAGTAACGTCGGATGCGAATAATAAAAACCGCTGTAGAGTGGGTGCGGCATCAGATTACTTAGATTTTTTTCATTCAATTTGCGCAGCGCTTGAATCAGCGACTGCGCCTCTCCCATTGTCGCACGCGCGAATGCATCGGCCTGATATTCGAAACGGCGCGACCAGACGTGAAAGAACGGCGAAAGCCAGAAGCTTATCGTCCCCGCCATGAGCCCAAATAGCAGCATCGCAAGGACGACATTCGCGACGCCAAAGCCTTCCTGATGCTCGAAACCAAACGCGCGATAGAACCATTCTTGACGCGCCAGCCACGCGATCGCGGCGAACGCTGCAAACACGCCAGCGATGGAAAATCCGAGCAACTTCACTACGTGGCGCTTTTTGTAGTGGCCAATTTCATGCGCGAGCACCGATTCGAGTTCCGGCTCGCTGAGCTGCGCGATTAGTGTGTCGAACAGGACGATTTTTCGAAAACGTCCGAACCCGGTAAAGAATGCATTGGAGTGGCGCGATCGTTTGCTGCCGTCCATCACCTCGATGCTGCGCGTGGGAAAACCGGTGCGCTGCGCCAGTCCGAAAAGGCGCTGGCGCAACGCTCCTTCCGATAGCGGCGTGAATTTATTGAAAAGCGGCATGATGACCGCCGGCGCGATGAGTAGTAGCAGCAATTGAAACGTAATGACAATCGCCGCGCCCCAAAGCCACCAGGTTGCGCCAGTCCACCCGATCAGTTTCAACACGAGCGCAAGCGGCGGGTAGCCGAGCAGTAACGCGAGCAGAAATCCTTTCACACGATCGAGCACCCACGTCTTGATCGTCGTGGTGTTGAAACCGAATCGCTCTTCCAGTTTGAATTGCGCGTACCAGGCTAACGGCAATGCAAGCATGCTCAACGCGATGCCTAAAAAGAAGAGGAAACCAGCCATCGCCCAGATCGATGTGCCGAAGCTCGCGGTGAACCTTTCAAATGCCCATGGCAGCACGCCGCTGAAAAGTACTGCGATCAGCACCACGACATCGAATACGCCGGTGATGTCTGCAAAGCGACTCTTGGCCAGCGTGTAATCAGCCGAACGCCGATACGTCGCCTCATCAATGATTCCGCGAAATGCAGGCGGCAGTTCATTCGCGTGCGCACGCACGTGATGTTGGTTCAGTCGGCTCAGCCAAAGTTCAGCGATTGCGCGCGCGAGAATCAGAACCAAGGCAACGATGGCGAACGGCTGCGTCAAAGATCCTGCTTCTGCTTCTTCGGTCATCGGCTCGCTAAGAGGGCCCGATAGTATCGATACCAATCGCTCTGAAAGCGTTCAGAGGGATCGTACTTTGTTTTCAGACCGAGAAATTGCTTGAACTGCGGGTAGCACGCCATGATCTGCTCGGGTCTCGCGAACTTATGGTAAGTTAGATAATAGCTTCCGCCACGAGCGATAGCCAAATCAATCAAACCGCGAAAGGAACGCGCCGACGCTTCGATTCCAGCCGGTGTATGTAGCGTGAGGAGATTAAAGATGACGCACGCATAAGGTTCTTTGGCCCACGCCAAAAAGCTCTCATCGTCTTTTTCGATCAGTCGTACTGTGCCGTAGATGACGATTGTCCGGTTCGAACGCAACAGTTCTCCGGCGTGAGCGAGGAAGTCGGAAAGATCAGTGCCTGGAACGTATATTTCGGTAATGATAAGGCTCGACTCCTCGCCTCCGATTTGCTCACGAACCTTGTTAGCATAATTCGGAAGATAGGCACTCAGTTGATTTGTGTCCGACCAGTAAGTCTGTCCGTTCGTGGACAAATAGTAATCGCTGTATCGCTTGAAAGCCTTTTCGCGATCCGTGTAAGCAAGCCGCAGGAGATCCAGCCAGTCATCATCGCGCAATTCCTTTTTGGCGACAATCTGCTCGTGTTCGTCGATAGGCTCGTAACAGGAAAACACTCCACGCTGCAGAAAATCCGGTGATTTTTCGTCGACTAAAAACTGAAAATCACCGTAAAGAAACTTTTGCGCGATCCGTTCCTCGAAGCGCTTGGGCAGATTATCCGCGCGACGTATCTCGACTACACGTCTCAGTTTTTGGCGGGGAACCAGCCGAAGCGATACGGTTTCGATCAATCCAAAGAGGCCATAGCCACCGATTGCGAGTCCGAACAATTCCCTGTTCTCATCGCGTGAACAGCGAATTGATTTCCCATCTGCGTTGACCAGGGTGAATGATTCGATGTTGGAAATCAGCGGCTTCATCGCCAATCCCCGTCCATGCACGTTGGACGAGAGACTTCCGCCTAGCGTGAATGTGTCGGCACCGGTTTGTTTTTGAGCAATACCCCATTGCTTTGCCTTGCTCGCCTGAGCCTCCAGATACGTGCGAATCAATTTCGGCCATTGGATACCCGCTTCCACTTCGATCAAACCACGCTCTTGATCGAAAGAAATCACGCGATCGAGTGAGCGCGTGTCGATGCAAATGCTGTCTGTGGCAAATTGCTGGCCACCCATCGAATGACGGCAGCCCGAAACCGAGATGGGCAAACCTTTTCGCGACGCAGAATGCACAATCTCTGCAAGTTCGTCTCTCGTACGCGGCCTCAGCAGCTCGCGAACACGAGTGCAATTGAGCTGCGAATGGACGTCATTGACCCAAATCTCTCGCTCGGGTTCTGCAAGAATGCGTGGCGCAAGTGCGAAAAGCGCCGCCGTGCGTATGAATTCGCGCCGCGTCAGCATGCGGAAGGTTAATCGAACCAGTTAAATCTCAGCCAGGCAAATTACTTCGCCTCTGGCGATAGGTTCATCGGCTAGACCGGATTTCATTTGGCACAAATCATCGCGATCGAAAAATCGGACAACCCACCACGGGCGTACAAGTTTAACAAGGTCACTTCGTGTAGTCCCCCAAACGAACGATTCGCCACGTCGATGTAGCCACCAATCAACCAGTTTACTTTGCGAATCGAAACGAATCCGGTCGTCGCTCCCTTTTTCCATGAACGTAAATGCAACCTGGCTGCCGGGCGTACTCAGACTACTTAATGTTCTCATCAACGACGAAACCTTCTCGGGCCGCAGGTACATTAGCAGACCTTCAGCGATCCAGAATGTGCGCTGAGTCGGATCAAAGCCGCTTTTGATCAGCGCTTCTCTATCCAGACCGGTGGCACTCAAATCAACTGCGACGAAATGCAATCGTTCAGCGCTGATCTTAGGCAATGTGCGCAGTTTCTGACGCTGTGTTGCCGGATGATCGATCTCCCAAAATTCCGAAGCCGGAAAATCCAGCTGTAGTTCCAAGCCAAGCGGATCAAAGCCCGCGCCAACGACTACGACTTGTGTAGTTCCATTTCTAAGCGCTGAGCGCGCAAGTGTGGCGATGCATTTCTTTCGCAATGCGTAATGCAGTAAAATTCCTGGGATCGTGATACGCTCGAGCAACTTCGCAATTGGACGAAACCAGTCCTGTCGAACAATTTTCAAAAACAAACGTGTTTGCGACGAATACGTCTCAAGCACGTGAGCGCATAAATCTGCGGCGGTCTTCGAGACGAGGCCCGACTGTTTTGGATCGCAACGCAGGAGAACAAGGCTGGCGGCAATGAGCAGCGCCGTGCGGCTAGCTTGATCGTTTTGCACGCGAGACGCCCTGAGCGTTTTCTACTCGCGAGGGCTGACGACGTCATTCGAATCCGCCGCCTTACCTTCGGCGGAAAGGAATTCACGAACGTGATTCAATTCATCTCGTGAGCCGCTGGATTTTGCCGTTTGTGTGGCGAGTTTCGCGTAATAGCGGCTTGCATTTTCCTTGTCGCCGATTTGCTCGGCAGCTCGTGCAGCTCCATACAAGCCTCTGAATCGCCCCGGGTATACTTTGAGCGCAGCTTCGAACTCCCGCTGTGCTTCCTTGGCTTGGCCGACTTCAAGTAGCATACTGCCAAGTTGTTCGCGAATCGGAACAAAGGCGCCCGGCGAAACTGGATGCTTGCCCAGAATGTCTTCGGCATCTGCCGCCCGGCGCAGCATCTCAATCGCTTCGTTCTTTTTGCCTTCGCTTGCGGCTACCCAAGCCGAAGCCGCTTGCATCTGCAGGTCAAGATGGTTCTTGAAATAGTCGAACTTGGGATCCTTCGTCGCGTCGCGCAGTTGCTGCATCCGCGCGATCGCTTTCCGCGCACCATCGAGATCGCCCGTATGCGCTCGCCCGAGCGCGTGACCGTATTCAATCAGTGCTTCCATGAATGGGAACAAAGACCAGTGCGGGAGGTTTGGAACCGTCAATGCTGCCGCCGCCGCCCAATCGTTCCGTTCGAACGCGTACCGTGTTGGAATGGCGGCCAGGGCGTAAGCCGCGATGAATTCCAGTTCCGGATTTGTCTTTCGCACTTTGGCGGCTAGATCAACAATCTTCTTTGCCTCGGTGTCCTGGGCGTTCTGTAGGTAAGAATAGGCCATGTAATCGAGCGCGTGTACCTCTTCAGCTTCGGTGGCGTCTCGGTGGCGCATGGCCGCGTAAGCGCGCGAAGCTTCGGCCGAAGCTCGATTCGCAGCGACGGATTCGTCCCACATCCCCAAACGCGTGAAGATGTGCGATGGCATGTGCAGGGCGTGAGGCACCCACGGCGCAATCGAATCATAAGTGCGGGCCGCAGCCAGTCCGCGTTCGGCGAGCGCGGGATAATCGTAGCAATGAATCAGGTAATGAACGACGCCGGGATGGTTCGCGTTTTGTTTCCGCAACTTTTCCAGGATGGCAGCTGCCTCCAGTTGCTTCGAAAAACTGGTGTCACTGGGCGTCGCATAACCGACCGCCAGAACCGCGAAGGCGTAGAAGGTTTGCACTTCAAAATCGTCAGGAAACTTATCGCGCAGCTCGCGCATCGCCTTTTCGTAGGCGATCACCCGATCGCGCGGTCCGACCGGCCCATGACACGATTGCCCAACCGAACCTCCGGTCGAACTGTCCTGCGTATTGTAATAGACATTGAGCGCCGTGATGAATCCTCGCTCGCGGTCCGTGCCGGCGTTCATTGCCATTGCTTTTTCGATGGCCGCTTTGCCCGCGCTCATTTCGTCAGGAGTGGGTGGTGTCCAAATCGGATGCCACCACGTCATGGCGATTCCCCACTGAGCCATCGCGCATTTGGGATCGCGTTCGGCTACCGACGTGAAGACACGGCGAGCCTCTTCGTAGAAAAATGAGTGCAGCAACGCCACGCCCCGGGCGAATTCAGACTGGACGGCAGGCGCGCACGATACCGGGAACTCTACTTTCCCCGCGGCGCGCAAATCGCCTGGTTCGGGAGCGGTTGCGCATTTCACGTCGCGTAGAGTGAGAAGACTACACGCCAATCCGATGAGAAAACAGATGCGGCGGGAATGTCTGACCATTTTGAAGCTATACTTGTGCTTGTCCGGCAAATTGGCAAATGGCCTCCGTGAGCAGGAAGCCGGCGCTTCTTGGATTTTCAAGTTCACTCAAACTCGAAAATGATTTTGCTGGCAACAACGCGCCTCGAAACGCCTGCAACGTTTGACTCACCACGGCGAGTATCTGTAATCG
>Ga0209056_10002387_pt1 | contig 20293 bp, 15 predicted proteins | sample GraSoiAngelo_114_FD_185876 | JGI IMG/M metagenome (GOLD analysis project Ga0209056, IMG submission 185876) | Grasslands soil microbial communities from the Angelo Coastal Reserve, California, USA - 14_0903_13_40cm (SPAdes) (version 2) | ecosystem: Environmental > Terrestrial > Soil > Grasslands...
TTTTCTCGTACCCCACCGGCCCACGTTCAGACCGCACCTGCCCGAGCGTAAAAGGACTTCCCAAGGGGAAGGCAAAGAACACCGGGGACTTTTGAGGTAAAAGCGTGTCCCAAGCCATCGCTACTGTCACTGGGCAACAGGAACGGCCCATCGGCTTCCTCGGCCTCATGCGCAACCGCAACTATGCACTGTTGTGGTGGGGCCAGTTGGTGTCTGAGTTAGGGAATCGATTCCATTGGATCGCCGTGTCTCTCTGGGTCTACACCATAACGCGATCAGCCGCAGCGGTCTCGTTGGCAGTCTCAGCGATGTTCGTAGGGGGGCTGCTTGTAGGACTCTGGGCAGGAGCGATAGTCGATCGGTTAGATAGACGGAAGATTCTCATTGTCTCAGATGTTGTTCGGGCCGTTCTAGTGGCGGCCATTCCCCCTCTGATGGGAGTCCACCTTTGGCTCGCGTATGCTGATCTTGCTCTGATTTCAGTAGCGACTGCATTCTTTCGGCCGGCGATGTTCGCTGTAATTCCCGCATTCGTCGGCAAACGGGACATCCTGCCTGCGAACTCCTTCTTCACGGCGATGGACACCGGGACCGAGATCCTAGGCCCGGCCCTCGCTGGCATCATTGCCTTCAAGTACGGCTACGCTCTCTTATTGTACTCTGACGCGCTCACATACGTTTTCTCCGCACTCTGCCTGCTTGGCACCTCTGTTTCTGTCATGGGAGAGAGCCGCATTGACCGGCCGGATAAGCAATCGATGCTCAACGATATTGCAGAGGGTTTCCGATATATCAGACAAGACGCATTGCAGCGACAGCTGTTCGTGCTGATATTCCCAGCCTATTTGGTTGGGAGCGGCCTGAACGCTCTTGCAACACCGCTTGCCAAGGGGGTCGTTGGAATTACTGACGCAGACTTTGGTACTTTCAATAGCGTCTGGGGTGTGGGATTCCTCGTGGCCTCTCTTCTCGTTGGTTGGTTCGGAGATCGTGTCGGCAAGAGTGAGTTGATCATCGGTGGGTTCTTCCTTGGATTCGCCTCATCTGCTGCGATGGGCATGAGCAGATCGCTTGACACGCTTCTACTCACGGCGTTCGCTGTGGGATTTGCTAATACGCTTAACTACGTCGGCCTAAGCACAGTAATACTGGAGCGCACTCAACAGAGAGTGATCGGACGGGTCTTGGCGACACGGCAAGTCGCATTAGGAACAATTCGCGTACTGTCGCCTTTGGCATTCGGTGCGCTCGGGGACGCTATAGGGGTGCGACAGTCGATATGGACGATGGCGGCTGTGGGTACATTGGGGACATCGGCGGTCGTCGCATTCAGCCCTGCACTCAGGAGGATCGGAAGCGTGGGACCGCCCCCTGGTGTTTCGAAGATTTGGAAGTCCTTTGTCACATCTGCCAATCCGGAGTTTGATGGCAATCAGCAGATACGACTCAACCTTGGCACTCTCCTGATCGTGGCACTCACTTGGCTGGGAGTTGCATTGAGATACCCGGTCTACTCCGCCGGCTTGCTCGTGGCCGTGCTGGGCGTTGCGTACCTGGCAGTCTCGTTCAAGGGCAGGCTCTGGAGTGCGCTAGCGAACCTTGTCGAACATATGTTCCGTAGTACGAGGGAGCGGGTAGGTGAAATTCGGGGCAAGCACCAATCTGAACCTCGACCAGGGCGTGATAGAGGAAAACGTTTGAACGGCTAGAATCAAAGAAAGTAACCGGACCGACAGCGTAGTTCCAGTCGGCGATTCCAACGCCGCGCACGGGGCTTGTCCTGAATCAGAGCGATAGCTCTGAGTGGGCACCCCTAATTGAATAGATTCCCCAGAGAGTTCCGCGTAGTCGATTATCGTTTGAGGTCGGAATCCCACATGAGTCGCTTTTTGGCAAGAGTTCTCCTTCGTGGTTTTTGGGGTGACAGAGGATTCTAGCTGCGGTTCGGTTTTTTCTTTTTCATGCTAACCACTCAAAGGCTTCCCAAAGATTTCCAGTTGTTCATTACGGTGGTGGTTTTCGCCGCGGGGGCAATCATCTGGGTTTTTGGCGCAGAGATCCGATGGCAAGAATGGCCAGAGCTTCTAATGTTCATGATGTTGATAACAGTTACATCCACGTTTCCCATCCCACATCCTCGCGGCGGCTACGTTACCTCGACGACGACTTTGATGTACGTATTGCTGAGCGTTCAGGAGCCGGTGTCCGCACTCCTTGTCGCAGGATGCGGATATGCAATAGGGCACGCGACATCGAGGGGTTGGGTGCCTTGGAGAACATTTTACAATGGTGCCCAAATGGGAATAAGTGTGGGATTAGCCAGCTTGACGTTCCGGGTGTTGGGTGGTTCGCCTCACACCCCAGGTGTTTTGTCATTCCTCCTACCCTTTACACTTGCCTCTCTAGTACATCAGACGGCAAACAATTTTTTTGTCACATTTCTCTTTGGCAGGCTCCGGCAGACTCCTTGGTTCCGAACATGGCTTGTTGAGTTCAAGGATTCTCTCTCCTCGAACCTCCTAACAATCCCGAGTGCTGCGTTGCTGGCAATACTTTATGTTTTTGTGCACCCTGCCACTCTGCTCTTGTATCTTGTTTCTTTGCCTGCTCAGCGATGGGCCATTCAACTCTACATGCAGCAAAGAGAAATATACAAACAGGCAATTGACTCGCTTGTCGTAGCCATCGACGCCAATTTCCCGCAGGGCGCGGGCCACTCGAGACGAGTTGCCGATTTGGCCTCCGCTATTGCCAAGAAAATGCGATTGTCGGATCCAGACGTCGAGGCTATCGAATTAGCCGGGCTCTTGCATGATGTAGGGATGATTGGGCTGGAAGATTTTTTTGGATCGTCGATGCAAGTCGATTCATCTGGCGTCGAGAGGATCAAACAACACCCAATGATGGGAGCTGAAATCGCGGACGAGTTGCCCCGGCGTGATGTGAGTGAGATTGTGATGTATCATCACGAGTGCTATGACGGGAGTGGATATCCTCGGGGGTTGAAGGGCGCACAGATCCCCATAGGCGCGAGGATTGTTGCAGTAGCGGAGGCGTTTGAGTCAATGCTCGCTGGCGGCCTCCCGTATAAGGACAGGTTTCCTCCCGGCGATGCGATGGAGGTTGTGCAGATCAAGTCCGGCAGCGAGTTCGACCCGCGGGTTGTCGAAGCCTTTCTTGCGACCAGAAGAGAGCGAATCGATCGGTGAGACAATGCGGAAGACAACTCGCTAGGCGGGACGCCAGAGTATCCTTATTATGGGCAAACGATACCTTTCATTAGCCCTGTTTTTGTTCGGGAGCGCGGCGATGATATACGCGGCTCCCGCGGCGGTACTCATAGGTGTAGATAGTCGGGATGTCTTGCTGTTGGCTCTGATATTGCCGGCTGCCTGGCTGCGTGTCAATCTTGAACCCGCAGGTCATCTCACGCTCTCTCCGGCGGTTGTGGTCGCCGCACTAGTTCTGGCGCCTCCGTACGTACCAGTGGCAATAGCGGCTCTGTCGGCGATTGTTAGCGCAGTTCTTTTCGCGCATGAACCGCTGACGCAAGCTCTTGAGGACGCTGGGGAAGAAACAATTCCAGTTGTGCTGGCATTGGTGTTGACAGGGGTTTTGCTGAGCTCGCCAGAGGGTCTCGTAAGCCGTAGCCTTGGATGGCAGCTCTTGGCTGTGCTTGTGTACGTGTTCGCACGAGTTGTCCTCGCCTCGATCAAGGCTAGCGTTTTCGATGGGATTGACGTCAAAACATTTCTACCAACTTCTGGTCGGACTCTTACTTTGAACGCGATCCTACTTTCCGGGATCGCACTAGGTCTGAGTCGCCTTACAAATGCGTATGGGGGCACAGGGTACTTCGCATTGACCCTGGCAATGATTGCACTCATAGAGTCGTATCATCCTTTTAAGCTTCTTAGTGACCAGAGAGATGTGCTGTTCGCAAGTCTTTCCATGGTCGCCCAAGCAATTGACCTCAAGGATGCGTACACTGGAAGGCATGCCCGCCACGCATCGGCAATCGCGGTCCGACTCGCAAGGTCTCTTCGACTTGCCGAGCCAGAAGTCAGGAAAATCCGGATCGCAGCTATTTTGCATGATATTGGAAAGATCGGGGTGAGTGGCAGAATAATCCGGAAACCGTCGGCGCTCGATCCCGCGGAAATGGATGCGATGCGACAGCACCCAGTCATTGGTGCCGAGATCATGCAGCCCGTCGAGCTTCTTGCAGGCGCCGCGGATATTGTTCGGCACCATCACGAGCATTTCGATGGCAGCGGGTATCCTGATGGACTGGGCGGTGGCCAGATACCCATGGGTTCTAGGATCGTGTTAGTGGCGGATGCTTTCAATGCAATAACGACGGATCGTCCTTACAGGCGGGCTAGATCAAAGGAGGAGGCCCTGAGGATTCTGAAAGATGGATCGGGCAAGCAGTTCGACCCGGTGGTTGTCGATGCTCTTCAATCCGTAGCAGCGTTCCTGTAGAAGTCCTTCTCTTTGGTCTTGCGCGTTCGCCCTCTTCTGAGCCCGGCGAGCATTGACTATAGGGGGTTCGTGAGATGTCGGGAGTGATCGTAACTCTATTGGGGAAGTTCCGGGTTGAAACAGAAGAGGGGAAGATATGCTTTCCAACTAGGAAGGCTGAATCTCTTCTGGCCTGTTTGATCCTTCATCCCGAGGGGATCCGTCGAGATTATTTGGCCGGTCTACTTTGGCCCGATGTCGAGGACGAACTCGCCAGGCGCAACCTTCGGACGACATTGTGGCGGCTGAAGCGCACAATCAATGGCTCTGCTGGCATCCGACTTCAATCGATTGATGGAAAGGTGAGCCTTCTGCGCGCTGGAGTTGAGGTAGATCTCTTTAAGTTCAAGGAACTTCTGCGTGAAGCGCATGAGACTCGTGATGGGCGACCAGAACTTCTCAAGCTCGCGGAGTCCATTTACGAGGGAGACCTTCTCGAAGATCGACTTGAGGAGTGGTGCGAGGAGGAAAGGCTTTCCCTACGGACTGCGTACGTGACGCTTCTAAGGGAACTCACGGAGATTTCGAAAGCGGGAGGAGATATTGCTAAGGCTTTGGAGTATGCACGTAGGGTTGTGAAGATAGAGCCTCTCGACGAAGACGCGCGGCGCGAGTTGATGATCTTGCTTCATCTAGCGGGGAAGCGTGCTGAAGCCCTCGCTCAGTTCGAGGCCTTGAGACAGTTGTTGAAAGCGGAATTGGGTGTGGCTCCATCCCAGGCCACCCTCCAAGCATGGCTACACATCCGCTCCCACCGGAACCTTGAGATCTCGATTTCTTCAGAAGTAGCCGATTCCGACAGTGGAAAGACATCAGCCGATTTTGACTCGATGCCTCTGGTAGGAAGAGCAGATTTGGCGTCTGGCGTATTGCGCTCGATCGAGGATACAGCTCACGGGAGGGGTGGCGCAGCTGTTATTTCCGGCGAGACTGGAGTTGGCAAGACAAAATTTGTTGAGTTCATTGTTACGGAGAGTACTCTCCGGGGGTTCGAGGTACTTTACGGGCAGTGCCCTGACCTCCAGAATCCCCGTCCGTATCAAGTATTTGTCCAGGCTCTATGGCGGAGGATATGCGAGTCTCTTCAGGCCGAAGGGACTGCGACGCCTCTAGGTGCCTTGCTCAGGGCGTTCGTATCCGACTCCGCGGCGAGAAATCCTACGAACCCCGGTGATGTTTCACCCCGTACGTACGACAGCGCCATGATTGTCGAAGTATTCTTGAGTTTGCTCGATGCAAGGAACAGCGCGCGGCCCATCTTGCTCGCGTTAGAGGACATACACCGAATCGATAAGGCCAGCATCAATCTCCTTATCACCCTCCTGGGCCGAATCTCAAAACGAAAACTCTTTGTTCTTGCCACGATAAGGTCGGACGAATCGGAGTCGAGAAGTCTCATCTCCCAATTAATCGTTGGAGGCGCCCGGGAGATCCAGCTTCTGCCGCTAAATGCGGATGAGGTTGAGAAACTCCTGCGTCTGGCTTTGAACTCCGTTAGTGTTGCGCGTCCAGTGATTAGCTATGTATGGGAGAGGTCTGGTGGTCTACCCCTATTCGCACTTGAGTTCCTGAAATATCTTCAGGCCGAGGGCATGATAGTGAGAGCGCCCGATGGCCATTGGCTATTCGGCGGGAGAATGATAGCGGTGGAGGCCTCTGGCGAAGTACCCTCACGTATCCAGGAGATTGTCCGGCGACGAATTGAGTCGCTCGATCCAGCAGTCAAACGAATACTTTTGACCGCTTCAGTCTTCAGCACCGAAGTTCATTTTGAAATCCTCAGGGAATTAGTGGGCATCTCCGAGGAATCTTTTGTTGATGCCGTTGACCGGTTAGTTGAACTTCACCTCATTCGACAGACCGGGCGGGGCTATCAATTTAGCCACGACTTGATAAGGTTCGTCGCGGCCGCAATTGCCGGTAAGGCGTATTTGCGCGTCATGCACGGTCGAGCCGCGAGATTGCTCGAGTGTTGCGAGCCCTGGCGCGCAGAGGAGCTTGCATGGCACTTTGAAATGGCCGGGGAAGCTGAGAATGCACTGGGGTATGCTGAGGAATCTGGGAACAAGGCGCGGTCTGTCCACGCGAATGCCGACGCTGCCGCGTGGTATTCGAGAGCACTGAAACTCCATGATGAATCTCACCCCGGCAGCGCGCAATACATGCGCGTCCGAGCCCGCCTTCTGCAGAAGCGGCAGGAGGTTCTGGACCTCCTCGGCGATAGGGATAGACAGGCTGCGGATATAGCCGCGATCCACGCGATAGCCCAGCAATTGGGTGACAAGCGGTTATTGGCTGAGTCGCTGAATCTGCGTGGGAACCTGCTCATTCGGCTCAACGCAGCGGGCGACGCATTGAAGTGCGCTCGAATCGCTAGACAGTATTTCAGCGAGATCGGAGATGGTACTGGTATCGCGCGCGCTTATGAGATTGCTGGTTTGGCATACGATACTGTTCGCCGATACTCAGCGGCGTCTGCGGAGTTCGAGCGCGCTAGAGAGATGTTTCGGCGGGTTGGCGACAGGGATGGTGAAGCCCGTGGTCTTGTCCATATCGGTGTATGTTTGACCTATTCGAATCGGAACATGGCGGCTTTAAGGAGTTTGGATAAGGCTGAGGGCGTGCTCGAGACGCTTGGAGACCGGCGTAATCTCGCAATGGTTTTCTTGAGGAAGGGTATGTTGCATAGATTCTTAGGACGGATGGAGAGTTCGCGGTCGCTGATCCAAAGGAGCATCAGCATGTTTAGGGAGCTTGGCGATCGCGTGGATGAAGCGCGGGCGCTGAGTCAGTTGGCCGCTACGCACGCGGCTATGGGCCTGCTTAGGGATGCGGTTCACGAATGCGAGACCGCACTACGAATAGCTCGACAGACCAGAGATGTTCGAGCCCTAATCATGATACTGAACAACTCGGCGTATGCAGTCTATAGATTGACGGGATGTTTGTTCCGTGCACAGAGGTGCGTCAGCGAGGCGCTGCGGCTCGTCTCGGAGGCGGGCAACATTGAGAACTCCGCCCCGTACGAAGATACAATGGCAGCGGTTTTGCTTGATGCGGGGCGCACTCAGGAGGCACTTCGATGGGCTGAGCGCGGTAAAGCCCGCTATCTAGCCTCGGGATTGCGGACTTGGATAGGAATTGACGTCCACTATCGACTCGGCTCGATTCTGGCTACACTGGGGCAACCGGGACAGGCGTTGCGCTGTTTTCAGCGTGCTCAGCGCCATCTCGGCCGCAATAGTGATCCTGTGTCCGATCTGCTTATTGCAACGGCGATGGCGAGCGCCTTCCTCGAGCTCGGCAACCTAAAGGAAGCCTCAGAATATGAGAGACGTGTCTCAAGTCTTCTTCGCCGTGTGGACGGTGTTGAAAGGATACAGGATGTTTACTGGACCCAATACTGCGTGTTGAAAAGGGTCAGCAGGGGAGGAGCCGCATCAAGGGCGCTTCGTCGCGCGGTCACTGTGACGGTCCGCCAGGCGAGTACGCTCAAGAAACCGATGAGGAAGCGATTCCTGGCAATACCCCTTAACTCCCGCATTCTCCGGGAGTTTTGGAATTCGAACAGGTCCTTGGGAATCACCGCAACAGGCGTTGAGGTTGAAGAGATTGTCAGTATGCTTGCCGAGCGCGTGGGTTCCAATGGCCCGGATTTGGTTTCACCGCTCGAATCCTTTGGTGACTCCCTCATCGCGACTCGTCGTCGTCTTGTGCTTGGACTAGTTCGGCAAGGGCGCGTGAAGCAACGGGAGCTTGCTGGCCGGCTGGGCGTTTCTGTCCGCACCGTGCGAAATGACATCACAGAGCTACGGAAACAGGGACTACTTGAGATTCCATCAGCCAACTGAATCGTAAGAGCGCCTTTCACTTCTCCAGGCTTCCTCTTCGTGTCAGTCTATGTGATAGTTGTGAGACACCCCCGTGGTATGGTTTGGGTACCGGTTCAAGAGGTTCCGGATCCCCTGGGCACCCAGGAACGTCGGTCCGGGGCTCTTAGGACATAGCCCTCCTGTCCAAGAGCAAGTGCCTTGGGGGATCCGGACCTAATATTTGCTTCATCCTATAAGGTGTCGGGCTCGACTATGGGCTCTTTAAGGGAAGAACGGGCGTTCTGGGTGCATCAAATTCACTCTACTTTGCTCAATTCCATCGGCGCCGCGATCCTGCAGTCGAGAGTGTGCGAACAGGCTGTGCGGGTCGGTGCACCGGACTGCTCTGGGGAGATCCAGCGACTACAAGGCATTCTCGCTGAACTGGAGGCCACGGCGCGGACACTAACCGCCCCGCGGACGCCTGAGCACCCAGGCCGTATTGCCTCAGAGGCGAGACGTCTAATCGAAGCGTTTCGGGCCTCGCACCCAGGCATTGAGCTTAACGCCGATATTCCTGAAGCTGATCTCGGGGTGCCACAGCGGGTTGCGGAGGCCGCCTGCGTCGTGCTTCAGGAAGCGCTGGTGAATATCTCCCGTCACGCCGAGGCGCGTCGGGTTGAAGTATGGCTCACCATCGAGGAAGAGACTATTCTCCTCCGGGTTCGGGACGATGGATGTGGGTTCGATCCGCCAAAACAGGCGGCCGGCGGGCGCCTGGCATACGGAACACACTGCGGGATTCGGCTCATGGATGAATACGCCGCGATGGCGGGGGGAAGACTTGAAGTAGGCTCAGCGAGAGGGCGCGGCACCCAGGTCACCCTTTTCATCCCGGTGGGGGAACCCGCGAGTTTGCTCAAGAATCCTACGTAGGAGATCATGAAAGCTTTCGGCCGGCTCGCCTCCGCGGCAGTGGTTGCTACATTTGTCCTGATAATTCTTGGGGGGCTGGTGCGCGCCACCGGCGCTGGCCTGGCCTGCCCGGATTGGCCCCTGTGCCATGGGCGACTGATACCTCCGTTGGACACTCTCGTGCTTATCGAGTGGAGTCACCGCTTTGTTGCTTCGATTGTGGGGATTCTCACGGTCGCTGTCGCTGTGGCGGCATGGCGGGTGCGCAAAACGGGGCAGCCTGGCTTGGTGGGACTCTCAACTCTCGCTCTGTTCCTGGTAATTGTTCAGATCGGGCTGGGTGGCCTGACGGTGCGGCATGAACTGACCGCGTGGCTGGTCGTTGCCCACCTTGGAACAGCGATGGCCTTCTTTGCCACACTGATCATTCTCACAGTTACCACGATGACCGGTCCGGCGGCGCCACGGCGGCATGTCCCGTTCCGTGCGCTTGCGGTCTTGACCCTCGTCGCGACCTTTGGGCTCGTGTTGATTGGCGGCTACGTTAGCGCCAGTGGGGCCGGGCTGGCGTGTCCGGACTGGCCCCTGTGCTACGGACAACTACTGCCGTCGTTGACCGGAGGAGTCGGCGCACACTTGTTGCACCGGTTCGCGGCGGCCATCGCCGGCGCGCTTATCGTCGTCACCGCTGCCGCCGCCTATCGAACGCAGGCCCGGCGCCCGCAGTTGCAGGCGGCCTCGGCCATCGCCGTTGGGCTGCTGATCCTCCAGATCATTCTGGGGGCGTTGAACATCGAATACCGGCTGGCCGACGCGGTGACCACCGCACATCTAGCGACGGCAGCCGCGTTGTTTGCGACGCTTGTCGTCCTGGCCCTCCTCGCGTCCCGCCTTCCTGAGTCAGAGGCGTACCAGCCGGAGGCGGCAGGGCAACCCGGACGCTCCCGGGTGCAGCGGGTGATGGACTATGTCGCGTTGACCAAACCGCGCATTATTGTCTTGCTTCTCGTGACTGCCTTCGCCTCCATGCTGATTGCTGCTCCGGGAAGAATCTCGCCCTGGCTCATTTTCTTTACGCTCGCTGGCGGGGCGATGTCCGCAGGTTCGGCAAACGCGATAAACCAGCTGCTGGAGCGCGACATCGACGCGCTCATGTCCCGAACCCGCCGGCGGCCAATTCCAGCCGGCCGCGTGAGCCCGCCTTATGCCTTCGCATTTGCTGCACTGCTCGGAACGGTGGCTTTTGTTGAGATGGCAGTCCTCGTAAACCTGCTCGCCGCACTCCTGTCTTTGGCCGCGTTGCTCTTTTATGTGTTTGTCTACACCGTGTGGCTGAAACGATCTACGCCGCAGAACATCGTCATCGGCGGGGCTGCCGGCGCCGTGCCCCCGCTGGTCGGATGGGCGGCAGCTACCGGACACCTGAGCCTGACGGCGATCCTGCTGTTTGTCATCGTCTTTCTGTGGACACCCCCGCACTTCTGGGCCCTGGCCCTGTTCCGCCGCGATGATTACGCGCTCGCACACGTGCCAATGCTACCTGTCGTCGCCGGGGAAACGGAGACCAGGCGCCAAATTGTGATATACACGGTTGTGCTCGTCCTGGTCACTTTTCTCTTGTATCCCGTGGCTCGTTTGGGGCCGGTCTACTTGCTTTCAGCGGGATTTCTGGGCGCGGCGTTTGTGATGCTGGCTGTACGGTTGCAGCGCCAGCAAACAACAGCCGCGGCGGTCAGGGTGTTTGGATACTCCATCTTTTATCTTGCCTTGCTCTTTGCCGCAATGGTGGCCGATCGCCTTCTTCAAGCCTAAAGTTAGGAATCAACCCCTCCCCTATAGTCGTGTGTATGATAGTGTGTAATCGGTGACCTGACTTGCGCACGTCGCGGACGAATGTGATGTTGCCCGATGACCTGCTGGACGCGATTGATCGTGTCGCAGGAGCACGCCGGCGCAGTGCCTTTCTTGCTGAGGCGGCTCGGGAAAAGCTGGCCCAGATGCGGTTCGAGCGAGCCGCGGGCCGTGCCTTTGGATCGTGGACAGATGCGGATCATCCTGATCTGATGACTGATGCCGACATGGACCGGTACCGCCGACGCCTTCGCGCGACCACGACCCGCCGGCTGCGCGCTCGCATCCGTCGTGGCTAGGGTTCTGCTGGATACAGACGTCATCATCTGGTACCTGCGCGGCCGGGAATCCGTCCACGCTTGGGTGCAAGAGATTAGCAGAGATGGTGTGCCGCGTTGTTCGGCACTGTCGGTTACGGAAGTCGTCTCGGGTATGCGACCGAAGGAGGAATCGGCGACTCGGGAGTTTCTTCAAGCATTACGGGTGATCGACGTTGACCGTGGTATTACGTGGCATGCGGGCGAACTCATCCGGAGCCGCGGGCGCGAAGAGGTTACCTTAGATTTTGTCGATGCCACGATCGCGGCAACGTGCCTCCGGCATCGTCTCGCCCTTGCCACGTATAACCTCAGACACTATCCGATCAGTGAACTGCGTTTCGCTGATCGCCTGCCGCGGGCTTAAACCCAGATACTGGAATTGCCACCAGGTATTTATCCCGTACGTAACCCCAATGATGTAAAAGCGCTTCGTGTCAAAATAGCGAATGTCTTACGTGTATGTTTGATCGTCGGTGCTTGGACGTGGCGAGGATAGCCCAGTTGAGTCAATTGAGCCTGGCCGGGTTGAGTCAAAAATCGTACCAGGTACACTTTCCTCCCCAAGCTTAAGGCGAGGCTCCCCCTTCTTCTCATGGGAAAATATCAGCCCAGCCGCTGTCGTCGGCTTTGACATTATCACCGCCCAGCCCCGCAGCGGACATAAAACTCGAGTCTGTCCGAGGCCGTGAATGGCCAGGTGGGGTGGCTTGTCTATCTAGAGCTGGGCTACGGCTCCCGTGGCACAAAGGGGTCTGCCCCCGTACCGACGCATGGGGCTATTTCATCTACTTGCCGCAGGAGCATTGGGCTGTGCCTTCGTGGCGCTCGCCCTGCGATTGCAGTATGATCGGACCTCTGCTGCGGCCATCAGAGTCTTCGGATGCTCTATCCTCAACTTGGCCTTGCTATTTGTGACGATGGCGGTAGATCGCGCGCTTCATACTCAGACTGCCTGTTTCCACATCGCGCGAATCCGATTTGAGGATGTCCCACAATGCCCGTTAGCGTCCGGGGATAACGACCGATGCGCCCTTTGTCCTTGCTCTCGGTACTGCCGGCCAGCGTCCGCCGAACCCGCCAGATTCCGCGGACTAGACTGTGCAACGGCTGTAGTGCTGACGGGCGGGACTGATGTAGCGAGGATCGTCTGAAAACCCAGGAGCGCGTTTCTTCGCATGCCTGCGACACGCTGCTTCAATTCCCGCTCTAGGCAGTTTCGCCTTCGCGGATCGCAAGCCCGGGGACGAATGCTAGGTTGATCACGTATATTAGACCACCGGCTTCCAGCTTTCGGACGATCCCTTTCAGTATTGGCATGGAATAGTTCACATTGTAGACATAGACCACTGATCCATCGTCGCGCCTAACGCCCAGAACACCATACCAGAGAAGAATGTCTACGATGGTTGGTATTACAGTCGGCTGAATGCCAGCACGCTCGAGTAAGGACTGTAAATGGCTTGCTGGTAGAATTTGTGGTTCATCGATGAAGGCGTAGAGAACATTCTCTGCCTCGGGCAAAACATCGCGAATTTCATAGCTGATATCAACAACCAGATCACTCGAAAACGCCCCCAGCCCCTTTTTGACGTCTTCGACCTCGATTCGTGTGTGTCCGAGGTTAACCGCAAAACTTCGGCAATGGTTTGCAAGATCGATTAGCGATCGAGGCCTCATGAGGCAACGATCTATTAGATACTGGGATGACTCCTCTCCATTTACATGGCTCACGCAGATTCGCCGCCAAAGGTCTTCGAACTGTCCGTCCTGCATGCCAGAGTGCACCAGACGGCGCCGGAGCAGTTCGCGCAGAAGATCAGGATCCGACCAATCAAGCATGACGCTGCCTTCTTTGCCTCGATCCGGAGTCTCGCTTACCAACAATTCGTAAACATCGTTGCGCAGAAACACCAAGGTGGAGCACCCGATATCCCTACGCAGAAACTGCCTCTCGACCTTTCTTGTAGCCTCAAGGAGTGCACGCAAGTTTGTGACATCAGTTGCAGTTAATCCGTGTGCGGGCCATCCTTTGTCAAGATTATCAAAGAGGATATAGATGTTCCCTTTAAGTTTGGCATAATCGACAACCTCATCTCGAAGCATGTTCACATCGTGCCTGTACAAAAGCTCCGTAATCTCCGGCTGGGTCAGCGTCCGATCGGTGTCTTTTCCATACTTTGCCTGGTAATCATCGGCGATATGTTGCAACAAACGCGAAAGACGTTCAGAAAAGTCACCTTCCGACACGTAGCGATCAGACTCGTACGCGGCTGCTAGTTTACGGTACGGCTCTAGGAGACGACGCTCTCGTAGATGATGGACACGATCCTTTTCGAGAAGCCTGTGGCACACTTCGAGGAGTAACAAGTATTCCCAAAAAGCTGTGATGGTGTGCTCCAACGCTCCCTGTCCGAGGTACTTTAGAACCATCTCTTTAAATTTGATAAGCTGGTACCCGTCAGGGCGAAGATCGAGTATAACATTTCGACCATAATGCCGCGCATGGTCTCGCACCTCGACAAAAATTGCGGTCTTGCCGGAGCCCTTACGGCCCACAACGAGACGCACCTCTCCCCGCAACGCGCGCTGGAATTGGTCCGTTTCGAGATAATATGCTGCTAGCTCGCGAAATTCGTTTTCGGCCGCGGACGCGCCGAACGTAATGCTTTCAAGGAGCGTTTCAGTCTTTTCCGCCTCGTAGGGACGGCTCTCTTGTAGTGCTTCCGTTACCCTGGTGGCGAAATCGGCAATCGCCTCATCTAGCTGTGAGTGGTTCGTGAAGACTTTCACAAGGTCGCGGTAGTCTAAGGGAACCGGTTCTTCACCATCCTGCAGGAGCAGCAACGCTTTTCCGAAGCCTTCGGCGAGACCGGCAAGAAACGCAACCCGAATGTTGTGTACCGGCGCATCTATGATTTGCGTCGGCAAGAGATGTAATAGGATGCCATAGGATTGTGCGACCTGTTCAAACGCTTCGGCTGCCGAGAGCCGCGGAGACTCTCCCGGGTCAAAGCTCCTATAGAACAATCTAGCTTTCTTCACCCGCGAAACAATGCGAATCACAGAGTCGGTCTTGAACCGGGCCTCAATTAGATAGACAGGGACCTTCTGATTAGGTTGGTAAGTGTTCCGAAGCGAGGGCGTTGGATCCGTAACGCCTCGCATAATAGCCTCGAGTTTCGTGGCATTTTCGTACTCAAGATACCCAAGGGTGTCGAAGATTCCGACATCTGCAATGAGGGGAGCAATCGCTGTGACCCCCTTATGTCGAGAGAGAATAACCCTCTTCCCCTTTGCGAGGGCGAACCCTATTTCGTATGTGACGTTGAAGTTGAGCTGTGTGACGTCGGCAAGAAGTACTGAGCAAGCGGCTATCTGGGACAGGATTTGATCGCCGATGAAGCGTCCTGCGATGTCACTCTCACGCCAAGACTGGATTGCTCCATTATCACTCCTCTGCCGCAAGTTTGCGATCGCGTGCTCGATTGTCCCTGCTAGAAGGTCAGGGTTCGAAGGGTACACGAAGAATGACGGCACAGTGACCCCCATGCCCCGATTTTAGCAGAACGCGTTACGATCTTGACGGAGCCGCCCCTTTGGTCTCCTCGAGATCCTGCGCCCGCCACCCTGGTAAGAGGAACCGACGGCGGCAAGGACTTCAGCAAGATAGTGTTGTTAGGCGCTTGCTGTCGATGATCCCCGCATTAGCTTTGATGATTCTCTCTCCGGCTTGTCGGCGCGCGGCATCGCCGACCAGCCAGATCACCGCGAGCACCGTCGCCACCGGCGCGAACGCGAAGGCACACTGCACGGCCCATCGGCCAGGATGCATCCAGCAACCGGTCCGTGTTCATCGTTGCCAGGCACCGATGGAGTAGGAATGGCTTGAGTTTGCCATTGGAGAATGACCCGACCGGGTCATTGCTTTAGGGCGAACCCGGCTTAGGCGTCTGAACAGCGGGGATAGCGGTAGAGTTATGGTGTGCTGTTGGCCCCGTGGTGTACTTTCGGTCGGCGCCTGTCACTGGGGGACAGGGGTGGAGGTCAGAGGCCCTCGTGTATGAAGCAAAATGGCTAGCTTTGGCTATCGGAGAGGGACTGCTCACTCTGCCAGGTTTAGATGAGTAGCGGACCGTTGATAGTTTTGTATAGTACGATTAGGCTATAAGCCTAATTTCACGATTGACAAACTCGAGCTATTCCGGTATCCTTCCTTTGTGGAGGTTCGGTTCAAGGATAAGAACCTGGCTCGGCTTGAGACCGAGGAGCAAGGCGGCTGGGATCAGGCTATTGTCCGATCATTTCGGAAGCGGATGCAGCAGATAAGAGCAGCACCGGACGAACGGACCTTCTACGCGCTGAAGTCGTTACACTTCGAAGAGTTGAAAGGCGATCGAGCAGGCCAGCACTCAATGCGGCTCAACGACCAGATGCGGTTGACGGTAGAGTTGGAGGGGAAAGGCGCTGATAAAGTTGTCGTCATCATTGCAATCGAAGACTACCACTAGAGGGGGCAAGATGCAGAGAGTAATGCCGGCCGAGGCGTTTCCTCCGGGGGAGTTCCTGCGCGAGGAATTGGAGGCGCGGGGATGGACTCAGTTGGATTTAGCCGAGATTCTTGGCGTGACACCGGGGCACATCAATGACGTCATAAAGGGAAAGGCGTCAATCACGCCCGAGATGGCGAAGGCACTTGGAACCGCGTTTGATGTTGATCCCCAGTACTGGATGAATCTTGAGAGCATCTATCAACTCTGGCGCGTCCGCACGCCAACTCCAAGTGATAGCATTGGCCGTCGCGCCAAACTCTTCGCTAAAGCCCCCGTCAGGGAGATGATCCGGCGTCATTGGATCGAACCGTCGAACAACCTAGACGTTTTAGAGCAACGTGTTTTGGATTTCCTAAATATCAAAGTTCTCAACGACGAACCACAAGTCTGGTTTGCTGCGAGGAAGAGCACGTCTTATCGATCTCTTACGGCCGGGCAGATGGCTTGGCTTTTCCGTGCGCGCCGTCTTGCTGCGACCGTACAGGCTGGCAGATTCAGCGACGCATCGTTCAATCAGGCTCTTAAGATCCTAAAGACATTGCTTTGGAATCCTGAGGACGTTCGCCTCGTGCCACGCATCCTTGCTGAGGCAGGTATTAGGTTTGTGGTGGTTGAGCACCTTGAGCGGACGCGCATTGATGGTGCATGTTTCTGGCTCGACGCCAAGTCCCCAGTTGTGGCATTGTCGCTACGGTTTGACCGTATAGATTCTCTTTGGCACACTCTCATGCACGAGCTGAACCATGTAAAGGAGCGTCACGGGCTGGAGAAGTACGACCCCCTCGATGTTGAGTTGCTGAGAAACGGAACGCTTGTGGATGACGATAAGCCGGCCGAAGAGAAAGAGGCTGATCGGTTCGCGGTAGAGTTTCTTGTCCCTCAGGAAGTTCTGAATGATTTCATCAATCGGACGAGTCCCCTTTACTCGGCCAAGAAGATAATGGGTTTTGCCAACGTTCAGAGAGTGCATCCTGGGATCATAGTCGGACAATTGCAGTACCGAAAAGAGTTTGGCTATACACATCATCGTGTCATGCTCGAGAAAGTTCGGTCTATTCTCACACAGTCTGCCCTTACAGACGGGTGGGGTCACACACCACCCGCAGGGCTTTGAGGAGAAGGCGCATGGCACGGCGGTGGAAGTATAGCACGAAGGAATTGCAGGCTATTGTTGAAACTTACAGGAACGCTGGTGAACCGTGGCCAGCCATCACGCGGCAAATTGCTACGTGGGCTATGACTAAGGGCTTGTGGCAGCCTAGACAGTCAGATGTTGTGGAGCAGTTGTCGGCGTTACTTTCCGAAGCGATGCGACAGGATTACTACACCGACCCGCAAGGGCGCAGGGTTCGCGCGAAGCACGCCGTGCGCTCTGCGAAGAACGGTGAACAGACGTTCTTGTGGCACGACATGAGGATAGCCCCTCGCGACTTCATGTTAGTAGCCTTCCAGCAACGCCGTCGCTTGATCGCTGGAGATTGTCATCAACTGAAAATGGATGTCGACAGCTACAACCAGAACACAAACTGCGGGAAACCCATTCAGTTGGTATTGGATTTTTCGCGCGACGTAGAGGAGATGGAGCCACCGATGGCGGCTTCTTAGACCATCCAGCCCGTTTACGGTGCCAGTCACCGATGACGTAAGAATGGCTCGAGTTAGCTATTGGAGAATGACCCGACCGAGTCATTGCTTAGGACGAGCCCAGCTGAGGCGTCCGCACAGCGAGGATAACCTGAAGTGACGGCGTGCTGTTGTCCCCGTCGTATATTTTCGTCGGTGCCTGTCACCGTCGATCCGGAAACAATGGTTCCGATCCCGGCAGGCTATGAATGGGGTAGATCTGCAAGGAAACCTCCGAGCAATCCTCGCGAGGGCCCGCGAACTTTGTGAAAAGGCTGTGCTCGTCGGTGCCAGGCACCGATGAAGTAAGAATGGCTCGAGTTGGCTATTGGAGAATGACCCGACCGGGTCATTGCTTAGGACGAGCCGGCTGAGGCGCCCGCATAAACGAGGATAACCTAAAGTCATGGCGTGTTTTTGGCCCCGTCGTATACTTTCGTCGGTGCCTGTCACCGTCGCTCATAATATTGAGCAGAGTAACACCTCCTTTGCCCGTAAAGCATGCTTCCACCTTAGGCAGTTCTTAAGTAGTTGGGTCAGTTTTGCCTGGGAGGGGGAAATGGGGCGCATTTTGGGGTATTTTAAGAGTGGTCGGTAGGGCTGCGTCTTGCTCTTAGCCCGAGGGGTTACTCCCGCCGACCGCTTTCTTTTTCCCTAGAAACCCAATGTATATCTTGTATCTGGACGAATCGGGAACCCACGGAGAGGCCACCTACTTCGTTTTAGCTGGACTCGCTATCTTTGAGCGCGAAATTCATTGGTTTAGCCAGGATCTCGACGCACTTCAAACACAGTATTTTCCTGAAGAAAGGGAACCTGTTCATTTCCACGCAGCAAGGCTCCGGGTTCGCCAGGGAGAGCAAGTAGAAGGACCGTGGGACAGACTGAGGTTGGATCAGCGGATCGAGCTACGAGGAAGGATTTACGAAATCATCCGCGCGAGGCGAGGGGTTGCGTTCGGTTGTGCGATAGAAAAAGCTCTTGCGGGAATAAGGAGGGAAGATCCATACGAGCGAGCATTCGAAGACCTAATCAGTAGATTTGACCTGTTTATGGGGCGCGTCAACCGCGTAGGAGCCGCAGAGGGCCGGGAAGAACAGCGCGGGCTGATTGTTCTCGCTGAATCAAGTTATGAGAAGACGATTGCTCTTCTTGCCCGACGCTTGAGGGATCGTGGGACACGCTGGGGTGTCTTGCATCGAGTGACGGACATCCCTATGTTCGCACCGGCGAGAGAATCCCGCCCTTTGCAGTACGCCGATTTCGTTTCGAATGCCATCTATGGTCGTTACCATGCGGGACTAACGGGGGATTTTGACCGGATTGCCCACAGATTCGATCAAGAGGGAAATGTTGTTCACGGCCTTGTCCATCTTACCCGCGACAATCTCTGCTCGTGCCTAGCTTGCTTTAGTCGAAGAGGCGGCCAGCTTCCCTTGCCACCCGCGGGACCCTGAATCAGGTTGGTCCGCTAACCCGCTTGTCGAAGAACTTGACGATATTTCCATTGCGCGGTCTCCCCTGGTGGTGTGAGTGTCCATCCGCACCCGATCGTGGTCAAGGTGTGAGAGATATCGAGATAAGCAACGAAGTGGTCGTACATATTGAGACATCCCGGGCATTGAGTGGGCGCCTGATGCGAAGAAGCGTTACGTAAGTTACGTAACGGGGCCCAGATCAGGCCAAGTAGGATGTGTTTTCCGCGCTGCGCTTGTCGCCGTCTAGGTGGTGGCAGGCGCAAGAGTTTCGAGACATGGTGCTATAATTTTGGGCACATGGGACGACCATGCACCATTTGCGCGCACCCCGAGTGCCGGGCCATCGACGAAGCCCTGGAAACGGGCCGTGTGTTGTAGCATATCGCCGTCATGTTCGGTGTCAGCAAGGCGGCGGTCCACAGGCATTGGCAGGCACACGTTTTCGTAGGACGGCCTCTACAGTCCCAGCAATAGGGGAGACGCTGGCGGCGACCAATCAACGAAGTTTCTGGTCCCGCGTCAAGACAATAGCGAAATGGATGGTTGCTGTTGGCTTTGGTGCTGGCTTCGTGTGGTTGGCGGTGACCGCGCCGCAGCCGGCAGATGGAGCACAAGGATCACAGCCGACGCCTGTGTCTAGTACACGCAATCCGAATCCCATGAAATTCGCACCTAGCGCGTCCATTCCGGCTCTTGCCCGATCTCCAGCCCTGGCCGGAAGATCGGCGAGAGACTTTCGCCCCGAAGTGACATGGAAGCAGTAGTCACAGCCATTGCAGCCCTTGCAGCTCTTGGTGGAGCCCTGGGGGGAGCGCTTCTTGGTGCCTGGCTGAATGGGAGACAGCAGCAGACAGAGCGGCGAGCCGCCTTCCTTGAGCATCAGCTCCACGATTTCTACTCACCTCTAGTGTCCCTGCACGAACAGATCTTGGCGAAGCGGCGAATGAGAGAGAAGGTGCTGCGCACGGCTCAGGAAGATCCTCGTGTGAAGGGCAGTCAAAAGGATCTACTAATGCAGCATGATGCTGACCACTTCGTCGAGGAACTTTTCCCCGATTACCAAAGTATGCTTAGAATCTTTCGCGACAATCTCTGGCTTGCGGAAGCCGAGACGCGCGGCTACTTTTCTGCCCTCTTCGAATTCGTGGAAATCTGGGATAGATGGCTGAAGGAGACCCTACCAGCGGAGATGGTGCATATCATTGGACATGATGAGGAAC
>Ga0209056_10002389_pt1 | contig 20286 bp, 20 predicted proteins | sample GraSoiAngelo_114_FD_185876 | JGI IMG/M metagenome (GOLD analysis project Ga0209056, IMG submission 185876) | Grasslands soil microbial communities from the Angelo Coastal Reserve, California, USA - 14_0903_13_40cm (SPAdes) (version 2) | ecosystem: Environmental > Terrestrial > Soil > Grasslands...
GACCGGCCGAGCGACCGCCGCCACCAGGCTTGAGCGGGTTGCAGCGGTCCCTGTGGGAGACGCTACGTACGAAGCCCAAGCATGTCGATGCTCTCGTGGCGACGGCCGGGATGGACACCAGCGCGGTGCTCACCGCGCTGACGGAGCTCGAGATACGGGGAGTGGTGAAGCAGCAGCCGGGGATGCTGTTCGAGCTGGTGTGACGTGTGCTCGGTTACCGCACTACCCCGGTGGAGGTGAGCTCCACGCGCCGCAACACTGCCCCGGGGAGGGTTAGCTCCGGAAGGCCCGCGGCATGGCCGCGGGGTTAACCCACCCATAATGACCTATGATGTGTAAGGAAGGCGGCGGTCACAAGGCGAGCGGGCTCTACGCGCACGTCACCTGGCACACGTGGCGACGCTTGGCGGTCATTCGCAAGTGCGACGTGCCCCTCGTACACCACTCTGTCTTGCGAGCAGCTGACCGCACAAAAGTGCGGGTTCACGCGCAAGCCGTCTTGAGTGACCACGTCCACGTCGTAGTGTGTTACGCACCGGACGCGATGCTGTCCGCATTCGTGCGGGACGCGAAGTCCGAGTCTGCGCGTCGCATCAACTCGGCCCGCCTGGATGCCCAGCGTCTTCGTTGGTGCCGCGGTTACTACGCGGGGTCCTTGTCGTGGAGTCATGTCGCCGCGGCGCGGTCCTATGTTGCCCGGCAGTTCCAGCGACACCCCGACCGGATCCCCAACTAGCGTGGGTAGGATAACCCCGGGGCCATGCCCCGGGGTTAACGGGGGCGAGCGCACCCCGGAGGGTTGTCCGAGCGCCGGTTGGCCCGATGTCCCCTCACCGCGCGAACCCGACTGGCTAGCACCGGGGCCATGCCCCGGGGTTCAACCGCGTCCAGATGTACCTTAGTGCTAATATGCGCCACCTCTACGTCCACGTTCCCTTTTGCCGGCGCCGCTGCTCGTACTGCGATTTCTCCATCGCGGTGCGGAAACGCATTCCGTCGCAAGAGTACGTCGCCGCCGTCTTGCGGGAGCTCGAGCTCGTCCGAGCGGCTGACCCCGGGGCGATGCCCCGGGGCTCACGAGCGACGAGTGCTGGACCCAATTCCGGGGTCCCCGGTGCTTCGGAGACGGAGAGCCTCGAGACCGTCTACTTGGGCGGCGGCACTCCGTCGCTGCTTCCCGCCGATGCCCTCGCGATCTTACTCCCGGCGCTGCTCCCTCCGTCGCCCGCCGCTGACGGCGTGGAGATCACCCTCGAAGCCAATCCCGAGGACGTAACGCCCGAGACCGCCCGTGCATGGCGGCGGAGCGGCATCAATCGGGTGTCCCTTGGCGCCCAGTCCTTCGACGATCGTGTGCTCCAGTGGATGCATCGCCCACACAACGCGAGTCGTATCGGTGACGCCGTGCGCGCGCTTCGCGCCGCCGGCTTCGACAACGTGTCGCTCGACCTGATCTTTGCGTTACCCGTGGAGCTGCGGCGCGACTGGGGACGGGACTTGGACCGGGCCCTCTCCCTGCTCCCCTCTCACCTCTCGCTGTACGGCCTGACGGTCGAAAAGCGGACGCCCCTCGCTCGGTGGATCTCACGCGGCGCCGTATCCGGTCCCGATGACGAGCGCTATGCCGACGAGTACCTGTTCGCGCACGAGCGACTCGCGCGCGAGGAGTTTCGCTTTTACGAAGTCTCGAACGCGGCGCGCGAGGGCCGTCGGTCGCGGCACAACTCGGCATACTGGTCGGGCCGTGCGTACCTGGGACTCGGGCCCGCGGCGCATTCCTACGATGGTCGGGCGCGGCGCTGGAACATCCCGGCGTGGGACGCGTATCGCCGCGCGCTCGCGGCGCGCCGCTCGCCGGTCGACGCCGAGGAGGTGCTGACCGAAGAGCAGCGGGAGCTCGAGCGCCTGTATCTTTCGTTGCGCACCGATGCCGGCGTATCGCTCAGCCGTCTAGGCCGCCCGCTGCCGCCCGCTGCCGCCCTGTGGATGAAGCGGGGGTGGGTCGAGCACCGAGACGGACGCCTCATCTGCACGCCCCAGGGATGGCTGCGGCTTGACGCGCTGGTACATGCCTTGACCGGGCAGGCCGGAGTCGGCTAAATTGTTAGCCGCTAATGGGTTGGGTGACATGACAGCATCTCTCAACGAGCGCGAGCGCCAGGTCCTCGAGGCCGTCATCGAGACGTATGTGGCCACCGCAGAGCCCGCGGGAAGCCGGACGATCTCACGGAGGTTCGGCCTCGCCCTCTCGCCGGCCACCATCCGCAACACGATGAGTGACCTCGAGGACAAGGGGTATCTCTACCACCCCCACACCTCGGCGGGGCGCGTCCCCACCGACCTCGCTTATCGCGTCTACGTGGATTCGCTCATGCATCTCTCGCAGGTATCGCCGTCCGACTCACACCAGATTCGCGAAGAGCTCGCGGAACGGAACGCGGTAGACCAGATCCTGGAGCGGGCGGCGCAAGTCCTCGGCGTGCTCACGAAGGAGCTGGGAGTGGCGGTGGGGCCCTCGCTCGACGATTCGGTGCTGGAGCGGGTGGAGCTGCTCCAGGCTGGGTCGGACCGGCTACTGCTCGTGCTCACGCTCAAGAGCGGCATCGTCCGGAGCATCTTCGTGGAAGTGCCATCCGAGATGTCCCCGGAGGCGGTCGGGAAGGTCGCGCTCGTGTTGAACGAGCGGCTCGCGGGTCTCACGCTGCGGGATATTCGGGCCACGCTGTCCGCGCGGCTGCGCGACGCGGCACCCGATGCTCACTCCAGTGATCTTCTGAACATCTTCATCCAGGAAGCGGACGACTTATTCGACGTTCCGAGCGCGGGCTCCGCAAGCGGCGGCGTGGTGCTCGGGAGCGCGCAGCTGCTCGCGGGGCAGCCTGAGTTCGCTACCAAGGAGCGGCTGCAGGGCCTGATGGAAGTCACTGAGCGCCGCGATGTGTTGCGCGAGGCACTCGCCAAGCGTCTGGGCCAGGGGCTCACGATCACTATCGGCAGCGAGCACCAGGATGCGACGCTGGCCCCATTCACGCTGGTGACGGCCTCGTACCAACTCGGCCCGCTCACCGGGGTCATCGGCGTCATGGGTCCGACGCGGATGCCGTACGACAAGATTGTGGCGCTCGTAGACCACACGAGCCGCCTCGTGGGCGAGCTGCTCGAATGAGCCTGGACTATTACGCCCGCCTCGGGGTGAAGCGCGGTGCGGACGAGGCGGAGATCAAGAAGGCTTATCGCCGTCTCGCCATGCAGTACCATCCCGACCGCGTGGGACCCGACGAGAAGGCGGCAGCCGAGGAAAAGTTCAAAGAGATCACCGAGGCCTACGAGGTGCTGTGCGATCCCGAAAAGCGCGCCGTGTACGACCGGTACGGCGCGGCGGGGCTCAAGGGGGCCGGCGCGGGTGGAGCGGGATTCGCGCACTTCGACCTCTCCGAAGCGCTCAACATCTTCATGCGCGACTTCGGCGGCTTGGGTGGATTCGACGCCATCTTCGGGGGCGGCGAGCGCGCCCGCCGCGAGCGTCACGTCGGCCAGGACCTCAAGGTCACGCTGAAGTTGAGCCTCGCCGAAGTCGCCAGCGGTACCACGAAGAGAGTGAAGGTCCGCACGCTGGATCGGTGCACCGCCTGCGACGGCACTGGCGCCGCGCGTGGTAGTGAGGCGACCCGTTGCGGTACCTGCGGCGGGTCGGGGGAAGTCCGGCGGGCCGCGCGCTCGATCTTCGGTCAGTTTCTATCCGTCTCGCCGTGCCCCGCCTGTGGCGGAGAGGGGACGGTCATTCCGCACCCATGTCCCAAGTGCCAGGGTGACGGCCGGGTCCGTGCCGAGAAGGAGCTCGAGATCAACGTGCCGGCCGGCGTCGCCGACCATCATTATCTCACGATGCGGGGGCACGGCGTGCCGGGGCCCCGGAACGGCCCGCCTGGTGACTTGATCGCCGTCCTCGACATCGCCGAGGACTCGCGGTTCGAGCGGCATGGTGACGATTTGATTTATGATCTCGCGCTCTCCTTCACGCAGGCGGCCCTCGGCGCCGAGGTCGAGGTCCCGACCCCGTACGGCCCGACGATGCTGAAGGTGCAGTCTGGCACGCAGACCGGTGCGGTGTACCGGCTGCGCGGCAAGGGTCTACCTCGCGTGGGGGAGGGCGGGCGCGGCGACCTGCACGTCCGGGTGCGCGTCTGGACGCCGATCAAGCTGACGGCGGAGCAGCGGGCGCTCCTCGAGGAGTTCGCGAAGGTCGAGGGCTCGCCGCCCTCAGAGGAGCATACGGGTAAGAAATTCTGGGAGCAGCTGCGGCAGGCGTTTGGACGATGATTCACCGACACGAGGGGCATGGCCGGCTGCGTCTTCTGTAAGATCGCTGCAGGCGAGATCCCGGCGTCCGTGGTGAAGCGCGCCGACGGGATGCTCGCGTTCAAGGATCTCAATCCCCAAGCGCCCACGCACGTCCTCGTGATTCCCACGCATCATCTCGCGTCGCTCAACGACGCGAAGGATCCTGCGCTGCTAGGGAAGCTGCTCGCGTTCGCGCGGGACCTGGCACGTGAATCCGGACTGGCCGACCGCGGCTACCGCGTCGTCGTCAACACGAACCCGGACGGGGGGCAGACCGTGTTTCATTTACACCTCCACCTCTTGGGTGGTCGGCCGATGACGTGGCCACCGGGATGAACGGCTTGCCAGCCCTCGCGAGCACCGCTAAGTTTTTGTGTCAATCACCGTTAGCGAGATGATGCCGGAAATTGTCATTCCGGGCGCGCTCCCGGCATAACGTGACGAGCTTGCCCGAGCGGCTCCGCGCCGCGATGAACGAAGCCCGAAAACAACGCGATCAGGCGCGCACCCTTCTCCTCTCCACGATCCTCGCAGACCTCAAGAACCGCGAATTCGAGCTGCAGCACCCCCCGTCCGACGACGAGGCGGCCGACGTCCTGCGGCGGGGAATCAAGCGACGCCGCGAGGCAGCGGAGCAGTACGCGGCCGCGGGCCGTCCGGACCGCGCGGACGCCGAGCTCGCGGAGGGCAAGGCCCTGGAGGCGTTCCTGCCCGCCGCCGTGGACTCCGAAGAGATTCGTCGCGCCGTGCGCGAAGTGATCGCCGCCGGGACGAGGGACCTCGGGAAGGTCATGGGGCAGGTGATGCCCCGCTTCAAGGGCCGGGCCGATGGCAAGCTCGTGAATCAGATCGTCCGCGAGGAGTTGGCGGCTACCGTATGAGCGTCGGGGTCGCACCCGCCGTCCTCGAGACACTGGAGTTCCCGGCCGCGCTGGAGCGGGTGGCGGCGCACGCCGTCGGTCCGCTCGGCGCGGCTCGCGTCCGTCAGCGGGTGCCTGCCGTGGATCCCGAAACGATCCGCGCCGCGCTCGGGCAGGTGGCGGAGCTCGCTGCCCTCTTGCTGCGCGACGACGCCATTCGTGCCGAGCCCGTCCCCGACATCGCCGCCTCGCTCGATCTATTGGCGGTGCCGGGCAGCGCGCTCGAGGGTCAGCCGCTGGTGCTCGTGGGCCAGAGCCTCGCCGCGGCGCGCGTCACGGCGTCCGATCTGGCCAAGCTCGCGGCCGACGCGCCGCGGACCGCCGCGCTGCGGGTGGAGCCGCCGCCGCGGGAGCTCGAGCGCCGCCTCGCTGAGTCGCTCGATCCCTCCACGGGGCAGCTCCGGGACGGAGCGTCGCGTGGGCTCGCTCGCGCCCGCCGGGCCGTACGGGAAGCCCGCGAGCGCCTGGTCAAGAAGCTCCAGTCCATGCTCGTGGGCCTCGATCCCGCGGACCGCGCGCCAGACGCAGCCGTCACGATCCGCGAGGGCCGCTATGTGATCCCGGTCCGCACGACCGCCCGCGCGCGCATCGGTGGCATCGTGCACGACGAGTCGGCGACGCGCTCCACGGTATTCCTGGAGCCGCCGGAGGTCATCGAGCTGGGCAATGCCCTGCGTGCGGCCGAGGCTGACGAACAGCGTGAGGTCCTGCGGGTGCTGCGCGAGCTCACGGATGCGCTCCGCCCCCATGCGGGCGCGATCGCTGCCGCGTGGGACATGTGCATCGCATTCGACGACCTCTGCGCGCGCGCCCGCTATGCCGTCGAGGTAAACGGGTTTATGCCGGCGCTAGCTACAGGACCCCTCGAGATCCGCAATGGCCGGCACCCACTCCTCGTGGGTGAGGACGGTAGTGGCGACGTTGTTCCGTTCGACTTGGTTCTTGCTCCCGACGAGCACACGGTGCTCGTATCGGGCCCGAACACCGGCGGCAAGACCGTACTGATCAAGGCGGTCGGACTGCTGTGTCTCATGGCGCAGAGCGGCATTATCCCGCCGATTGGACCGCAGTCGACGCTGCCGCTGTTCACCGGGGTATTCGCCGATATCGGAGATCGTCAGTCCATCGCGGCGAGCCTGTCCACCTTCTCGGCGCACCTCGCCCAGTTGCGGGACATTCTGGAGCACGCGGGCGCCGGCTCGCTCGTGCTGCTCGATGAGATCGGGAGCGGCACGGACCCCGCGGAGGGAGGCGCGCTCGCGGCCGCGATCCTGAAAACCCTCACCCGGCGGCGTGCGCTCACGCTCGCGACCACCCATCTGGGCGCCTTGAAGCAGCTCGCCGCCGAGACCGTGGGCATCGTGAACGCCTCGCTTCAGTTCGACGCCGAGACGCTCACGCCCACCTATCGCCTGCTCAAGGGGGTGCCGGGGCGGTCGTACGGCCTCGCCATCGCTCGGCGCCTGGGTCTGGCGAGCGATGTCCTGGATCTGGCGGAGCGTGCCGTGCCCGACACGGAGCGGGCGCTGGACGCGCTGCTCGCAACCGTCGAGGCGCGGGCGCGAGAGCTTGAAGCTCGCGAGGGAGACCTCACCACCCGAACGGAGCGGCTCGACGAGGATGCGGCCGGCGTCGACCGACGCGCCGCGGAGGTCGCCGACCGGGAGCAGGCGCTCGCGGCTCGGGCGCGTGGCCTGGAGCGCGCGGCGCGCGAGCAGGTGCGCGCCTACCTGCTCGAAGCCCGCCGCAAAGTCGAGGAGGCCCTCGGCCGAGCGCGGGCGGCCGTTGACGAGGCAACGGCGCGAGAGGCGCGGCGGCTGCTTGAACGAGCCATCGAGGAAACCGCCGGGGAAGGGGGAACGGGAAAGCCGGAGGGTTGGGTGTCGCTCGATCAGCTGCGTCGTCAGCGCGAGGAGGCGGGCGCCCCGCGAAGGCCGCCGAGCCCGGCGCGGCCGCCGGCCGGAGCGGGGCGTCCGGCGCCAATGACGACCGCCGCGACCGAGGTCTCCCTCATCGGGCTGCGGGTGGCTGACGCCGAACCCCTGCTCGCCAGGGCCCTCGACGACGCGGTCCTCGCCGACCTGCCATACCTCCGCGTGATCCATGGCAAGGGCACAGGAGCGCTGCGGCAGCTCGTGCACGACGTGCTGGCGCGCGACACGCGGGTCAAGCGCTTCGGATTCGCGCCCGCGAACCAGGGAGGCCACGGCGTGACCGTGGCAGAGTTCGCGGCGTGAGCCTCATTCCCGACGACGTGATCGAGCAGGTCCGTGAGGCCGCGGACATCGTGGGGATCATCGGAGAGCACGTCGAGCTCAGGCGCACGGGCTCCGATTTTCGGGCGCCATGCCCCTTTCACGGAGGCACGCATCGCAACTTCGCCGTCATCCCCAGGAAAGGGATGTTCTACTGCTTCGTGTGCCACGAGGGTGGCGATGTCTTCACCTTTTTCATGAAGAAGCTCGGCATGGACTACCCGACCGCCGTGCGGGAGGTCGCGCGCCGCGTCGGGATTACCATCCCGGAGCGCGGGCCCTCTGGCCCCGATCCGCGGGAGCCGCTGTACGGTGCGGTGGCCGCGGCCGCCGATTGGTTCGCCCGGCAGTTGCGCGAGAGTCCCGAGGGAGACGTGGCTCGGCAATATCTCGCCTCCCGAAAGGTCGACCTGGATACCGCGCTGCCGCTCGGGCTGGGCTATGCCCCCCGCGGCGGCACGTTCCTCGATGCAATGAAAGGCTTGGGGTTGCGTGACGACGTGTTGCTCGAAGCGGGTCTCATGGCTAAACGGGAGGACGGCACCGTCGTGCCCCGCTTCCGCGGGCGGCTGCTGTTTCCCATCCATGACCTCCGGTCGCGGGTGGTGGCGTTTGGCGGCCGCATCCTCGGCGAAGGAGAGCCGAAGTATCTCAACTCACCCGATACACCGATCTTTCATAAGGGGCAGCTGCTCTACAACCTGCAGGTCGCGAAGCACGCGATCCGCAAGGCCGAGCGCGCCATTCTGGTCGAAGGATACTTCGACGTCCTGCGCGTGTCCCTCGCGGGGATCGAAGAGGTCGTGGCGCCCCTGGGTACGGGGCTCACGGCGGAGCAGGCCCAGCTCGTGAAGCGTCACACGGCGCAAGTCATCCTGCTCTACGACTCCGACGACGCCGGCTTGCGCGCCACCTTCCGCGCGGGCGACGAGCTGCTGCGCCAGGGAGTGCGCGTGAGTGTGGCTACGCTCCCGGCGGGTGAGGATCCCGACACGCTGGTCCAACGGCACGGGGCGGCTGGACTCGACGAGCTCCTGAAGGACGCCGTGGACGTGCTCGACCGCAAGATTCAAATCCTCGAGCGGAAGGGGTTTTTCGGCACGTTGCCCGGCCGGCGCCGCGCCCTCGATCGCCTGCTCCCGACCATCCGGGCCGCCAAGGATCCGATCACGCGCGAGCTGTATATCTCCCGGGCCGCCGAGGCGGCCGGCGTGAGAAAGGACGTTTTGGAACGGGAGATAGGGACGAGGGACGTCGGAAGGGGAACGGGCGGAGGCCCGACCTCCACCACCCTCCACCGACCTCCACCGTCCTTGACCGTCCTGCCTTCCAGCGCCGAGAAGGCGCTCCTGCTCCTACTCCTCGAGGGCGAGCCGTGGCGCTCCCGCGTAAGCGAGGCCGTCGATCCAGAGGAATTCGAGTTCGCGCCCTACCGGGCCGTGTTTGAAAGCGTGGCCGACGACGCCGTCCTGGCCCTGGACGACACGTCCGCGCGCGCCTATGAGACGCTCAAGGCGGAGGGCCTCGGCGGGCGCGACCCGAACGCGATGTACGAGGTGGCGGTGAATTGGATCGAGGCCCGGCGGCTCGAGCGCGAGCTCGAGCGGCTCGACGATCAGCTCCCCTTCGAGAGCCCGGAACGGCAGGCGTCGCTGATCGCGGAGAAGCGGCGCGTCTTCGACGAGCTCCGCAAACGATACCCGCGTTACAAGATCGCTGCGAGGAGGCGAGGTGCACCAGGAACTTGAAGCGTTGTTAGCGTTGCAGGAAAAAGATCGCGCGGTGACGGCATCCGATGACGCCATCGCGGCGCTCGCGCCCGAGGTCGAGACGCTCGACCAAGCGTTGACCGGGGCAGAGCAGGGGCTCGCGGCGGCGCAGGCGGGGATCCAGGCGGCCATGGACCGCCGCGACGCGCTCGAGGGCAAGATCGCGAACTATCGCACCATGCAGGAACAACGCCGCCAGCGCCTTGAGTGGGTCCGGGGAGCGAAGGAGGCCTCGACGCTCATGGCCGAGCTGGATCTCGCGCGCTCCGTCCTCGCCAAGGAAGAGGCCGAATTTATGCGCTCCGGGGACGCGGTGACAGAGGCGGAGCGCAAGGCGACCGAGGCCGAGAAGGCGCTCGCGGAGCTGCGGGCCCGGCAGGCCCCGCAGCGGGAGGCGGTGGCCGGGAAGCGGGAGCGGATCGCCGCCGAGCGTGAGCGCGCCGTGGCGGAGCGGGAGCGCGTGGCCGCGCGGGTTGATGCCGGGCTGCTGGCGCGCTACGAGCGCATCCGCCGGGGGAAGGCACCGCTCGCGCTCTACCCGCTACACGGCGACGCCTGCGGCCATTGCTTCACCGCCGTCCCCACGCAGCGCCGGGCGCTCATCCTGCGCGGCGCGTCGATCGAAGGCTGCGAGGCCTGCGGCGTGCTCCTCTACGCCGCTGAATGATTCCCGCCCGCTGGGCGGTGGCCGCGCCCCCCGATCCCGAGCTCACGGCGGTCCTCGTGTCGGACCTCCACATCCCCGAGCCACTCGCCGCCATCCTGGTGCAGCGCGGTCTGGCCGCCCCCGACCTCGCCAAGGCCTTTCTCCGCCCCGACCTCGAGCGACTGTCGGATCCGTTCGCGTGGGCTGATATGGCGCGCGCGGTCGAGCTCATTGTCGCCGCGGTGCGCGCCGGCACGCCGATGCTCGTCCACGGTGACTACGACGTGGACGGCCAGTGTGCCGCGGCGCTGCTCACCCGCGTGCTGTCGAGCGTGGGCGCGAGCGCGCATGCCTTCGTGCCGCACCGCCTCCGGGACGGCTACGACTTCGGCCCGGCCGGAATCGCGGAGGCCAGGCGGCTCGGCGCCAGGCTGGTCATCACGTGCGACTGCGGGATCACCGCCGTCGAGGCCGTCCGCGAGGCGCGAGCGGCGGGGATCGACGTCATCATCACCGACCACCACTTGCCCGGAGACGAGCTGCCACCTGCTTCGGCGGTCCTCGATCCCCGTCGCGCCGATTGCGCGTCGGCGGATAAGGACCTGTGCGGGACAGGCGTCGCGTTCAAGCTCGCGCAGGCCCTGGTGCCGGCGCTCGGCGTGTCCCCCCACCTGCCGCTGCACTTTCTGGACTTCGTGGCGCTCGCGACCGTCGCGGACGTGGTCCCGCTCACGGGGGAGAACCGGATCCTCGTGCGGCACGGGCTGAAGATGCTCGCCGGTTCGCGCTGGACGGGGCTGCGCGCGCTGGTGGAGGCCGCCGGTCTCACGGGTCGACCGCTCAAGGCGGGTCACGTCGGCTTCATCCTCGCCCCTCGCCTGAACGCGGCGGGACGGATCGGCGACGCGCGCGACGGCTTGCGCCTGCTCCTCTCCGACAATCCGGACGAAGCGGCGACGCTCGCTCGCGAGCTCGAGACCCTCAACGCAAGGCGCCAGGAGCTGGACCAGCGCATCCTCGACGAGGCCGTCGAGCTCGCCGAGCGGGTGCTCCAGCCCGACGACCGGGCGCTCGTGCTCGCTGCCGACGCGTGGCACCCCGGCGTGATCGGAATCGTGGCGTCGCGGCTGGTCGAGCGCTACGGAAGGCCGACGTTCCTGATCGGCTGGGACGGAGACGCCGGGCGGGGCTCCGGGCGCAGCATCGCGGGCTTCGATCTGCACGCCGCGCTGCACCGGGTCGGCCACCACCTCGAGAAGTACGGCGGCCACACCATGGCGGCGGGCCTGACCATCCGGCGCGAGCGGTACGAGCCGTTCCGTGTTGCCTTTCTCGAGACCGCGGCACAGCTTCTGGGCCCCGATGATCTGGTGCCCGCGCAGCGCGTGGATCTGGAGCTGCCGCTCGGGCTCGTGAGCGACGAGCTGGAGAAGCTCATCCGGCACCTGGAGCCGTGCGGGCCGGGCAACCCCGCGCCGGTGTTCGGCGTCCGGCACGCCCGAGCCGTGGGCGCGCGGCGCGTCGGGACGAACCACTTGCGCTTCACTCTGGACGACGAATCCGGTGCGCTGCCGGCGATCGCGTTCCAGTGGGCCGACGTGATTCCCGACCATTGGCTGGCGGACCGACTGGACGTGGCGTTCCGTCTGGAGCGTGACGAGTGGCAGGGGCGGGTGACGTTGCAGGCGCGGGTGGCATCCATGGCGCCGAGTGAATGAGTGCCGAATGCGGAGTGCGGAATGCGGAGTTTCAGTGAGAGGTCGTTCGCGAGGCTTTGCTTACCCTGATACTCCGCACTCCGCATTTCGCACTCCGCACCAGAGGAGTGGGGCAGGGCGGGGCATGATTCGCATCATCGCCGGCGAGTTCAAGGGCCGCCGCCTGAAGACGCCCGCTGGCGATACCGTGCGGCCCACCGCCGACCGCGTCCGAGAGGCATGGTTCTCGATCCTCCAGCGCCCGATGCGCGGCGCACGCGTGCTCGATCTCTTCGCCGGCTCCGGCGCCCTCGGGCTCGAGGCCCTGTCGCGCGGCGCGGTCTCCGCCGATTTCGTGGAGGTCCATCGATTGGCGCTCGCCGCGCTCAAAGCGAACATCGCGACCCTCGACGTGAACGACCACGTCGTGATTCACCGCGTGGACGCGCTCAAGTTCGCCGAGCGGCTTCCAGCCGGGCGATACGACGTCGCCTTCGCCGATCCACCGTATGCGGGGGAGCATGCGGCCCGGCTCGTCGCCCTGTTCCGCGTCAATCCGTTCGCGCGCATCTTCTCGATCGAGCACCCGGCCGATGCGCCGATCCCCGGTGATGACACGCGGCGCTACGGGGACACCGCCGTGACTTTTGTCTACGCTCCGTGACGGGAATCGCGGTATACCCGGGCTCCTTCGACCCCGTGACGCGCGGGCACGAAGACCTCATCCGACGAGCGCGCCGTTTCGCGGATCGCCTGATCGTCGCCGTGGCGGTGAACCCCGCGAAACAGCCCTTGTTCTCGCTCGACGAGCGGGTCGCGTTGATCCGCCGCGTCGTGGACGACCCTGCCATCGAAGTCAGCGCGTTCGACGGGCTGCTCGCGGAGTTCGCGCGGGCGGCGGGGGCGACGCTGATCGTGCGCGGGTTGCGCGCCGTCAGCGACTTCGAGTACGAGTTCCAGATGGCGCTCATGAACCGCAACCTTGCCCCCGGCATCGAGACGGTCTTTCTCGTTCCCGCCTTCGATCTGACCTATCTGAGCTCGAGCCTGGTGCGAGAGGTCGCGCGCTTCGGCGGCGACGTGTCGAGCCTGGTCCATCCCGCGGTGCAGCAGGCGCTCAAGAAAAAGTTCGGCGGGTGACGTTCCGCGACTCGTTGTACGAGCGGGCTCGGCGCGCCGGCCGCCGCATCGTGCTCCCCGAGGGGAACGATGCGCGCGTTCGGGAGGCGGCGAAGCGAATCGAGAGGCTAGGTCTCGGAGATGTGCAACTGTTGGAGGGTACCGCTCCCCGCTCCCCGCTCCCCGCAATGATCGGTCTCCTCCGCACGCGACACCCGCAGAGGTTTTCGACCGATGCGGCCGCCGCGGCCGCCCTCCAGCATCCCCTCACTTTCGGCGCGGCGCTCGTCGGGCTCGACCGGGCGGACGTCATGGTCGGTGGAGCGACGTTCCCGAGCGGGGACACGATCCGCGCCGCTGTGTGGGCGGTCGGGATGGCGCCCGGGATCAGCACGATCAGCGGTGCCTTCTACATGGTCCGCGAGAACGCGGTACTCACCTTCACGGACTGCGCCGCGGTGCCGGAGCCCACGCCCGAGCAGCTGGCCGAGTCCGCGGTCGCGGGGGCCCGCGATCGCCGGCGCATCGTGGGGGATGAGCCGGTGGTCGCCTTCCTCTCCTATAGCACGAAGGGGAGTGCCACGGGCCCCCGGGTCGAGCGCGTGCGCCGGGCGTGCGAGCTGCTCCGCGCGCGACCGCCGGATTTCGCCTTCGATGGAGAGTTGCAGGTCGATGCGGCGCTCGTCGCCGGTGTGGCGGCGCGCAAGGCCCCGGGGTCGCTCGCGGCGGGCCGCGCCAACGTGCTCGTGTTCCCCGACCTTGACAGCGGCAACATCGGATACAAACTGGTGCAGCGCCTGGGCGGATGGGAGGCGATCGGCCCGATCCTCCAGGGCTTGGCGCGACCCGTGTCCGACCTGTCGCGGGGCGCCACGGCCGATGATATTGTCGACACGGCGGCGGTCGCCGTCCTTCAAGCCGGGGAGCGTCCATGAGCTTCAGTCTCAAGAAGGACAAGCGCGGGGTGGTGGTGGTCGGCGTGGACGGGCAGCTGATCGTCGGGAACCGGCAGGAGTTGAAGCAGAAGGTGCTCGACGCGCTCGAAGGCGGCGGAGCGAAGTTCGTGATCGACTTCACGAAGACCGGCTACATCGACTCGTCGGGCCTCGGCGTTCTGGTCTCGCTCTCGAAAAAGATTCGCGAGCAGGGAGGGGACCTGCGGCTGTGCGGCTTGAACGAGGATCTCCAGACGCTGTTCGAGCTCACCAAGCTGGATACGCTGTTCGCGATCGCGAAGACCCCTGAGGAGGCGCTCGCCGCGTTCTAGCGCGTGACGACCCCGCAGCGCCTCGCCGTTCGTCGCCACGCGACGGGAAGTGAGACCGAGCTGTCGCTCGACGTGCCGAGCGACCTCGCATACGTCGGTCCCGCGGTCGAGCTGGTCGCCGGCGCGCTTCCCGGTGGCCTGCTGTCCGCCCGCCGCATCCGGTTCAATTTCCGAACCGCCTTCGCCGAGGCGCTCGCCAACGCCATCGCGTACGGCAACCGGCACGATCGCGCTCGTATGGTGCGCGTCCGGGTGGAAGTGTCGCCCGAGGCGGTGCGTCTCCACGTGACCGACGAGGGGTCGGGCTTCGACCCCGGCGACGTCCCGGACCCCACGAGGCCCGATCGCCTGGAGCGCGAGGACGGCCGTGGGCTGTTCGTTCTCCGGAGCCTCGTCGACCAGGTCGTCTTCAATGAGAAGGGCAACTCGGTGTGCCTGACACTCCGGGCGGGGTAACCCGGCTCGAACGGCTGTTGCCGGCGCTCGAGCGGCTCGCGGGCAGCCGCGTACGGGTGTGGCGGGTCGAGGGGGGGCGGGCGCGGTCGGTGGCGGGGGCGGGGGAGCCCCCCGCGTGGAGCCCGCCGCTCGACGGCGACGTCGCGGGCCGCCGGTGGGACACGCCCGAGGGACCGGCCTGGTTCGAGCCGGTGCGGGACGCCGAGGGGGTGTGGCTCGAGATCGTGGAGGGCGGTCCCTCTCCGGCGGCGGCCCTGGCCGCCGTCGTCGGGTCGGTCCTGGCCGCCGAGCACGACGCCTCGCAGGTCGCGGCCGAGCTCTCCGAGCGCTACGAGGAGATCGACCTGATCTACTCGATCAGCGAGATCCTCGGTCACACGATTCGTCTGGACGAAGCCGCAGAGCGGATCCTGCGGGAGGTGTCGACGGTGGTCGGCGCCCGGCGCGCCACGCTCCTGGTCTACGACTCGGAACAGCGTGCGTTGCGGATCGTGGCCGCTCGGGGCATGAGCCGCGAGGAGGCGGAGCCGATCGAGGTGGACGATCCCTGCTCCGTAGCGGCGCGCGTGTTCCGGGAGGGGCGCATCGTGAGCTACGACCCCACCGATCCGAAGGCCGCGAATCCCGGTTGTCCCGAAGGACGCAACTACCGCGGGCAGGCGTTCCTCGCCGTGCCCGTCCTCTACGCCGCGCCGGGCGCCCGGGCCAAGCCGATCGGTGTGATCAATCTGACCGACCGCTTGGGCGAGGACGCCTTCACCGCGGGTGACCGCAAGCTCGTCGCCGCCATCGCCAACCAGATCGGGGCCGCGATCGAAAACGCTCGGCTGGTCGCGCAGGACCTGGGCCAGCAACGGGTGCGCCGCGAGCTCGAGCTCGCGCGCGACCTGCAAATGAAGCTGCTCCCGTCGCCGCTCGTCATTGCGGCCCGTGTCGACGTGGCGGCGCGCTGCCGTCAGGCGGAGTCGGTGGGCGGTGACTTCTACAACCTCCTGAATCTCCGCGCTCAGCGTATCGGCGTGATGATCGGCGATGTCACGAGTCATGGCTTTGGCGCGGCGCTGATCATGGCGCAGGTCATGGCGGCCTCGGGCATCCACGCGGAATCCGCCCAAACACCGACCGACGTGCTGCGGCGCATCGAAGAATCCCTCAAGGGCGAGCTGGCCAGCACCGAGATGTTCCTCACCGTGTTTTACGCAGTGGTCGACCCGAAGGCCGGCCGCATCCTCTACGCCAACGCCGGTCACCCGCATGCCTTCCTTGTGTCGGCCGGGACGGGCGAGGCGTCACGACTCGAGGCCACACGCCCACCGCTCGGGCTGGCGACCGAGCCGGGTCAAGATTCGAGTCGAGAATGGACGCGCCGCGACGCGATCCTCTGCCTCTTCACCGACGGCGTCGCCGACGCCGCCGGCGGCCGCGATGAGCGGTTCGGGGAACAACGGGTGCTCGGGCACGTGGCGCGGCTGAAGGGTCGCCCGGCGCGCGAGATTCTCGAATCGGTGCACGCCGACCTGGCCGGCTTTACCGGCGGTGCGGCGCCCACCGACGATCGCACGGTGGTGATTCTCAAGATGTGATGCCGAACAAGCGGCTCGGCCAGCACTTTCTCACCGATCGGAACATCCTGCAACGCATCGTCGACGCGCTCGACCCCGCGCCCGCCGATGTCGTGCTCGAGATCGGACCGGGGAAGGGAAGCCTCACCGAGCAGCTGCTCGCCCGCGGGCTGCGGGTGATCGCTATAGAGAAGGATCGCCGGCTCGCACACGAGTGCGGAGTGCGGAATGCGGAGTTCGGAGTTGGCCGACTCAGCCTCGTGCTGGGCGACGCTCTGAAGCTGGACTGGCATGCTCTCATCGACGCTCACCCGGGCATTCCGCATTCCGCACTCAGCACTCCGCATTTCAATGTCGTCGGCAACATCCCCTACAACATCACCTCCCCCTTGCTCGACAAGGCGCTCACGCCGCCCTTACCCGCGCGCGTCGTCTTTCTGGTCCAGGCGGAAGTCGCCGATCGGCTCGCTGCCGTACCCGGCTCGAAGACCTATGGCGCGCTCTCGGTGAGCGTGCAGGCGCAGTGCCGAGTGGAAAGGCTCTTCATCGTTCCCGCGGGCGCGTTCACCCCACGGCCCCGAGTGCGGAGCGCGCTCGTCCGAGTGACGCCGCTCGACGACCCCGTGATCGAGCCCGGCGAAGTTCCGGCGTTCCGCGCGTTCGTCACCGCCTGCTTCACCCGGCGGCGGAAGCAGCTGCGCAACGTGGTTATGGCGGTGACGGGGCGTTCCGCACGGGTGGTCAGTGCGGGCCTCGCGGCGCTCGAGCTCGACCCGGTCGCGCGCCCCGAGACACTCGGGCCGCACGCGTTCGCGCGGCTCTTGCGGTGGAGCGTGCGATTGTGAAATAATTCACAATGCGGAAGATCTCCGAGAGCACCGTGCGACGGCTCTCTCTGTACCTGGGCTTTCTCGAGCAATTCGCCACACAGGGCCAGCCGACGATCTCTTCGGCCGAGCTGGCGCGGCGCGGCGGTACCACCTCGGCGCAGGTCCGCAAGGACCTCTCCTTCTTCGGCTCCTTCGGCAAACGCGGGCTCGGGTATTCGGTCCCCGAGCTCACCGCCCGCATCCGCGACATCTTGGGCCTGCGACGCACCTACCGCGTCGTGCTCGTCGGCGCGGGGCGAATCGGCAGTGCGCTCATCCAATACCCCGGCTTCCGCCAGCGCGGCTTTCACGTCACCGCCATCTACGACAAGGATCCCAAGAAGATCGGCACCGGCTGGAACGGTCTCGTCGTGCGGGACATTCGCCACCTCGAGGCGGACCTGAACCGGGAGCCGAGCGATATCGCCATCGTCGTCACTCCGGCGACCGCGGCGCAAGATGTGGTGGACCGCCTGGTACGTGCCGGTGTGAAGGCGATTCTGAACTTCGCTCCGTTGCAGCTCACGGTCCCGCCCGATGTCGTCGTGAAATCCGTGAACATGGCGCTCGAGCTCGAGACGTTGAGCTTCGCGTTGGCGAACCGCTAAGCCACAGCCGCACCGCCGTTTAGCCCGCCCTCCGGCGCCCGGTTAGATTCCGCGCCATGGCGCGCGTCCACGTCACCTCCGAAATCGGTCCGCTCCGGGCCGTGCTGGTGCACACGCCGGGCCGCGAGCTCGTGGCGGTGACGCCCGGTAATCGGGAGGACTACCTGTACGACGACATCATCGACCTCGAGCTCGCCCAGCGGGAGCACAAGCGGTTCGTGGCCGTCCTGGAGCGCTTTGCCCAGGTATACGAGGTGCGCACCCTGCTGACGGAACTCGTGGCGCGCCCGGACGTGCGGGAGTTTCTCGTGACCCGGGCGCTCGAGGTGGTCCCCTCCGACGCCCTGGCCAAACAGCTCGCCGCGCTTTCGCCCGAGGCGCTCGTGGGGCTGATGGTCGAGGGCGCGCTCGAAGAAGCGGGACCGATCGCCCGAGCCCTGAACGAGACCGGGTACGCGCTTCCGCCGCTGCCGAACCTGTTCTTCACCCGCGACGTGGGCATCGTGATCGGCGAGCATTCGATCATCGGGTCGATGCGCTACGGTGTGCGCTGGACGGAAGAGCTGCTCGTGAAAGCATTGTTCCGCTACCATCCGTGCCTCGAAAACGCCGGGATCCTCTACGACGGATCGGAGGAGAAGCGGAACAATTACACGCTCGAGGGTGGCGACGTCCACCCGATCCGTCCGGACCTCCTGCTGCTCGGCTTCAGCGAGCGCTCGAGCCCCGCGGCGCTCGATCTCCTGTGCGAGCTCGTGTTCGATCACTGCGACGTGAAGGACGTGATCGTCGTCGTGCTCCCGAACGAGCGAACGGCGATACATCTCGATATGATCTTTACGCAGCTCGACCGGGAGCTGTGCTGCGTCTATCCGCCGCATTTCGTAGGGCCGGAGCGGCTGGCCGTGCTACATCGGCGGAAGAAATCGAAGGGCGTGAAGGAAATGCCAAACTTCTTCGCGGCGATGCAGGCCGTCGACCACCCACTCGAGCCGGTGTTCTGCGGCGGCGCGGACCGCTCGCTGCAGGAGCGCGAGCAGTGGTCGTCCGCGTGCAATTTCTTCACCGTGCGGCCGGGCGTCGCCGTGACTTACGCGCGGAACGAAGTCACCCTGCGCGAGCTCGAGCACGGCGGCTTCAGAGCAGTGGCCGCGGCCAACCTCCTGACGGGAGAAGAGAGCCTGGCGGACGACGAGCGGGCCGTGATCACGATGGAGGGAAGTGAGCTGGTCCGGGGCGGCGGTGGACCGCGCTGCATGACCTTGCCGCTCCGCCGGGATGATCTCTAACCCCGGTTCGGTCGGGCTCGAGCGGTGCCGCTTCGCGGTCGTGGACGTCGAAACCACCGGCGCGCGCGTCGAGCGGGGCGGGCGAATCATCGAGGTGGCCGTTGCCATCCTGGAAGACGGGACCGTACATCTGGCCTACGAGGCGGTGCTCGATCCGGAGGCGCGGATCCCGTCCTGGGTGACCCGGCTCACCGGCATCACGGAGCGCGACGTGGCCGGGCGCCCTCGGTTCTCGGATGTCGCGACGGATCTCGGACGTACCCTCGAGGACGGCGTCTTCGTGGCACACAACGCCCGCTTCGATTGGTGCCATCTCGCGGCGGAATGGACCGCGGCGGGTGTGTCCGGCCCGCCGGGCGGCCCGCCGCTCTGCACGGTCAGGTTGACCCGCCGTCTCGTTCCCGAGCTGCGCCGGCGTGGGCTCGACCATGTGTCCGCCTTCTTCGGCATCGAGAACCCGGCTCGACATCGCGCCTTCGGCGACGCCCTCGCCACGGCGCGCGTTCTGCGCGCGCTCCTGAGCCGGGCGACGGAGCGGGGCGTGCAGACGCTGGAAGAGCTCGTCGATCTGCACGAGCGGCCCCGTCACCGAGCATGAGCCACACTTCCTTCAAAATCGGCCGCCTGACCTGTCACGCGCTCGACGGCGGGGCGGTGCGCCTCGACGGCGGCGCCATGTTCGGCATTGTGCCGAAGGTGCTCTGGCAGAAGCGCATGGCCCCCGATGAGCGCAACCGCATCACGCTGGCGATGCGCTGCCTCCTCGTGGAGCACCCCGACGGCCTGGTCCTGGTCGACACCGGCTTGGGCAACAAGGAGAACGCCAAGTTCAAGGACATCTACGGTGTCGACAATGTGGGGCAGGGGGGACGCACCCGGCTGGAGGACGCCCTGGGGGAGCTCGGCCATCCGCCGGCCGACGTGGCGTGGGTCGTCAATTCCCACCTGCACTTCGACCACGCGGGCGGCAACACGTTCCGGAACACGGGCGGCGAACTCGGCGTCACCTTCCCGCGGGCCCGGTACGTGGTGCAGCGGGGTGAGCTCGAGTTCGCTCGCCGGCTCAACGAGCGCACGGCCGCTAGCTACCTCCCCGCTAACGTTGACCCGGTCCCCTTCATGCCGGTCGACGGCGAGGTGGAGGTCGTTCCCGGGATCCGCTGCCTGCCGACGGCGGGGCATACCCCCTTTCATCAGTCGGTGCTGATCGAAAGCGGGGGCGAGACCCTCTGTTTCCTGGCCGACGTCGTGCCCACCAGCGCCCACCTCCCGCTGCCGTGGATCATGGGATTCGACATCGAGCCGCTCGTCACCCTGGAAAGCAAGCGACGCCTGTACGGCCGGGCGGAAGCGGAAGGGTGGCTCCTGATGTTCGAGCATGACCCCGACGTTGCACTCGGCCGACTCGCGCGCGACGGCCGGACGTTCGGCCTTGTGGAGCCCGTTCGGGCGGGCTAAGTTACCGCCGACAATACGGTAAGCGGGCGC
>Ga0209056_10002390_pt1 | contig 20266 bp, 15 predicted proteins | sample GraSoiAngelo_114_FD_185876 | JGI IMG/M metagenome (GOLD analysis project Ga0209056, IMG submission 185876) | Grasslands soil microbial communities from the Angelo Coastal Reserve, California, USA - 14_0903_13_40cm (SPAdes) (version 2) | ecosystem: Environmental > Terrestrial > Soil > Grasslands...
TCGAGAAGTTGCTCGCCGATCGCAAGCTGACGATCGAGGTCACGCCGGCGGCGAAGCAGCTACTCGTGGCCGAGGGTTACGATCCCGTGTACGGCGCGCGGCCGTTGAAGCGCGCGATCCAGCGGCTGTTGCAGAATCCGCTCGCGGTAGCGGTGCTCGAGGGGCAGTTCGGCGAGGGAAATCAGATCCGTGTCGATCGTGCCAAGGACGGCAACTCGCTGAGCTTCGAGAAGGCCCGCGAGTCGGTTCGTGCTTAAGGGCATGGCCGCCGCGCTGGAGCAGGCGCGACTTGCCGCGTCCAAAGACGAAGTGCCGATCGGCGCCGTCGTCATGTGCGGCGACGAAGTCATAGCCGCCGCACATAACGAAACCGTGGCCCGTCAAAATCCCACCTACCATGCCGAGTTTCTCGTCATCGAGCGGGCGCTCGAGGCGTTAGATACCGATCGGCTCACCGACTGCACGCTCTACGTGACGGTCGAGCCGTGCGCGCTGTGCGCGGGGGCGATCGTGCTGGCGAAAGTGAAAACGCTCGTGTTTGGGGCGTACGATGAGAAGGCGGGGATGTGCGGGTCGGTGGGGGACATCGTGCGGCATCCGCGGCTGAATCATCGCGTGGATGTGCAAAGCGGTGTTGAGGCGGAGGCGTGCGCGGAGTTGATCAGGGAGTTCTTCGCGGCAAAACGCTAGCGGAACGTGACACCTAACGCAAACTGCATGAAACGGCGACTGCCTCCACCTCCCGGACGAACCCAAAACAGATTGACGACCGGTGTTAATGAAGTCTTGGGGGTGACGCGCACGTCATAGCCGACACCGAGAGTCGCGCCGGGGCCTATTTCGGTCCTGGTGCGGCCACCACTCTGGTTACGAGCCGCTGACAAACCCATTCCGCCGCGTAGGAAGACACCGGTCGTCACCCACGGGTAGTAGTAAGCAGCCAACGATACATTCGCACCCGTGAGCGTGGCGTCGTTGGCGGACTTCGTCCAGCCGTTGATCTCACCGCCCAGCAGGATCTGTGGTCTGAATGTGACGCCCGCCTTCAGGTAGCCGCTGATCGATCCTTGCCGATCTACACCCACGCAACTGCCACAGGTGATTCTGTAGCTCCCCCAACCCAACCCAAAACCACTCCAGCGTGCACTTCGGGCACGCCCGTCCTGCGCAGCCGAGGTTTGCGTCGCTTCTTCACGCAGATGCTGTGTCCGTTCTCCTACAGAATCTGAGGCATTCTGCAGGTCTTCGTCATTGCGAATGACCCGCGGACTCAGGAATACGAAGAGCTCGGTCTCGGTCGTGCGTTTGACCAGCCGACCGAACAACCCGCCGATCAGAGGAAGGGATGACAGAATCGGCACGCCCGCGCGCGTCTCCTCCTTCTGACGGTCGGTCAAGCCGCCCAACACGGCGGTCTGCCGGTCTTTCACGAGCAATTGCGTTTCGATCGTCCGAGTGGAGATCACGGGCGCGTCAAACGCCACTTCAGCAGTCGCCGCGTTTACCTCCTGGGCCACCCGCAACGTGACGTATCCATCGTCGCTGATCGTTGGTCGGACGGTTAAACGAGTGCCGACATCCTTGAATTGGACGACTTGATCGCGCGCGGCATTATCCGTTGGCAACGCTCGCTGCACTTGGATAAAGGGGCGTTGGCTCCCAACGAGGATTTCGGCGCTTTCATTATTGGCCGCTAACACCACGGGGCGGCTGAGAATCGTGACGTCGCCACGCGAGGCCGCGGCCGACAGGGTCGCGGTCATGTCCGCTCCACCCAAGTGCATCACCTTTAGCACAAAGTCGGAGGCGCCCAACCCTCGCGTCGATCCGGACACCTTCGCGTTCGAGCCGCGCACCGGGACGGAGTCAAACAGGGCCTCGAGGCCGTAGCTGAAACTCCGGTCGCGGCGGACTTCAGCGATGATCACCTGAATCAAGACCTGCAACGGCCGCACATCCAACTGCTCCACCGCCGCCCGAATCAGATCAAAGTCCATGCGCGACGCGCGAATCAGGAGACTGTTGGTGCGTGCGTCCGGAATGATGGTGACATCGCCGCTCAGCTGGGCGGTCTGTGTCGTCAGCGGCTGCTGTTGCTGCGCCGGCTGCGGCGCACCCGCCGGTGGAACGAGGTTGTCGCGTAACCCCTGGGCGAGTGTGGGGCGCGTCCCTCCGCCGGCCTCGCCCAGGGCGCCGCCCCGGCCATAGAGCGCGTTCACCGTCGCGGCGACATCGGCCGCACGGGCGTGCCGGATGTGGATCACGAATAGCTGCACCGGACCCGCGCCGGTCTGGGCTTGCCCTTGGGGTACCGCCTGCGCGATGGGCTCGACCGAAAAAAAGCCCGGCTGCTCGGCGAGCATCAGCCCGTACGTTTTCAACAAGCCCCGTAGCAGCTCAGGCAGGCGCGCGCGCGGAACGGGCTGCGGGGTTTCCAGCGTCACCCGCACCTCGCCGATGTTGCCGAACACCACGGGACGGTCGAGGTAGCGGCCGAGCGCCTGAATGGCCAGGCGGAGGTCCACGTTCACGAGTCGCGCGGTGATGCTGTCGTTGCGCGCGACGACGGACGAGTCGGTTTGCGCCGGAAGGCTCCAGGGCGCGACGATGCACGCCGCCACCACAACACACGTTCGGATCGTCAGCGCCACGCGCGCCTCGCGGTCAGGGACCAGGTCGTGTCGAAGGCGGCGAGCACGACGGTGTCACCACGGAGCGCGACGAAGCGAACGCCGTTCGCACTGTCGCCTAGTTGGAGCAGCACGCCGTTCTCGCGCCCGGGGATACCTTCGATGAGCGCATTCCACGGAGGCCCCCCCAACAGTCCGGCCAGCGTGAGCGGCGGCCGGACACGTGCCGCGGTCGGCGCTGCGACCGTGACCACCGGCTCCCAGGGGTTGTAGCGCACGTCCGTCGGTTTGCGCTCGAGACGAAACGGATCGCGCTGTCGCAGCCGCGTCGCAGCAGCGCCCAGGGCCACGGTATCCACCGCGGCCGGAGCGGCCGTCCCGGGGGCGATGCTGGATTCTGCGATCGGGGACTCCGGAATCGCCGTTGCCCACGCGATGACCGTACTGATGACGGCGACCGCCCCGATCGTAATGAGTGGTCTCATCGCTGCGCTTTCTGTTGGCTGAGCAACACCAGACCCTCGAGGTTGAATTGAATGGCGAGTGCCTCGACCTGATTCGCAGGACTTTCCACGGACTGCGGGCGTACCGACAAGCGTCGGACGGCCAGCAGGGTGGGTCCCTTCTCGAGATTGCGAACCAAAGCTGCCAGGCCTGCGACGTCCGCCGTTGCCTGCGCATCGAGGCGCACCCGGGGCATGTCGTACCCCGCCGTGGCGCTATCCACGTGCAACTCCAGGGCGTCGATTCGCACCAACGAGGACCGTGCGATCTCGCCGACCAGCGCCGCCAGTGTCGCGGCCGCCTCCGCCGGCGTCGCGCCGGTGAGAAACGCGGGCCCCATGCTCCGGAACCGGCCGGCGCGCGCGCCGAGTGAGTCGAGGGACTGGGAGAATCCCGCGACGACGGCATGGACGCGCCGCTCTTGAGCGATCGCCTCCGCCGCGCTCGCGCGAACGTCCATCCGCCAGCGCAACCACGCCGGGACCCCGCGGAATCCGAGAATCAGCGCACCGATGGTCACAACGCCAACGGTCAGGGCACGCCGGTCGCGCGTCGCCAGGCTCTCGATCATCGCCCGTTTCTCGCGAAGCGGACCGTAACGCGCTGCAGGTCCTGTCCGGCGACCGGCAGGCGGCTCACGTTGCCCACCAATTCCACTGTTCCGACCCCGGGCAACCGGCGCAATGCGGCGAGGACTGCGGTCGGGTTCGTGGTGACGACGGTAACCTCACCGTGCCCCCCCCCTCCGCCCGCCACGTCCGTCCACTCGAAGTTCACCACGGCGCTCTGCTCCGGCAGCAAGTGGGTGAGCTCGCCGAGGAGTGTCCCGAGGCTGGTGCGCGAATCGGTGAAGCTCCGCGCCTGCCGCAGGATCGCGCTCACGCGATCGAGCTGTCCGAGTGAAGTCGAGATGACCTGCCAACGTCCCGGGCGCAATTGATGCACGCGCGCGAGCGCTCGCTGACCGGCCCACTTCGCCGCCAGCGGCGACAATCCAACTGCGCCGACCGTCATCGCCAACACCGCGCTCACGAGCGTCACCGTCCGGCGCGGCAACGCGATCGCGCGAAGGTCGAAACCGTCCGCGGTGAGGGTCAACGGCTCGCGGGCGTCGACTGCCGCGGCACCGAATGCGTCGGCGAAGCGCGCTGCCCCTGGGCCGAGCGCGGCGAGCTCCGCGACGGGAGCGAGAGTGGTCGCGTCGGCATCGTCTTCCCGCGCGGGGCGGGTGCGTACTGCGTCCAGCGCCCCGGTCGCGTTGCGAGACACTTCGATCGTCAGGGGTCCGTCGTTCCAGTGGAACGCAGGGCCTGTAAAGGCCCGCGTTAAGACCACGGCCGTCGGCGCGATGGGGCCCATGCGCCACCCGCCCGCTCGACACGCCGCGCGAACCGCGTCGACATATGGTCGATCGAGGGCGGCCGCGATGGCGGTGCCCGCGCCGGTGGGCTGGACGCGCGTCGTGAGCAAGGGGACGCCGTTTTTCAGGAAGTAAGTCCCCGCCGCTTCGCGGACGATCGCGGCGAGCGCGTCCGCGTCGGCGATGTCCGGCAGTCCGACAACACGTTTTACCTGTGCGGCGTGTGGTCCGATGGCCGCATGGACCACCGGTTTTGGCCACCGCCGCCGTGGGGCCGCCGCGAGCAGAGCGATAGCCGCGGCCTGTACCGCTTCGCTCCCGCCAGGGCCGAGGGGCATCTCGCCCTTCCACACGACCCGATGACGACGGATCATGACCGCACGCACGGCTTCCCGTCCGACGGCGAGGCCGATCCGCGTCGTCATTCGATCCATGTCCGCCGCCGTGTGATGATCGTCGTCCGGTCACCGCGCGCGAGCCGCAGCTCGATCGCGGTCGTGACGGGAGGAGCGCCAGTCCGGACTCGGGCAGTGACGATCCACGCTTCAGGAGCGAGTAACACCAGCCCGGGGAGTTTGGCGGAAGCATCGGGCACCGCTGGATCCAGCCACGGCCGCAGTTGGATAAACGCGGTGATGGGCACGCCACGGGCGCGGGCGTCCAAGACCTCCCGAATCGCGCGGTCGTTAAAGCCGGGGAGCAGCGAGAGTATTTCGCGCGGCGCCAGGTTCAGGGCGATGGCACCGGGCTCCACGTCGAGAATGCTGTCGAGTTGGTCCGCGGTCTCGTCCTCCAGTCCTCGGATGCGCCGCAGCTCGCGCATGTCGACCAGCGCGCTATTCGAGGGCGGCACGCGATTCCGCGCGACATACCACGTTCGCTCGGCCCCCTGTGGCCGTGGCTCATCGTTTGCGTCGATCCAATCGGCAATGGCCGCGGCCGCGGAGTCGGCCCGCGCTTCCGGCCACCCGGCGGCCTCCAGCACGCGCGCCAGTGTGCCCTCATCGGCCGCGTTGATATCCAGGCGTGACCCCACCGCGCGTGCCGATAGCGAGCAGTCCCGAACCGGGGTCGGCCGTTCGCGCACGACGCGGTCAACGTAGTTCCAGAGCGAGCCGCTCGAATCGCGACGGGCGACCACCTCCCGGGAAAGTGCGTCACGGAGGGCGTCACGCTCCAGCGCGAGACATGCCTCCGCGCGCCATAGCCCTTGGGTGAGCGCGATGCGATTGCGGGATGCCGCGATTGCCTCCCGTGCGCTCACCGAGATCAGCCACGTCAGGGCGCCGATCCCGACGCAGATCCACAGCGTCGCCAGCAGGGCATACCCCGCGCGGGGGTCGGCACGAGACGGCGTCACCATACCGGCAGTAGCACGGTGTCCGTGCCCGCGGTCAGCTCGAGCGCTGCTGGAGTGACGATCTCGGTCCACTGGCGGACCCACCGGCCACCATGCGCGGGGTCGCGCAGATAACGGATGGCCGTGGGGATGCGCGCGCCGCGCGACAGCACGATCGTGTGGGTTTCTCCCGCTCTGAGCGCGAGGGTGAGCTGGAACCGTTCGGGTGGCTCTATGGCGAGCCGCGCCCGGCACGGCCGTAACCATCCCTCGACCGTCTCGCACGATGTCAGGAAGGTGACCGCGAGCGAATCGCCGCTCAGGGTGTGCGTACTGTCTGTACTGAAACGAAGATTGCCGAGCAGATTCCGGAGCAGGCGTTCGCCATTGCCTTCGCCGTCCGCCCGCATTCCGGCGGTGCGGATCTCGTCCGCCCGATCGCTGAGACCCGTCAGCAGCGCCGCGGCGGCGCTCAACGCCATGCCGCCGACAATCAAGGCGACGGTGATTTCGATCAGCGTGAATCCGCGACGGGTCATTTCTCGACCTCGCGGTACAAGGCGGTCTGCAGCAGAACTCCGCCGGCGCTATCGCTGACGGTGACGGTGTAGACGGTTTCCGTCGGGCGCTCGATGTAGAGACGCCACGACCCCTCGCCCCGCGTGCCGAGGTGCCGATCCAGATCCGCGCGCGGCCACAGCTCCACAGCGTTGAGCAGCTGCGCAGCGGCACGCTGCTCGACTTCCCGCGCGTGCGTCCGCTGCACCGCTCGGAGGGACTCGGTGGCGCTCCAGGCGGCCGCGCTGCCGACGGTGCCGAGCAGCGCCAGCGCCACCAGGGCTTCCAGGAGCGCGGCGCCGCCGCGTGCGCGGTTACTCACGGAGGGGCATTCCCGTCAGCGGATCCACGCGCATTCCTTCCGGCGCGATGACGCGGCCGTCGGGAAGCGCGGCGATAGCGACCCGCTGCCCGTCGATCGTGAGCTCCACGCGGACGGCCCGTCCGGATGCCAGCGCCTGGTGGCGAGCGGCCGCGATCACGCCCTGACCGTCAGTCGTGGCATCGCGGGTTCGGACGGGGTCGCGACGCCACGCCAGTCCGACGACCGCTGCCATCAGTCCCAGCAGCACCAATACCACCATTAGCTCCACGAGTGTCACGCCGGCAATGCTGCGACGTGCGAGGCTCATGTGAGTGGCCGCAATCCATACATTGCCTGCAGGAGCGCGGCGGCCACCATCATCACGATGACGCCGAACACCAGAATGAGCAGCGGCTCGAGCCCGCGGGTCAGCCGTTGCAGCTGCTGCAGCGCGTGGGCGGATTCGATTCGTGCGGCGTGCGCAACCATCGCGGCGAGCTGACCGGTTTCTTCACCGACCCGGACGAGGCGAATCGCGGTCGGTGTGAAGGCTGCCGCGCTCTGCAGCGCGGTCGAGATTCGCTCCCCGATCGCGATCGCTTCCCGCGCACGCGCGACGCGGGCCTCGACTTCGCGGTCCCCGCTGGCGCGGGCAGCATGACTCAAGGCGCCGGCCAGCGGCACGCCCGAGCTCAGCAACCCCGCCAGCGCGGAGCAGCTGTGCGCGGTCGCCGACGACAGTCGGATCCGACCGACAGCCGGGACTCGCAGGAGCAGACGGTGCAGTCGCCGCACGCGATCGTGTTGCGCGAGCCATGCGGGCAACAGAGCGAGCGCGAGCGCGAGCCCCACGATCGTCGGGATCAGGGCGACGCGCGCGACCGCGCCGAGCGACAGCACGATCCGTGTGCTGAGTGGCAGAGTCTGGCCGTAGTCGGCAAGCAGCTCGGCGAATCGGGGCAGCACGAAGCCGATCAGGAGCGCCACCGATGCCGACCCCGCGACGGCCAACATGCAAGGGTAGGCGAGGGCATTGCGCACCGCCGCGCGCATCGCGGCGCGCTGCTCCAGCAGCTGCGCGGCGCTCTCCGTCGCTGCAGTGAGACCACTCCCGGCCTCGCCCGCGGCGATGATTCCGATGACCTGCTGCGGGAATGGGAGCGGCGATGCTTCGAGTGCGGTGCCAAGCCGCTCGCCTTGCTCCACCCGGCGCCGCAGTTCGGGAAGGGCCGCCCGCCACGATTCCGGAACGAGGTCCTCGAGCATCGCGAGCGCGCGGGCCAGGGGGACGCCCGACGCCAGGACGGTCACGAGTGCGCGCAGTCCGAGGGCGAGGTCCTCCGCGCTGGCGCGGGTCCGGCGTTGTCCTTGCACCGGCTCCGCCAGATCGATCGCGTAGGCACCGCGGCTGCCGAGCAGCGCGACGGCCGCTTCGCGCGTTGCCGCTTCGATCACGCCCTGTTCGCGGGAGCCGTCGCGCCGGACAGCCTTGAAGGTGTAGACGATCACGCGGCTCACGGCTTCACCGCCTCGCCCCAAGAGGTGACGTCGGCATCTTCGCCCTCGCCACCGGGTTGACCATCCCGGCCCAGCGTGTAGAGGTCATAGGAGTCGGGATTGCGCGTGCCGGGTGCGCGGTAGATGTAGGCCCGGTGCCAGGGATCGAGCGGCACGGCCTTCCGAAGGTACGGCCCGCGCCAGCCGGGTTGTTCGCCCGCCACGGGTGGAATGCGTAACGCTGCCAATCCTTGTTCTGTGGTTGGGTAGCGACCGGTATCGAGTCGGTACGCGTCGAGGGCCACCGCGAAGATCTCGACCTGACTCTTCGCCGTCGTGGTATTGGCGTCGCCCACATGTTTCAACACCGATGGCCCGACCAGCAGCGCCAACGTTCCGATGATCGCGAGTACGACCATCATTTCGAGCAGGGTGAACCCGGCGCTATTGCTGCGTGACACGGAGCACCTCTTCGATCGTCGTGATGCCGGCTTTGACCTTCTCACATCCGTCGGTCATGAGCGACCGCAGGCCCGCATCTGACGCTAGACTCTCCAGCCGGCGGCGCGAAGGATCCGCGCCGAGTGCCTCGCGGATGTCATCGGTCATCACGAGGAGCTCGAAGAGACCCGTGCGCCCGCTGAATCCCGTGCCGCGACACGCCTCACAGCCAGCGCCGCGAAACAGCGGCTGCCCGTCGTCCCTGTCGCCGAGCACTGCCGAGCTGGACCGATCCGGAACGTAGGGTTCCCGGCAGGCCGCGCAGATCGTCCGGACCAGCCGCTGCGCGAGCACCGCCTCGAGCGTCGCGGAGATCAGGAACGGCGGTACGCCCAGATCCAGGAGGCGCGGGAGCGCGCCCACCGCGTCGTTCGTGTGCAGCGTCGAGAAGACGACATGTCCGGTCAGCGCTGCCTGCACGGCCAGCTCGGCGGTCTCGCTGTCCCGCATTTCGCCCACGAGCACAACATCGGGATCTTGACGCAGGATCGATCGGAGCATCGAGGCGAAGGTCACGCCGGTCTCGCTGTGCACAGGGACCTGCGCCACGCCGGCGAGCGTGTATTCGATTGGATCTTCGAGCGTGATGATCTTTTCCGTCGCCGCCGAGCGCAGGCCGAGTGCGGCGTAGAGCGTGGTCGTTTTGCCGCAGCCGGTGGGGCCAGTCACCAGGATCATTCCGTGGGGTCGCCGGGCCAGTCCCTGCATGGCCGCCAGCAGGCCGGGGGCGAGGCCCAGCGTATCGAGGCCGATCGCGCCGGAGCCGCGCTCGAGCAGGCGGAGCACCACGCTCTCGCCAAACGCCGTCGGCACGGTCGAGACGCGTAAATCGAGCTCGCGCGCGTGCAGGCGCACGCGGATCCGACCGTCCTGTGGGCGGCGATGCTCCGCGATGTCCAGCTCCGCGAGGAGCTTGACGCGCGAGACGACCGCGCGGTCCATGCTCGCGGGAGGCTCGAGCGCGGGTTGGAGCACGCCATCGATCCGAAATCGGGTCGTGAGGCCCCCGCGCGTGGACTCGAGGTGGATATCGCTGGCGCCGGCGTCGTACGCTTCGCGAATGAGCAGGTTCACGAAGCGGACAACCGGTGGCTGATTCGCGAGATCGCGGACGTCCGACGTAAAACTCTCGTCGCGGGCCTGCGCCTGCTCCAACGCCATCGGCTCTTCGTCCGCTGCCAGGCGAGCGATCCGCATGTCGAGATCTTCTGGCGTGGTCGGCTCGGGAGCGACGGGGCGCTCATAGGCGATGCTCAGATCATCGAGTGCCTCGAGCAAGGAGTGCTCAGTGACCGCGACCGCCAGCGTTCCGTCCGCCCGTACGCCGGCAGGACAGACCTGATGGTGCACGAGAAACTCGCGCGAAATGCGATCCGGCATTGGCACAGCTTTCGCAGCGTCGCTATCCGTTGGCATCGCACACTCCTCCGGTACGACGCTGTGAAAGAAGCGGGCCAGCGGCTCGTGAGGAGGAACGCACCACGGCGACTGCGGTTACACGGCGAATGTGGAAATCTCGGCATCGCGCCACTCGCACTTTTGCGAGCAGTCGTCAGCCGGGTGTCTTCCTTGGTTCCGGACTCGGGAAGAACCGTTATGACCTATGGAGCGGAAGCACTTGCGCTCTTGTCGACGTTGCGGTGTAGAATGAGCGTAGGCACTCAGTCATGAGAGATCGCATGTCCGGGCTCGATTCGCTCGATGCGTTAATCGGTTCCTCCGCGGTCATGCAGCAAGTACGCACCCAGATCGAGCGCTTCGCACGATCTCCCGTTCCGATCTTGATCCTCGGCGAAACTGGTACTGGCAAGGAGCTCTGCGCGGCGGCGATCGCGCAGCTCTCGGGCCGGCACCCGTTCGTGCCGGTCAACTGCGCGACATTCCCCGATGGCCTCGCGGAAAGCGAATTGTTCGGACATGAGCGCGGCGCGTTCACCGGCGCGGTGCGTGTGCACATCGGGGTGGTGGCGCTTGCCGATGGGGGGGTGCTGTTTCTCGATGAGCTCGGGGAGCTGCCGCCGGCGATGCAAGCGAAGCTGTTGCGCGCGCTCGAGTCCGGCGAGTATCGGCCGGTCGGATCGAACAAGAGCATGCACTCGCATTTCCGGATCCTGGCAGCGACGAGCGGCGATCTTCAACAGGTGATCGCCGGCGGCAAGCTACGGCCGGATCTGTTGCATCGGCTGGGCGCGGTGCGCATTGCGCTCCCGCCGTTGCGGCAACGGCTCGAGGACATCCCGCAGCTCGCGACGCGGTTTCTGCATCTCTATCTCGAGCGTGCCGAGCGCGGCCCGCACCGCATCACGCCGGAGGCGTGCGCCGCACTCATGCAGCACGACTGGCCCGGCAACGTGCGCCAGCTGCGCAATATTGTCGAAGGCGCGGCGGCAGTGGCGGGCGGCGAGGATGAGGTTGGCTTGCCCCATGTCCTGCAGTTCGTCGGTCCGCGCATGGCGCCGCGGGAGGACGGCGTTCCGAGCCTCGCGCAGGCGCGCCGCAGCGCGGAGCAACGCGCGATTCTCAACGCGTTGGGGCAAGTTGGGGGCAATCGTGAGCGCGCCGCCAAGCTCCTGCGCATCAGTCAGGCAACGCTGTACCGCAAGCTGGGCGCTCGCGCGCAACGGAGCGCCTGAGACTCTCAGAAATGAGAGACTGCGTCCAGCGCAACGCATCGCATTCTTGCGAGGTGCAGGTCCGAGTTCGACGCGTGTGATCGAGATCCTGGGTCAACAACTGCGCGAGCGCGTAGAGCGGCTGGAAGGCGAAAGCCGCCGCGATCGCGTGCGACCATGCCGGACTTGGTGAATGGCGGAATGTGCGGAGATCGAACTACGGACCATTTGAGCAACCAGCGTCGCTGAGCATTCTAGCACCCCACCGATGACATAAGCATACTCCGCTCGTCATAAGCGGTTGTTCTCATTCTTGAGGCATGGAAGGGGACTGGAACTCTCGCAGTTGAGAGTTGGACAATCAAGAACGGGGGCCCCTATTCGGTTTCTCAACGACTTACCTCAGGGAATTACTCTGGCCCGGTTCTTTCCATGGCGATCGACATCCTCAGTCGGAGCCGTGGAGCTATGTGCCGTGCGACATCCGTCGTTGCCAGCAGTCTTCTGCTTGTTCTCGCATCCAGTGAACTCGTCGCCCAGCGCAACTCGTGGCGTGTCACGACGCCATCACCTACCGCCGCATCACTCGGCAAATTCGGCGACGTCCCCGTCAGCCTCTACACAGGCGTCCCCGACATCAGTATTCCGCTCTTCACCGCGAAGGGCCGCACGCTCGCGCTGCCAATCGTCCTCAAGTACCACGCAGGCGGGATCAAGGTCGAGGAAATCGGTAGCTGGGTCGGGATCGGGTGGACGCTCGAGGCGGGCGGCACGATCACGCGGACGGTGCGTGGGCTGGTCGACGAGGATCTCGGTCGCGGCTACTACTACACGGGCAACACGTGGTACAACTCGAACAACTGGCCCAATCCTACAACACAAGTTATCGGCAACCTTTTTACCAGCCTGCGCGATGAGATGATCGACGGCGAGCCGGACCAGTTCTTCTTCGATTTCGCCGGGCGGTCAGGACAGTTCGTCATGGGGCCGACGGGCGCGTCGGGGCCGATCGAGTACAAGGCGATCCCGTACCAGAAGCTAAAGATCGAGCCGACGTTCCAAAGCAACATGATCTCCGCGTGGACGATCACCGCGGAGGACGGCACCGTGTACACCTTCGGCGCTGCCGAAACAAGCACCGACTACACCACGACGACCTCGACGGAGGAATCGTCACACTGGCTCGAAGTCCACACGTCGAGCTGGCATCTGACGTCGATCGCGGCGCCCGACGGCGACGTCATCACCTTGCAATACGTCGGCTACACCGCCCAGCACAAGATGGGCCACTCGCGCGAAAAGTTCGATTACCGTCAGGCGCCGGGGGGAGGAGCGTGCGTCAACCCCGTGTTCGACGTCTGGAGCGAATTCCAGATCGGGGAGCTGCGCCTCGCGTCGATCACGACCGCGGCGCACACGATCACGTTCACGCCCGGCGTCCTTCGTGCAGACGCCTTGTCACCATCGGGGGGGGCGCAAGAGCCCACGCTCGACAAGATCACTATTGCGACGGCCGGTCCCCCGAGCACGGTGCTGCGCGCTTTCAAGTTCGACTACGATTACTCCACTGGGCGGCTGACCCTCAAGAGCGTGGCCGAGCAGGACCGGAACGGGGCCTCGCTCCCGCCCTATACCTTCGCGTACGACCCGCTGGCCCTGCCGGATCGAGCGTCCAACGCGACCGATCACTGGGGCTACTACAACGGTGCGAGCGGGAACACGGACGGCATTCCCCAGATGATGGGTCCTTACGGCTCCGTGCTCACGGGTGCCAACCGCGGGCCGAATCCCGCGTTCATGCGCGCCGGCATCCTGACGAAGGTCACGTACCCAACGGGTGGCTACAACCAGTTCATCTACGAGGCCAATGAGTACGGGGTCATCGCGGACGGCACCGTGATGATCGACACGGTACCTGCACAAAGCGTCTCGTCGAGCAGCTGGGAGACGCCGTACGTCACCTTCACGGTGGGCGGGACGTACTCGGCGCACGTGACGGTATACGTGTCGCAGGAACCCCCGGCGCCCTGCACGACGGATGACCCACCGTGTCCCAACTGGAGCATGGGCGGCGGGCCGGCGGGGGTCACTCTCACGGGCGATGGACACGGGAACTTCTACGGGGATCTGCAACCCGGGACATACTGGATCTCGACAGAGGGAACGTATCCGCAGGCCTGGGTGATCGTGGACGTCTCGTGGTCGGAGCAGGTGGAGGTCAAGAGAAAAACCGCTGGCGGGCTGCGCGTGGCGCAGGTTTTGGCCGCCGACGGTATGGGGCCTAACGGCGGGAACGTCACCGTCCGCAAGTACGACTACAACCTGCTGAGCGACCCCACGCGGTCGAGCGGCGTAGTGAGCAACGAGCCGAAGTACGCTTACTGGTACTGGTCGCCGGGGTGCGCGTACTTCTCGCGCTCCTCCATGTCCAAGATGCCCCTCGGCGACGGCACCCCGGTGGCCTACCGTGAGGTCACTGTGCTGCACGGCGCGGGCGGCGAGTTCGGCCGGACGCGGCACACCTTCCGGTCGTTCGTCGATGTCATGGACCCCCTGCCCGACGGGAGCGTCTGGCCGTTTTCGCGGCGCACCAACTTCGACTGGATGCGAGGACAGGAGACGGGGTCGACCGAGTACAACGCGGCCGGCCAACCGCAGCGCCGCTTCGCGGCGGTGCACGCGTTCCAGCAGGGCGGGGCGATCACCTCCCGCAGCTTCCACGGGATGTCGGTCAACACGTTCAGCGCGGGCCAGTTCGGCACGACCTACGCCTACAATCCGTTCGAGGTCCTTTCGATGTGGTCGTATCTGAGCGAGGACACCACGGTCACGTACGACGAGGCCGGGGCGGGCTCCTTCGCCACCGCGCGGACCTACACGTACGGCAACCCGAATCACGTGCAGCTCACCCAGTTGACGGAGACCAACTCGAACGGCACGCAACGCATCACCCGAATGACGTATCCGGCAGACTACGCCCCCTGCTCGGGAAGCTGCTCGCCCGAAGCTGCGGCGCTCACGGCAATGCAGGGCGGGACCCACATGCACAGCGAGGTCATCGAGCGGTGGGTGACCGAGCGAACCGGGAGTAGTGAGAGGGTGGTCCAAGGGGATCTCACGACGTTCAAGGCTTACACGGACGGCCGCTATCGACCGTTCCAGCACTTCGTCTTCAACAGTCCGGGTGCACCATGACCCGGCTCCTGCGGTTCGGCCTCCCCGGCCTCGTCTTTACCGCGCTCACGCTCGCCGCGACGACGCGCGTGGCGGCGCAGGATCCTTGCAGGCAAGACGACCCCCCGCCACCACCGGAATGCTGGATGGTGGATGTGACTCCCGATGGGGGAACGGCGGGGCCGCACACGCCCAACACGGGCGGCTACAGTGTTGAGTTCACCATCGCGAATATCGGCATGAACGGCGACGGATACTCGATCTCGTGCGCGGGGGCGGGCAACGTGACGTGCACGGGCACGAGCGTCTCATCGGTGACACTCTGGCCCGGCCAGTCCACCACGGTGACGGCCTTTTATTCGGTGGGCCCGCCGGGAAGCGGCACGCTCAGCCTGTCTGCAAGCAGCGGGACCGGTGCCTGGGACGAGGGCTACTACACCATCACGGCCGCCACACCATACGCCGTGGCCGTGACGCCCGATGGCGGGACAACGCCCACGCGGCCCGCGAACTCCAGCGGCCACACCGCGACGTTCACGATTCAGAACACCGGCAACTCGGCCAACACGTACGGTCTCACCTGCGGCAACACCGGGCCTGTCAGCTGCACCGGCGTCAGTCCGACGAGTGTCCCGCTCGCGGCGGGAGCTCAGACCACCGCCACGGCGACCTACAACGTCGGTAACCCGGGGACGGGTACGCTCACCCTCACCGCAACAGGCACGAGCGCCAGTGATAACGGGTCGTTCAGCGTGCCGGTGCTGGCGTACGGCGTTGCGGTGACGCCCGACGGGGGTGCTGAGTCCGGACGCCCGAAGAACACGTCGGGGTACGGTGCGAGCTTCACGGTGCAGAACACCGGCGGTGGCTCGAACACCTACACGCTCGCCTGCACGGGCTCATCCAACGTCACGTGCACCGGTACCACGCCGGCGAGCGTCACGCTCGGTGCCGGGGGCGTGACCACGGTGACCGCGACGTACAACGTAGGCGCCGCCGGGCCCGGCACGCTGACATTGACGGCGAGCGGCACGTTCGCGAGCGACCCGGGCTCTTACGCAGTGCCCGTGATCGATTTTGTGCCGTCCGCTGTCGCAAGCGGCGCGCTGTCGAAGGACAGCCGCTACCTCCTCCAGGAGACGGCCAACACCTACACCAACTTCGGGCAGATCACGCAGCTCACGGACGCGCGTAACGAGGTCACGAACTACCAGTACGGCGGGAACGGCAACAACGCGTTCTTGATCAGGATCACCCGCGTTCACGATGCGAGCGGGACAGTGGATCTCGTTACCGACATCGCGTACGACACCGACGGGTTCGTCGCGTCGGTCAAAGATGAAGGCGGGACGTTCCGCTACTTCACGTACGACCTCTACGGACGGCTGCGTCAGGTCAAGAACCACAGCGGGACGGTTGTGCAGGCGCACGGCTACACGTACTCGCGCACCGGTCCGAACTGGACGTTCGATCCCGCGAGTCCCAACGCGGTGGTGGACACGGCGTTCATACAGCAGACGCCGACGGTGAAAGCCGTGGTCAGCACCGGATATCTCGACGGCCTCGGCCGTCCGATTCAGACCGTGGTGCAGGACGGAGCAAACTATCACGTCAGTGCCACGCAATACGATGTGATGGGACGGACGTGGCGCGTCTGGAAGCCGTATACGCGGACGACGGCTGGATTTGATCCGAATGCCACGTCGCCCACGGCTGGCGCCACGGCTTGGTATAACAATTACCACAACCCCTCGACAACGGTGCCGTACGTCGAGACGGCGTACACGGCTGACGCACTGAGCCGCGTGAAGCAGATGACGCCGGAGCATCTGGTGGGCGCCCCCAACGCCGTTGTCCTACGCACCTATGGTGTGAATGCGACGAACAAACAGCAGTACACGCTGATCACGGACGAAGCCGCGAAGAGCACGCGCACCGTCACGGATGCGTTCGGCAACGTCGTGCGCTCGATTCTCGGCGCCGGCGCGCCAGAATCCACGGTAACCCAGTTCAGTTACAGCGTGCTCGGTCAGCGCCTGCAGACCACGGATCCGCGCAGCCTCAACACCACGTCCGCTTTCAATACGCGTGGTCTTCTAACATCACGCACCAGTCCGGATGCCGGTACGGCGAAGCCATTGTACGACAAGGGCGGCAATGTCCGCTTTACGCAGGACGCCAACCAAGCGGCCGCGACTCCCTCGCCCCTTGTGTACTTCACGAACTACGATTTTGCCGGGCGCGCGCTGACCTCTGGTCTCGGGGCCGCGACGTTCTCCTCACTCGATCCTGACGGTGCGCCGTCCGCGCTGGAGACGACGCAAGGCAACTGGCTGGTTGTACGTGCCTACGATGCCAAGCCATCGACGGGAGCCTTGCCCTGGAGCCGCTTCAGCGCCCAAATCACACCCCTGACGCTCAACAACGTGAGCGGGCGCGTTGCGGCGATCGCTAGTCTGTCGAACGGCGCGTGGCAAGTCACGTTGTTCAGCTATGACAGCGACGGTCGCGTCGCGACACGCTACGTCTATACCGAGGCGAACGGTGGGGCGTCGGTTCTCACAGCCGTCAACATGCGCGACAGTGTGTTCCGTTATTTGAATGACGCGCCGGTAGAGCGCTGGACGACAGTCGGAGCGAGCACCTTCAATCAGTGCTACGAATATGACGGCAGAGGTCTCCTGACCAAACTGTATGTGTCGACGTGCGCAGCCAAGCCCCCGACCGCCGACGTCACTGATACCTACCGGCCGAGCGGGCTGCCGAAGGACTATCAATTCCAGGGTAGCCCCCTAGTCCCCATTCGCTACACGATCCGAGAGCAGACCGAGAAGATCGGCGATCCCGCGGGCACCACGTATCCCTTCTCAGCCCGGTATGCCTATCAACTGAACGGGGTCGTCGATACCGCTGAGTTCTATAGCGGTGGATCGCCGACGCAACAACACTATCGCTACACGTTTGGTCCGAATGCGTACGATGCGCTCAATCGCATGAAGAGCGCCAATTATTGGAATTGGAATGGCGGTTGGACTTCCACGCTCGCCTACTCTCTTTCCGGCATTGCGTACGACAACTCCGGGAATCTCACCGCACTGAGCCGCTATGATCAGAACGCGCAACCGCTCGATGTTCTGACGTACACCATTTCCCCCACGTCCAATCGGCTCACCGCACTCGGCGACGCCGTCGCGACACCGGCCGTGGACTGGGACGCAGAAACCGCCGCCGCATCCACCATCAACTACGACGCCAATGGCAACCTGACGCAGTGGTCCGCATCGCCATACCTGATCAGTACGATTTCCTACAACCATCAGAACCTGCCGGTGTCACTGACCCGCAGCGGCAACGTTACGACGTACCGCTACGACGATGCCGGGGAGCGTATCACGAAGCAGGTCGCGGGCGGCAACACCGAGGTTTACCTCCGCGACGGCGCGACGACCCTCGGCGTCTTCACCGTAACTGGCGCTGGCGGTGTGGCAGCGTCGCATTTCAATCTGTTGTGGAACGGCCGTGTCATCGGTCGGCAGCCGATTTTTCCATCAGGCACGCGCACCTACGACCATTTCGACGCCCTGGGGAGCGTGAGGTCGGTCGTGCTCAGCACTACCGGCGCGCCGCAGGAGAGCTACGACTTCGAGCCGTGGGGATTGCTGATGCCTGGCCGTACCCTCACGACCGCGACGCCGACCAAGGAAGGGTTTACAGGGAAGGAACAGGATCTCGAGACCGGATTCAGCTACTTCGGCGCGCGGTACTACTTGCCGGCGGTCGGACGTTGGGCAGCCGTTGATCCTTCCGCAGATGCCACGCCAGAGTGGTCAACGTACAACTACACCTATGACAATCCCGTTCTCACCACGGATCCAGACGGCCGGCAGGCGGACAGGGGGGCGATGGCGGGATCACCTTGGATAATGACGCAAGAATGGTTCACAAACCTGTCCCCCGCGGATCAGGTCCAAGCAATGCGAGGAGAGTTAAAGCCACCGAACGGCGAGTATGAAATGTCCCAGTTCGACCGAAAACTGGTACGGTCGATTGCGGCTGCGTATGTAAACTTGGGTGTAAGCCTTGCGCTCGACTACGTAGGAGGTGTTGCACTCGACGCCTTGATGGGATTGGGAGATGATGCCGTGGTCGTGTCGGAGGTGACCGTCGGCCAGGCACCGGCGGAACCGCCATCCACCCTGCGACCTGGGGCGCACGCCGACGAGTCAATACCAATTGGTCCAGGAAGACCCACGGCTGAGCAGCAAGCCGCAGTCAATCAAATCGGGCGAGAAACGGGCTGTCACACATGCGGAGCGACGGATCCTGGCACTGCCAGCGGGAACCATGTCGTTGATCACCAGCCACCGACGCGGCTAAACCCGCAAGGGAATCCTCAACGAGGGTATCCACACTGCATAAATTGTAGTCGTCGGCAGGGTGGTGAGGTCAATGCGGCACGCCGGCGCGTTCCACCGCCGCCACCACCGCCGCCGCCGCCGCCGCCACCACGGGAGCCTTCGGACAGAAATCGGTGAGTGACAAAACTCGGCACCAGTTGGAAGTCCCCACGGATCATTTTCAGGTCTTGGTTGGCGATGCCAAACGCGGCCCAGAGGTTGATACCACCCATCTCTGGGACGCAGGGGGGGCTTTGGTCAGCTTGAAGGGTGCTCCAGAACTGGTTGGACTAGCCACAGTACGAGAGGGCGGGATTACTCGCGTGGAGGTGGATGTACTTCCAGGACCGTTCAGTGTTGGCGACAAGTGGCTTGACTTAGGGGGATTCATTTTGTCAGTCCCTTCCGGTCGGATCATTTTGTGGGGACCGGAGGTCAACGACTTGAGTCAAGCACCATCTCTGTCGCTTCCGCCGGGCCGCTACGAGGGCCGCGCTTTTTCAAGAGGAACGGAAGCGGTTAAGGACGAAATGGCGCCCAACGGCCCAGATGAGTATCGGATTGTACTGTGGAGAACCGAGTAGACGCAGCAAGACCCGCGAGGAGCTGTTCAGGCACCTCGTTCTTTGCATCGCGTGACGAAGTACGGGAAGAAGCACGTCCATTCCGACCGTGTCGTCTTCGCTGGCTTGATCGAGCCTTGCGCCACGCCGCTTCGGTGGTCTCGACGACGAAGGTCGAGTGCCCCTTCCCGTACTGGTAGGCATGCACGCGCCCTCCGCAGATACCACCCATACCTTCACATGCGCTGCGACAGCCAGGGTCACCTGTGGCACAGCGCCGGCGCCGCTGTCCTGCATGCCAGCCAGTCCGTGACCGTCCAATGCCCTACAGCACAGGCGAGGCCGTCACCGTAACGTTTGACTGTCCGACCATCCCGCACGTGCACCTGTTCGACCCAGCCTCGCACGCACGGACCTAACACCCGTACGCCCGGCCCGTCGCTCCGTGGCCGGCCGCGAAGGATTCGACCGAGCACAAGCAAGAATGAGAGGCTCAATCCTCCACCAAACTCTCAGCACTGCGAGCCGAGTATGACGGCTGGGGCAACTCGATTTAGTGAGCATCTCATGGGACACTGAGTTAGCAGATAGTCTGTCGCGTGGCGCGCTTCTTCCAATAGCGACGAGCGTCCTCTCTCGGAGCTCGCTCCGCAATGCGCCGCACGATCGTTACCCTTCCGACACTCCTGCTCCTGTTTCTTCTCGAGTCGCTACTCAACGGTGCGTATCTGCGAGCCCAAGGTCGAGTCGGCCCGATGCGACCCAGCATGCCGTCACCCACGGCAGCGACGTTCGGCAAGTTCGGGGACATTCCCGTGTCCATGTAC
>Ga0209056_10002391_pt1 | contig 20262 bp, 15 predicted proteins | sample GraSoiAngelo_114_FD_185876 | JGI IMG/M metagenome (GOLD analysis project Ga0209056, IMG submission 185876) | Grasslands soil microbial communities from the Angelo Coastal Reserve, California, USA - 14_0903_13_40cm (SPAdes) (version 2) | ecosystem: Environmental > Terrestrial > Soil > Grasslands...
CCTCCCGGCGCCAAGGTCACGGGCTCGATCATCGAGTTCCCGGCCCCTTCGGCGTGGGATGCTCCGAGAACGCAGCCATCCACCTCGAAGTAAGGAGCGCGCCTGAGCTGCCGATAAGTCGGACGAGTCGCCGACCCTAGGAAGGAGGCCTGGAATGGCCGACGTAATGGAAGAACGGATCCGCTCGATCGAGCGTACCGCCGGGTTCGCGTTCGTGATCGCATCGGTGCTCCTGGGGACCACGATGCTCGCGCATCCTCTGTTTCCCGACGTGAACAAGACGAACCAGGTGCTCCAGACGATCACGAGCTCCAAGGGCGAGGCCTGGATGCAGGTCCACGCGCTGATGGCCGCGGGATTCGCGATCGCCGCGGTCGCGTTCTGCGCGCTGGCCTTCCTGCTTCACATGAAAGGCTCCTCGGGGTCCGCCTCCATCGTCACGACCTGCGCGCTCGTGGGGGGCGCCCTGTGGGTGACCTTCCTCAGCGCGGAGACTTACGCGATCCGCTTCTACACGAATCTCTATGGGATCGATCCGGGTGGGGCGACGATGCTCTTCTCGACGCTCTGGTTCTGGAAGATCGGAGCCCTGAACGCGGGCGCGCTCCTCTTCTTCGCCGCGGTGCTGTTCGGAGGCATGGCCGCGGTGAAGCGCGAGCTGATTCCCGTGTGGCTCGGCTGGGGAGGGGCGCTGCTCGCCGGAGTCGGAGCGATGGTCTACGTGGGGGATTTCTGGAGCACGACCGCTACGGGCGCGGCGAGCCAGCCCATGCAGTGGCCCGCGATGCGGTACGGGGTGGGTCTTCCGCTGCAGCTCTGGATGCTGGGGGTCGGGGTGATCTTCCTGCAGCGGTACTTCTCGAGGACGCCGATGCGGGTCACGTATCCCCGGCCCGAGGCGAGGGCGCCAGGTGCTGGGGCGCCGAGGAGGCCATCTGAGTCTGCGGCCCGGCCCTCTGCGGAGCCGGCCCATACGCAAGGAGCCTCAGGCGTGGCGCCTGGCGCGCCCGCGGCGCCGAGGATCCCGCATCCTGCATTCGCCCCGGATCCCGAGCCGGCGCCTCCGCAGAGCGCTCCGCGCGGTCCGGAGGCAGGTGCACCGAAGCGCCCCCCTCCGCCCCAGATCTTCCCTGGGTAGGGAAACCAAGCGGCCGGGAACATCGAACGGCCCCGGAGGTTTTCTCCCGGGGCCCTTCGTTTTCTCCCTGGATCAGTAGTTCAAGCGCAGCCGCTCGTGGCCCCGCAGTTCAGGCAGCTGTAGCACGCGCCGCGGCGCACCATGATCGCGCCGCAGTCGGAGCAGGGGGGCGCGTCCTGCTGGGAAACGAACGAGCGATCGTCCTCGAGCGCCTCCTGCCCGTGTCCGTTCCCGCCGTTGATCAGCGAAAGCTGGGAGTCGGCGACCGCCTGGACACCACCCGCCTCGAGCGGATCCTCCTTCGCGGTCTCGTGCGCCACCGAGGCCGGTGCGTAGCCCAGGAATTTGATCCCGAGCCAGCGGAAGAGGTAATCGACGATCGACTTGGCGATCGGGATGTCGGGGTTCTTCGTGAAGCCGTGCGGCTCGAAGCGCACGTGGCTGAACTTGTTGACGAAGAGCTGAAGCGGCACGCCGTGCTGGAGCCCCAGCGAGACGGCGGTCGCGAAGGAATCCATCACGCCCGAGAGCGTGCTTCCGGCCTTGGCCATCACGATGAAGATCTCCCCGGGCGTTCCGTCGTCGTACATCCCGACCGTGATGTACCCGTCGTGTCCGGCCACGGAGAACTTGTGTGTGATCGACTTTCGCTCGTCCGGGAGCCGCTTGCGACGCGACTGCGGGGGAGCGGCGACGGGAACTGCCGCGCCGCGATCTTCCTTGGCCGTCGAGAGGGGCTGGCTGCGCTTCGATCCGTCCCGGTAGATGGCGATCGCCTTGAGTCCCGCCTTCCAGGCGGCGACGTAGGCGTCGGCGATATCGGACGGAGTCGCCGATTCCGGCATGTTCACGGTTTTCGAGATCGCGCCCGAGATGAAGGGCTGCACCGCCTCCATCATCCGGATGTGTCCCATCGGTTGGATCGTGCGGGTCCCGTTCTTGGGCTTGAAGGCGCAGTCAAAAACGGGGAGGTGCTCATCCTTGAGCCCCGGTGCTCCCTCGATCGTCTCGTGCTCATCCACGTATTTGACGATCGCGTCCACCGCCTCCTCCCCGTAACCGAGGCGACGAAGCGCCTCGGGCACCGTATTGTTCACGATCTTCAGCATCCCGCCGCCTGAGAGCTTCTTGTACTTCACGAGCGCGATGTCCGGCTCGATTCCGGTCGTGTCGCAATCCATCATGAACGCGATCGTGCCCGTGGGTGCGATCACCGTGACCTGGGAGTTCCGGTAGCCGTACTCGGCGCCCAGCGTGTAGCACTCCTCCCAGATAGTGCGGATGGGTTCCATGATGTCGCGGAAATCGCGCGGCAGGCTCTTGGTGTTGATCCCCTCGATGTGCGCGCGATGCTTCTGGATCACGCGAAGCATCGGCTCGCGGTTCTTCTGGAAGCCGGGGAAGGGCCCCGTCACCGCGGCGATCCGGGCGCTCGTCGCGTAAGCGTGCCCGTGCATGAGCGCGGTCAGTGCTGCAGCGACCGCGCGGCCCGAGTCGCTGTCGTAGGGAATTCCCCAGGACATGAGCAGTGCGCCGAGATTGGCGTAGCCCAGGCCGAGCGGCCGGTAGTCATGGCTGTTCCGCTCGATCGTTGCCGTCGGATACGAAGCGTTATCGACGATGATTTCCTGCGCAAGGATCATCGTCTCGACGCCGTGCTTGTAGGAGTCGGTGTCGAATGTCTTGTCCGGGCGGAGGAACTGCATCAGATTCAGCGATGAAAGGTTACATGCGGTGTCATCAAGGAACGAAAACTCGGAGCACGGATTCGTTGCGTTGAGCCTCGCCGTATTCGCGCACGTATTCCAATCATTGTTCGTGGTATCGAACTGAATCCCAGGATCGCCGCACTGGTGTGCTGCCTCGGCGATCATGTTCATGAGGTCGCGCGCCTTGTAGGTATCCACCGCCTCGCCCGTCACGACGGCCTTCGTCTGCCACGCGGCGTCCTTCTCGAGCGCCTTCATGTACTCGTCGCTGACGCGGACCGAGTTGTTCGAGTTCTGGAAGAAGATCGAGGCATACGCCGGACCATTGAGCGAAGGGTCATAACCCGCGTCGATCAGGGTCCAGGCTTTCTTCTCCTCCTCGGCCTTGCATTTGATGAACTCGATGATGTCCGGATGGTCGATGTTCAGGATCACCATCTTCGCCGCGCGGCGCGTACGGCCGCCGGACTTGATGACGCCGGCGAACGCGTCGAACCCCTTCATGAAGGAGACCGGGCCGGAGGCGGTGCCGCCCCCCTGGATGTGCTCCTTCGAGGAGCGAAGCGAGGAGAAGTTCGTGCCCGTTCCCGAGCCCCACTTGAAGAGAAGACCCTCGGTCTTCGCGAGGTTCAGGATCCCTTCCATCGTGTCGGACACGGAGTTGATGAAGCACGCCGAGCACTGGGGCTTCGTCTCCACGCCGCAGTTGAACCAGACCGGGCTGTTGAAGGAAGCCTTCTGGTGGAGGAGCAGATAAGTGAGCTCGTCGGAGAAGGACTGTGCGTCCACGTCGGACGCGAAATAGCCCTGCTTCCGTCCCCAGCCCGCGATGGTGTGGACCACGCGGCCGATCAGTTGTTTTACGGAGTACTCACGCTGCGGTGTTCCAATCTGACCACGAAAATATTTCGAAGCGACGACATTCGTAGCCATCTGCGACCAGAACTTCGGAAACTCTACGTCGCGCTGCTCGAAGACGGCCTGGCCGGTCTCGCTCGAGATGACGGCGGTCCGGAGCTCCCATTCGACCTCATCGAAGGGGTCCTGGCCCGCGCGCGTGAACACCCGGGGGAAGCGGAGACCACCCTTCTTCTCCACGCCGAAATCCTGCTTACCCTGGACGCTCATTCCCGTTCTTCCTTCCATCGTTGCCATGCCGCTGCTCCCGAGCTCCCTCTCCATCTCGTGCCCCTCTCCTTGAGTTGCCCACCCCTCGAAGGCCGCCCCTGGCGACCCGCCGGCCCGACCGGAAACCGGTCGGCAGCTCCCTGGGAGCCGGCGCGCAGACTAGCGTAGGGGGTGAGAAAGAGGTCAAGAAAAAACACAACATCTTGGGGCACCCCAACATTCTACCTCAATCTATTGATGTAGAAAAGGGCTTCCCGATGCGTATTCCTGACCCTCGAGGCGCCCTTTTCGGCGTTCCCATAGGCCCCGCCGGGTCGTCCTGGGCACGAATGGCGTGGGGACGCCTCAACCCGGGAGCTGAACTTTATTGCTTATGTAAAGTTTCAATTTTATAATCACTTATAATTGTACAATCCACCAGAGGGGAGGCCATGAGAGACGTCATGTTGGTCGAAAAGCCCGAACAGGCGGGGGCGCTTCTGAATCCGCTCCGGCTCGAGCTGCTCAAGCGCGCCGACGAGCCGCGTACATGTACTGAGCTGGCAGAAGCGCTCGGAGAGACGCCTCAGAAGATCTACTACCACGTGAAGGTTCTCGAGCGTGCCGGCGCCCTCGAGAAGGTGGAGGAGCGCCGCGTACGGGCCATCCAGGAAGGGTACTACCAGGCTACCGCTCGCTCGTACTGGCTCGCGCCGAGCCTCGTCGGGAGGGTCGGGGGATCGCGGCGGGCACGGGACCAGATGAGCCTCGGATTTCTCCTCGGTCTCGCGGAGGAGCTTCAGACCGACGTGGGTCGGCTGGCCGCGACGGAGCGGGAGACACACTCGCTCGGGTTCTCGGCCCAGATCCGCCTCGCGAAGCCGGCCGAGCGGACCGCCTTTCTCACCGACATCCAGAACGCGATCCAATCGATCGCAAGAAAGTACGGCGCCGTCGGGCCGCTTCGCCCCAAGGACGACCCCAACGCGTTTCGCCTCGTGTTCGCATGCTATCCACGACCCGAGGAAAGGAGCGCCTCATCGTGATCGCGCCACCTCGGCCGATCCCGCCTGCCTGAACGGCGGCCATCCGGCGCTCCCCGGCACCCCATGACCGGCGCGCCTTGATCCCGGGCGCACCCCTCCCTATACTTCCCGCGCCGCGAGGCTCTCCGGGGCCCCGCGGCGCTCCGGTATCACGCGCACGTCGGGGGCACCGATCATGAGCGCCAAGAATCCCTCAACCAAGACGCCCAAGACGCCCCCGGCGGAGGCGGCCGCCCCGGCCGGCCCGGCCGCGATCGACGCGCTCCTCCACGAGAAGCGGTTGTATCCCCCGCCCAAGGAATTCCGCGACAAGGCGAACGTCCGCGACGAGGCGATCTACAAGCAGGCTTCGGAGGATTTCGAGGGGTTCTGGGCCAAGATCGCGCAGGAGCTGGACTGGTTCGTGGCGTGGGACCGCGTACTCGAATGGAAGGTTCCCGACGCGAAGTGGTTCGTCGGGGGAAAGCTCAACGCCTCGTACAACTGCCTCGACCGCCACATCCGCGGCGCGCGCAGGAACAAGGCTGCGCTGATCTGGATCGGAGAGCCCGGTGACCGCCGCACGCTGACCTACTGGGACCTCTATCGCGAGGTGAACAAGTTCGCGAACGCGCTCAAGAAGCTCGGCGTCACGAAGGGGGATCGCGTGGCGATCTACATGCCGATGATCCCCGAGCTCCCGGTCGCGATGCTCGCCTGCTCCCGCATCGGCGCCGTGCACAGCGTGGTGTTCGGAGGCTTCAGCGCGGAGGCCCTCCGCGATCGCATCAACGACGCGCAGGCGAAGCTGCTCGTCACCGCGGACGGCGGGTGGAGGCGCGGACAGATCGTGCCGCTGAAGAAGGACGCGGACGAGGCGCTCCATGGCACCCCGTCCATCCGGCACGTGGCCGTGGTGAAGCGCGGCGAGTTCCAGGTTCACATGACGGAGGGGCGCGACCACTGGTGGCACGACCTCATGAGCGACGCCGAGGACCACTGCTGGCCCGAGCCGATGGACGCCGAGGACATGCTCTATACCCTCTACACCTCGGGCACGACCGGAAAGCCCAAGGGGATCGTGCACACGACCGGAGGCTATCTCACGGGCGTCTACGCGACCACCAAGTGGGTCTTCGATCTCAAGGAGGAGGATGTCTTCTGGTGCACCGCCGACATCGGCTGGGTGACGGGGCATTCGTACGTGGTGTACGGACCGCTCGCGAACGGAGCGACGGTCGTGATGTACGAGGGCTCACCCGACTGGCCGGACAAGGACCGCTTCTGGCGGATCTGCGAGGAGCTGGCGGTGACGGTGTTCTACACCGCCCCGACCGCAATCCGTGCCTTCATGAAGTGGGGGACCGAGTGGCCCAAGAAGCACAAGCTCACTTCGCTCCGCCTCCTCGGCTCCGTGGGGGAGCCGATCAATCCCGAGGCCTGGATCTGGTACCACGAGAACATCGGCGGCGGGAACTGCCCGATCGTGGACACGTGGTGGCAGACGGAGACGGGAATGATCCTGATCTCGCCCCTCGCCGGCGTCACGACGCTGAAGCCCGGATCCGCGACGCAACCCCTGCCCGGGATCGTGGCGGACGTGGTGAACGAGAAGGGTGAATCGGTGCCGGTCGGCGGCGGCTACCTCGTGCTGAAGCGTCCCTGGCCCGCGATGCTGCGGGGGATCTACGGCGATCCGGAGCGCTACAAGCAACAGTACTGGTCCCGGGTCCCGGGCGTGTACTTCACCGGGGACGGCGCCAAGCGCGACGAGGATGGATACCTCTGGCTCCTCGGCCGCGTGGACGACGTCATGAACGTCGCCGGACACCGCATCAGCACGATGGAGGTGGAGAGCGCGCTCGTGGATCATCCCGCCGTGGCCGAGGCGGCCGTCGTGGGACGGCAGCACGAGCTCAAGGGAACCGCCATCGTCGCGTTCGTCACCCTGAAGGAAGGAAAGCAGCCGTCGCCGGCCCTCATGGAGGAGCTGAAGGAGCACGTGGTGAAGAAGATCGGAAAGATCGCGCGTCCCGACGAGATCCTCTTCACGGCGGATCTTCCGAAGACGCGCTCGGGGAAGATCATGAGGCGGCTCTTGCGCGACATCGCGGAAGGGAAGGCGGTGGGGGATACCACGACCCTCGCGGATCCCAACGTGATCGCGCGCCTCAAGTCGCGGTACGAGGAGCAGGAGAGCTGATGCGCGCCGCGCCTCTCGTTATCGCTCTGGTCCTGCTCGCGCCATGCGCCTGGGCCGCGACGGCCTCGCCTTCCGACTCGGCCGCGGTGCGCGCGGCCATCGACCAAGGGAACGCGGCCTTCGTCCGGGCCTGGCAGACCGGGGACGCGGATCTCTTCGCGTCCCTCTTCGCGCCGGACGGCGCGCTCCTCCGTCCGGGCGGCGGGCTCACCGTCGGGCGGGACAAGATCCGGGCGCGGATGCGCGACGTCTTCTCGAACGTGCGCATGACCGAAGGCACGATCGCGACCGCCGACGTCTTCGTGATCGGCGACATGGCCTACGAGACAGGGTCCTGGAACTTCACCATCGGACCCATCGGATCCACGACCTCGGAGCCGGACTCGGGGCATTACGTCGAGATCTGGAAGCGCGACCGGACGGGCGCATGGATGATGTGGCGCGATATCGGGGTGCCTCGCATGCCTTCGGAGGAGCCAGCGGTCCCGGGCGACGCGGGATCCCCGGCGTCTCCAGCCTCGCCCCCCGCGGGGGCCGCGCCGCACGGCACGGTGCGCGGACCGCGCCGGGCCGAGTCGTCTCACGGCCCCCGGCTCAAGGCGATCCGGTTTGGACGGCTCATCGACGGCAAGGGGCACACGATCCAGGACGCGCTGGTGCTCGTGGAGGGGGATCGCATCCGCTCGGTGGGCGCCTACGCGAAGGCTTCGATTCCGCAGGGAGCGGAGCAGTTCGACTTCACGCGCCTCACGGGAATCCCGGGCCTCATCGACGTGCACACCCACATGACGTACTGGTGGGATCGCGCTCCGGGCTCGCGCCCCTGGCAAGAGCTCGAGGCGCGCCCCGCCATGCAGACCCTCTACCTGGCCGAGGAGAACGCGCGGCGCACGCTCGAGACGGGCGTGACCACCGTGCGCGACCTGGGATCCTTCCAATACATGGACATCTCGATGCGCGATCTCATCAATCGCGGGGCGATGGTGGGTCCGCGCATGTTCGTGGCGGGCTACGGGCTCTATCCCACGATGTCTCCCTTCCAGGACGCGCCGCAGGCCGCGGCCGGAGGAAACGCCGACGGCGTGGAGGGTGTGCTGCGCGCCGCGAGACAGCAGATCGCCGCCGGCGCGGACGTGATCAAGATCTATGGGTCGACCGGCAGCGCCGACGACGTCACCGGATATCAGACCTACACCTACGAGGAGATGAAGGCGGCCGCGGACGTCGCGCACGAGCGGGGGAAGACGTGCGCGGTCCACTCCTACGGCCCCGACGGGGCGCGCGACGCGGTGCGCGCCGGCGCCAACTCCGTGGAGCACGCGATCGACATCGACGACGGCACGCTGCGCGAGATGGCGAGGCGCAGCGTCACCTACGTGCCCACGGTCGACCACAACCGCTACTACGCGGAGCACGCCGCGGAGTTCGGCTATGGAGACACGGCGATCGCGCATCTCGACGCCTACCGGGTCCGCAACCTCGAGACGGTACGCCGCGCGATCCTCGCGCACGTGCCGATCGCGATGGGATCGGACGCGGTCTTCACGATGTTCGGCGAGAACACCCGCGAGCTGGGGTGGTTCGTGAAGGCGGGCATGACCCCCGCGCAGGCGCTCGCGACCGCGACCGGGAACGCCGCGGCGCTCCTGGGAATGGGGAAGGATCTGGGCGCGGTGGCGCCCGGGTACTACGCCGACCTGGTCGCGGTCGAGGGAGACCCTCTGTCCGACATCGGCGCCGTGATCGGAGGGGTGCGGTGGGTGATGAAGGGAGGCGAGGTCGTGGTGGACCGAGGGCTCAGCGCGACCCTGCGTTGAGCCCCAGGCGGGCGAGGTAGCGCTCTCCCCCTTCGTCGTGAAGCTCCCAGTATTTCAGCCGCGCCGATCCGCTCAATTCACCCGAGTCGTTGCTGTCCGCTCCCCACCGGCCGCTCCCCACCAGCGGATTCCACTCCCATCGGACGATCCGGTGCGGGTACGAGGACTCGACGAAGAACGTACCCTGCGCGCCGTTCTCGATCTTAACGGAGTAGACCACGACGTGGAAGCTTCCGGCCGGCACCGCGAGCGTCCGCGGCGCCGCAAGGCGCTCGATCCGCGCGCGGGTCCACTGGAGCGCCTGGTGCGTGAGCCTTCTCCGGAAAGAGCCCGGCAGAAAAGGAACGGTGCGGCTGTCCCCTGGAGCCAGGTAGGGGCGGTTCAGCCCGCGCAACAATAAGAAAAGCTCTTCCTCCAGGATTCCTTCTTTGGGCCGGCGCTCTTCCCGCGCCACGGATTCTCCCTCGAAATAACTCGAGAGCTTCTGGCTCACGAGCCCCGGATTCACGAGCAGCTCCTCGTACACGTTCCCGCACCATTCGGTGCTGACGAACGAGACCTTCACCGGCTCGAAGTCCTCGCTCCTCACGAAGAGCGAGGTCATGGTGTTGTAGTCGTAGATTCCGGTCTGGAAATCACGGATGAGATTCAGCTTCAGCACGTCGAAGGTGTCCTTGGGATTCCGCGAGGGATCGTCCACTTTCACGCGCATGGACCGGCTGAAGGGCTCGGTCACGTACACGGCGACCGCGTGTCCGCGCCGCTCACGTCCGTATCGGGTGACCGTGTACCTGTAGCCGTCCAGCTCCGCTTTGCCGTCATGCCAGTAGGTCCCGAACGCGGGATCGGACGCGACGGGTGCCTTGGCGGCCGTGGCGGCCGCGGGGCCGGTGCGCTTCGCGGCGCGCACGCGAGCGGGGTGGAATAGGATCGCAAATACGAGCGCGACCACGAGCGCCGTCGCGGCGTCGATCGCCCCGGAGCGAATCTTCCTCAAGAAGGCTCCTTCCTCGCGGGAGCGAAGAAGGAGATGCCGCGGACGTTCTCGTCCACGCGCAGAGGATTGTGCATCGAAGGGAAGGCGCGCGCGCCGCAATCCATGCGCTCGCACAGCCTGCACGTGATGCCCACCGGGACCAGGCCGGCCGGATTCGAAAGGTCCATGCCGTCCGCGTAGACGAGCTGCCGCGCCGACTCGATGTCGCAGCCCAGCTCGATCGCGTAGAGGATCTCGGGCGCGTGGAATCCGCCCCGGTGCTTCCGGATGGTGCGCGCGACCGAGAAGTACGTCCTTCCGTCCGGCAGGCGCGCGATCTGGACGCGGATCTCGTTCGGCCGCTGGAAGGCGGAATGGACGTTCCAGAGCGGGCAGAGTCCGCCGAACCGGGGGAAGTGGATGCCGGTCGCACTGAACTTCTTCGAGATGTTCCCGGCGATGTCGATCCGGACCATGTGAAAAGGTACCCCTTCGGCGCCTTTTCGTTGCAGCGATGTGAGGCGGTGGCAAGCCTGTTCGTAGTTCACGCGAAAGCGGTGCTGGAGGAGATCCAGGTCGTAGCGCTCCTCCTGCGCCGCCCTCAGGAACTCGGCGTAGGGCATGAGCACCGCTCCGGAGAAGTAGTTCGCGAGCGCCACGCGGCAAAGCGCCCGCGATTCGTCGGAGGTGAGCTCGGGCGCTACCGTGATGCGGTCGATCATGCTCGAGCAGTCGAGGAGCCCGATCTGATAGGCGAGCTGGAAGTTCCTCGACCCGCGACGGAGCACCTCGGAGATCTGGAGCCTGCGCCGCTTCGGGTCGTAGTGGCGCACGGTCGAGCCCATCTCGCCCGCCTTCATCACCTGGACTTTGACCTTGTGCTTCTTCTCGAGGTAAGCGGCCATGGATCCGAAGAGATCCTCCGCCTCCAGCCTCGCCTCCGGCCAGAGCCGCTCCGCTTCGCCTTCAAGCTCCGGGAAATGATTCCGGTACCTCTGGATCAGATCGGTCACCTGCTCCGAGGCCATGCCGCCCCGGTCGATCCCGGTCAGGTCCTGGCGGTCGAGCACCTGCGCGGCCAGGGTCGCCGCCGAGCCGCGCGTCTCGAGGAACGCGTGGTGAAGATGCAGCATGGCGCGCGCGATCTCCGGATTCGATGCCGCCAGCTCGCGCGTCTCCGCCTCGGAAGGGATGTTTCCTTCGAAGATCGGATCCCCGAACACCTCCATGAGGGTTGCCGCCAGCTTCGTGTCCTCGCCTTCGGCGAAGGACTTCATGTCGAAGCCGGCGAACTGCGAGAGCCGGATGAGGAGGTTCGCGCTGAGGGGACGGCGGTCGTGCTCGATGAGATTGAGGTAGCTGGCGGAGACGCCCAGGCGCTCCGCCATGGCGGTCTGCGAGAGCCCCTCGCGCAGCCGCAACGCGCGTATGCGCTTACCGAGGTGCTGGATCGATCTCATAGGGATATTTTACCACATTTCACTTTTTACAACAACAATTGACAAATTGTTGTCACGTTAACTAATTATTTAACAAATAGTTATTGTTCTGGCGCCATGAGGTTGTTAATCTTGTCGTATGGCAGTTCGGAACGCACAGCAACACGGTGCCCTGGTCATCGAGGGACCGGTCCATCCGCGGTTCGCGGAGGTCCTGAATGGAGAGGCGCTGGGCTTCCTCGAGGATCTTGCGCGTGCCTTCGCGCCCAGAATCCTCGAAGCGTTGGAACAGCGCCAAGTGCGTCTGGAGCGTTTCGCACAGGGAGAGACGCTCGACTTTCTCCCCGGGACCGCTTCGATCCGCGCCAAGGAATGGAAGGTGGCGCCCCTTCCGCACGACCTCCTCCGCCGCACCGTCGAGATCACGGGACCCACCGACCGCAAGATGGTGATCAACGCGCTCAACTCGGGCGCCGACGTGTTCATGGCGGATTTCGAGGACTCCAACGCGCCGACCTGGGAAAACCTGATCGAGGGGCAGCTGAATCTCCGGGATGCCGTGCGGCGGAAGCTCTCCTTCGACGATCCCGTGAGCGGAAAACAGTACCGGCTGAACGAGCGGACCGCGGTGCTCATCGTGCGCCCCCGGGGGCTCCATCTTCCCGAGCGTCACCTCTCCCTGGATGGCGCGCCCATTCCGGGCAGCCTCCTCGACTTCGGCCTCTACTTCTTCCACAACGCGCACGAGCTCTTGGCGCGCGGCACCGGACCCTACTTCTACCTTCCGAAGCTGGAGAGTCATCTCGAGGCACGCATCTGGAACGACGTGTTCCTGGCCGGCGAGGAGGCGCTTCGCCTCGAGCCGGGCACCGTCAAGGCGACGGTCCTCATCGAGACCCTTCCCGCCGCCTTCGAGATGGACGAGATCCTCTACGAATTGCGCGAGCACTCCGCGGGTTTGAACTGCGGCCGCTGGGACTACATCTTCAGCTTCATCAAGACCCGCCAGCACGATCCCAGGGCGGTGCTGCCGGATCGCTCGCAGGTCACGATGGAGCAGCCGAACATGCGGGCCTACACGCAGCTCGCGGTGCGCACCTGCCACCGCCGCGGCGTCCATTCCATGGGGGGCATGGCCGCCCAGATCCCCATCAAGAACGACGAGGCGAAGAACAAGGCCGCGCTGGACAAGGTCCGCGCCGACAAGCTGCGCGAGGTGCGGGACGGGCACGACGGAACCTGGGTCGCGCATCCGGGGCTCGTTCCCATCGCGCGGGAGGTGTTCGAGGCGCACATGAAGGGGCCGAATCAGCTCGAGCGTCTTCGCGAGGATGTGAACGCGACGGCCGCGGATCTCCTGCAAGTGCCGACGGGGACGAGGACCGAAGAGGGGCTGCGCCTGAACGTCCGCGTGGGCATCCAGTACATCGAGGCCTGGCTTCGCGGGAACGGCTGCGTTCCGCTCTATTCCCTCATGGAGGACGCCGCCACCGCCGAGATCTCGCGCGCGCAGGTGTGGCAGTGGCTTCACCACGGAGCGACGCTCACGGACGGCCGCCGCGTGACCCCCGAGCTGATCGGGACCGTGATCGACGACGAGATGACCCGGATCGAGAGGGAGATCGGCACCGAGCGGTTCCGTTCCGGGCGTTTTCCCGAAGCGCGCACGCTGTTCGAGAAGATCTCCACCGCACCGAGACTCGAAACGTTTCTGACCCTCCCCGCGTACGAAGCACTGGAACGCGGCTTGAACGAAGCCGCTCGCGAATCATCCCGATGAGCACGAACCCGAGTGCCCCAGCCAGAGGAGAATCTCCCATGCCGGCAACGCGCGAAGGGCAATCCAGAGGAAGCAAGGTCCAACCCAAAGCGAACGGACACGCGAACGGCCGCGCCACGAAGAACGCGGCCCCATCCGAGACGGCCCGGATGCCGAAGCCCGAGTCCGCGCGTGCGGGCCGGTGGGCGGGAATCAGCCGCCCCTATTCCGACGAAGACGTCCTGCGCCTCCGGGGATCGGTTCGCGTGGAGCACACGCTCGCGAGGCTGGGGGCCGAGCGCCTCTGGGATCTCCTCATGAAGCAGGATTACGTGGCGGCTCTGGGCGCCCTCACCGGAAACCAGGCGGTGCAGCAGGTGAAGGCGGGCCTTCAGGCGATCTATCTCAGCGGCTGGCAGGTCGCGGCCGACGCCAACCTTTCGGGGCAGACCTATCCCGACCAGAGCCTCTATCCCGCGAACAGTGTTCCAAGCGTCGTGCGCCGCATCAACCAGGCGCTCCTCCGCGCGGATCAGATCGAGCACGCCGAGGCCATGGAGAAGAGCAAGACCAACGGAGCGAACGGCGGCGGGCCGAGGCACTGGCTCGCGCCCATCCTCGCGGACGCGGAAGCGGGCTTCGGCGGTCCCCTGAACGCCTTCGAGCTGATGAAGGGAATGATCGAGGCGGGCGCCTCGGGTGTGCATTTCGAGGACCAGCTCTCGTCGGAGAAGAAGTGCGGCCACCTCGGCGGCAAGGTGCTCATTCCCACCGGTGCCTTCATCCGCACGCTGGTGGCGGCGAGGCTGGCGGCCGACGTGATGGACGTGCCCACGATCCTCGTGGCGCGCACCGACGCGGACAGCGCCAAGCTCCTCACGAGCGACGTGGACGAGCGCGACCGGGAGTTCCTGACCGGAGAGCGCACGCCGGAAGGCTTCTTCCGGATGAAGGGCGGCCTCCCGTGCGCCATCGCGCGCGCCGTGGCCTACGCGCCCCACGCCGATCTCCTCTGGTGCGAGACATCCTCACCCAATCTCGACGAAGCCCGAGAGTTCGCGGAGGGGGTGCACGCGAAGTTCCCCGGCAAGATGCTCGCCTACAACTGCTCGCCCTCCTTCAACTGGAAGGCCAAGCTGGATCCCGCGACGATCGCGAAATTCCAGAAGGAGCTGGCGGCGATGGGCTACAAGTTCCAGTTCGTGACGCTGGCGGGATTCCACGCGCTGAACCTCAGCATGTTCGAGCTGGCGCGCGCCTACCGGGAGCGGGGCATGGCGGCCTATTCGGAATTACAAGAGTTGGAATTCGCCGCCGAGGCGCACGGCTATTCCGCGACGCGGCATCAGCGCGAGGTCGGCACCGGGTACTTCGATCAGGTGATCCAGACGATCACGGGCGGGCTGTCTTCCACCGTGGCGTTACAGGGATCGACCGAGAAAGCCCAGTTCTAGCGCCAGGACGCGGGTCGCGGGACCGATTGCTAGCGCTCGATTCCCAGGCCGCGCGCGGCGAGCGTTCCCGCCTCGGAGCGAAACGCCTTCAGATCCTTGTGCCCTCCGGCGTGGATTGAATTCGTGAGGAGCACGAAGTAGGCGTCGTTCACGGGATCGATCCACATCGAGACGCCGGTGTAGCCCGAGTGCCCGTAGGATTCTCCGGAGAAGAGCGCTCCGCGCGGCGAGTCGTACGGGCTCTCGATGTCGAATCCGAACCCGCGCCGCACTCCGAGCCCCGGCCGGCATTGGTTCGTGGTCATGGCTCGCACCGTCTCGCGCCGGAGGACGCGCCGCCCGCCCGCACCGCTGGAGAGCCCGCCACGAAGCAGCATCTGGCAGAAGCGTCCCACCTCCTCCGCGGTCCCGAAGACTCCGGCGTTCCCCGCCACTCCCATCATCGCGCGTGATCGCGCGCGCGGATCGTGCACGCGGCCACGCAGCCACGGACCGCCGCTCCCCCGCTCGCGCTCGGTGGGCGCGATGCGCGAGCGATCGGTCGCGAGCGGACGGAATCGGGTATCGGTCAGGCCCAGCGGCCGGAAGATCCGTTCCCTCGAGAGCCGATCGAGGGATTTGCCGCTGACCCGCTCCGCGACCGCTTGCAGGAGCATGTAGCCCACGTCGCTGTAGACGAACCGCTCCTCGGGAGGCGCGTCGACCGGCTCGCGCGCGATGGCGGTATAGAGGGCCGATTTCCCGCGCTGGTAGTCCTCCAGGGGGTTCATCGCGGGAAGGCCGCTCGTGTGGGTGAGAAGGGTGCTCACGGGAATCGCGCCCGCGGCGCTTCCGCGGAGCTCCTTGATGTGGCGCTCCACCGGGTCCGCGATCCCCAAGGCTCCTTCCGCCGCCAGGTCGAGCACGAGAGGTGCCGTGACCATCGGCTTCGTGAGCGAGGCGAGGTCGAAGATCGTGCGCTCGGTCATCGCCTCAGGGCGCGGCTTGAGCGCGCGATTCCCCAGCGCGGCGCGATGCATCTTGCCGCGCCCGCGTCCCGCGGCGATCACCGCGCCCGGCACGAGCCCCTCCTCGATCCGCGACTGAAGAAAGCCGTACAGCGGCATGAAGGCGGAGACGGAAGCCGGAGCCCGGAGGATCGCGGTCTTGGGCATCGGCGGCAGGATAGCGGATTTCGCTCGCCAAAGGGCTCGCCGTCTCACTAGGCTCCCGGGGCCATGATTCCGCTCCGGGATCGAAATCCGTCGGGGAGTTTCCCCGGCGTCACGCTCCTCCTGATCCTCATCAACGTGTTCGTCTTCATCTACGAGGTCCAGCTGGGCCCCGGGATCTCCTCCTTCCTGAAGCGTCATGCGCTGGTTCCGGCCGAAGTCACCGGGAGCCTCAGGTTCGGCACGATCAGCCTCGCCGATACCATCGCGCCGTTCTTCACCTCGATGTTCCTCCACGGTGGATGGCTTCACCTCATCTCGAACATGTGGTTCCTCTGGATCTTCGGGGACAACGTGGAGGACGCGCTCGGAAAGATGCGCTACATCCTCTTCTACACGGCGTGCGGGCTTATCGCCGCGTTCACGCACTTCCTGGTCGAGCCGGGATCGACGCTGCCGGTCATCGGCGCGAGCGGGGCGATCGCCGGAGTGCTCGGCGCCTACGCGGTGCTGTTCCCCGGCGCGCGTGTCGTCACGCTCGTTCCGGTGTTCTTCTTCCTACAAGTGATGGAGCTGCCCGCGCTGCTCATCCTCGGGTACTGGTTCGTGCTCCAGATCCTGAGCGGGTCCCTGGAAGGATTGGCCCCGACGAGCAGCGGGGGCGTGGCCTGGTGGGCCCATATCGGAGGGTTCCTGGCCGGGGTGGTCCTGGTGCTCGTCATGCGGCCGCGGAGGGTGACCATCTGAGGGAACGGCGCATCCAAGAGCACCGCCGAGGTTTACCTGGACCGGAAGGGCCCATTCCTACACAATCGGGCCGTGCAGCGGCACTCCTCCAATCCTGTAAGCAAAAGGAATCACAATGGGTAACAGGGTTCGACTCGCCGTGCTGTCGCTGGTCGTCATCGCCGCGGTGGGATATTTGATCCTGACCGGGGTGAAGCAGACTGGAATGCAATACATGACGGTCACGGAGCTGGCGCGGCTCGACCACGCGCCCAAGGCGGAAGGATTTCGCCTGGACGGGGTCGTCGCGCCGGGGAGCGTCGTGTACGACCAGCGCGAGCCCAAGCTCCAGTTCAAGATGACGGACGGAAAGGAAAAGATCGCCGTGGTCTACGACGGGCTCATGCCCGATGCCTTCGCCGACGGGCGCGAGGTGGTCGTCGAGGGCGCGTACCGGCACGGCGACCGCGCGCTCTACGCCTCCAAGCTGGTCACCAAGTGTCCATCCAAGTACGAGGCGAAAGGGCTGGGGAAGGACAAGTCGTGAGTCGGAGGGCTCCATCATGAGCGAGCTCGGACGTCTCTCGCTCCTCCTCGGTTTCGCCTGCTCCCTCTTCGCCGTGGGAAGCATCGCGTGGGGACTCCGCACCGGCCTCTCGGGGCCGCTCCGCGGAGGACGGCGCGCGGTGTGGGCCGTCTGCGGGCTGACCGTGCTCGCGGTCATCCTTCTCGAGCGCGCGCTCCTCGCCCGCGACATGAGCTACCGCTACGTCGCGGAGCACACGAGCAAGGACCTGCCGCTCCACTACGCCTTCACGTCCCTCTGGGCGGGGCAGGAGGGCTCCCTCCTCCTCTGGCTTCTCATCCTGAGCGCCTACGGGTCGGCGTTTCTCTTCGCCTATAGAAAGCGGCTCGATCCCTTCTACGACGCGGTCGCGATGGTGATCGCCGCGGTGATGGTCTTCTTCACGGGGCTCTTGAGCTTCGTGTCCTCGCCGTTCCGGATCCTCGCCACGCCTCCGCCGGACGGCATGGGGCTGAATCCGCTGCTGCAAGATCCCGGCATGATGATCCACCCGCCCATCCTCTACACCGGCTACGTGGGGTTCGTGGTTCCCTTCGCGTTCGCGATGGCGGTCCTGCTCCTGAACCGTTCGGGCACGCGATGGATCGAGGAGGTGCGCCGGTGGACGCTCTTCTGCTGGGGATTCCTCGGCGTGGGGATCCTCCTCGGCGCCCGCTGGGCCTACATCGAGCTGGGCTGGGGCGGCTACTGGGGCTGGGACCCGGTCGAGAACGCCTCGCTCATGCCGTGGCTCGTCGGGACGGGGTTTCTGCACTCGGTCATGATCGAGCAGCGGCGCGGGATGCTGAAGACATGGAACATCACGCTCATCGCGCTCACCTTCTTGCTGAGCATGTTCGGCACGTTCCTCACGCGCTCCGGCGTGCTCACCTCGGTCCACTCCTTCGCGGAGTCGAACATCGGGCCCTGGTTCCTGGGCTTCATCCTGATCGCCGCGACCGCGGCGACGGCGCTCATCCTCTACCGCAAGGCGCTCCTCGAGAGCGAGAACCGGATGGATGCCATCGTCTCGCGCGAGGGATCCTTCCTCTTCAACAACGTGCTCTTCGTCGCGCTCACCTTCGCCACGTTTCTGGGCACGACGTTTCCCGTGCTGAGCGAGGCGGTGACGGGGACGAAGATCTCGGTCTCGGCCCCCTTCTTCAACCGCGTGAACGTGCCCATCGCGCTGACGCTGCTCCTGCTCACGGGCGCGGGGCCGGTGCTCTCCTGGAAGCGCGTCACCGCCTCCGTGCTGAAGAGGAATTTCGTGCTGCCCGCGTTCCTCGGCGTGATCGCGGTGCTGGTGGCGCTGCCCTTCGGAGCGACGGGGGTCTACCCGCTGGTCTGCATCTTCGGCGCCGCGTTCGTCATCACCACGATCGTCATGGGGTTCGCGCGCGGCATCCAGGCGCGGAAGAGCGCCGAGACGGGGGCGCTCCCGGGGCAGGTGGTGAGCCTGGTCCAGAAGAACAAGCGGCGCTACGGCGGCTACATCGTGCACGCGGGGATGGTGGTGATCTTCCTCGGGGTCCTCGGCTCCTCGGTGTTCCAGAAGGAGGCGCACGGACCCCTGCGCAACGGTGAGTCGCTGAAGCTCGGCCCCTACGCGCTCACGCTCCGCGGCGTGACCGACCACCAGAGGCAGAACGCCTCGCTCACGACCGCCATCGTGGACGTGCAGCGCGACGGCAAGTTCGTCGCCACCGAGCATCCCTCGAAGGCCTTCTACTCGAAATCGCAGCAGCCCATGACCGAGGTGGCCCTGCACACGACGCCGATGGAGGACCTCTACCTGATCCTGGGAGGCGTGAACGAGGACGGCTCGGCTTCGATCCAGGCCTACATCAACCCGCTCGTGAGCTTCGTCTGGGTGGGCGGCCTCATCATGGTCTTCGGCACGCTCATCGCGCTGAGCGATCGGATGCGGCTCCGCCGCGAGGAGAAGCCGGTCCCGTGAGGCCCCTCCGCGCCCCGCTTGCGTTCCTCGTGTTGATTTCGGCGCTGCTCGCCGGTTCGGCCCCGCTTCTGGCCAAGGAGAAGGACCCCGCGCAGGAGATCACGAGCCAGCTCATCTGCCCCTGCAGCTGTGGCGAGGTGGTGAGCGGGTGCATCTGCGAAACCGGAATGTCGATGAAGGCGGCCGTCGAGAACGGGATCAAGGCGGGGAAGAGCAAGCAGGAGATCATCGGCGCCCTCGTGTCCCAGTACGGCGAGGTCATCCGCGGCGCGCCGAAGCCCGAAGGATTCAACCTGATCGTCTGGATCGCACCCTTCGCGGCAACGCTCCTGGGGTTTGCCATCGCCTGGCTCGTTCTGAGGCGCATGGTGAGGCGCCGGAGTGAGCTGGCCACGGCCGCCGCGGGCGCCGGATCGCCCGCCGCGCGCGGGACCATGCCGTTCCCGGCAGTGCGCGGGCTGGAAGAAGATCTGGATGCGCTCCGTGCGCGGGCGGAGAAGGAGCTCCGGCAGATGAAGCAGGGAAGGGAAGCTTGATCCTTCTCGTCGCGCAGATCCTCCTCATCGCGGGCGTGGTCTGGTTCGTGGTCTCCCCCATCATCCTTCGCCGCGGCGAGCGCGCCTGGTCGGAATCGCGCGGCGAGGCGCTTCGCCGCTCGATCGGAGAGCGCAAGACGCGGCTCTATTCCGAGATCGTGGAGCTGGATTTCGACCGCGACTCGGGAAAGATCTCCCGGGAGGATCACGAGCGCATGCGGAACGAAGCCATGAACGAAGTGCTTCTCGTGCTGAAGGAGGAGGAGTCGCTCGGGGGGGCGCGGCCCAGGCCCACGGTGGTCGAAGGGGGCGATTCGGTGGAGCGGATGATCGAGGAGTACAAGCGCTCGCGCCGGAGAGACCCCGGAGCGCTCAAGCCATGAAGCCCGGCATCGGGATCGCCTGCGCGCTTCTCGTGCTGGGGCTCTCGAGCACCGCGTCGGCGCTCACGATCCGGGGCACCGTCATGAAGGGAGAGCCCGGAGCTCCCGTCGCGGGCCAGACCGTCCAGCTCCATCTCGTGCGAGGCGAGGAGGAGCTCAAGGGAGAGACGTCGGTCACGAACGCCCGCGGCGAGTACCAGTTCGCGGGGCTCAAGAACGATCCCGCCCTCTCCTACTACGTCTCGACCGAATACGAGAACGCCTTCTACACCGAGGGTCCGTTCCAGGGCGACCGGACCGCGGACGTGAACCAG
>Ga0209056_10002393_pt1 | contig 20258 bp, 17 predicted proteins | sample GraSoiAngelo_114_FD_185876 | JGI IMG/M metagenome (GOLD analysis project Ga0209056, IMG submission 185876) | Grasslands soil microbial communities from the Angelo Coastal Reserve, California, USA - 14_0903_13_40cm (SPAdes) (version 2) | ecosystem: Environmental > Terrestrial > Soil > Grasslands...
GAAAGATCTGATTATGACGGTCCTGCTGGAGCAGAAGACATTGCAGCGCGGATATTTCGAGCCCGAAGGCGTGCGCCAGTTGCTGGAAGAGCATTTTCGCGGACGTCGCAACCATTCCGGCCGAATTTGGCGCTTACTGATTTTCGAACTCTGGCATCGCAATTTTCTGGAGAGAATCCGGACGACGGACCTTGGTGCCGAGCCGTATCGTCTCACGACAGTGAATGCGAACATTCGATGAACTCATCTACGCACAACCAAAAGAGGCCTGAACCGGCTCACCCAGCATTCTCGCGATCAGACAACTCACCTCCCCGGTTCGACTTCCCTGGCTCTATCTTTCTCATGATCAATAGTCTTGAGACCGGTGGCACGGAACGCCAATATATCGAACTGGCGCGGTCTTTGAGGGATGATCGTCTTGACGTGCACCTGGGTTGTTTGCAAAAGAAAGGTACGTTCCCGAATGGCCTTGGCCAGTTCCATCATTTTGGACTCGGCGGCAGCCTGTATGGACTGAAGTCGATGCACAGCCGCTGGCGGTTGATGCGGTATTTGCGGAGACGTGGAGTTGCTGTCGCTCATGCATGGGACTTCTATACGAATCTGACATTGATTCCCGCCGCCAGGCTGGCGCGAGTTCCGGTCGTGATCGGCAGCCATCGGCAGCTTGGAGACCTTCTTACCCCACGTCAGTTCCGCGCGCTGCTATCAGCGTTTCGCTGGTGTGACCGGGTGGTGTGCAATTCACGGGCTGCTGCGGATCGTTTGTTGCAAGCAGGTTTGCCCGAGAGAAAACTGGCCGTCATTGGCAATGCCCTGCCACCAGCGGCATTTGCGCAAACCGCTCCCGCTTTGGTCCGTCAACCGGGAGTTCTTCGCGTCGGGATGATCGCCCGGATGAATGCGGCCTACAAGAACCAGCGCGGGTTTCTGCGGGCGGCAGCCCACTTGCGCCGGAAGGCTTTACGCTTGGAGTTTCTCCTGGTGGGCGATGGTCCCTTGCGGCTGCAGCTTGAACACGAAGCAGCGGCGCTAGGCCTGCAGGATCGGATTCGCTTTCTGGGAGATCGTAGCGACATATCCGCCATCCTTGCCAGTCTTGACGTGTCTGTCGTGCCTTCCGTTTCGGAAAGCCTGTCGAATGTGATGCTGGAGTCGATGGCCGCGGGAGTTCCCGTCGTCGCCACGGCAGTAGGAGGCAACATTGAACTGGGCGGCCAAGACCGTGCGCTGCTGGTCCCTGCGACCGACGCGGAAGCTTTAGCGGCCGGCATTGAACGCGTTCTCGCGAATCAGGTTTTCGCTTCCACCATGTCACGCACGGCGCGGGAGTTCGCCCATGCAAATTTCAGTGTGGAGCAAATCCGTGGTCAGTATTGCGAGCTCTATTCTGACGCCCTGAGCAGCAGCGGGAGACGCATCGGTCCAAAGAGCAAGCCTCGCTCAGAATCGGGCACAGATTCCCGCATTCGGGTTGCGTTTGTGGCTCCTACGATACGTTATATCGGGGGCCAGGCGGTGCAGGCAGACTTGCTGATCCGAAATTGGAAAGATGACCCGGATGTCGAGGCACGTTTCGTTCCAGTTGATCCGCGTTTGCCTTATGCACTGCGTTGGGTGGAACAGATTCCTTTCCTGCGTACGATGATCCGCGAACCGCTGTACATTCTCGCCCTCTGGCAGAATCTGAAGAACGTGGACGTGGCTCACATCTTCTCGGCTTCGTATTCCTCTTTCTTGCTGGCGCCGCTTCCGGCGTGGATGGTTGCACGCCTGCGCGGCAAGAGAACCTTGATCAACTACCACAGCGGAGAGTGCCGCGACCATCTGGAAAAGTCTGCGCTGGCGCGTCATGTACTGAAAAAAACGGACAGGCTGGTGGTTCCCTCCGGGTATCTCGCCGATGTTGTTCGCCAGTTTGGGCTGGAGGCAGCCATCGTGCCAAACATTGTGGACCTGTCGCAGTTTCGCTACCATCCACGGAGCCCGCTGCGTCCGCATCTTGTCTGTACGCGCGGGTTCCATCCCTACTACGGCGTGGATCTGGTGGTACGTGCGTTTGCCGAGGTGCAGAAGTCTCTGCCGGATGCGCACCTTGATCTGGTGGGCAGTGGTCCGTTGGAGAAGCACATCCGGAAACTTGTAAGGCAAATGAACCTTTCCGGAGTAACTTTTCTAGGCGTGGCGTCGCGCGATGAAATAGGACAGTTCTACGATCGAGCGGACATTTTCGTCAACGGCTCAAACCTAGACAACATGCCGGTTTCGGTACTGGAGGCCTTCGCCTCAGGCACGCCGGTTGTGACCACTGCTCCCGAAGGGATTCGCTACATCGTGGCGCACGAACGCACAGGACTACTCTCCGAGATTGGCGATGCATCAACCCTGGCACAAAATGTTTTCCGTGTCCTGAACGATTCAGAGCTTGCCTCACGGCTGACGCAAAACGCGTACGAAGAATCCAGCCGCTACAGTTGGAAGGCCGTCCGCCAACAGTGGCTCGAGATTTACCTCGCGTTGATGCAGCGGCGTAGCAAGCGGGAAGGAGCTCTTGCTGGTATTGCCTGAAACGTCTCCCAGGCTCGCGCCAGTGCGCAACAGGAAAAGAGCCCCTGTTTTCGTGCTGGGCTGTCCGCGCTCGGGAACCACCGTTCTTTATCACATGCTGTTGTCTGCGGGGGATTTCGCGATTTACCGGTCCGAATCAAATGTGTTCAATCTGCTAGTGCCGCGATTCCGCGGAATGCGTTCCGCGAGCGATCGGCAAGGGCTAATGAAATCGTGGCTGCGAAGCAAACTGTTTCGGGTCTCAGGATTGGATGAGAATGAGATTAGACCAAAAATCCTCGCTGAATGCAGGAGCGGTGGCGACTTCTTGCGCATTGTGATGGAAGAAATTGCTCGCCAGCAAGGCGTAAGGCGTTGGGCAGACTGCACGCCTGAACATCTGCTGCACATCCAGGAAATCAAGCGCGAACTGCCGAACGCGCTGTTCATCCACATTATCCGTGACGGGCGTGACGTTGCGCTCTCTTACGTTAAACAGGGATGGACTTGTCCGTTCCCCTGGGACCGCCGTGAACATCTCGGTGTGGCTGGTCTTTACTGGGAGTGGATCGTGCGTAAAGGGCGCCAACAGGGAGCGAATGTGGGAGCGGACTACTGGGAGGTGCGCTTTGAAGACTTGGTGACAGCTCCCCGTGAAACCTTGTTGCAGCTCAGTGAATTTGTCGGGCAGGAATTAGACTATGACCGAATTCGGCAGGCGGGAATTGGCTCGGTGACGGAACCCAATTCTTCTTTTTCCGATGAGTCCGACCGGCACGGGTTCAATCCGGTAGGCCGATGGCGGAGCAAGATGTCCCCGGATGATGTTGAAGATTTCGAAGGCCTGGTGGGTGCCTACCTGGCAGAATTAGGTTATCCGTTGGCATCAGCAGAGAAGCGACGGGGAGGCCTTTACGCTGTGCGCCTGCGCGGTACTTATCTGCCGATGTTCGAGATCAAACAGTGGATGAAAACCAAGACTCCGCTTCGCAGGTTCGTGCACCTGGGACGCATGCAAATCGATCGCTGATCCTTTCAGTCCGCATAAATCTAGTCTGATGATCGCCACCCTGCGCACTCAAGGCCAAACAGAGCGACCAAGACTCCATTTCTTCCGTGACCTCCGCTTCCGGCGAAGTGCCAAAAGGTTTCGAGCAGTTGCTCTTCGGCCACTGTGCGACCGTCGCGGATGAACCAAAGCTGCCCTTATCACGGAAGACGAAGGGCCGGTGGAGCGCGGCTCGCCCAGGCCTCGATCGCGTCTGTCCACCGTGACGTGCACGTCGCTCAACAACTCACCTGCCTGTTCGAGCAGCGCCTGCAAAATTTTTTTGCGAGATCTCCCCGACCATCAGCCGCTTCCGACTTTTCGCGGACACCGCATCCCACAACCCGGTCGTCAATCTCTAGCGCTACGAGCCAGCGAAACAAGAGGTTGTAAACCCCATCTCTTCCATCAGCATGCGTTGCGCCGTGCATACAGAATCTGCAGCAACACCGCCCGCAACAACCTCTCCGGCGCAATGGAGGGCCGCCCACGGCATACAAGCGGTCGAACTCCGGCGAGAATTGGGGAAGCGAGTTCGCCGCCGAGTTCGAGCAGGCCTGCCAGCAGCGCGTGGTGCATCTATTCGTGCTGCTGCCGCGCTCGCCCAAACTCAACGGCTCGGGCGTAACGCGCCCAGCGGACTCATAGCGAGGAGTTCTGCCAGGTCACTGCTTGCTCGCTGGAGATGAAAAAGCTCAAGCGCGAACTGCGCCAGCGGGAGAAGATCTACAACACCGTGCGTTCGCACCAGTCGCTCGGTTATTTAACCCCGCAGCAGGTCCTGCTGCGGGGTGATGTCAAAGAAAGGAATGAAAAGTGTCACCATCTACTGGACCAGTGGGCTTGCCCAGAAAGGGTCTGCGGAGCTACTCTTAAATTCCTTGGATTACAACGCCGAGGACTCGAGGAAGAGAGCTTGCGGGGGGTGTTCTTGGTGCGCCCGGTCGAAACCAGCTCCGCACGGCTGGGGCGCCCCGAAGCCTCGGCGCAGGCGCGAAAAGCGGAGCGCGATGGCTTGACAGGGAGGCTGGCAGAGTGGGTCGGTCAATCCGCGGTTCCGTATCCGCCGCGTGCCTCAATGGGCGTTGTTAGGGTTGACGTAAGCCGTGTCAAAGTTGATATGTTGGATGGCGGCCGCACCCCAATCACCGAACGCCGGTGGATGAGTTGGTGGCGGATGGAGTCATACCCGCTGCGTCGACTCTATGGCAGACCAACCGAGGTGGGTCCTGGAATCCGTAATTTCGTCCGTGTGCGTCGGCACGCCCAGCATGCGCGATGGCAGGCTGGACCTGAGCCATGTCGGAAGCGGCTCATGAGATCGGGAGTGACTCAAACAGAAGAAAAAAACCTCCACGCATTCGCCTTACGCAGCACGGTGCTACCGCGTACTACCGAGTTCGTTGTTTTGGCGGACGATGCGTCCGATCGGATCTCGCGGTTTGCCACAACTCAGAGCGTCATGCGAGAAGAGAGTAGGGTCGCTGATTTTCTGCAGCCTCCTTATACGATTGTCGGATTCGTGGGTCTCTCGCAATTGGTCCGCCCTTGGGCGAACCCTGATGGACGATCCCGGCGAACTCTTTTAGAGCAGCATCGCGATCGCAGAGATGCTGAAACAACTCTCCAATGCGTTTCATGCGTTCAAGTCAACCTTCGCGAACGAGGCCGGAATATTGTGCAAGTCCGGAGCCGACGCGCAAGTAGGGCCCGAGATATTCATCTCGGAGAAGCGTCGGAACATCTGCTCCGCGTACCTGCCCCCTGGCTTTGCTTTTGGAGAATGCTGCTGAGTCAAGGACGTTCGCGCAGTGAGCTATCGGGCCTGCAAGTTGCGTCTCAAACTGCCTTTACTAAGCGATTTGTTGGTAAACCCAAAGACTGCTGAAACAGATGACCTGTACCCCCATAGATCCGGAATCGGCTGACTGGAAGGCGCTCGACTGTTTTGCCGACCGGACGGTATTCCAGACCTGGGAGTGGCTCCGCTTCGTCAGTGAGACCCAAAACGCCACACCGCTATTAGCCGAGCTTCGAGAAAAGGGGGAACTGGTGGGATATTTCTCGGGGCTGACCTTCAAAAAATTCGGAGTGAAGATTCTGGGCAGTTCTTTCCCCGGTTGGACGACACCTTACATCGGATTCAACCTCCTCCCTGGAGTTTCACGCTCTGCGGCGCTGAAGGCGGTGCAGGACATGGCGTGGAGCCATCTCAAATGTCTGCACATGGAAGTCTCCGATCCGTGTTTTTCAGCCGAGGATGGCAAACAATTAGGATTCGCGTGTGAGTTTTACACATCGTATCGGAGCGATCTCACGCAGAGCGAGGAACAGATTTTCAATCGCATGGATAGCGCCTGTCGTCGCTGTATTCGCAAGGCGGAGAAAAGTGGCGTTGTCATCGAAGAGGTTCATGATCTTGGTTTCGCCGATGAATACTATGAGCAATTGAACGATGTCTTTGCCAAGCAGCGCCTGGTGCCGACGTATGATGCGAACCGTGTGCGATCGCTGATCAAGCATTTGCTGCCGACTGGGCGGCTCTTATTGCTGCGAGCGCGCAGCTCCGAAGGCGAATGCATCGCCACGGGAATTTTCCCAGGCTTCAATAAGATTGCGGAATTCTGGGGCAACGCCAGCTTTCGTTCTAATCAAAATTTGCGCCCGAACGAGGCTATACATTGGTATGCCATGCGGTATTGGAAGCAACGCGGGGTCGAAATCTATGACTGGGGCGGAAAAGGCAAATATAAGGAAAAGTACGGGTGCACGATTTATCAAGTCCCATGGTTCACCAAGTCACGTTACCAGTTTGTCTCGAGACTGCGCGACGAAGCCAAGAGCATGTTCGAGCGCAAGCAAAAATTGTTCGGTTGGTTGAAAAGCGAGCGTGCATCCTCGTGAGACGGACTGCGCGTCCGACGAAGTGCGTGTTTTTTTTATTAGCCCGATCTTGCGCATGTACCGCGCTGGGCCAGGTTCAGGGGGAAGGAATGATCAAGAGGACTCTTAAACACTTGTCGCGTGTGAGCGATGTGTTTTTTCGTAATCTTCGCATCGAGCGGGACATCACTGTTTTCCCGGATGACGTCTTTCTGACTTCGTATCCCCGCTCGGGGAACACCTGGACACGATTCCTGGTTGGAAACTTGGTCCACCAAACCGAGGCTGTGACCTTCTTGAATCTCGAGCGGCTTCTGCCCGACATGTATGTCCACTCAGACCGTGAAATGCGCCGTCTTTCCAGGCCCCGGATCATTAAGAGCCATGAATCTTTCGACCCTCGGTATAAGAGGGTCGCGTACATCGTTCGCGATCCGCGAGACGTGGCCGTTTCAAACTATTACTGGGAGCTCAAGAAGGGATCGTTCCCAGAAGGCTTTCCCGTGGCGCAATTTGTACCTCGCTGGATGGAGTCGCTGTACTGGCCAAGACTGGGATGTTGGGGCGATCACGTTGCCAGTTGGCTTAGCACCCGCCGAGGCCACGAAGGATTTGTACTGATTCGGTACGAAGATCTGCTGGCCGACACCCCGGGCGAACTGACAAAAGTCGCCCGCCTGCTGGGGATCGAGCTAACGCCGGAGAGGGTGGAGCGTGCCGTTCGGCTGAGCTCCGCCGATCACATGAGGCGATTGGAAAACCACGAAGGCGGAAAATGGGTGCAAACAAAATACACTCGGCAGGATCAGCAATTTGTGCGGAAAGCCTCGGCAGGGGGTTGGAAATCGGCGCTACCGAAGGAGTCTGTGATTCTGATCGAGACAACGTGGGGCCATCTCATGACGGAATTGGGCTATGGACTGTCGGCCGAACGCGCGAGTCATTCCGCGCTGTCTCGCGCCGAAGGATAATTTTCGCGCTCATCAGCCAGGATCCATGGGAACTCTCTAGTGTCGGGATCAGCTCGGGGTTAGAAATTGCGGGGTAAGCCGTCCCCATCTGCACGGGTGAAATGCATCCGGGATTTTGTCTCCTCAAACGGGTACAGTAGTTCGGCTAATTTCTTGGAGACCGCAAGAATGAAATTTGATGGGGTGGTCTTAAGAAATCCCGCTGCTTCGAGCGCTTCGCACCAACTCAGGTGACTCTGATTGGAAACAATTAAATCTACCCCTCGCTGCTCGAGCGCTTGAGTGGCCGCTCGCACCACTGGCAATGCGCACTCGGGCGCAGCCCAGCAATCAACAATTGAACCAACCCGCATAGCGCCATACTTGACATCTTTGCGGCGCTCTCCGACTACCGCCCAGCCAATGTCGGCGTTATTCCGCTTCACTCGCAACCGTGAAAAGTGCTGGTCGGCGGAGGGGTAGAGAAGCCGCAGCGTCTTGCTGTCTCGGACGGCAGTGAGCGCGTAAGAATTCTTCGAACCATTCCAGAGCACATCCACCCAATCGGAGAAGTCTTCGACTTCTTCAACGTCATACGGCGCCGTTTTCGGTGCTTTTAGTTCAGCCATGCCTCGAAGAGTTTTCAGAGCCACCCACCCGGTGCCTGTTACAGCTCCCAGGTCCATCAGCAGCCTGCTCCACCACGAATTCCGAAGAGCCTGCATTTCTCTTAAGAATCGCCCCGGATGCACAATACGGAAGTAGAAGGGCAGCGGGCAATGACTCCAACCTAAACGTACCAGCATTCTCGGCAGAGGTTTGTCATAACCGCCCATTCCCAGGCAATAAAGCAAGTGCGACCGCTGTATTGCATCGCGCAGCAGGAGGCTGCCGACCATAGCATACGACTTATTCACAATTCCTTCGGAAAGCGGATGGTGATAGAACCCGATTGAGCGAATTCTGCCGTCCGGAAAGGTGAAGCTCTGATGCTTGAGGGCATAGCCTCCACGCACAATTTCGCTTTCCATAGCAAGGAAGAACTCGTTGAAGAGATTGCTATCCTGGTCGGGGGGCAACCAACGAGGCCGTGCCCATCGGTAAAAGACGAGATCTGCTTCTATCCCCCGCGATTGAAGGCGACAATTGAATTCGTCCACTGCCGGCTCATGTTGGTCGCGATAAGGCTGAATGACAATTGGCACGCTAATCCCGAATCGTCTGTATCTTGCTGGCGACCAGCTTGGTAATCTGCCCTATGTTTCGCATGTGATCCATTTCCTCGGGTGTCAATTGCAGATGAAATTTCTCTTCGATTGCTAACACGAGATTCAGGTGCTGGGTTGAGTCCCAGGCCTCGATTGTTTCCGGCGAGGAATCGTCTGTAATGTGTTCCACGGGAATGGCAAAGACATCGGATGCGATCCCCCGGATCTGTTCAGAGACCGTCAATATGTGTTACCCTCCTTCATGTGTTATCTCCTTCGTTTGCCACGGTTAGCTTAATCCATTCCGGGCAGCGGATCTGATGCTGCTCCAAATCGAGAATCCAGAGCGAACTGTCGCCGTCATGCACCTCGAGCCGAAAGCCGTGTTGGCGATAGAACTCCCGCGCTGGTATATTTTTCTTGGTGGGCAGAAACCATCCTGACAGCCTCCGTCGACCGCGGGCGACCGCACCTCCGGCGATATAAGACAGGAAAGCCGTTTCCACGGTCCGGCCAATGACACGGCAACTCAACAGAAAGGTATTGATTTCGCACACCTCTGCCTCATCGCGAGTGATGGCAACCCCCACTAAACCTTGATCACCGAACCGATCCCGTACGCGGATGGAAAGCACCTGCCAGCCAGGGCGAGCAGCCATATCGGCGATTTGGTGTTCTCCATATCGTCGCATTGTCAGGTTGAACTGGTTCGTCTTCTGGGTGAGTTGCGCAATCCGCGCCAGACTCGCAGGCGCGGCACGGGCAACCTGTGTTTCCTGTTCGAGGAATCGATAAAAATCCTCTTTGCAGCGGAAGCTCTGCTCGGCTTTAGAGCGTTCGCCTTCCTCGGCATAAAACACAGTTCTCTGTTGGTCTTCTGCCGAGAGTGCCAGACGTTCAAAAGCAGGACAATCACGCACCGTTGCAGCATACTCCAGCGGATCTGCTGGCAATTCGATGATGGCAACTTCCGGTAGGAAAGCCCGAACCTGCTCGCGTTCGAAGGCGCTGTCGTCCAAGAAAGCGAGTGCGTCTCTGCCAATCTTCAGTTCGGAAGCAATTTCACAGAGCCCTTGCACCTTATCGTTCCAATTGACGCGCATTGCTGCAAAGTCTTTCGGCCTGAGCAGCATTCCGGGGTGATTGTTCAAAACCTCCATGGCATCCTCGAGATTGTTTTTGCTGCAGATTGCCAGCAGAATGCCTCTGCGGGACAAGTCCAACAGCGCCCGCTGCAGCTCTTGGTAGGCAGCACCTGGGTATTCAGGGCCCAATTTGATACCCGTCATGCCGTCTTCACCGATCAGGCCTCGCCACAAGGTATTATCCAAGTCAACGACAAGAGCCTTGGCGACCTTGCCGGACAACGGCAAGAGGAAACGTATCCACTCCCGCGACAACTGAACAAGTTGATCGGCGGCGATGGGCATTCGAGTGGTGAGCCACTTGCGTTCATCTTGCCAGCGCAGCCTTCCTTGGCGAGCAACGAGAGCGTCGTAATCCAATACATAGACTCCGCGATTCTCCCGCGCCATACGGCGCAGTTCGTCGTTGATTCCTTGGATAGCAGCGAACTGGCTTGTCTTTATCTGCGCGTCCAGCACTCCCAAGCTTGGGCGGGACGATTGCTGGAAGTTGTGCACGATTAGCGCCGCGTCGCTGTGCTCGCGCAAGGCCCGAATCCATTGCTGAAAACTGCCGCAAACGCGCCGCGCGGCGTTGCCAACACTCCCCTGCGCCAGATCGGCGTATTGCCGCCACAAATCTGGGGCCACATCGCCTGTGTGTACGGCGAGTACCACAGCGTCGGGGGCGAAGCGGTAAAGAGCACTTTCCTTGTCGAGGATTTCCTGCGAGTACGCGTTGAAATCGCCGACATAAACGCTGAGATCGATACCCCTGCAAAACGCATCCGCACGCAGCAAAGGGATTATGGGCTCCAGAGTAAACGAGCGCAAGATCGCTAGACGATAACGGATGCAGGGAAGCTTGTCCCGAAGCTTTTCGTAGCGCGACACAATGAAAGCAGCCGACGCCAGCCCGGACTGCGTGCGCCATAGCTTAGCCAAACGAAGGGCCGCCATACTCACCGCTCCCGCCGAGATCAGCTCGTCTATCTCAATGCGTAGGTCCATAGCCTTGGGGCGACGTTTCGTAGTTCCAGGTGCTCGATCAAGAGCTTATTCTCGTGGAGATCTCTTTACTTCCGCGCCTGCCAAAAACAGCAGCCGATAGCACAGAATGAGCCACGAACCTGCGCCGGAAATGCAATCTTCCATTCGCGCTTAAGGAAGCAGACAGGCGAGTATCTCCGATAGATTCGAATAGTTGGCACGGCTCGAATTGTTCTTCCAGGGAGTTCGCCACATAGCAAAGATGTCCAGTAACGGGTCGGCAGTATTCTGGCCCTACAGAAACGTGAACCGGCACGCATTGATGCGAATACGAGTGATCTTGCCGTTCCACTCCACTTTAATCGATTTCGCAACGCCTTCCACCTGTCTGTCGAACGGGAGCAACAACAAAAACCCACATTGTGTAGGTTAGCCAGAAGCAGCCACTCCGCCCGTAGGAGACCTCGTCACCTAGAAGGTTTGGGATACAACAGCCTAAGCTTTGGTCGCCGCACTCAAAAAAATCAGCGAAAGTTCCGAGTGCTCTCGCAGGTCCACTGATATCAACTGTAGCATGTCGTCGCGGCTCGAACTAGGGCTTGTATTCGTCGAGTAGATGGTGACACTTTTCATTCCTTTCTTTGACATCACCCCGCAGCAGGACCTGCTGCGGGGTTAAATAACCGAGCGACTGGTGCGAACGCACGGTGTTGTAGATCTTCTCCCGCTGGCGCAGTTCGCGCTTGAGCTTTTTCATCTCCAGCGAGCAAGCAGTGACCTGGCAGAACTCCTCGCTATGAGTCCGCTGGGCGCGTTACGCCCGAGCCGTTGAGTTTGGGCGAGCGCGGCAGCAGCACGAATAGATGCACCACGCGCTGCTGGCAGGCCTGCTCGAACTCGGCGGCGAACTCGCTTCCCCGATCCACCTGCAGGGCGCGAAAGAGGAAAGGGCATGCGGTGCTGCAGGGTGTCGAGGAACTGAGCGGCAATAGTGGCGGGGCTGGGATGACAGTCCCAGCGCGAGACCAGGTCGCGGGCAGGCAACTGCTTGAACACCACCCCGGCGAGGGACGCACTCGATAGTATCGACTTGGACCAGATCGCTCTAGGTTGAGATACCCGTACTGCTTGGGTTTGCGGATAGCGGAGGGCCGAGGGCACATGGAACTAGAAATCCTGGATCGGTTGTTGCCGCAGCAGGACGACGAGCTTGTCCTCCCCCAGTGGGGATAGCGCTGGCGTCCAGCACGCACGCCGCGAACGCGGAGACCAAGTGGGCTGACGGCGACGGTGCGGCCGATACGAGCGACCTTCCAGAGTCGATAGTTCTGCGGATCACAGCGGCGCTGCCAGCGATAGAAGGTCTGGCGCACAATCCCGAAATGGCGGCCAATACGAGCTACGTTCTGGCAACGGCGGTAGAAATCCGCACTGCAAGCGGACCCGAGCCTCCCAGCTCAGCCCTTCCCCGTGCGCGCCAGCTAGCGCGCACGACGAAGCTCTCCATCGCGAATCTGCATAGCGACATAGCGACACTCTATCCGCGTGTCACTAACCATTTCTGAACGAGAACAGGGCTCGGCATGGTGGATTGCGGGGAGAGAGTCTTGAAATTACAGCACTCCAGCCGTTATCTTGTCGATGGTATCATGATCGGCGCCAATGTCTCTCCCATCCGTACCGGATGCAATAGCCGAGGAGGGCTTTTTGCACGATGGGGCTTCATCTTTCAGTCGGCACAGCCGGTACTGCGTGGCTTGGCCTTCACCGGCGTCGCGGATTCCTGCTGCAGACGTGTCCTTCACCATAATGTTGCCTGGAGGCCAGTTGGAACCTCCTACAACCATATTGTGAGTGATGGTTGAGTTCTGGAAACAGCTCTCAAATACTCCAGCTGGTTTTTTGGCGTCCGGCTGAAACGCGCAATTAGCGGGTCCGCCACCAGCCGACCCAATCTCGCGGGGTCCGGTCGTGGAGAAGATATTGTTTGCGATGGTAAAATTGAGCATCCGGTGTCCGGTCGCATTCGAGATTGAGATGATTGCACGAGGAACAAAAGCGGTCACGTGTTCGATGCGGACATCTCGCACAGGAGGCTGATTGGACAGGATCATCGCGAACACTCCGAATCCCTGATAGTCCCTTTCATGCACTTCTTGGACTATCAGGTCGTGGACACTGTAGCGCTCGCCGGCTGCGCTGACGCCTCCGGCATCGGACAAGACGTTGGCGATCTGCAAGACGCCGGCTACATTGCGAATCCGGTTGTAGCGGATCGTAATGTCTGTGACCCGGCAGGCAGGGCACTTGTTGTTCTGGTTCTTTGGGGTGAGCAGAATCGAGAAGCCCGTCTGAGTGAAACCATCCCATACGTTCTCCAATACGTTCCCCTCAAAAAGCACTCGCTGAGCATTCTTCAGTTCAAAGTGATTCTTGATGATGAATGGCCGTCCAGATCGCCCCCCGACAAAGCCCGGCTCATCTTCCTTCCAGATTCTGGGCTTGAAGAGATGGTTGCGCCGAATCTCAATATCAGATGGCGTCATCGTCGCCGCGGCACCGCCGAACAGAATGTTTTCGCCCGACGCCTCCAGAAAATTGTTGAGGATCTTGTAGGGACCGCCCGGCGTATTTCCGCCAGAATTGCCGAGGGTTTGAGCGTCGGTGCAGGCGCCTGTGACGGCAATGCAGTGAAAATCAGAAAAATAGGAATCGACGATCGCCACGTAGGTCATGCCTTTCAAGGAAACTCCTCGAGCTGTCTCATCTTGCGCATCGCCATGCATCCACACGCGGTCAAAAACGATGTGGTCAGCCGTGCTCTCCTCCTTTAGGAAAGCTAGGGCCGTGAGGTTGGCCGTGGGATTGCCCCGAGTGACTTCCAGTCCGATCAGGCGATAGTGATTGGCACGATCCATAAACCAAAGGGGGCCGGAACCACCTTGCTCATCGATTTCGATCCTGGCCATCACATTGCGCACAGAACGGCAATGAAAATCGGGGCGACCCGGCAAAGATGCGACCCCGGCGTAACAGGGAGTCAGGCGGGTACCTTCTGGCGGTAGGGCGTCGTCTGGGGCACTCGTGCGCAAGATGATCCAGTGGGCGTCGTCGCACGACTTGGCCGGCAATCGAAGAAGGCCTTTGAACGTTGCTCCAGCTTGCAACTCAATGGTGTCGCCACAATTAGAACTGTCGACCGTCGCCTGTAGGGCCTCGCTTCCCTTCACGACTCTGATTTTTCCGGAAGCGGGAGTGTCGCTCAGAGTGCTCTTTACATAGACACGGGGAAGCTCCGCCGGCCCGTCGAAGTTTTCCGGCGTTCCCTCCTTTTTGGTCTCTGTAGGTAGCCGACGTGCTAGCAGATCTGCACAGCACACAAGCAATGCTACCGCTGCAAGACTCAACAAGAAACGAGGGACCACCATTGATGACCTCCAGCCCGCGGAACCCATCCAAAAGTTCCGTCTCACGTACAGTATGCGCTTCTCCTCCATAATATAAGACCGCGCAGAAATCAACGCCCGGACGTTCGATAAGAACCACGAATCGCAGATCCCAGACCTGCCACGGCACCGGCCTGCCATTGATCTGGGAGCTGCCATCGCAGATCCCAAACCTGGCACGGCATCCGGTTACGATTGATCGGGGAGCCGCCGTCTGCCTTTCATTCATTCTGCTTTGATGGAACCGATCCTTGGGCCGTCACTAACGAAGGATGGCACTTCTACCCATATCCCTACCCCCGCTTCTCTGTCCGGTGCATTTTGCAACAAAATCGTCCATGGAAAAGTTCCGTATCGCGACTTTTAACTGTTCCTGCTGCGCTTGCTCCAATTGGAACATTCTGGCGGGCTGGATGCCGGCCTATAGAGTTGGGCGCCGTCTTTCCGGCTTGTTGGTTGTCCTCCTATTCGATATCGCTGCTGGAGAAACCCTCTGAATCGACATCAGGCTCTGTATGTGTTGGTGTCTCCCGGGCCGCCGCCTTCATGACATCATTATCCAGCTCAAGCGAGTTACGGGCGGAGGGAATTAAACATTCAAGGTGGGTCAGCGGGCAGCGCGCGCTTCCAGCCGCTATCGCTGAGAGATTCGCCCCTCTACGACGTTGTGGAGCACCTGACTTCACGCGGTACCGGAAAAGTCGTGGAAGTACCGACCCTCAGGCAAGTCTTTCGATCGCAGCAACGAATCTGGTCACGGACCAAGCCGGAAGGCCTCAGTAAACTCCTGCAGTGGCAGCCTGGATTCCGTCGATATCCGCGCCGAGATCCTTGCCGTCGGTGCCGGCATTCTTGTAGGGGCTTGAGGGAAGTAGATGATAGTCGCCCCCGCTTCCATTGTTGTAGTTGACGAACTGAATATAAGTATCGTTGGCGGGGAAGTAGTTTCCCGCCGGCCAGGTCGACGCTGGGAATTCAGCCGGAGTGGCGGCGATGGCGTTGTTGGTGAAGTTATAAGCGCTAAAACAAGTTGGTAGGCTGATGTTCGGTACGTCATGATATGCGCAGCTGAGAGTGTTGCCGATTCCATTCCAAACCGGGAACTTCGTTGCATTCACAATGTTGTTGGTAAAAGTAAACCCCCACATCGTCGGATTCGTTGTCACGTTGAACAGCAGAAGAAGATGGGAAGTCGGGTCCTGAAACGCCGTAATATGGTTGAAGCTGATGCTGTTCAGGACATTGTCATTCCAGCCGTTCCCAATCTCGATCAGGCCTCCGCCCCCGGAGTACTTAGTCCCACTCATATCGTCGACGGTAACATCGTGAATACTATAACGTTCGCCCGCAAGTGCAGTGCCCCCGCCATCGGACAGCACGTTGGCGATCTCGAATCCAGCGGCTACGTGACTGATCGTGCTGTAGCGGATGGTCACGTCAGTGACCTGGCAGGTGGGGCAAACGTTCGTCTTAGTTGCTGCCTCATACTGGTTTTTCGGCGTAAGCACAATGGAGAAGCCAGACTGAGAGAACCCACCCCAGTTATTCTCGAATATGTTGCCTTCCAGCAACACTCGCTGAGCGTTCTTCAACTCAACGTGGTTCTTGACGATGAAGGGATTCCCTCCTGTTCCTCCCATGAATCCGGGCTGCCCTGACAGCCACAACAGAGGCTTAAAGAAGTGATTCTGGCTGATCTGGATGTCGGCCGGAGTTGTGGTGGCCGGGCCCCCTCCGAAGAGTACGACTTCGCCTGACGCCTCCAGAAAGTCATTGACGATCTTGTACGGACCTCCAGGAACCGAACCAAGGCCTCCGCTCACCGCATGCGCATCGGTGCAGGCTCCCACGATGGAGGTGCAATGAAAGTCATTTATGTAGGAATCGATTACAGCCACATAGCTCATTCCCGTGAGCGCTACGGCCGTAATGGTCTCGTCCTGAGCCGTCCCGTGAAGCCAGGAGCGGTCGATGACGAAGCGGTCGGTTGTGCCCCCTCGTTTCACCGAAATCAGCGGACCAATAAATCCAGTTCCTGCGGACCGGGCGATTTCGAGACCAACGAAGCGGTAGTGGTTAGCTCCGGATGCGAGCGAGAACGGTCCCGATCCCCCTCTATTTGGATAGATGACTCGAGCTACCACTGGTTGAATTGAGGTGCAATTCAAAGGAGGCCGTCCGGGAAGAGAGGAAATGCCGGAATAGCACGGAGTTATGCGGCTACCCTCCGGTGGCAAAGCAGTATCGGGAGCGCTGGTGCGCACAATGATCCAGTGCTGATCGTCGCAGGCCTTGGCGGGCAAGCTGAAGGATCCCGCAAACGTGGCACCAGCCTCGAGTTCGATCGTGTCACCGCAGTTGGCAGCATTAAGCGCACTCTGCAAACTTTGGCCGGCACTTACCAGAATGGTGGCGCCGGGTGCAGGTGTGTCGGCCAGCGTGCTGTTCATGTAGACCCGAGGCAGCTCCGCAGGGCCATCGAACCCAGTGGAGCCTCGGCCAGAGGATGCGGGTGCAACCGACAAGCTGATACTTGTTTGGCTGCTGTCCGAGGCGGCGTCAGTCAAGGAGACAGTGAAGGAGAATGAGCCGGACTGGCTCGTAGTGCCGGAAATCACGCCGCTGGCGGCATCCAGCAGGATTCCCTGCGGCAAAGAGCCAGAGTGCAGCCTCCACGTGTAGGGCAGTTTCCCGCCAAAGGCCGAAAGCGCTAAATTGTAGAAGATGCCTGCGGTTGCCTGTGGCAAAGAAGGGATCACTATCACCGGGCCAGAAATCTTCGGCGTGATGACCACTTTGGCGACCGCTCTTCGAGATGGATCGGCGACGCTGGCCGCGATAACTGTTGCCGAACTATTCGAGTTGACCGAGGGAGCCACAAAGACGCCGGTGCTCGTGATCGAGCCGCTGGTGGCAGACCAGCTGACGGCGATATTAGTTGTCCCTTGGACAAAGGCGGCGAAGGTTTGCTTGGTGCCGGAAGCCAGAGTGACGCTGAAAGGCGTAACCTGAACGCTGATATTCGGCTTAGGCGCCGCTGCAGTCAGCGTGAACTGGCTCCTTCCGCATCTATGTGCCACGTCTTTCACTAGCACTGTGAAACTGTAGGTGTCGGCCGTGGTGGGTGTACCGAAGATCGTTCCTGTGGTTGCATTCAAAGCCATGCCGTCCGGAAGCGCTCCTGACAACAAGGTGAAAACGTAGGGCGCGGTTCCTGCGCTGATAGAAATGCGGGCGCTGTAGGCGGTGCCAACAGTGGTCGGCGGCAGGTAACTCGACACCTTGATCCGGTCGAAACCTTCCGGACCCTTCGGATCCCCGGGATCGTGAGAATGATCGCCAAAGCGTTGGATAGCGTTGCGTGGAACACTGTTGTTGGGATCTTGGGCTGGAGACATGCTGCACGAACTGACCATGGCGGTGGTCAGCAACACGATCGCGAATCCGAGAGCTCGGTGTGCGACTGTTGGCCTGCCCGAGAGGCAGGCGGTGCGCGAGGGGCCTGCGAAAGAAAACATTCCACGATCCTCGAAACAGAATTGGAGAAAGACTAGGGCGTATACCCTGTTCTGGCAGTCTAAGGCTGACCGTAACAACGGGAAAGATAACTGGAGTGTATTGAACTGACGATTTTCCGGACAGTACGAACGGTAAGCAGGGGCGTCGCTACAGCTGCGGTCCTCTAGACCCGAGCGCAACCGCGCGCAAACGATCATAGAAGGAGTTTCCCAAGACTTTTCGCGCTGCAGCTCGAACAGCGTGGCTTGTGCGAAGCTGCCACAAGCCGCGTGCCTGGCAAATTGAGCCAAATCGACTAAGTTCCGTACCGCGCATTACCGCAACTCGACCGAGCGCGAACGGATCAGTAGAGGTTCCATTGGCACGAATGCGGCTGGTCGCGACGCTACGGTAGCCAGCACCACGAGCTGTGTACGCCACGCGACGGTCGTAAATTCCCCCTGGACAGGAGAAGTGCTCAACGGGCAACCCGATGACCTGCTCGAGTTGTTGCTTTGCCTGAAGGATCTCGCGCTGCAAACCTACGTCGTCCAGCCCGGTGAGATAAGAATGCGTCATTGAGTGACAACCGATCTCGAAACCCATTTTTATCAGTTCGCGCAATTGCGCTGCGGAAAGAAAACCGGGTCTGGATAGAAATCCCGTCGTGATGTAGAAAGTTGCGCTGAAGCCGAGTTCCTGGAGGATCTCGGCGGCCACGACGCGGTCCGTCTCGCACCCATCGTCAAATGTGATTGCTACCCAGCGGTCTCTTGCGAAGGAAAGGGCCTTGCCCACGCTGACTCCCTCCCAGCCTGCTTGGTTCAACCAGCGCATCTGCGTTTGGAAATCTGCGGCAGAAAGAACGTACCGGACGTAACCCGGCTCAGATCGAGCAAGCGGTCTGCCCGGTAGTTCGAGCTCGTGGTACATCACGAAGACGATTCGCGGTTCTGCCATCCTAGCGTTATGTCAGCCGGTAGATCAGCACCGGGCCACATCGTTTCGGATCGCCCCAAGTCGGTCGGAGCAAGCGCTTGCTGGCAGGATTGACTGCAGCGCGCGAACCTGCCAGCAGACGGTTGTACGCAAGCACCAGCGACTCATCACGCAACCGAGCCCAAAGGCGGCAGACCAGAAATAGTGGCCACGCAAAGTTCGCCGAGCGAGCGCGCTTCACCTGCAACGTTACCGGATGCGATGAGGATATCGATTTCGTGGCAGAGTTCACGCAATAAAATCCAAACAGTTAGCGCTCAAGATATTCTACCAGCAGCTTCTCCGGAGTGTAGACCCAAGCGATGAGTCTTCCGCCGAACGCTGCCGCCGGAAGTGGATTCTTTACCACGAGACATCCGGCCGTGCGGCTCTTGCGCAGTTGATCGCGTAACGAATCCACTTCATAGCAAATATGGTGCAGGCCGCCACCACGGCTCAAAAAGTTATGCAACGGAGACGCTTCTCCCGTAGGTTCCACTAGTTCTACAGCCGGCTGAGACTCGTCACCGGAGTACAGAAAAGTGACTCGCGCTTCCTGCAAAGGATCATGGATGATTGCGCGGTCCCAATGAGCGCCTAAAGACCGAGCAAAATTCTGAGCAAGCTTCTCGATCGATGCGACCGCGAATCCTACATGATGGAAGCTCGCCGGTTTCGCCGCCGCCAGGCTCTGCGATTCGGTTTTTACTTTGACGTCTTCCGCCATGTCTTCACGCTCTCACGGTCTCGATCTGAGGCGAGAGTGCACTTGTCGCCTCGGCTGGCCCGAATGGTTTTATCAAGAACCTCGACGAAACGCTCGGTGATCACAGACCAGTCATACTGGCGTGCCGTGGCGGCAGCGGCGGCTTCAAATCTTCGGCGCAGAACTTCATCCCGCAGCAGTATGTCGCAACCATGCTTCACATCCAGGCCTTCCGCTCCTACGGTTGTTGAAACCGTCGCCTTGCCCATCGCCATAGCTTCATAAATCTTAATTCTGGTGCCTCCTCCAATGCGCAGAGGAACGACAACGACCGCAGCAGCGCGCAAGTGGTCGACAATCGAAGGCACCGTACCGGTCACCTCCAGAGAGTCCGATGCCAGCTTCTTCACTCGCGGATGAGGATCGCGCCCAACGATACGGAATCTCGCTTCGGGAACCTGGGCCAGCACGCGTGGCCAAATGTCTTTGCAGAAATATTCCACGCCGTCGATGTTCGCTTCCCAGTCCATTGAGCCCGTGAAAATCACAAGAGGGCGGCTCGGTCGCTCAGTGTGGTCGAATCGATATTTGGCCAGATCGACGCCGGTGGGAACCACGCTGATGTGCGCCAGATCGCACATCCAGCTCATAGCCTGGCGGTCCTGCTCGGAGACGGCAATCACGTGATGAAACCGGCGTACCTGTGAGGGTTCGAAGCGAGCCATCTTGGCGTATTCGATTTTTGAAATTATGCGGTCCAGCCACTTCACCTCGAACTGCGCTTTGCGCTTCCACAACACGGTTTCCACATTGTGCTGGAAGAGCACAGTAGGAGTGGCGAGCTGGCGCGGGAAGTTCAGTGCGCTGGAGAGAAAAT
>Ga0209056_10002395_pt1 | contig 20247 bp, 10 predicted proteins | sample GraSoiAngelo_114_FD_185876 | JGI IMG/M metagenome (GOLD analysis project Ga0209056, IMG submission 185876) | Grasslands soil microbial communities from the Angelo Coastal Reserve, California, USA - 14_0903_13_40cm (SPAdes) (version 2) | ecosystem: Environmental > Terrestrial > Soil > Grasslands...
CGAGAGCTGCGATGGGCAGGGGAACGACTGCCCGGCCGACGACTTCGTCGCCGCGGGCACCGTCTGTCGGGCCTCGGTCGGCGGCTGCGATCCACCGGAGACGTGCAGCGGCACGAACGCCCTCTGCCCGCCGGACGTGAAGAGCAGCGGGGTCTGCCGCCCGGCCGTCGGGCCCTGCGACGTCGCCGAGCTGTGCGACGGCGTCACCGACACCTGCCCGCCCGACACCTTCGTGCCCGCAGGGCTGGAGTGCCGTCCCGCCCTCGGCCCCTGCGACGTGCCGGAGACGTGCAGCGGCACGAGCGGCACGTGCCCGGCCGACGCCTTCGTGCCCGCCGGGACCGAGTGCCGCCCCGCGCTCGGCGTCTGCGACGTGGCGGAGACCTGCACCGGCACGAGCGCCGCGTGCCCGCCCAACGCCCTGGCGCCGGCAGGGATCGAGTGCCGTCCCGCGCTGGGCGCCTGCGACGTGGCGGAGACCTGCAACGGCTTGAGCGCCACCTGCCCGGCCGACACCGTGTTGCCCGCAGGAACCCTGTGCCGTCCCCCGGTGGGCGCGTGCGACGTGGCGGAGACCTGCGCGGGCACGAGCGCCGCGTGCCCGCCGGACGCCTTCGTGGCCGCGGGGACCGAGTGCCGTCCCTCACTCGGCGTCTGCGACGTGGCGGAGACGTGCTCGGGCTCGAGCGGCGCATGCCCACCCGATGCCTTCGTGGCCGCGGGAACCGTCTGTCGCGCGTCGGCGGGCGGTTGCGACGTGGCGGAGACGTGCACGGGCTCGGTCGCCGCATGTCCGCCCGACACCCTCGTCACCGCGGGGAGCGTGTGCCGCCCCGCGGTGGGTCCTTGCGACGTGGCGGAGACGTGCACCGGCGCGGGCGGCACGTGCCCGCCCGACGCCTTCGTGGCCGCGGGCACGCTCTGCCGCGCCGCGGCGGGCCTCTGCGACGTGGCGGAAACCTGCACCGGCACGAGCGGCACGTGTCCGGGCGACACCTTCGTGCCGCCGGGGACCGTCTGCCGTCCGGCGGTAGGCCTCTGCGACGCGGCCGAGACGTGCACGGGCGCGAGCCCCGCGTGCCCGGTCGACGCCCTCGCGACCGCGGGCACCGTGTGCCGTCCGGCGGCGGGAATCTGCGACACGGCCGAGACGTGCGCCGGGACGACCACCACCTGCCCCGCCGACGCCTTCGTGGCGGCGGGGACCGTGTGCCGCACGGCCGTGGGCACCTGCGACGTGGCGGAGACGTGCACCGGCGCCAGCGCCGCCTGTCCGCCCGACACCTTCGTGGCCGGAGCGACCGTCTGCCGTCCCTCGGCGGGCGTCTGCGACGTGACCGAGACGTGCACGGGCACGAACGGCACCTGTCCGCCCGACGCGTTCGTGGCCGCGGGGACCGTCTGCCGTCCCTCGGTCGGCGTCTGCGATGTTGCGGAGACGTGCACGGGCACGACCGGCACCTGTCCCCCAGACCTCCTGGCGCCCGCCGGGAGCGAGTGCCGCCCCTCGGTGGCCCCTTGCGACGCGGCGGAGACGTGCACGGGCACGGGCACCACGTGTCCCCCCGACGCCATGGCGGTCGCCGGGACCGTCTGCCGTCCCCCGGTAGGCCCCTGCGACGCGGCCGAGAGGTGCAACGGCATCAGCACCACGTGCCCCCCCGATGCCCTGGCTCCCGCAGGGTTCGTGTGCCGCGCGCCGGCAGGCGCTTGTGACGTGGCGGAGACGTGCACGGGTACGAGCATCACGTGCCCGCCCGACGCGCTGCGGCCTGCGGGCGCCGTCTGTCGCGCGTCGCTCGGGCCCTGCGACGTGGCCGAGACCTGCGCCGGCACGAGCGCCACGTGCCCGCCGGATGCCTTCCAGCCGGCCGCCACCGTGTGCCGTCCCGCGGCAGGCGCCTGCGACGTGGCCGAGAACTGCACGGGCACGAGCGCCCTCTGCCCGGCCGATGCCTTCGTCGCCGGCGGGACCCTGTGCCGGGCGGCGGCGGGCGTCTGCGACGTGGCGGAGACGTGCACGGGCACGAGCCCCGGATGCCCGACCGACGGCTTCAGCCAGACGAATGCGGTGTGTCGGCCATCGACGGGACCTTGCGACCCGGCCGAAGCCTGCACCGGAAGCAGCGCCCTCTGTCCGCCCGATGCCTTGAGCGCGGCGGACACGGTCTGCCGCCCGTCGGCAGCCCCCTGTGATGCGGCGGAGCGCTGTACGGGCACCAGCGCTGCCTGCCCGCCCGACGCGCTCAGTCCGGCGGGCACGGTTTGCCGTCCGGCCACGGGGGCCTGCGATGTCGCCGAAACCTGCACCGGGACCAGCGGCGCGTGCCCGTCGGACGTCAAGGTTCCGGGCGGGACGGTCTGTCGTCCAGCGGCCGGCGTCTGCGACGTCGCGGAAGTCTGTGACGGCACGAGCGGGAGCTGCCCGTTCGATCGGGTGTTCACCTCGGCCGTGCAGTGCCGGGCGGCGGCCGGCGGCTGCGACGTGGCCGAGTTCTGCACCGGGACCGGGCCGACCTGCCCCCCGGACAGCACCGGCGACCTCGACGGGGACGGCGTCTGCGATGCGCAGGACAATTGCCTCGCCACCGCGAACCCCGACCAGAGCGACCGCGACGGGAACGGCGTCGGCGACGCCTGCGAGCCGTGCACCAACGTCGCCGGCGTCTTCATGACCAACGTGCGGATGGTCATCGGCAGGCTCAACACCCCTCCGGGCGACGACAAGCTCCTCTTCCAGGGCGAGATGGTCATACCGTTCCCGTACTCTCCGCCGCTCGATCCGGTGGCGAACGGCGTCCGCGTGCTCGTCAACGATGCCACGGGGGCCACCGTCGTGGACGCGACCATCCCGGGTGGCGCGTTCGACGCGGCCACCGGCGTCGGCTGGGCCGCGGATGGAACCGGGACGGCCTGGAGGTACAAGAACACGGGCGCAGCCGTCCCCCCGATCGGCGGCATCAAGCGGATCCTGCTGAGAGACGTCTCGAATGCGGTCGGCAACCGGACCCCGGGGCACCTCAAGTTCGTCGTGATGGGCAGGAGCGGCAGCTATCAGATGGACCGCGCGGGGATGCCCATCCAGGCGACCCTGGTGCTCGATCCCCCGACCGCCGCGAGCGGAGAATGCGGCCAGGCGGTCTTCCCGGGGCCGCCGCGGGCCAGCTGCTCGTTCAACAGCGTGGGGAGTACTTTGCGCTGTCTGTGAACGACCGGGTAGCTAGCTGATCCGCTGTCTTACCACCTCGTCGCCGGTCCGCGCTCCCTGATCGCGTGGTCAGCTCCACGCTGCCGCAGCGTACCCGTGCAGGCTGGTCGTGTTCCCACCCCTCGTCCGCCTCGGGACGGGTCGCGCGCTCGACTGCGACCGAACCGGCGGGATTCCCGTAGCCGGGTCGGCACCGAGGAGCCGCGACCCTCACGTGCCGGTGCCGAGGTGAGCGCCTCCCGGGCGGCGGTCGCCCCGGGTCCGCCCCCTTGCGTGGCTGCGGACCTTGCACCCGCGCGATGGGGGCGAAGACCATAGTCTGGTCCCTGTGCAAGCCCGCAGGCAAAAGGTCCAGTCGCGAAACACCGCATCCGCGGGCACTTCGCTGCGCGGGTCACGGGCGGGGGGCAGCGCCCCCCGGGGTATGCTTCCTGCTTGGTCGCAGTTGCATGACGGGAGCCTTGGTACGCCTGCTTCCCGCCGGGCGCCGTCTCGCGGTCATTCTCGCGATCCTGGCCGCCTGTCCTGCCTTCGCGCTCCATCGGGAGAGCCCCCCGGCCATCCGTCTGACGAGCGGCGGTCCAAACTTCGTCCCCCAGACGCGGTCGTGGGCCTTCAGCCTCATCTTCTCCTCGACCGACGACCTCCTCGCCAACGGCAGCACCGGGCGGCAGATCTACTACTTCACCCTCTTCGACTACGACTGCCAGCGAGGGGTGATCCCCCCCATCCAGGTGACCTGTCCGGAGCCACCTCATCCGTTTCTCGTGCAGCTCACGTCCGGGCCGGGCGATCCCGACAACCCCACCATCGACGGGTCGGGCAACCGCATCGCCTTCGATGCGGACGGCTCGTACGGCGGCGGCCAGGGCGCCGGGCACCGGCAGATCTTCGAGCTGGACCTGGATACGGGCGAGCTCCTCCAGGTCACCGCCGCCACCGACGGTGACAGCGTCCGGCCGTCCATCAACTTCCCGGGCGGGGTCGTCGTCTTCGAGTCGACGGCGGCGCTGAAGGGAGGCACGAGCGGCGTCCCGCAGGTCTTCGCCTTCTTCCGCACCGCCATCGAGCGGGTCCCGGTCACCGTGCTCTTACAGATCACCAACGGCGCCGGCCCGAGCACGCGGCCGATGCTCGACTACCTCGGCAAGTTCATCTCGTTCGAGTCGACCGCCGACCTCCTCGGCGACGGGCACGACACCGGCGTCTCGCAGATCTTCGCGAGCGAGCTCGAGCACGGCAAACCTCCCTTCAGCAGCCGGCTCATCCAGATCACGCGCGGCGACGCGCCGAGCCATCACCCCTGGATCGCGGAGAAGGATCATTTCGTGCTCTTCGACTCGGCCGCGACCGACCTGCCCGGGGCCGCCGGCGGCGGAGGGACCGAGATCTACGCCGCCCCCATCGACGCCGGCAACTCGCCGACGGTGGTGCAGTACACGACGGCGAATCCCTTCGGCAATTGCACGTTTCCGACCTTCTCGCCCGGCACGACGCGGTTCGCCTTCCTGTGTACCGGCGACGCATTCGCGAACGGGACTGCCGGGAACCGCGTCTTCGCGTTCGACGCGGGCGCCAACCAGCTCTTCCAGATCACGGGCCGCGGCGACGTCGTCGGGCCCATCAGCGCCGCGGTCGGGCTCAACTTCGTGGCGATCTCGGACAACACGGACGTCAGCGGCGGGGACGCCTGCGACTACCAGATCTACATCATCGACTACTTCCCGTTCCCGGGGCACTGGATCCCTGCGACGCGGCCGGGCCAACTCCCATACGACCTGAGTCCGCCGCCGCCGCCCGGTCCCAACTCGAACCTCATCGGCACCCGCACCCTCTCGATCCTGCCCGCCGACCCGGCGGCCGGGGGGGGCAGCCAGGCGACGCTGACGACGCAGGCCGGAACGTGGGCGGTCGGGGTCGATCCTGGCTACGTGCGGCTCGACATCGCCGCCCGCGATGTCAACCAGGAGGCCCGCATCGGCGTCCCGGGAGACACCGTCATCCTGCCGCCCATATCGTTCCCGGGCTTCGGCACCTTCTGCATCGCCGCCTCCGGCGACGGCGCCGGCGCCCTGGACTGCAACGGCGGACGCGCCGGGGGAGACCTCGACAGCTTCCGGGACCACAACATCGACGATACCGACCCGGCGTGCGTGACGGGCTGCCGTGAAGACGGGCACTGCCAGGGATCGCTCCCCGGGCCCCACCACGACCCGGCGCTCGCCAACCCGCCCTCCCCACCCCCTGCCGTGTGCAACGGGCCGCCCATCAACGACCGGACCGGCACGTACGGCGCCGGGGGGATGCAGCTCGAGGTCCCCGTGAAGGTCACCCTCTCCGCGTATTGGGGGGTGGACGGCGTCCCCTGCACGGCGGACGACACCTACTTCTTCCGGGACGCGCCGAGCACGCTCGCCCTGACCACCGGCAGCGCGACCGGTGCGATCCTCGACGCCGGCAACGTCCTCGGGGCCACGCTCGAGGCCACCGACGGCGGGGCGCCGTTCGACTGCGCCCGCGTCAAGACGGGCGACCTCACCGGCGGGGAGCTCGTCGGCACGCTGTCGCTGCTCGACGTCCCCAACCTGGGCCAGCTGACGGATGTGGTCCTCGGCCTGCATCTCGTCGCCGCGCCGGACATCTGCATCAACTGCACGTGCAGCAGCGCGACAACCTGCGGCGCCGCCGCCGACTGCGCCGACGCCGATGTCTGCAACGGCACCGAGCAATGCCAGAATCTCACCTGCGTGGCCGGCAACCCGCTCCCGTGCGACGACGGGAACCCGTGCACGGACGACAGCTGCGACCCGACGGCGGGCTGCGTTCACACCAACAACACCGGGCCGTGCGACGACGGGAACCCGTGCACCACGTCCGACACCTGTCAGTCCGGCACCTGCGTCGGCGTGGCCGGGGCCAACGGCGGCGCCTGCGACGACGGCAATGGCTGCACGCTCGGCGACGTCTGCCAGGCGGGCACCTGCACCGGAAGCCCGGCACCGGACGGCTCGCTGTGTGACGACGGGAACCCGTGCACCACCGGCGACTCCTGTCTCACCGGCGCCTGTACGGGCGGGCCGGCGGTGCCGGACAACACGCCCTGCTCCGATGGCTCCGTCTGCAACGGGCTCGAGACCTGCGTCGGCGGGGTCTGCACGCCCGGCACTGCGCTCAATTGCGACGACGGCAATTCGTGCACCGCGGACTCCTGCGACCCGATCACCGGATGCGCGCACACCACCTCCCCGGACGGGACGCCGTGCTACGACGGCAACGGGTGCACGCCGACCGACGTCTGCCAGGGAGGCGCCTGCGTCGGCTCGGGCTCGGTCGCCTGTCCGGCCGCCCCGTGCTCCCAGGCGATCTGCGATCCCAGCAACGGGACCTGCTCGACGACGCAGCTGCCGGACGGAGCCGCCTGCGAAGACGGCGACGCCTGCACGACGGGCGACACGTGTCAGGGCGGCACCTGCGTCGGCGGGGGCCCCGTCGCCTGCGCGCCGCTCGACAGCTGTCACCTCGCGGGAGTCTGCGATCCGGCGAACGGCTGCTCGAATCCGGCGAAGGTCAACGGCACGGGGTGCGACGACGGCAGCGCCTGCACGCTGGGTGACGTCTGCCTCAACGGGGTCTGCAGCGGCGTCGTCGTGTCCTGCGACGACGGCGACCCGTGCAACGGGACCGAGACCTGCGATCCGGCCTCCGGCGGCTGCGTGACGGGGCCCCTGCCCAACTGTGACGACGGCGACCCGTGCACGACCGACAGCTGCGTCGCGTTCACGGGGTGCACACACCAGGCGGCCGGTGCATTCGCCTGCGGCCTGAGCGGGATCGAGCAGACGTTCCTCCTGCTCCAGCAGGATGTCCAGGCGGCTCCGGTCACCGCCCTGGGCGGTCAGAGCCGGCAAACACGTCTGCTCGACCTGGTCGCCCGGGGCCTCGCCAGAGTCGAGAGCGCACGCAGCGGCCCGGCGCGGCTCCGTGCGCACCAGCTCCAGTTCATTCAGTCGAAGCTGAAGTTCATCACCAATGTCATCGACGCCGGGATGCGCCGGCTGAAGATCGACCCGAGGCTGGGAGGGACGCTCCGCAGCCTCGCGGTGGGGGCAATGCGAGACGTGCAGTCGCTCCGCGCGAGCATCGCGTAGCTCACAAGGGGAACCCATGAGGGAGCGTGTCGAAAACCCATCGAAGAGGCTCAGCGGTGCTTGCGCCGCGGCCCTCGTGCTCTTGCTCTGCCTCGCAGTCCGCACCGCCTCGGGCGCCGACGAGGCGGGCCTCTACCTGCGCGCGGCGTTGGGCGCGGGCCCGCACCCGAAGAGTCAAGAGTTGCTGCTCAGCCCGGAGGCGCCTGCCGGTGAGACCCAGCGCCTGCTCGAGACGGGGGTGCGGGTGTCGGACACGCAGGAGCTCGGCCAGTTTCGTTCAACTGCCACGCAGCTCCAGGCGATCGATGCAGCTCCGACGAAGGCCGTTCTCTACCTCGCGAAGGGACAAACCCAGCCGGTCGAGAACTGCGCCGTGGTCACCGTCGACGTCGTTCGTGAGCGCTCGGCCACGCGCGAGCTGCTCGCCACCGGGAGCCTGAGGACGAGCCTCTTCTCGATGAGGGAGGGCGCGCTCACGGATCCCAAGACCGTCACGCTGCAAGCGGGGGACGTCCCCTGGGGGCTCGCCGACGGCGACGCCCTCGTGACGGACGTCCGGGTGCGGAACGATTGCGGCGACGGCAGCCGGACGGTCGGGCTCATCTACGATGCCGCCAGCCAGGCGAGTCGTCTCGTCTTCGTGGCCGATGACTCGAGCAGCCCCGCATTCGTCGACAACTGCCCGCTGGTACCCAACCCGGAGCAGACCGACCGGGACGGCGACGGCCTCGGCGACGCGTGCGACAACTGCCCAAAGGTCGCGAACCCCGACCAGCAGGACAGCGACCACGACACGGTCGGAGACGCCTGCGACAACTGTGCGCTCGCCAACCCGGACCAGCTCGACACGGATCAGGACGGGATCGGCGACGCGTGTCAGACGCCGCCGCCCCCGACGCCTTGCACGACATGCCCCTGCGGCCCGACCTGCGCCGACACGAACTCGTGTGGCTTCGTCGGCGCGCCGTCCCTCGACGCCCTCGAGTGCTGGCTGCGGGCCTTTCAGACGATCCTGACGACGGCGCCACCGGCCGACGTCTCGCCGCAGATCACGCGGCCCCGCTCGCCGATCATGCGCACGCTCGGGCGCGCCACGCGCCGGGTCAGCAGGCTCCGCGCGCTCCTCACGCGCGGCGTGCGTCCGCGGCGTGCCGGAAGGGGCGTCTCGCGCGTCGAGGGGCAGCTCACGCGCCTCTCGTCACTCGTCCAGCGGGCCACCAGGGCGGGCCGCATCACTCAGCGGTTGCACGACACGCTGATCGGCGTCGTACACCAGGCGACCTTCACGGCAGAGGGACTCCGGCGCTGAGCGCCGCGTTGGTGCCGTCCCGCGCGCGGTCCGAGCCCTCCGGGGTCACGTGGGCGAGGTCGGCGACGACGGCGACCAGCTCCGCCGGGTCGACGGGCTTGGCGAGATGCGCCCGGAAGCCGGCGGCGAGGGCGCGACTGCGGTCCTCCGACGCCGCGTACGCGGTGAGCGCCGCGGCCGGAATCTCCCTGCCGCGCAGCCGCGCCCGTGCCCTCCCGAGCAGCGTGTAGCCGTCCACCCCCGGCATGGCGATGTCGCTCAGCAGGACGTCGCTCGGCTCGTGCTCCAGGCTCTCCACCGCATCGCCGGCGGATTCCACCGCCCGCACGGTCGCCCCGGCCTGCTCGAGGACCGCGGCCACCGACTCGCGTGCATCCCGATCGTCGTCCACGACGAGCACCCGCACGCCCCGCAGGGTCGGGGCGGCAGGAGGCCGTTCCCCCTGGAGGGCCGGCGGCGCCGTGACGCGCCTCGCCTCCGGGCCCCCCGCGAGCGGGAGTCTCACCGTGAACGTCGCCCCCTGCCCCCTGCCGTTGCTCTCCGCCGCCACGGCGCCTCCGTGCAGCGCGACGAGGTCGCGTACGATGGCGAGGCCAAGCCCGAGCCCGCCGTGCGTCCGGGTGCGCGTGCTGTCGGCCTGGCGGAAGCGCTCGAAGACGTGCGGCAGAAATTCGGCCTCGATGCCCTCGCCCTCGTCGCGAACGGAGACGACGGCCTCGGAGCCGGCGCGCGAGACGCGGAGGACGATGCGGCCGCCCGCTGCCGAGAACTTCACGGCGTTGGAGAGGAGATTCCACACCACCTGCTGAAGACGGGCGGGGTCGCCCTCGACCTGGTTCCCCGTCAGCTCGAGCACCTGCTCCAGCCTGACCCCCTTGGCCTCGGCCGCGCCACGAACCGCGTCGAGCGCCGCTTCGGCGACGTCGGTGAGATTGACCGGACCGACATCGAGGACGAGCTTCCCGCTCACGATGCGAGACACGTCCAGGAGGTCTTCGATGAGCTTCGCCTGCGTCACCGCGCTCCGCTCGATCGCCTCGAGCGCGCGCGCCCTCCGCTCCGGGTCGAGCTTGCCGGTCCGCAGGAGGCTCGCCCACATGCGGATGGCGCCGAGCGGCGACCGCAGCTCGTGCGACAGCATGGCCAGGAACTGGTCCTTCACCTCGCTCGCCTTGCGCAGCTCGCGCGTGCGCTCCTCCACGGTCCGCTCGAGGGTGGATCGCTGCTCGTCGAGCTGGCGGCGGAGGTGCCGCGTCTCGATCGCACGCGCCAGCGAAGCGACGAAGTAGTCACGCTCGATGGGCTTCGGAATGAAGTCGTAGGCCCCGCCGCGCAAGGCTTGCACGACGAGGTCGTGCTGCCCGTGGCCCGTGATGAGCAAGGTCGGCGTATCCGGCCGGAGCGACCGAATCTCCGCGAGCAGCACCAGGCCGTCCATTCCCGGCATCTTGATGTCGCTGACGACGGCATCATAGTCCGTGGCCGCGATCAGGCGGAGCGCATCCGCCGCCGAGTCGCAGGTGTCCACCGCCGCGTCCGCGAGGCGCAGCCGCAGGGCTTCGGGGAGCGCCCGCAGCAGGGCCGCATCGTCGTCGACGATGAGGATGCGGCTCATGTCGTCACCCGGGACGGCCAGGCTCCGGCGTAGAGCGGGAGCTCGATCCGGAAGGTGGCGCCGCTTGCTTCGCCGGTCCCTTCCCGGACCAGCGCGATCGAGCCCTCGTGCTCGCGGATGATGCCGTGCGCGATGGAGAGACCGAGACCGGTACCGGCGCCCACGTCCTTGGTGGTGAAGAAGGGGTGGAAGATGCGCTCCTCCAATCCCGGCGGGACGCCGGGACCGGTATCGCGGAACCGGAGCTGCACCATCCCTTCCCTGATGCTGGAGTCGATGTGGATGAGCCTGGCAGCGGAAGTCGACAGCGCGTCACGGGCGTTGGTCAGGAGGTTGATGAAGACCTGCTCGAGCTGGATGGAATTGCCGAGGACGAGCGGATCTTCGGGGCAGAGGTCCAGCCGCACATCGATCTGGCGGAGGAGGAGCTGGTGCTGCAAGAGCGCGAGGGAGCGTCTGACGACGTCGTTGACCCGCAGCGGCTCCCGGCTGACGGGGGCCGGCCGGCCGAACGCGCGAATGTGCGAGATGATCTGGGTCGCCTTCCGCACCTGCTCCATGGCGTGGCGCAGGTCTTCGAGGAGACGGGTGTTTTCGGCGCCGCCGAGCTCGAGGTAGTCGACGGCGTTCCCGACGAAGAGCCCGATGTTGTTGAGGGGATTGTTCAGCTCGTGAGCGATCCCGGTCGTCAGCTCGCCGACCGTCGCGAGCTTGCCGGCCTGCACCAGCTGCTCCTGCTTCTCACGCACCTCCTGCTCACGGCGCTGGACCTCGCGGGTGGTCTCGCGCAGGTCGCCCATGATGTGGATCATGGCCTTGCGACCGTTCTCGAGGCGCAGGCTGGACCGCCGAAAGTCCTCGAGGATGTGCATGAGCGCCCGCCGCGAGTTGCCGAGCCGCTCGGTCTGTGCCGCGAGCCGGCGGCGGTCCTGCTCGCAATCGACCAGGACGTGCAGCAAGGCCTTGCGCTGCCGGGCGAGCCGCCGGTTGAGCTCGTTCATGTCGCCCACGATGTGGAGCAGCGCGCGGTGTCGCTCCTCGGCCTTGCGCACACGCTCCTCGAGGCGTCGCACCTGGGCGAGCAAGCGCGCCTCCTCCTCCGGGAACGGTTCGGTGCCCGTCTCGGCCGCCGGCTCGGGGCGGAGGACGGCGGTCGACTCGCCGCTCATGGGTGGGTCCTCTCCGGCTTGGTCCGCTCCAGCTGCTGCCGGAGGGTCTCCACCTCCTTCTCGAGGGCGATCATCTTGAGCTCGCGGCCCACGACGACCTCCTCGAACTTCTCGAGATCGAGGATCTTCTCCTGCAGCTCGGCCTGCGACGCCCGGAGGTCGCGTACGACGCGGTCGTATGCCCGCACGTCACGCAGGATGCCGATGGCGCCGATCACCTTGCCGCTGGAATCGCGCAGCGCCGAGGCGTTGAGCGTCGCCGGAATGATCTCGCCCGAGGCGCTGCGGGTATTCAGGCGCGCGTTCCGCGTCACTCCGCGCTCGACCACCTCGCGCAACGCGGCCATCAACTCGCGGGTCTCTTCCGGAGGGAGGAAGCGCGACAGCGACTGCTCGAGCACCTCGTTGCGGTGCAGGCCGAGCAGCTCCGACACGGCGTCGTTGGCCTGCAGGATCTTGCCCGACAGGTCGGAGACGAACACCGGGTCGGGCGCGTGCTTGATCAAGCTCTCCGCGTACCACCGCGCCTTGTCGAGCTCGCGCATGTCGCGGAGGATGCCGATCGCCCCGATCACCTTGCCGTCGGGCCCGCGCAGGGCGGAAGCGTTCAGGGCGGTCGGAATGACCTCACCGCTCGCGCTCCGCGGGTTGAGCCGAGCGTTGCGCGTGACGCCGCGCTCCACGACCTCGTCGAGGGCGGCCATGAATTCCCGGCTCTCGTCCGGGCTGATGAAGCGCGACAGCGACTGCGCGAGCAGCTCGTCCTGACGGAAACCGAGCAGCTCCGACACCGCCGCGTTCGCCTGGAGGATCCGACCCTCGAGGTCCGAGACGAACACCGGATCGGGGGCGTTGGCAATGATGAGCTGGGCGTCGAGCACGCCGCGTGACGTCGCTTCCCCCTTGGCCGCCCGCTCGGTGCCCAGCGACCGCATGCCGGTTGCAGCCATCTCGCAATCCCTCCCTCCCACCTGGCAGTCGAAGCGCAGCGTGCGATGCAGTCGGGGCGGTCTTGGTGATTGCGAGAACACTTAACTACGCCTTTCGGCCGGGCGTGGCAGTCACCCGATGGTGTGACCAGCATCCCCCCTTTTCCCCCATCCCTCTCCCATGCTCGAGGACGGTGGCAGAACCACGCGGACGGCTCGGGGCTCGTGAACGTGTCCAGCGTTCAGCGGCAGCGTTGGCCTCCAAACCACGCGCTGTGGTAGGGACTGCGCGCACCGACAAGCAGTGACGCGGCACGAGGCCTGGCGGGGGGCCTGGGTCGAGAGTCCGTGGGGATGGCCTCTCGTGCGCGAGGTTGCATGGCCACGGACGAAGAGGCCCTAGGGGCACCGGAAGACGACGCCTTCCGCGCGGCGTACGAGAGCGAGACCCGCAGGAGCTGTCTGCGTGGCGCGAGCGCGTACTGCCTGCTCACCGGGCTCGTGATCCTGGCGACGATCCCGCTCGACCACGTCCGCTTCCCCGCGCTCGCCGGCCGGTTGCTCCCCATGCGCTTCGCCGGCGTCGGCGCGATGGCCGTCATCCTGGCCCTGCTCCGCATCCCGTATGGACGCCGCCAGCCGCGGGCACTCGGCTTGCTGCCGCCGCTCGCGGGCGGCGCGCTGGTGCAGACGATCGCCTTCGCGAGCGGCGGGCACGCGAGCCCCGTCAACGTCGACACCATCTTCACCATCCTCGGCGTCGCGGTGCTCATCCCGTGGACCCCGCTCTGGTCCGCGCTCGCCTGTCTCCTCATCGTCGGCGAGTACGTGGCCGCGACGGCCACCGCGGGCACGCTCGGCGAGCCGCCCTTCGGCGACAACCTCCTGGTCTTCATCGCCGCGAGCAGCCTGGCGATCGTCACCACAGCGGTGCGAGAGCGCTGGCGGCGGCGGGAGTTCGGCCGTCGGTGGATGCTCGCCGCCGCGGAGCGCAACGCGCGGGCCGCCGCGGAGCGCTATCGGTCGCTGGTCGAGACCGCCGGCAGCGTCATCATCGTCCTCTCCCGCGACGGCCGGATCGGCGAGTTCAACCGGGAAGCGGTGCGGGTGCTCGGGTTGCCGCCCCGGGAGGCGATCGGGCAGGACTATCTCGGGCTCTGCGTGCCGGCTTCCTGCCGCGGGGCGGTCGGCGCCGCCATCGCGCGCGCCCGCGGGGGCGAGGCGGTGCAAGGGCTCGAGGCGCGCATGGTGACCCGGGGCGGCGGGGAGCGCGTCTTCGTGTGCCAGGTGAGTCGGCTCGCCGACGGCGGCGTGATCCTGTGCGGACAGGACATCACCGACCGCAAGAGCGTCGAGGAAGCCTTGCAGGCGAGCGAGGCGCGTCTCCGAAGCGTGATGACCGGGGCACCGGTCATCCTCTTCACGCTGGACCACGCCGGCATCTGCACGCTCTCCGAGGGACGGGGGCTTGCGCGCCTCGGCCTCAAGCCCGGCCAGGTGGTCGGTATGCACTTCTCCGAGGTCCTGGCGGCATACATCAACGACCCCGACCGGTCCGCGGAGTACTTCCGGCGTGCGGTCGCCGGCGAGCCCGCCACCTGGCTCGGCTCGGCGGGCGATATGATCTTCGAGTGCCGCCTGACCCCCGTCCGCGACGCGGAAGGAAACGTGAGCGGCGTGATCGGCGTCGCGATCGATGTCACGGAGCGCGAGCGGGCGGAGAACACGCGCCTCGACCTCGAGCGCAAGCTCCTCGAGGCGAAGCGGCTCGAGAGCCTCGGGGTGCTCGCGGGCGGCGTCGCGCACGACTTCAACAACCTCCTGCTGAGCGTGCTCGGCAACGCCTCCGTGGCGGCGTCGAAGCTGCCCGCGGACTCGCCGGCGTGCGAGAGTCTCCGGCGGATCGAGGCCGCCGCGCGACGAGGGTCGGACCTCACCAGGCAGATGCTCGCCTATGCCGGCAAGGAACCCGTCTCGTTCCAGCCCGTGGACGTGAACACCGTCGTCGAGGAGACGATGGACCTCCTGCAGGTGTCGATCCCCGCGTGGGTCCTGATACGGCAGGAGCTCGGCCGAGATCTCCCCGAGGTGGCGGGTGACCCCAGCCAGATGCGTCAGGTGTTGATGAACCTGCTGATCAATGCCGCCGAGGCGATCGGCGACGCCGACGGCGTCATCACCGTGCGGACCGCCGCCGTCCAGCTCGACGAGACGGACCTGCAGCAGATGCACCGCGGGTCAGAGGTATCTGCCGGGCCGCACGTCTGCCTGGAGGTCACCGACAGCGGCGCCGGCATGAACCCGGCCACCGTGTCGAAGATCTTCGACCCCTTCTTCTCGACGAAGTTCACGGGGCGGGGGCTCGGGCTCGCGACCGTGCTCGGCGTCGTCCGCGGACACCACGGGGGGCTGGCTGTGCAGACAGAGTCCGGGCAAGGCACGACCTTCCGCGTCTTCCTGCCCGCCGGAGCCCGGATGGAGCCCGCCCGGCCGGCCGAGTCGAGCACGCGAACCGTGCTCGTCGTCGACGATGAGGAGGACGTGCGCGCCGTCACGGCGCACATGCTCGAGCGGCTCGGCTGCAGCGTGCTCGTCGCCGCCGACGGCCGAGAGGGGGTAGAGGTCTTCCGCGCCAACGCGCCGGTCATCGACGCCGTGCTGATCGATCTCACGCTGCCCCGCCTGAGCGGCGAGGGCGCGTGCCGCGAGATCCGGACCATCCGGTCCGACGCCCGCGTGATCCTCATGAGCGGCTACAGCGACGAGGACGCGACCGGGCGGCTGACCGCGGCGGGGGCCGCGGGCTTCCTCCGGAAGCCTTTCTCCGTGGCCGATCTGCGCTCGACGATGGACCGCGCGCTCGCCATGCATCCCTAGGTACGGCATTCGCTGCGGCGTCCCGGCCGCGCGCTCCGCGCGGCACACATGTGTCACGCTCGGCCTGTTGGACGCCACGGCCGGACGAACCCTCAAGCAGGACGCTCGCCGTCCGGCGGTCCGCCACTTGCACCCTCCCCCCGCCCGGAGGCGTCGCCATGCGGGTGAGTAGGGCAGGAAGCCGATGGGGAACGAGCGCGACCGCGCTCGTCACGGTCATGGTCGTGGGGCTGGCCCGGAACGCGGCCGCCGGGTGCGGGTGCCAGAAGCCGCCGCCGCCCGTCGCGGAGGTCCGGCCGAACGTCACCTACGCCGGGGCGCCGGTGACGCTCTTCAGCGCCTCGCTCGTCGAGGGCGAGGACTACGACGTCACCTTCACATCGAGCGCCACCGGTGACGACACCACGGTCAGTGCGCGGGTCGTCAACCGCCGCGACCTGGGTGACGGCGTCTTCAAGAACCAGCTGGTCGTGCCCGTTCCCGAGCTGCCGCTCGGTCCGGCCGCCATCGTCGCCCGGCTGGCCGGTCGGACGTCTCCCGCGATCAATATCCAGGACGCCGACTTCACGGTCGCGCCGGCGCCCGTCGCCGTCCCGTCCCAATACGGTGAGTGGCGCGTTCCCGGCTACCGCGCGGCCGTCGGCAAGGACGGGGTCGTCTACGTCACCCTCGACCTGACGGGCACCACCGAGCCGCTGGTCTTCGAGGCCCGGGCGCTCGGCTACCCGCTCCGCTTCACGAACCAGGACATCATCTTCCGCAACGCCCAGGGCTTCCTCATGCAGCTGCTGGTCGGGGTCGACGGGGAGCCGGTGCCCGGGATGTTCATCGTGCCGGCGTCGGACCCGAGCTCGTCCGACAGCGACACGCTCCGCTACTCGCGGCACGAGTTCAGCACCTACTTCCTGCAGCACGCCGAGCGGCAGCCCCACGCCGTCGATCCCACCGACCCGAACTGGCACCTGGACGGCAGCCGTCACGTCGACCACAACCATCTCATCCTCGCCATCGCCGGCCAGCTCGGACACCAGCGGCCCGACCCGGGCACCACCCCGGCCTTCGACCTCGGGGTCACGACCTACTCGCTCTTCCATCAGGGGCTGGTGGGGGTCTCGTCGGTCACCATGAGCGGCCGGGCCCTGACCGACGGGTACGACACCGCGGGAAGCCCTCCGACCCCCGATGGCGACGTGTTCAGCAACGGGATGGTGAGCGTCCACGACCACGCGAAGATCGAGGGCGACGCCACCGGAGCCGGGTTCGACGTCGCGCGGGACGCGGCGGTGAGCGGCAGCCGGACGATCGGGACGCCCCTGTCCTTCATGGAGATCAAGGTGCCGGCGGGCATCCCAGACCTCGGGAAGCTCACCGTTGAGCCGGGCTCGCCGGAGGTTGCGGACCGGGCACCGCACCGGAGCAAGGGGGGCAAGGGGACGAAACGGAGCGGCGGCCCCAAGGGTCGCCGGCAGCGGACGCTCGTCGGACCGGGGAGCTTCCTCGTTTCGGACCTGACGATCGCCGGGCGATCCACGCTGTTCGTCGACAACTCTGCCGGACCGGTGACGCTCTACGTGACCGGCCGCGTGACGGTGAAGGGCACCGGACGCATCGTGGTGGCGGATCCGAACCCCGAGAAGTTCGCGGTGTACGTCGCCAGCGACCAGCCGGTCACCTTCGGAGGCTCGGCCGCGACGCGCTTCTACGGCGTGCTCTACGCGCCGCGGTCGACGGTCGACATCATGGGCGGCGGCCAGTGGTACGGAGCGTTCGTCGGCAATGCGTTGCGCGCGGCGGGGCGCTCGAACGTGCACTACTACCGGGCACTCAAGGGTCGATGAGGATGGCGCTGAGGATGGGCCGCTTGACAGGGGCTTCCGCGACCGCCTAGGAAGACGAGCTGGCCGCCCCGCCCATGGCGCCCCCCGTCCTCTGGCAGTTCAGGTTCTCGCACTTCAACGAGAAGGCGCGCTGGGCGCTCGATTTCAAGGGCATCCCGCACGTGCGCCGCTCCCTGATCCCGGGCCTGCACCTGCCGCGCGTGCTCTGGCTGAGCGGCCAGAAGTCGCTCCCCGTCCTCCAGCTCGACGGCGAGACGATCGTCGACTCGACGCGCATCATCGCGACCCTCGAGCGGGTGAAGCCGGACCCGCCGCTCTACCCGCGTAACGAGCGGGAGCGCGCCCTCGCCCTCGAGGACTTCTTCGACGAGGAGCTCGGCCCTTACATCCGCCGCGCGCTCTTCCACGAGCTCCTCCCGGACGGTGACTACTGCGCCGCGCTGTTCAGCGAGGGCTCCGGCTCCGCCGCCCGGACGGCCTATCGGGCCGCCTTCCCGGTGATCCGCGTCCTCATGAAGCTGGACATGAAGATCGATGCCGCGGGCGCGGCCAAGGCGCGGGCCCGCGTGGCCGCCGCCCTCGACCGCCTCGACGGGGAGCTGCAGCCGAGCGGCTACCTCGTGGGCGAGCGCTTCAGCGTCGCCGATCTCGCTGCCGCCGCGCTCCTCGCGCCGCTCGTCTTTCCGCCCGAGTGGCCCTACCCCCTGCCCGGTCCGCTGCCGGCGCGGGCCGCGGCGCTGAGCGACGCGTTCGCCGCGCACCCCGGCGTGCGATGGGTCCGCGAGATGTACCGCCGGCACCGCGGGACGTCGGCGGCGCTCGCCGCATAGCGGATCAGGCTCTCGCGGCCCGGCGCGCGAGCAGCGCGCGGGTGCGGGCGACGGCGCCCTCGTCGCCGTCGACGCGGAAGGGGATGCCGAGGAAGTCCGTGGCGCCCGCCTCGGCCAGGCGGTCGAGCTCCTCCCCGACCGCGCTCTCGTCGCCCACGATGGCCACGTCGTCCGGTCCTGCCGCGCCCTCGAGGTCGAGCATCCGCCGGTAGGAGGGCAGCGCCCCGTAGATCTGGAAGCCGCGGGCCGCCGACGCCCGTGCCGCGGCGACGTCTCGGGTGACCGCAACCGGGAGCCCGACGACCACACGCGGCGCCGGGCGGCCCGCCGCCGCGGCCGCCTCGCGGATGCGCGGCACCGTGTGCTCGCGGACCGTGCGCAGGCCGGTCATCCAGGTGATCGTCCCGTCGGCTTCCCGGCCGGCGAGCGCGAGCATCTTCGGGGCGAGCGCGGCGACCAGGATCGGGCACGGCGTGGCGCCCGGGACGGCGAGCTGCGCGTTCACGCGGTACTCCTCGCCCGCATGGCTGACGCTGCCCGTGCGGATGAGGGGCCCCAGCACCGCGAGGTACTCCTTCATGTGGCTGTAGGGCTTCGCGAAGGAAAGGCCGAACATTCCCTCGATGACGATCTGATGCGAGAGGCCGATGCCGAGCGTGAACCGGCCGCGCGCCACCGCCTGCGCCGAGAGCGCCTGCTGCGCCATGGCCAGCGGATGACGCGGGAAGGTCGGCACGACGGCCGTGCCGAGCTCGAGGCGCGTCGTCTCGCGCGCGCAGAGCGCCGCGGCGAGGATCGCATCCATGCCGAAGATGTTGGCGAACCAGCCGCTCGCAAAGCCTTCGGCCTCCGCCCGCTTCGCCTGAGCAACGAGGCCGTCGACGTCCGCCGGCGTTCCGCCGATGTCACCGATGCCGATGCCGATCTTCATGGTGCGGGTCTTAGCGCACCCGCGCCCTCCGGCGGAAGGCCCACCGCGGCGGCTCGGCGCCGGCCACTCACCTTGACACCCCGCGCGACGCGCGGGTAGCGTCGGGGCCCGTTGAGCGACGCCCTCTCCGGCATCCGCATCCTCGACCTCACGGCAGAGCCCGGCTTCTTCGCCGGCAAGGTCCTCGGGGACCTCGGCGCGGACGTCGTGAAGGTCGAGCCGCCGGCGGGCGATCCGGCGCGCCGGCGGCCGCCCTTCTGGGGCGGGGTCGCCGATCCCGGCCGGTCGCTCCTCTGGCTCGCGCTCAACACGTCGAAGCGCGGCATCACCCTCGCGCTCGACCGGCCGCGCGGGCGCGAGCTGTTCCTCGCGCTCGCCGAGCAGGCCGACGTCGTCCTCCAGACCGAGCCGGCGGGGAGCCTGGCGGCGCGCGGCCTCGGCTGGGAGACCCTGCACGCGCGGAACCCCCGTCTGATCCTCTGCTCGATCACGCCGTTCGGGCAGACCGGGCCGCGCGCCGCGTGGCGCGGCTCGGACCTCACGGTGGTCGCCGCCAGCGGCAACCTCTACGCGACGGGCGATCCCGACCGCCCGCCCGTCCGCTGCTCCCTGCCCGTGTCGCACTACCACGGCGGCCTCGAGGCCGCGGTCGGCGTCGTCTTCGCCCTCCTCGCCCGCGAGCAGACGGGCGAGGGCCAGCAGGTCGACGTCGCGCTCCAGGCCGCCATGGTCATGCCGAGCATCGGCACGGCCGCGATGTTCCGGATGACGGGCCAGCGCGGGGCGCGGGTCGGCGCCTTCATGAGCGCCGGCCGGACCGTCCAGCGGGAGATCTGGCCCTGCAAGGACGGCTTCGTGTCCTTCGCGCTGCGCGGCGGACCGGCGCGGGTGCCGGGGTTGATCGCCATGGTCGCGTACATGGACGAGCACGGGATGGCATCGGAGCGCCTGAAGGCGATCGACTGGAAGACCTACAACCACAACCTGCTGACGCAGCCCGAGGTGGACGCGCTCACCCGGGAGTTCGGCGCTTTCTTCGCCACCAAGACGATGGCGGAGCTCTACCGCGCCGCCTGCGCGCGCAACCTCATGCTCGCCCCGGTCAACACGGCGCGCGAGATCGTGGCCTCCGAGCAGCTCGCCGCACGCGGCTTCTTCGTCGACGTCGAGCACCCCGGCCGCGGCCGGCTGCGCTCTCCCGGCGCCTTCGCGGTGACGAGCGACGCGAGCGTCGCGCTCCGGAGACCCGCGCCGCGTCTCGGCGAACACACCGCCGAGGTCCTGGCCGAGCTCGGGCTCGGCGCCGAGGACGTCGAGCGGCTCCGGGCCGAGGCCGTCGTATGAGGCCGCTCTTCGCCGGCACGACGATCGTCGAGTTCGGCGGCGGCGCCGC
>Ga0209056_10002396_pt1 | contig 20240 bp, 25 predicted proteins | sample GraSoiAngelo_114_FD_185876 | JGI IMG/M metagenome (GOLD analysis project Ga0209056, IMG submission 185876) | Grasslands soil microbial communities from the Angelo Coastal Reserve, California, USA - 14_0903_13_40cm (SPAdes) (version 2) | ecosystem: Environmental > Terrestrial > Soil > Grasslands...
TTATTCCACTCGTTGGCGCCTGGTTCTACTACCGGTTCAACGTCTCCGACAGCTACAGCGGGCCAATCCTCGCCTTCTCCAACATACTCATCGGATTCTCCGCATACGCTAGTCCTAGACTCGCTACTAGGTTTGGGCAGATGCGCGCGATCATCCTCGTTACAGGCTCGTCTATGTTGTTCATGCTAAGCATGGCCTTCATCCCCATCTTCGCGCTTGCAGCAGGAGTGTACATTGTAAGAGCGGCGCTGATGAACATGGCGGGCCCGCTCATGGACTCATTCTCCATGAGCATATTCCCCGCGGAACAGAGAGGCCTAGTCAGCGCACTGAGCAACATTACATTCCGACTGCCGAACAGTCTGAGCACCTACTTCGGCGGATTCATACTCGGACTGGGACTACTACAGCTGCCCTTCTTCATCGCCAGCGCATTCTACATAACCGGACTCACAGCCTTCTACATCTTCTTTGTAGCAACCAAACGATACGCGGCCCAAATAGCTACTCTAAGTTAGAGACAGTCGCTCGAAACGTCCGCAGGATTGAGACCGTTCTAGAGAAAGAACGGCATAAACAACCACGTTCATGAAACGCATTATTCGTAATAACGGGATTCTAGAATACTAGGCACTTCTACGTCGCGAGACACGCCAGCATACCTTATTTTTCTAAAGGGTCTCCAGCTGACCAGATTCTAACACGGACCCATCAACATCCCCGCGTCACGGATAACCGATCTCAACCGGACCCTAACACTGTCATGGACCCTCAGCCGACTCTCAAGGCAATTCCTAGGGACAATCAGGTCGTCGAATCATATTGTCCGCAATGAATGGGTTATAGATTGAGCCCGAACCTCATGCTTCTTGAGAACTTGACCAAACACGAGGTTTGTGTCGCGAGAAACAATTATTTTCGAGAGTTCTCGGTTGGTAACGCGTTTGGTAACCGTAAATGGTAACACAACGTTGCGGGTCCGCGTCAAGTACTCGAAGAGTTCAAGTTTGGTCCCATTTCGGTCCCACGACCGTCCCAACTCATGCGCTTTCGTTCCCAACCCTGTTGATATATTTCCGTCGACATATGGGAGTCAAGTTGAAAAGCGGGCGACGTAAAACGATGAGCGGCCTCTCCCGAGAAACCTGCTGCAGAGCCCAAGAGCGTCAAGAACCTCCTCGAAAACATAACCCCAAAGAAGCCTACGGGATTTCTAGCAGCACAAATCATCTTGGCAAACGACGGGACCCCGGACCCCGATTTGCTTAATACGACAATCAGCGTAAGAAGACAGTGCAATGTCAACGCCTCAACCGTCTCCCCATCCGTACTATTCTTCTCAGCCGTCGCATAGTCACGACAAATTCGTAGCTGCGATAATTATTGTAGCCGTACTTACCGCGGCGGTCGCGGGCGGTATCGGCTATGGACTTGGAAGTGTATCGAGAACCTTGGGAACTTCGCCTCAACCCAAACCAACAAGTTTCACATACACGCATGGCAGCGTGAATATCGGCCGTAGTGGCTCCCAATACACCCCCTTTGCAATTTACTTTGACAACCAGTACACCGGGACTTTAGCCTCAACGATTTTTAGCGGCGGTACGTACCAGCTGTATCTTCCGTCCGGAAACGTGTACCAAGTCACGATTTATTGGTATCAATCCTCGTTCTCCGGGACGACCTTGCAAAGTTGCACGGCACGTCCGTCGCCATTCACTCCGACCGGTTCGTCGTACACACAAGAATTCCTGTGCTAACCTTCTGAAGCAGACGCTCCGTCGAAGAAAAGGAACGACACGTATCACCAATTCGACTCGTCCTACGAAATGAACGCTCCGTCGATGCATGCCTTGGGATCCGTGCCTTTGTTAGAGAACAATCCCGATTTCTTTGCCCGCTTTCAACCTATTTGGTGCTTGACATACGGCAAGGTCACGACGCATGAGACAACTGGCGTTGGGATGAAAGTGTTTCATTGTGTAAGGAATGTGCGAATATTGCGCTGGAAAAGCTGTGAGTAGCCGTTAGCCCCACAGTTTCTTGAAATCATCTCGAACCGTTCTGAAGACTTTTCTTTTGAGGTCATAATCCCTGATTTCTATATCGTCGCCTTTCTGAACGAAGGTTACGACTCGAAAGTTTTCGGATAAAGCCTTGGGGTGGCTACCTCGTTTGGTGCCTTCTCCGATGTCGCTGATGAAGGGTAGAAGCATGTTCCACGAGTGGGCGGTAAAAATTACCTGCTTGTGCCATTCGTTAACCGCCGTATTGAACAAGTCCACGATGACTTCTTGTGAACGAGGGTGAAGATGAATCTCAGGTTCCTCTACTACTATAGTGCTCCCTTCGGGTGAAAACACGATCCCTGCAATAACCGTAAGAGTCTTTTGAATTCCCGTTCCTTGATATGCAATATTCACATCGACGCCACTTGCTTGTTGGGTCTCTATGGAACCTTGGTCTCTGCGAAGAGGTGACTTGAGAATGGAGAGCTTCGGATCAATTCGTTTCAACCATTCTTCCGCAACACTCCACTTTGGGTCGCGGCTCGTGAACCGTTCAAGCAAGTAGGTTATGACGTTCGAACCGAACGGGTCTAACGGCTGACCCCACGCTGTGCCTTGAGGATTATAACCCACTTGTAGGTTCGGCTGAACTTCGTTTCTTGATGGGGCGAAGTACCAGCCTTTTCTCAATTCTTCTTGTAGCTCGCCGCGAAGACCCGGCGGATCCCATGCCCAGTTCCGAGTTGTTGGCTGAAACTCTATTGACACGGGTCCACTGTATCGACCCGAGAAGTTTACGCCCGCACGCACCCCTAGCTCATATTCATGATTATGAGCTATGTTCTCGATGCTTCCCCACCGGTAGCTTGTAGTATCAAACTGAAAACCTCCTCGTGTAAGATGGACAGTTCTAACGAAGTTGTAGGCACCTATCATGATGCTTTTGCCCACATTATTCGGTCCGACCAAAAGTGTCTCTGGGGATAGGTTCAGTTGATAGTCAGAATTCCCAAAGCACCCGAGATTTCTGACGAATATCTGGGTAAGCAATCGTGTTACACGCTGACCGGGCATATGCTGTGATGAATATTAAGATTGGAGATCTCTATCATCGATCCGGATGCCCATCTAACCACTTGTCATGGAACTACACTGTGACTTCGAAGGGCGCAAGGAAACTACCTTTCTGAAACGGTGTAAGGGGTGCTGGACCAAATTTCTGGAAGCGGCACCTGAACGAGCAACGGACGAGTTGTTGTCACAATTGAACGCATGACCCCCGTTGGAGAGCAGGCTAACTGAGGAGTCCCGTATAGAGCACGTAGAGGGTCGCGAACGGAGTATTGTATCCGAGCCAAGCAATGTCGTAGAAGTCAGCGGTTATTGAACCACCGGCAAGATAGCTAATGAAGGCGACGATTCCAAAGATGAAGAAGCCAATCCCCGCCCACCATTGAAACACCCAAAGCAAGTTGTCCCAATGGTGTAAGCTGGCAATAAAGATGGACACAGTGTTAGCAAGGATTGACGGTCTGGAAATGTAGTGCCTCTCAACTCTCAGATTCATCAAGATAACAACAAGGAGCAGCCAATCGGAACCGCTCGCCAGAGAGACCATACTTAGACTACTTCACTAGTTTTCTCCATTGATGCCTCAGTTCATTCAATACTTCAATCGCGATTCCGAGAACCCCGACGCCGAGAACTAGGGCGAGTAGAAGTAGGTAGAGGGTCCCGAACGGGGGAAAGAGAAGCCACCCTATTGCCATGAATAGTATCCCGAGAACCATTATTCCGGCGATTGTCCCGACCCGCTTGGTGAGTGGTATTCTTCCCATCTCTGAGAGAACTCTCCTTGGAGAATACCTCCTCCCGCCTCCCTCCGATAAATGCTACAGAGGTGAGTGAATGTTACTCTTTGAAGGGTGTAGACTTACTCATCAACGCCCTTGCTGTTTAGCATCATTTGCCATTGAATGTCAAAGTGCTTCTTCGCGTTGACTTTGTTAGACAAAGAAAGCACTCCATAGGAAGTGTAGTTTCTTGAGCCACCATCATCCACCAAATGCATTGTAAAACGTGTTAGTCCGAATTCTTCACGAACGAATCTCCGAATTGCCGAACAAATCTCGGGCGGTAACGGTGTGTGGCCTTGTGCACGTTTTACCTCCACCAATTTCTCAGTCTCTTTTGAAGGAGCGCGCCAAGACTTTGCTATCATTCTGTTTCTCAACAATGACCCTCTTAACTTGGACACTGACTGGAGCTTGGAGAACGCGAGGATCGGAGTGTGTCAGACTTCATGTGTTCTCAACTTCAAACGGTCAAGAATACCAAGGCGTAGGACCCGATCAACCATGCAGCAATCCAGATTGCGAAGAGCCCTCTCGGAACTGATCCTATCCGCAGACGCTTGATACGCCCTGATGGAGATGGATGAGTTTCAGTTAGTGTACGCATTTCATTCGGACATAACGTTTCCAACGCTTCTATCATCGCTCCTGCACCGACAAGGCTGGCGGTTTTTCTGTCAGCTAGGAGCTCAGACATCCAGCTCACCGGAATCGATGCCAGAAGGTAGAAGGCGAATCCCGCTATGACAAGCATCTGCAGAGGAAGACTTCGCCAGAGAACGAGTTGAGCCCACAGGATGAGCCATGGCAATATTTGCAGTAGGTTATGTCGGCCTCTGATATGAGCTAATTCGTGAGCGAACACTGCCTTCAAAGCGTTCTCAGACAGTCTCTCGAAGAGCGGACGGCCGAACACAACGACTCTCCACACTGGTAGACTGAACGCGTTGTCTAGCCCGTCCATGATCCAAACCTCAGTGATGTCTTTCCCCATTTTTTCCGCCACCTCTTTCAGTGCCGGGGGTAGAGGACGCTTCTCAATTCCCTTCTTGGTCATGAGCCGTAAAGTAGTTCTAAACCAATCCATCGTTCTCGTCTGAAGATTGCTATACCAGGCTACAACCAACAATTCTGCGAAGATAAGAAATCCAAGCGCGATTCCGGCTTTTATGAGGCCGAATGGAACAGTGTTGAAGAGGGATGCTAACAAGATAAGACCCACAACTGTGTAGACCCTAGCCCAGAACGTGTTGAAACGACGATGGAACCCGACTATTCTTTTGTAGAACTCGAACAGTCTCCAGCGAACACCGTTCTCTGGAGGACTTGGCAGGAAGAAGAAGACGTCGCGCATCGCTCTCAGCCGGCTCATCTTGTTATCTCCGGGACGAGTTGAGAGAACACAGACTTGGCCAACTTTGCTGGATGATGCTTACTCTCTTCAGCGTTGACGAGGATGCCTCTTTCTTCGGCAAGATCAAGAAGATAGGTTCTAGCTTCGTCTAGCACTGTCTTATCCAAGACCTTCTCTGCCTTGTCGTTCCAATACCACACCTTGACCCCCAGCCTTGTGCTGTAAGTGACGACGACTTCGCAACCTAGCCAGCGTTGATAACCCCAAAGAATCCCCCGCTCTGCGTCGACCTTTCTCACCTCTAGCCGATTGGCCTCAGCGACCTCTAGGAGAGCTTTGGAGACAGTACTCTTCGCCATAAGAAAGGTCTGATGAACATTCTGCTTGAATGTGTCGAGTTTCTTCGCAGTCTCAGATACTGACACCCCTTTTGCTCCTCGCAAGCTCCACACCTTGCTCTGCAACGGCGTTAGACCGAGTAGATTGCCCATGATTGCCGTATATATGTACACATTTACTTACATAAAAAACTTCGTGGGAGATTCGTGTCCATAAGGGTTTTCACGATCACAGAAAACACTACATGGATCGGAAGCTCATACTTGGAATTCTTCGTGAGTTATAACAACGTGGACAAAGAATTGGCTGGAAGAATCGGAAAGCTTCTTGATAGAGCTGGCCAGACCCCTTCTTAGCATACGACGACATTAAGCCCTCAGCAGATTGGGAGAAGGAAATCTTGAAACGTCTCAACACTTGTACCGCCCTTGTAGCCGTCGTAACGCAAAACTTTCGCGGGTCAGCTTACGCCAACCAAGAAGTAGGCTTCATCATGGGAAGAGGGAAGCCCGTCATTCCCTTTCGACTCGCGGACACCGAGCTTCCCGGCTTCGTCAAGTCTACCCAAGCAATCCCCACTTCGGAAGCAAGGTTAGCTGACGCAATAGGAAAAATTGTCCAAACCGCCGAGGAGAAGATCAAGGCCAACTATGTTCGGCCAAAAACTTTCACCTCAGTGGCGGAGTTGGTTGACACAAGGCTTGAGCAACGAAGAGAACCCTATTGGCGTGCATCAGTGAGTCCTCAAGGCGGACTTGGCATGATTCCGAGTCAAATCCGTCAGACAAATGGGTTTCAGACGTTCAAAACCATCCTCAGCTTCTAATGTATATGGAATCTAAGCCTACATCCAAGGGCTGGACTTTTACCAGTAAAGGCGCGAGATACGCCGAGCTAACTGACTAGGGCGAATTTTGTTATGGCAGCAGCATTCAAAGAGGCGATAGACCCTACATGGAAAGGGGATTCAAATCCTAGGTCAGTCGATTGAGTACGCAATAAGAGTCATTCAACGATTCAACCTCGACACAGCTCATCCTACTCCCACCTTCCCACAACTGAAGCTTGGTCGAGCTCAAGGACTCAGCCTTGAGACTGAACCAGTCGACAATATGGGCGACGAACAGCACATTACTGACCAAGAAGAGGTTCTTGAATATGAGACCTTGACGCTGGAGGATTGGAACAGAGACCCAAAGCCATTCCTCGAGCAAATCGCCATTCAATTCTGTAGGGGCTTCGGAATCTCCCCTTGAGGACAAAGTTGCAAAGTCCCTCGTTGTTTCCGCTTTAGGGTAATTGAAAATTCATGAAATTCTGATACTTTCACCACCGGGAACGACTGTCGTCATGGGCTGGGATTACGTCGTTCGCAAGGTCGTTCAGAATTTGCTCGTATAATTGGTCTCTCTTCTTGTCCGAGTAGCTATCGTAGTACAGTTCTAGGATTCTGTAGCCTCTTTTCCGTAAAAGGGTCCGTAGTTCTTCGTCTTTTATCATTTGGGTTATTTTGAGGTGGACCTGGCCGTCAACGAACACGATCAATGGTCGAAACTCAAGTGGGAAGTAGAAATCGGCTGTGGTTACTGGTATCTCGACCTGGGTCTGGTAACGTATTCCGTCAAATTGTAGTTTGATTGCAAGTTCCTGTTCCATTCGTGACGGGTTGGCACGTAGTCGTTCGCGCCAGTCGCTCCGCTGACTCGACATCTGTAGAGTTGAGCTAATGCTCAGCTATTGCTGAGATACGAGGGCGAAACTGTTGTGTCGACTCGACGGCCGGGCAGTCCGCAGGATCGACAGGTTGTTCCGCTCTTCTAGCGACAAATCACCGCCCATATCTAGTTGCTAGACCCTCGTACCTAGACATTCATCGTGCATCGCGCTGTGGATTTTAGCGCTTATGATCTCTAAGTTTCTTCTCGAATTCTCTCAGAACTCTAGACGCATTCGGGTCTACTGCCTGCCATTTCTTCGTCTTACGGTCGAAACTTACTTTGTCGAAGCCTGGCTCCATTACGGTCGCGTCGGTAATTTCCCAATTACTACCATCGAAGCTGTAATACAGAATCACTTTCTGGCCGGGTAGGTTCTTGCCTTCGACCATGTTAGTCACCTCCCTTACCGCATCTTTCCAACCGTCAATTGCCTTTTCCACAACTTTCAAATTGTCTCCGTTTACCGAGCAAGTCACTTCAGCTCCATCGTACTGGAATCGTAACTCAAGCCTAGTTTTCGGATTTTCTCTACGTTTGGCTATTGACTTGACAATCCAGCTCTTCGCTAGGTCCCAACTATCAGAACCCATTTTGGCGGATAATCCTCCAATGAATCCCGCTGAAACGACTTCCAATGAGATGGTCAGGATAGGGATGATGTCGATTGCTTCTAATGATGTTGTTGAAGTCCGGAATCGGATGCCTAGAGCTTCGGATAAAGCCTCGGCTATCTGTTCTTTTTCCTCATTCGAAAAATCATCTGTAGCCGAAACATAAGGGCTCTCTGTATTGCTCATCGGTTCAATCCTTTCGATAACGCCTCATGGTATATCCATTGCGGATCTCGCACAAATTCACCCAAACGGGCGACCTTCTAGACACTGCTGTATCGGAGCGTGTCAGTTGTTCTGGCTTAAAGGCCACAACCATGCACCTAGCATGGGACCTTGGCCCGGCATCGTCGCAATTGCTGCAGGGCAGGGTTGTAACAATCCTTATTCGGATCCAGGTGCGGTGTGGGAGATTGTTGCAAGAAATAGTCGACGCGCATGTGCACATGCCTGAGCACCGGGACGATGCTCTCAATCGCTTCGCGCGGACGAACGGGCTGAGATACACCTAGGCGAACTCCTGGCTACGACGAGAAGGCACTAGTCGCGCTTAAGTCGTCGCCACCAAAGTTTACGCTCACTAAGCGAGGCGCGAGGGGCAGAGAGAAAGGGCGAATAATCGAGAATCTCGATCCCTCAAACTCTGTGTTCGCTGAAGCTACGGACTCTGCGACCAAGATTGGAAGGATTTGCACCTTGTGGGACGACAGTCAACGAACCTACAATGGTCATCGCGAAAGATCGTCCGAAAACGCGCGCGAAGATCCTCCCAGCGCTGCAACGGCTCTTTCTGACAGTTGGGGAGAAAATGCGAGGTGATCCAGGATCATTGTCATCGGCTCGAAGTAGCCGATGGTTCTTGCATGGTCTCTCTCAAGCCGCTGTAGCACTTCGACAGTTTTGCCGCGTGTAACGTGGTGGAGTAGTTTCCATCCGAAGCGCTGGTATGACACGAAGCTCTCCGGGTCCGGGCGGAGTTTGTACGTGCTTCTGACTATTGCTTGGTCCCAGAGCATGACTGTTTCGGGGAGGAAGAAATGGAGTGCTTTACCATATGTGGTTGGAGGGGCCCCGCAGTCTCGGAAGCTCGAACTGATCTTAAGGACAGTCTGAAAGTCCTCAGGGGCAAGGCTGTAGAGGACCCTGCCTTGAAGACGCTGTAAGTCGGTCAGATTCTTTCTCAACCACTTGGTGCAGATCCTTCTGAAGGCTGCGCCCCCACCCTTGAAACGTAGGGCTTTCCATTTACCCAAGAATTCGACAGCGTCATCGATCCTAGCTACGGGAGATCTGCTTCTCCGTTGCCATACTAGGCTCTGCCAGACCCCGTGCGCGCCAGCGTCATGATAGGTGTACTTCTCCGCTGCTTCTCGTAGTTGCGCTAACTCGAAGCGATTAAGCATCTGGAAGCTCTAGGTCCCATGTTTCGTCTACCACGTCGCGGCCGAAGGCGTGATGTGGCTTCGACTCTCTTACTCCGTCAGAGGAACAGGATCTTGAGGGTATCTGCGACAACAAGGGCTGAAAGAGATTTCTGCTGGTCTCTGTGCCATGCATTTTCTTCAGAAACGTTAACAAGACGCAGTCAGACATGCCTGAAGCGCCCGTCGGATAAGCGGTTTTGGTGTCGAACATGCCTCGTAGTCCTCGCGACTCATACGCTCACGGGCAGGGAACAGAGCCCAAGAGGCCCAGGAGACCTGTCCCCAGGGTGGTTCGTATCCCACCGCCTCAACTTTTTCGTTGCCCACGTTGCTCTGCAATGAGTTTTCAGGTGTTATTCCATGAGAGGGATGTGGCGGGATCCTGCGCGGAGTGCAACTTGCGGCTACGCACTGATAAGACGATTGATAGGAGGACTCCGGAATACTATGCTGAATTTACTCGTCAGGTCGAAGCTAGTTACCCTGATCGAATTCAGAGGATTTTCTTGAAGACGAATTCCGTGTCAGAAGCAAAAAGGGTCTACCCGGTGGTTCGTCGACTTGGATACAGAGCGAAACAGAGCAGTCCGATGCTTCATGCCCGTCTAGTAATGGTTGAGACGACACGCGACCAGGCGGTGGCCTTGATTGAGAAGTTAAGAGAGCAGGGCACGCAAGTTGCACTGCAAGACGACCTTCACTCTCCCCCACCCTAGACCTGACTTGCTAAGGATCGGCATGCTCCAATTGGGTGGTTTCGTAAACCACTGTTTATACCGAGCAAGGTTCTCGCCGTGCCCATGTTCGCCCCCGGCATCATTTCGCTCGCATTCTACAAACGGAGGCCGAGCCGGGTCCAAGTCATTCTGGGTTTGGTCGCCACAATTGTGCTGTCGGCGTTGCTCGGATATATCTCACCAGGCGGTCCGCTCGGCCAAGTAGGCTCGGTCATACTGGCAGTGGTCGGCGGTGTGATCCTTTATGTTGTGATCCTGGCGGTCCTCCTTTATTGGTACCAGCCGAGGCACGCCAAGCCGCGTACGCAGACACCGACTGCGCCGGCCCCTTGAGTAGGGAACGCCGCAAGAAACTTTTCCTTATGACAAGATCTGCGCAGTCACGCAACAGGCCATTCCACGACCCTTCCAAATTCTAGAGTTCTTGTGATGTTGTAGCGGGACTCTTTGAGATCCTCAATCTGAACGGGCTCGTTTTCCTAGAACTACGCAAACATGTTAGCCCATTCACGGATGTACCAGTTGCTAATCATTCCCTTCAAGAAGAACGGGTCACCTTTGATATACTCCTCTGCAGCCTCACGCGAGCTCAGAACAGCCATTGTGGTAAGGGGCTCGCCAGGATTATTGAGAAAAGCGCCTGACATCAGAAGGGTGCCGTTCCTGTGCAGCTCTCTTGAGCGAGCAACGTGAGCCGCGATTTCCCCTGACGCTTGCACCTTAGCCTCCTCGAAATCTCTATACTTTGTGACTACAAACACAACGTAGTACACAGATGGTTTTCGTGACTGCATCATCGTTTCCCTCCATGTCTACTGTCTACTAAGATTATTGGGTCCGAGGGCCCTCTTAGAGATCTGGTGCGTGAGGCTTGGTGGTGTCTGAAAAAAGTCATTGGGTCATGGAACTGTTGAAGGCGGCAGTATCAAAATATATGGCGACGGAGTCAAGTTTCCCGTTTTTCACTTTCCAGAATTCGCCTACGTCGCTGGAGAAGCTTCTGCCTTTGGGGGATACAAGACTGTAGTTGACCAAGGCAAATGCTTTTTCGCCTTCAATAGCCATCTCTTTCACAGTTAGTCCCCTGACTAGCTTGAAGAACTGGTTGTTCACGTAGGCGTCTCTTCCTCTAGATTCTTTCGCAATGGTTCCCGTCAACAAGAAGCTGTCGGACAGAAGATGCCCCCATTCGGCCTTTCTTGAAAGCCCGTCGTAGTATTTCTTCACTAACTCCTTCGTCGCTGCCGAGCTGTCCATATGTCGCCCGTTTGGTTCTATGCTTTCTTAAAGTTTCAGAGCTTGCGAAAAGCATCGGCTCCGTTCGCGTACGAGCCTCGGCCGGACCCCGTATGTGCCAGCGTCTTGATAGGTGAAATCGAGTAATTGCCGATTTCCTACTACGGCGATAGTAACATTTTTAACGATCTAGCGGGAGGCTTCCTCAACCGCGAGGCGATAAGCGAGATGAATTTCAGTAAGAAACTCTTCTTGGCGGTTGCGGTTCTAGCTCTCGCAGTAGTCCCACTACTGGCAATCCCCGTCAAAGCTGACACCAACACCGGCACAACAGGCCAACCCAGCCAGAGCTGCCAGAACTTCTTCCCCGTAAACGGGCTACAACCGAGCGGCTTCAACACAAACGGCTTCAACAACACAGCAACAAGCGTCTACGCTGGCTCGGGCCAGACGACAAACACTCCAGCAAACGGAGCAGCTGTCTCCCAGTACGACGTCGCATGCTTCCAAGTCTCGTCGCACTAGACCGCCAAATCCCTCTTTTTTCTGCGTTTCTTCAAGCTAAGAGGCGAAACCGAGAGAAACTTGAGACGAGACGGTTTTCGGAGACCCGCCAGCAGGAAGCAATTGAACTGGCTCATTGCCCATGTGAAGAGAGACGAGAAATGAAAAGTAGGATGGATCGTCTCCAAAAAAGAGCCCTGCTCCGTTAGGTCTGCCTAGGCCTCGTCCCGGAGACTATGTAGAGTGCATCAGTAATGATGGTTGGATCTTGACGAAGTTTCTGATCGTCCGCGAGCAAGCCCTCAGTCTTGGACACGTATCCCTTGTTGTACTCTGATACTTTTGCGTTTGAGAGACCGCCTGCAACCTGATACTTTCGGTCGTCTTTCATCCTCTCCTTGAAGAATGCGAGATAGAATCGAAGCTCCTCTTTGACATCTTTCAGCAGCTGTCGTGGGTCAGATCCGAGGTAGACGTTGTTCTGAATCTCCGCCTTCATGTCGACCAGTCCAGCCTCTTGAAAGATACCTGGTAGTTTCTCGCCGATCCTGAACTCCTTTCCTTCCAGCTTACGTATCCCTCGTAGCTGTGCTTCCCATACTTGGTCGGATAGGCGAGAGAAGCGTTTATCGTTCGGATCATAGTATATGCCCATCTTTCCCTGCTCCACCGCGACGACGTGTCCGCCTGGCTTCGTGATCCTCGCCATCTCTCTGACCGCCTTCAACGGCTCGTCGAGATGCATGAGCAAGGTACGACAACACGTTAGATCAGCATAATCATCGTCTATGGGAATCTTGTAGGCGTCACCGAGCTTGTAGGATACAACATGGGACAGATGCGCCCTGTTGGTATCTGCGATTCCAGCCTTTATCGACTTCGGGTTAGAGTCTACCCCTAGAATCTTCGAATGTCCATCTGACAATCTGGCGAGGTAGCGAGTAAAATCTCCCGGACCACAACCGACATCAACAATCTTCTGGCCGGGCCTAATGTCTAGGAATGATTTGTAGAGCTGGTTCACCCAGGGCCTGGAGTTGAGATATCGATTCCATAGTTTCCGGCTGCGTCGCAGGTATTTGACTCGAAAAGCCGACTTGGAAATACTCTCTTTGCCCTTTCGCCTCTTCGTCTGTACTCGCACTGTCCTGGTTGTCGACAAGTGCAAAGGTCTGCAACAGACCAGACACGGCTTAAGCTTTGCATCAAGTCGGAGGAGCTTCCATCAAAGAACGAGAAGCTATTTCATCCACACCCACCTTCCCGCTAGTAGCAGCACTCACCACTGCGGCGAGTGCGATCGCCAACATAGTCTTCCTCAAGAATCCCTCCTCGCGAGAGATTGTCTATCGCTGCATTAGTCGAATAACTTTTGCATCTGCAGGGAATGATATCATTGGCTTTGAACCATTTTTCGCATCACCCGTTTACTCGATCCGAGAATGCCGTGGGTACGGAATCCGAATTCTGTGAAAATTGAGGGGCTTCCGCCCCACACGTCCGACATAGATTAGACTAGATAATGTAGTCTGGTCTTCATCTACTGTTCCCTACTGCTTTCTTGGAGGGACAGTTACCTGACCCCTGAGTCCAAGGTTCAGATACATTCGACTGGTCCTCTCCCAAAACGGGTTGAGGTTGGCTCATGCACGCGAGACCCCTGAGGAAGCTCGTCCCGAGTCTCGTTCTAGTGGGCGTTGCTATCGGCTCGGCGCTGGCAGCTTACTCGTTCTTGGTTCTGGCTTTGGGAGTCAATCAACCCTTACTGCTAGTACCCTCTAGGTCGATGGAGCCGACAATCGATGCCGGCGACGTGATCGCCATGCGAGCAATCAGTGCTCCACAGATCCGTCTTGGTGATGTCATCATCTACCAGCAGTCGTACACACAGGTTTTGCTCATTCACAGAGTTGTCTGCATAGCAACCTCTACCAGCTCACAGTGTGTCGGTTCTTTGTATGTCTACATGAAATGCAATATTCCTCCCTGTTACTATACGAAAGGTGACAACGAGCCCGGACCCGATCCTTGGGTAATATCGGCCAGTCAGATAACTGGAGTCTGGACAGGCTTCAGAATTCCATACCTGGCCATGGCTTTCATCTGTCTAAGACAGGATGCCCAGTGTCCTTCCCCTTGGGGGCCTCTGAGTCTCATCTTCCTAGGCTCAGCTGTTGCTTGCGATCTCGTTTTCGAGTACTGGTTCTTAGAGAGGGCGGCAAAGAACAAGGCGACGAAGCAAGGCGATTCCAGAACTGAGGATGCGAATGTTGACTCCGTCTAGGCTCAAATTCGTAAGAGGACTATTCGGTCCCATACTCGTTCTTACCACCCTTCTGGGAATAGGATACGGAGCTGTTGTGATGTTGCACTCTCTCCCCGCCCACCCGTCAGTAAAGGCACTCTCTATGAGATTCGTCAAGAGTCAGAACTCAACCGTATCCGACTGGAACATGACTCTGCTTGATAATAGCACTATGACGGCTATCATGGGAATCGTTTGTCAGGCGAACCGTTCGTCAAACAACTGCAACGGGATGGACACGATTTACTATACGTCTACTCCCTTCTACATCGAACCTGGTCAGTCCATGACCTTCGAACTCATCGGAGTCAATACCACAACACCAGTCTGGGAGTTCCATATTACCTTCTACGGTTGGCCCCACGATGGCGCCCCATCGAACGAAGCGATCAGCTTGGCCCCCGCCGGTCCTCCCACCACTGAGTGGCTGTTCTACAATTCCACGAGCAACAGCATAATTCAATGAACATTTATTGCCGAGATCATCGACCACGAACAATTTTTCGCATTACCATCACCCGATTGCTTGTGCCGAATGGACCGAGCGGGCGGAATCCTAGGTCTAGGTACATTGACTCGGTTCCGCCCCAGATGAATGAGTTCGAGTATTTTTTTCCTTTGGGAAGGGCGATTGGATATCCGTCGACCGTCCCGCCTCCTTTGGCCGCGATGAACCGGAGTGCGCCTTCGAGCGCGGCTTTCGCAACTCCTTCGCGTCTATGGTCGCGGTCGACGAAGAAGCATGTTGTCCTCCAGTCGGGCAGACCGATGTCCATCTTACCATAACCAAGCATCCGGCCCGGGAGTTCGACAAGGGGTCCGAACTGACACCAGCCAACGACGTCGGGCCCGTCGTAGACTAGCGCTGCGTGGGACCTGTTGGCTCGGACAAGCTTCTCCTTGTACTCCTGGTGCTTCCCAGACCATTGTTTCCTCAGGCTGGGCGTCATGTGGAACCATGTGTCCCAGCAGCCACCCCAGACCCCATTATGTTTTTCGACCATCCGCTCAAAGTCGGGCCATGTCGAAGGCCCTAGCTCACGGACCGAGAATCGCGCTACGGACTTTCCCTTTTGGTTCCTGCGGGACCCAGAGTTGCCCTCCGAGTCTGCACTCAGGGTGGTGGTCAATTTCTTCAAAACTCGGACATCCAAGCCCTCTAAAATTTCTGAGTATGACTCAGCTAAGAGATTTCTTCCATGCCTTCGGGACGCGAGCTGTGTATACGACTTCTTTTGCTCCGAGAAATTCTCCGAGCTGCTTTATCTTCTCCGCAATCTTCGATGATACCTCTTTGTCGCTTGGTGCGCCGCGCTCCGCGTGGACCGAGTTGACTAGGAGCCTCTCCTTGCTCTTTTCCATGATAGGGTCTATTCTGCCTATCAGCCTGTCTCCCCAGAGGATAGGGAGTACGTAATAGCCGTACTTTCGTTTCTGTTTGGGCAGGAACATTTCGAGGTTGTAGTCGAAGCCGAAGATTCTCTTAAAGCAGCAGATCAGATTGTCGAAGGGGGAAAGCAGCGAGACCCGAGGCTCCAAGATGTCGTCTTTCAATGATTCAAGGAGCTTGACGTCCTGATCGTGGACGTATCGCTCGTCCTTCTCTGGAAACCCTGCGACCCGGACCCGGTGTATGACAGAATCCTCCTCTAGGCTCTCCAAAGCCCCCTTCATGTTCTGGTATCGGCCGCGTGGGAAGTAGTAGTTGATCTGGCGGGGAGATGCAGTTCCTAGGGCCCGGATAGCCCTCTGTACAGTAATGCGCTCCAGCTCTTGCTCGGCAATCTCCGTCTTCTCGGCCCATTTCGGGAGGAACTTCTCGGATAGGGTCCATATGTTCCGCTTTTTTTGATGACCAGCGACCATGATCTCTCCGCTCATTTCAAGGTGGGAGAGCATCTGTGAGACCTCACTCCCAGTCGACCACCCGTCCACGCTCTTCTTTGGAACGTACTCTCTAAACTGCGTCAGCTGCAGCGGACCCTTCTTGAGCTGGCTCAATATCGACTTAGCCAATACTCTGTGGTCGGCGAGGAACTTTCTTGTCTTCGGCTTCCGCGATCCCCAGGACTTGCCAATCGACTCTGGGTATCGTCTCATCATCGAATAGTACATCGGGTAGTCTTCAGTGAGAACAATCGAAGCTGCGAAGTTGACCCAGTGTAGAAACAGTCTCTTTTCATCCCACAGTAGTCCCTCCAGATCCGATAGTTGAAAGTCGCCAACCCTATTCCAGAGGGACAACACGTGCGACGGCGCCACCACCGCTATCGGGTCCCATTGAACAAACGTAAGGTCGCGCACCACTGACAGAAGATGTTCCCGTGTTGGCTTTGCCGGCAGCTTACCCGTAAGGTGCTGCTTCGTGACCGCGAGACGCCTTGCGGATTCCGCCGAGATCGACGTGATTGCTTTGCTCAATATGCCAAGCACGCCCTTCCCTTGGTTCAATCTCGCGATCTCTAATGGCTCCTATTAAGATCGCAAACGAAACTCGATGATATCTACCTCCATTAGAGGAGCTGAATCGCAAGACATTCCAAAACCGATGACTCTAGAACAGATCAGAAAGGTAGCGGTAGGGCCGACCCGGAAGCAGATCAGCGATAAGGTTGTCCTTGTCGATTATGATCCCCGCGCGGGAGGTATTATTTGCTCGGGAGAACCAGTGGATCAAGTCGGCCCTAGGCGCGAAGGCTCCTTCCATCGAGCACGTGGGTTCGACATCAGTACCCGGGCTTCCTGCGAGACCAATCATCGACATATTGCCGAGTGGGGAGCGAGGTTGCTTCCATGCAATCTTTAAGACCTCTTCGCTTGAAATATTCACGAACATGAAAATCGTGCTCGACGACCAGGTTACGGAACGGTCGGTGCGCGCAGACCTAGCGTGGGAACTGTTCTTCAGGTCGAAGACGGAGATGCCGGAGGGACACGGTGAACCTTTGCTCCCTTTCGCCAACTGGTTCTGGGACGAGATGGGCCAGAGGGCAGGGAGGTTGTTGAAGTACTCGAAGGGGGAGGCAACGGTCACGATCCCTCCCCTGGCTCCTGAAGCGTTGGACTTTTTGGTGCGCCTGGCATCGTTCTGGGCTGACGAGGTCTATCTGAGAAAGGGAGGGTCTCTGTCGGTCAACATGTGGAGGAGACCGGTGGTGAACGTTCTCTACGATGACAACCTCGAAGGAGCCGAGCGCCCGCTGACTTCGAAGAAAGCAACGGGATCGATCGACAGATTCCTGATGCCGCTCCTCGGGCCTGGGCGCGCCTTCTTCAGGGTCAGACTGGTCGAGAAGGACGAGAGCGCTGCTCGATTCCACAGTCATTCGCACGTGGACGAATATTACTTGATCCTTAGCGGGAAGGGGACGCTGAGATACAATGGCACAGAGACAGAGGTGAAAGCAGGGGACTTAATTGGCAAACCGGCCGGGCCAGAAGTCGCCACGCAACTCATCGCCGACCGAGGGGAACGGCTCCGAATACTCGATATGGAGGTTTGGCACGACCGGGCTCAAGTCTCCAAGGATATCATAGTGACCCCAGACTTCAAGGAGCTCCTACTGAGCGGGGCTGGGTGGGGGGCCATCGTTCCAGAAGAGTCCCTGATTACGCCCGAGGATTTCTTCCGCCACTACAACCAAGGATACAAGAGGACGAAGGACGGAGGATGGGTCCCGTCCCAGAACCGAGGCCATAAGCGGACACGCGAGAGGTGATCATCCTTGGCTCCCAGGACATCACCTGGTGAGCTGAAGAAACGAGACGAGTTCGTTAGGATCGAGTTAAATGCGGCCCCTCCATAGCGACGTAGTTTAGCAAAGTCAGGATACTGCGACAGTGTAGACTGGGTGAATCTCAGCCCGGTTGAAGGGACCCAGAATTCTCCCGTGCTCAAGTTAAAGTGTTAAATTCTCGCCACCTATCCACAAGCAGCTGATTATTTCTTGCAAGAACAGGTAAAAGTCGATCAGGATAAATTGAACACGTTTCTGATGAAGTTTGTCGGCGACTTTGGCGCGACACTACACGCTTCGACGGTGCTAGTAGGCGAGAAACTTGGCTTGTACAAGGCGCTTGCCGCTAGTAGTGGCATGTCGCCTGCGGACCTGGCGGGTAAGACTCACACCGCAGAGCGTTACGTCCGTGAATGGTTATCTGCTCAGGCGGCAGCCGGCTACGTCGCATATGATACGAAGACTGGCAGGTATTCCATGACTCCCGAGCAAGCGTTTACTCTCGCTGATGAGAGTAGTCCTGCGTATTTGCCGGGGGCGTTCTATCTCGCGGCGTCAGTGTTCAAAGATGAGCCTGAGATAACGGAGTCTTTTAGGACTGGTAAGGGTGTTGGATGGGAGAAGCATAGCACTGACTTGTTTGTTGGCGCTGAGAAGTTTTTCAGGCCCGCCTATGCCGGTAACCTAGTTAGTAGCTGGCTGCCATCACTGGAGGGGGTAGTGCCGAAGTTGAAGGCCGGCGCCATGGTTGGAGATGTCGGATGCGGATACGGGGCGTCAACAATTATCATGGCGAAAGCATTTCCCAAGTCGCGGTTCGTCGGCTATGACTTTCACAAACCTTCGATAGAATATGCTCGGAAGAGCGGTGCCGCCAGTGGCCTGTCTGATCGAGTGAGTTTCGAAGTAGCCAAGGCCCAAGATTATCCGATGCGGAATCTTGATCTCGTCACGTTCTTCGACTGCTTGCATGACATGGGTGACCCGGCAGGCGCGGCGAAGCATGTCTGGCAGTCACTGAAGCCTGATGGGACATGGATGATCGTTGAGCCCTTTGCCAACGAGAAACTGGAGGACAACTATAATCCTGTTGGCAGGATATACTTCAGTGCATCAACAATGATCTGCACACCCGCGTCGAGGGCACAAGAAGTAGGACTAGCTCTAGGAGCCCAGGCTAGTGACTCACGATTACGCGATGTTGTGATGTCTGGAGGATTCACGAGCTTCCGGAGAGCTACCGAGACACCGTTCAACAGAGTATTCGAAGCAAAACCATAGCTATTCTTCCAAAGGCGGAATTCTAACAGCAAACCGTCGGACGTCTAACGTGCATACGAAATATATCTAAGGATAGACATCGCAAAGGCTCTTCGCCACAGAGAGAGAGACTCAGTCTGACGCTTACAACGAACGTTACCATTACCTCCAGGGACAAGTAGCGAGCAGGAATCACCGGTCTATCCCCTTCTAGTTCATAGCGGTCTCTTGAGCGATTGGCGGCGTGAAAGCGTTGATCACCGGATTTCTGCAAGGAGTCACGGGGGCTATCTCCGGACTCCTCCGTACGAAGCGTAATGGAAAGAAGGCAGCTTCGCGGAATACGGTAAGTGCAGGGAGGCATCTAGCGGGAAGGCCCAGAGCCAACAGGAAGCAGCAGCAGAAGACTCGAAGAGTCAGATCTGGAACAGGTCGCAAAAGACATCTAAGAACAGCACCGAAACCATCCGCTACGACCACGGATAATTCGAACGTAACCTCAGCCTCTCAATCAGTCATCTACACCTGCCCGGCATGTGGGCTACAAGCTCCCCAAACTTTGATGATCGAACATTTGCGGGGGAGCCCCATTCATCAGCGTGGCCGCGCGCGGCCAGAGCAAACAATGGATCACAGAGTCGAGGAAGAACCAGCCCTAGTTGCGCGAGGAGAGGATTCGAGAGACTCGTTAAGAAACCTCTTGCAGATTCTTCTCCCACCGCGTGCATTCGGGCGTAGGCACGAACAGAGGACTGCAAACGCTATCTCCTAACTGAACCAGATGCCTCGACTCCGAGAATGGATCTTCCGTTCTCCGGTGATGAGGCCCCGCTAACCTGACCCTCCAACAAAGCCTCAACGGAACCTCGCTACACGTCGTATGTTTCGCCCGATTCTGCGGTATCAGGATAGTTCGTATGCGCAGTCATATCTTAGTTCATCACCGCCGACTCACCGTGCATGGAGGGGAACTTGACCCTCACTGACTGTTCCTCTGACAGGGATTCTCTCGCTGCCTCAAGGCAAGTGACTACGTGTGCGCCCAGCAGTCCATCGTTTTCGTTGGAGAAGGTCTGCGAAAGTCTATTGCGACCGACACAGTTCGCAAAATGTTCGATTTCTTCTCTCAGAATATTACTTGGAATTATTGGAA